>Ga0335073_10000130_pt1 | contig 85182 bp, 76 predicted proteins | sample Lox_Sample_22_FD_207093 | JGI IMG/M metagenome (GOLD analysis project Ga0335073, IMG submission 207093) | Soil microbial communities from Loxahatchee National Wildlife Refuge, Florida, United States - Lox_Sample_2.2 | ecosystem: Environmental > Terrestrial > Soil > Wetlands | place: USA...
GAAACGTCACCACACAGACGCCGATCGAGCGGTCCGGAGCGCCCGCTCCGGGAGACCGCCGAGACGACTCCACGTCCGCCGAATCCCAAGAAATACAAAGCCGCGCCGATCAGGCGGAATTTCTGCTCACCGGAAAGAACAACGTGCTTCACCAGGCTACGCTAAGCGGCAACGTGCACGTCGAGCAAACCGGAGCTCAGCCCATGCAAGCAGATGCGGGACGCGTAATCTTGGATTTTACCGGTCAGAACCAATTGCAGAGGGTGCACGCCGTGGACGGAGCGCGCTTGGCCCAGAAAGCGGCAGGAGCGAAGAAACCTGGCGCAACGTCTCAGGATTTCGAACTCACCGCTCCGGTTATCGATTTTCTGGTCGAGCAAGGGCACATTCTTACGAGCGCGGTGACTTCTGGATACGCGAAGATCACAATCTCTCCCGCCCAGCAAGCCAATGTCGGTTCGCCACCGCCTTCATCCCTGCAGCAGACTGTGGTGACCGCAGGTAAGTTCGAAGCCAAGTTTGTAATGACCGAGGGCAGAGACCATCTCAGCACCATGCACGGTGCACCCAACGCCCGCATCGTTAGCTCGACGTCTGGAGAGCCGGATCGTGTGAGTACCAGCGAATCGGTCGATGCCGTATTTCTTCCGCAGGGCGGCATTGACGCCATTACTCAGGAAGGGAACGTTTGCTACACCGACCAGCAGCGACCTGACAAAAGAATGCAGGCTTGGGCCGACGCTGCTGACTACACGCCTGCGGACCAAATTCTGGTGCTGACCGGCAACCCGCGAGTCGTGAACGGAGAGATGGCCACAACTGCCTCGAAGATTCGGATCAACCGCGCCACGGGCGACGCTTTGGCCGAAGACGAAGTGAAGACCACCTATAGCGAAATGAAGGAGCAACCCGACGGCGCCCTGTTGGCTTCTTCCTCTCCCATTCACGTCACGGCTCGCAACATGACGGCCCACAACAACGGGGTAGCGCTTTATACAGGCGATGCGCGACTGTGGCAGGACGCGAACGTCATCGAGGCGCCATCCATCCAGTTTGACCGCGACCGCCGCTTCGTGACGGCCCTAGGTACTGCGATTCATCCCGTGCAAACAATCCTAGTTCAAGCACAGAAAGCTGGGGACCAGAACAACCCGCCACACACCACCGAAAATGAGAAAACGTCTGGGAAAGCCGCGCCGGCACTTGCATCGAGTCCGATCGTCATCACTTCCGCTCTCCTCACCTACGCTGACTCAGAGCGGAGGGTTCACTACGAAGGCGGAGTTCTGGCAAAGGGAGTGGATTTCACGGCTTCCTCCAAGACGATGGATGCTTACCTTCTTCCACGCAGTCAAACTTCAACCAATCGGTCCCTGGCTCGACCCGGTCAACTTGATCACGTGATTGCCAAGGACGACGTGCTCATTCGGCAGCCGAATCGCCGGGCGGAGGGTCAACACCTTCTATACACCGCCGGGGACGACAAATTCGTCCTGACCGGCGGTTCTCCTAGCATTTTTGATGCCGAACAAGGCAAGATTACCGGGGTTTCGTTGACTTTCTTTAGGCTCGATGATAGGGTGCTCGTAGAAGGCGAAGCAAATACCCCTGTGGTAACACAAACGCGAGTGGCCCGTTAATTGGCAAGATAAATGCGTACCCTAGCCACGGAAGAAATTGGCAAATCGTATCGTGGCCGCCGCGTTGTAAATGGTGTCAGCCTGACGGTTGAACAGGGCGAAGTTGTTGGATTATTAGGCCCTAACGGCGCCGGCAAGACTACCACTTTTTATGCAATTGTTGGTCTGATCCCTCCTGATACTGGCCGCGTATTGTATGACGGTCAGGATATTACCGACGTTCCCATGTATTTACGGGCACGTCAGTATGGCATCAGTTATCTCCCGCAAGAAGCTTCCGTCTTTCGCAAACTTACGGTCGAAGAAAACATCCTCGCCGTGCTCGAAGCGCAGCCGATCTCCTGGCACGAACGCCGCGAGAAGATGGAAAAGTTTATTGACGAACTGGGACTGGAGCACATCCGCCAGAACCGCGGGTACGCCCTCTCCGGAGGCGAACGTCGGCGAGTGGAAATTGCCCGCTGCCTGTGCATCAATCCCACCTTTATTTTGCTGGACGAACCGTTTTCCGGGATCGATCCCATTGCCGTACTCGATCTGCAGAAGATCATCAGCGGCCTGCGGGCGAGCGGCATCGGAGTCTTGATCACCGATCACAATGTGCGCGAGACGCTCACCGTCACGGATCGCGCTTACATCATTGATGACGGCAGAATCTTCCGCCAAGGACAGCCCGGCCAGTTGGCTGGCGATCCGGAAGTGAGAAGGGTGTACTTGGGCGAGAGTTTCTCGCTGGTGTGAAAGTCTGTCGCTCGTCTCTGGTCGCTGGTGCTTTGCAGACGATCGGCTGGAGAAGAATGGCAAGCGACCGACGACTAAACGATCAACAACATGGTTTTGTTACAACACAAACTCAGCGTCAAGCTCTCGCAGCGCCAGATTCTAACTCCTGGCCTGGTGCAGATGGTTTCCGTCCTGGCGCTCAACAAGCTTGAGCTCAAGGACATGATCAACGCTGAGATGGTCGAGAACCCTGTCCTCGAGGAACTCGAAGACTCGGTCCCTCTACTCGACGAGCTGGGCAAAAAGGAAGAAGACCGCGACCGCGCTGCTGCAGCCGCCACCGAAGAAAATCCCATCACAGCCGTTGAAAAGAAGGATCCCTTCGAAGAGATCGACTTCGGCTCATTTTTTCAGGATTATCTCGACCCCGGCTATCGCACTCACAGCGAAATGGAAGAAATTGAGCGGCCGTCGTTCGAGAACTTCCTTTCCAAGCCGACCAATCTGACGGACCATCTCGCCTGGCAGCTGGGCGCGTTAAGCCTGCGTCCCGAGGTCCGCGAGGCCGCCGACTTGATCATCGGCAACCTGAATGAAGACGGATATTTGATCGCCAGCGACGATGAGTTGCTCGGGGTAGCTCCTCCCGCACCGCCTGAGGCCGACGTAGCCACGGCCAAAAACATCGTCAGCGAGGCGCAGGCCCTCGGTCTGGAGGAGATCGAGGCGGAACAAAACGGAGAGCCAAGCGTCTCGGATTCAGGTGCAGTTGAACCCGACGTTGATTCAGATCTCGGGCTCCCCGTCGATTCCGCGTCCGCGGAATCGCAAAACATCACGTCCGCTGACGAACTTCGGGACGCATCTTTCGCATCGCAGTCCGGAGAATCCGCGGCTGCGGTTGCTCCCGCTCCTGAGCCTGCTGCTCAGACGGCGCCTGTCTACAGACCGAAGTTAACAGCTGCTGATCTTTTGGAAGCTCTGGAAGTCGTTCGCCAGCTTGATCCCCCAGGCGTCGCTTGCCGCGACCTCCGCGAGTGCTTGCTCTACCAACTCCGTTATCATCAGGCGCAGCTTGCGATGCATAAGAACGGCAACGGCACAGCGCAAGTCTTGCAAGATGCTATTGCCGTGGTCGACCACCATCTGCGCGGCCTGCAGAATAAGCAATACAAAGAAATTGGCAAGGCGATCGGTCGTCCGCTCGAAGCTGTGCAGCAAGCGCTCGACTACATCCGCACGCTCGATCCCCGCCCCGGCCTGCGCTACAACCAGGTCCAGGCCCGGCTGATCGAGCCCGATGTTGCCTTCGTGAAGCACGGCGACGAGTGGCTTGTCATCATGAACGACGAAGACATGCCCCAGCTTCGCCTGAATCCTGCCTACAAGAAGCTCGTCACGCGCGACGGCACTAATGACAAGAACACGCGCGACTATGTGAAAGAACGTTACAAGAGCGCCATTCAGCTGATCAAAAACATCGAGCAGCGCAAGCAAACCATCACTAAGGTCTGTTATTCGATCGTCGCTCGCCAGCAGGAATTCCTCGAAAGAGGAATCGATTTTCTCAAACCGATGATGATCAAGGAGGTGGCCGAAGAAATCGGCGTGCATCCTTCGACGGTAAGCCGTGCCGTGGCCAGCAAATACGCCCACACACCACAAGGCGTATTCGAGCTGCGGTATTTCTTCAGCGAGAGCGTGCAGGGCCCCGAGGGTGGCGGCACTTCGTTGCTCATCCTCAAACGCCGCGTCAAGAGACTCATCGAGGAAGAAGATCCTAGCCGTCCGCTGACCGACGAGCAGATCACTCGGATTCTGCAATCGCAAGGCATCCAGGTGACCCGCCGCACGGTGGCCAAATACCGCGAAGACATGCGCATCCCGAGCACTCACCAGCGCCGGGTCAAGAAATAATGCAGAAACAAGAAGTTGGAAGAAAGAAGTAGAACAACGCCGAATGCCGAGTGATTTTACTTCTGCATTCTTACTTCTCACTTCTGACTTTCTTCAAATGCAGTGCCCGATTTATCTCAGGTAAGAAATTCTTAGGAGGGGCGCTCATGAATGTGGAATACACCGGAAGACAGTACGAAGTTACTAACGCCATCCGCAAAGAGGTTGAGACCGGCCTCGCAAAAATCAGGAAAATCCTAGGCGACAAGTTTGAAACCAAGGTGATCCTCGCCGTCGAGAAACACCGCCATAAGGCCGAAATCACAATTTCCCCACGCAACGGCCCGCTGGTTGGCCTGGCGCAAGCGAAAGACATGACTATTGCCGTCAACGAAGCTCTCGACCATCTAGAAAAGCAGGCGGTCAAATACAAAACGCGTTGGCAATCGAAGAAGCGTTCGGCCCGTAAGAGCGAAGAAGTGAAGAAGTGGAATGGCGGACACTCGGCGCCCCTGGAATTAGGAGATGAACTCCAGACCGCGGTTGGTCCGTCCGAGAAGACAGCCGTCCCAGTCCTGGTGCACAAGTATCCGGCTGTCGCCAAAACCACTGAGGTCCACCTGGTTCGTTCTGAGGACTCGGTGGCCATGCGCCCTATGACGCTCGAAGAGGCAATCAAGGAAGCTCACTTCAAGGATCGCGATGTCTTCGTGTTCCGTGACCCCAAGGGCAAGGTCATGGTTCTGCACCGCAAGCGCGACGGCAAAATGGAGTTGATCGAAGCCCCGTAAAGCACCGGTCCTCTATCGAGTCTCATCTGGGTGCCCCCACCCTTGTCCCTCTGCCATTTCCGAGGGACAGGGTGTGGGGGGTTGATTCTTGTGGCGATTGCGCCCGATTTCCTACTTGCTTCGCAGCGTAATTCCCTCTGCCTGGGCCGGCATTCCACACTTCCCGCTGCGCAGCCCGTCAAGAAAGGCCTTTGTCTCCAGCAGAGTAAGTTTCTCCGTCTTGCCCGACATTCCAATCCCCGCGAAATTCAAGTGCGTTGCTCCGTCGATGACCCCCAGCCATTTGCACCCTGCGGGTAAGTCGTCGTAGGGGACCGTCCGCGTCGTCCAGTCGCCGTCGAGTGCCTGATCGCGGGTTCCGGTCAGGATTAGAACCGGCTTTCGAATTCCATTCCAGGCATGCTCGGGAAACATTTTTCCCGGCCCATCCGGCGACATCGCAACGTAGGCGTCAAACCGGTCCATCTTTTTTATTCCCAGATTATTTTTCGCCCCTGCTCTTGTACTGGAACAAAATGCGACGATCGCGAATCCAAACTAGTCGTATTGATACGTTTTAATACTGGAATTTTGCGTGCTAACATTTGCTGACGAGGGATTTCCTGCCATGAAGACGGACAAGCTTCGAAACATTTCTTTCGTTCTCTACATCTTGATCATGACCGCCAGCGTGGTCACTTCGCCAAGTGCCTGTCACGCACAAGCGGCGCCAGCCGGCACCAGGCTCTCCGTGCACTGGGAGGAGCTGACTGCCTCCGATTTTCGCGAAGGCATTCATCGCTCGCAGGGAACCTGCCTGCTTCCATTCGGTATCCTCGAAAAGCATGGTCCGCATCTCCCGCTCGGCACCGATCTGCTCGACGTGCGCTACGCCGCTCTGCATGCGGCGGAGCAGGAATACACGGTGGTCTTCCCCGAGTACTACTTCGGCCAGATTGCCGAGGCCCGCCATGAGCCGGGAACCGTGGCTTACAGCCGCAGTCTTCAACTCGCCTTACTGCAGGAAACCACTGACGAAATGGCGCGTAACGGCTGCAAGAAAGTCCTGATCGTGAATGGTCATGGCGGCAACGAGCACCTTCTGCCCTACTTCGCTCAAACTCAACTCGACAAGGCGCACGACTACGTGGTCTATGTGTTCGATGAGCGCACTCCGGAGCACGGTGGCCCGGAGAAGAAAACGAAGGTCGACATGCACGCCGGAGAGAGTGAAACCTCGAAGATGCTAATAGCCCGCCCTGACACGGTCCATCTCGACCGCGCCGGCAACGAATCCGGTGCCGATCAGGCCCGCCAGAAGATTCCGGAAAATCTCTACACCGGCATCTGGTGGTACACGCGTTTCCCGTTTCATTATTCCGGCGACGGCTCGGCGGCGACCAAAGAGCTCGGTGAATTTCAGATGAAGTGGTGGGTCGATTCGATCGTGCAGTCGATCCGCGCCGTCAAGGCTGACGACGTCAGTCTGAAACTGCAAAACGAATTCTACGAGAAGAGCACGCACCCCCTGGATACGCAACCGTAACCATGAGAACAGTTGTGGAGGAACGTCGAAAAGGCCAGCCGCAGGCCAAAGATCGCTGACCGCATCTTGCCATTGCTTATCTTCTTGATTGATGGCCTGCTCCTTTTCGAGCCTCTATGCTTCACGCTCAACCTGTTTTGACGTGGTTTCCACCGCACTCCTCCTGATGTGGTTGCTGGATGCTTTCCCCCGTCGTTGGCTGAGCCTGGATCCCAAAGGGCGCTCAGGCCTCTTTCAAATCTTTTTACTGTGTTCATATTCGCCATTGGCCACGCCGACGTGACTTATTCGGCCGATGTCGCAGTGTTTGTGTCGATCACCTTCGTTTTCGCGCTGATCTGGGGATCTTGTACAGAAGACTGGCTCGCTTTGGGGTTCGGCGTTATTTCGTGCGGGTGCAGATACGTCGCCTATCATTGATATTCCTGCATGCGCAAGGGCGTAGCCTCGCACGCGAGTTCCTAGAGAGACGACTGTTGCGCGGAGTTGCGGGTTTGGGCGAATCTCCGCCGCAATGCTTTTCTGGAACTCCTTTACGAGCTCCCAATCAGCACTCCCGTAATAAATACGAGCACGCCGCCCAGCCCGACCTGCAGCGCCGCAGTAACCCAAGGCGTATCCATGTAGCGTCTGCGGATCCAGGTGATGACGCCCAGCTCCACCAACACCACGGCTCCCGCGGCCCACAACGCGGCCCGGAAGTCGCGAATCAGAAATGGCAGAGTGTGACCGATCCCGCCCAAAGCAGTCATCGCTCCGCAAATCAGGCCGCGCACCCACGGATGCCCGCGGCCGGTCAGGCTGCCATCATCCGACAGAGCCTCGGCGAATCCCATGCTGATGCCCGCTCCCGCCGATGCGGCCACGCCCACCAGAAATGCGTCCCAGCTCTTCTGCGTGGCCAGCGCCGCGGCGAAGACCGGCGCCAGGGTCGAAACCGATCCATCCATCAGCCCCGCCAGCCCCGGCTGCACAATCTGCAGAACGAACAATCGCCTCTGCGCGACCTCTTCATCGGCTTTCACATTGGCGGGCAGCTTCTGTTTGTCGAGTTCCTGCGCGCGCACTTCATGTCCCCGCTCCTCATTCGCAAGATCATCAAGCAACTGCCGGATGCTTGCATCCTGTGTGCGCGCTGCCGCTTTCTCATAAAAGAGTCGCGTCTCGACCTCCATCGTCGATGCTTCCTTGCGCACGGCCTCTATCCGTAGCGGACGCACCAACCACAACGCGGGCCGGTCCACGAAGCCGCGAACATCCTGTCGCCGGATCAGCGGAATGTGCTCGCCAAATTTCTTCTGAAAAAGTTCCAGCAGGCGCCGTCGATGTCCGGACTCCTCTTCGCGCATGCCTTCAAACATCGACGCAGTCGCCGGATAATCTTGCCGCAGTCCTTCGGCAAAGTCCGCATAAACACGCTCGTCTTCCTCCTCCAGTGCAATCGCCAGGGCCAATACTTCGCGTTCCGTGAGTTCTTCGAACTTTTTCATGACGCCATAGCTTACCTGCATGCGCCGGGCGGAAACAACGAGGATTTCCGGCATTCCGTCGCCCAGCCCCGCCATGAGCGGCAGAATCTCAATCAGCAATCCGTTCCGTGCCACGCCGATGCCGCTTCGATGCTACTATCCATTTCATGCAGTCCCGGCGCAGCAGCGGGGCAACGCGGAATAATTCCAAACGCAGCAGGAAAAAATTGTCGCGCGGAGCCGCTCAACACTCGCCCGAGCTGGTCATCATCACCGGCATGAGCGGTTCGGGGAAGGCCTCGGTCCTGAAGGCGTTTGAGGACCTTGGGTATTACTGCGTCGACAATCTGCCAGTCGAGCTCATTCCCCGCTTCGCCGAATTGGCCGTCCAGTCCAGAGACAGCCGCCGCACGGCCCTGGTTGTCGATGTCCGCGAAGGTTCTATGCTGGGGAAACTACCGGGAATTTTGAAGTCTGTCCGGCGCATGATTCCGACGAAGGTAGTCTTCCTCGAAGCCTCCGACGCAGTCTTGTTGCGCCGCTTCAGCGAAACGCGCCGCCCTCATCCCCTGGGCACCGATTCGTCGGTAAAGTCGGCCCTCAAGGCGGAGCGGCGGCACCTCGGTGCCATCCGCAGGCTCGCCGATTTCGTGATTGACACATCGAAATTCAATGTCCACGAACTGCGCGCACACATCAACGAGCGTTTTCACGAACAAGCGCCGGAGAAGTCCATCCTCGTGTCATGCGTGAGTTTCGGTTTTCGCGAGGGAGTGCCAGAGGACTCCGACCTGGTCTTTGATGTCCGCTTCCTGCCCAATCCCCACTTTGTTCCGGAGTTCCGGCCGCTTACTGGACGCCATCCGCGCGTGGCCAAATACATCCGCTCCTTCCCGCAGACGCGCGAGTTTATCTCGCGAATCTCCGACCTTCTCGTCTACCTGCTGCCACACTACATCGGTGAGGGCAAAAGCTATCTGACCATCGCTTTCGGCTGCACCGGCGGACAGCATCGCTCCGTATTGATTGCCGAGGAAGTGGGCAAACACCTTCGCCGCGCGGGATATCGGGTCAAGATCGTTCACCGGGACAGCCCCAGATAGCTGAGGGTTCTTTCTGCCCGTTCCCTTCGGGGTTAGCCTCTTAAGGCTGAAACGTCATCTCACCCGCGCGCGACTCAAGTAGAATAGAGCCTTGCACCTCATGCTTATTCCGGCAGCAAGCGACTGCAGAATGCGCCATGCGGGAGCTCTATGCGGCAATTGATGCGGCTGGTCCGCTACTCCCTCCCGTATTGGTGGCAGATTTTGTCTTCGGTTCTGCTGATGGCCGCCGTTGGCGCGCTCGACGCCTTCAAGTACCTGCTGGTTCGCCCCGTCTTTGACCGCGTCTTGAACCCCTCGACCGGATCGAAGGATATTCAGCTCTTCGTCATACCGGGTACGCATCACGCGATTTATCTGCAACAGTTCGTTCCCTCGCATTTCACGAATGCCTGGACAATCGTGGCCTTTGCGCTGGTTGCGTCGACTGTTCTCAAGGGAATCTGCGATTATTCGGGGACTTACCTGGTGAATCATGCTGGCTTCGGGATGATCACCGACTTGCGTGACGATCTTTACACCGCCCTGCTGCGCCGTTCGGCGGCCTTTTTTTCCCGACACACTACTGGTACCCTGCTTTCCACCATCATCAACGACATCGAGCGGGTTCAATACGCGATGTCAACCGTTCTATCCGAATTGCTCCAGCAGTTCTTCACCTTCTTGTCGGTCGCTGCGGTGGTCGTGATCCTCGGAGGCAAACTTGCCTGGGTTTTGCTGTTATTCGTCCCGGTAATCATTTACTCTTCGCGCAAGATCGGCTCGCGCGTCCGGCACACCACACGCCATGGCCAGGATAAGTTGGCGGAAATCCAGAACATCCTTCACGAAACCATCACCGGCAACCGCATCGTGAAGGCCTTTAACACCGAGAACTGGGAGATCTCCCGGTTCCGCGCTGCCGCCCGCCGCCTCTTCCGTGCCAACCTTCGCTCAGTTGCTGCGACTGCCATCAGTTCACCCCTGATGGATATTTTCGGCATCATCGGAATTGCGCTCCTGCTTCTGCTCGGCCGTGGTCAGATCGCGCGCAATCAGATGACCCCCGGCGTTTTTGTTGCCTTCATTACCGCAGTCTTCAGCCTCTACAATCCGGTCCGCAAGTTCGCGCTCTTTTACAACAACTTCCAGCAAGCTCTGGGCGCATCGTCGGAGATATTCAAGTTTATGGATCTCGAAGACGATGTGCGCGAAAAACCTCGCGCCAAGTGCCTGCCCAGGTTCTCTGACAAGGTTTGCCTCGAGCATGTCAGCTTCGCGTACTCTGGCGGGGCCGAGGAGCAGGACTCGCGGGAGATTCTGCATAACATCGACCTGGAGGTTCGGAAGGGCGAAGTCCTCGCCATCGTCGGCTCCAGCGGTGCCGGCAAAAGCACACTGGTCCACCTGATTCCCCGTTTCTTCGACGTGAGCGGCGGCCGCCTGCTCATCGACAGCTACGACGTCCGCGATGTAACCCTTGCTTCGCTGCGCGCTCAGGTTGGCATCGTCACCCAGGAAACGGTTCTGTTCAACGACACCGTGCGCAACAATATCGCCTACGGCCAGCCGAATGTTCCGCAAGAAGATGTCGAGGCGGCGGCGCGCGCAGCCCTGGCTCACGATTTCATTCTTGCTCTGCCCTCGGCTTACGATACCGTGATCGGAGAGCGGGGTGTGCGTCTCTCTGGTGGCGAGCGGCAGCGGCTAGCGATCGCGCGCGCTCTTCTGAAGAACGCGCCCATCTTGATTCTTGACGAAGCCACCTCCGCGCTCGACAGCGAGTCTGAGGCTCTGGTGCAATCGGCGCTACACAACTTGATGACTGGCCGGACCGTCTTCGTGATCGCGCATCGCCTTTCTACCGTGCGCCGCGCGGATCGCATCGTGGTGATCGAGAACGGCACCATCGCCGACATCGGCGCGCACGAGGAATTGATGCAGAAGCTTGGCACTTACCGCCGTTTGTATGAGTTGCAGTTCGCGAGTCTGGAAGCGCCCCATGCGGTCGCAGGATCTTGAACGACGAAATGCAGAACTTATGCCCATTCGCTCGATGACAGGTTTCTCTCAGGTGACTGGCGAAGTACAACGCCAGAGCGTTCTAACCGCGCCTGCTTCTGCCGAGGTCTCGGCTTCGAATGGCCGACTCGCCTTCGCGCTCTCGTTGAAATCAGTCAATCATCGGTTTCTTGATCTGCACTTCCGGTTGCCTTCCGGCACGGATTCGCTTGAGATGCAGCTACGGCGGCTGCTCAAGGAGAAAATGGCGCGTGGACATGTCGAAGTCTCGCTCAGCCTTGAGCGGACAACCAGCGAAACCTTTTCCCTTAACCGCGAGGTCGTTGGAGGTTACATCTCTGCATTTCGCGCCGCCGCCGCCGAGTTCTCGCTCTCCTCCGACCCCGATCTTAATGCCGTTCTGCGCATCCCCGGAGCGCTCGACTCGGCCAACGACAGCGCCGACGGCGAGATTGAAGCAGCAGTCATGGCGAAGGTCGGCGACGCACTCGACCGCCTGAACCAGATGCGTGAGGAAGAAGGCCGCGGGATAGCCCGCGAATTGCGCCAGCGCATGGCTCATTTGCAGGAAGCCGGCCGGACCGTGCAGCAGCATCGGCGTGCCGTGCTGCAGAATTATAGCGAGAGGTTGCAGTCACGCCTGCAGGAGTGGTTGACTGCGAATGTCGACAAAGAGAGAATCCTGCAGGAAGCGGCCTTGCTCGTCGATCGTAGTGATATTCAGGAAGAAATCGTCCGCCTCGAGACTCACGTTCAGCATTTCCTGGGCTTGCTTGACGCCGGTGGCGAAATCGGCAAGAAGCTCGATTTCCTTCTCCAGGAAATGAACCGTGAAGCCAACACTCTGCTATCCAAGACTTCTGGCCTGGCGGGCGAGGCGTTGAAGATTACTGAAGCCGGACTGGCCATGAAGGCTGAAATCGAAAAGGCGCGCGAGCAGGTGCAAAACCTGGAATGAGCCCGTTTCGTAAGCCCATCGTCTACATCATCTCGGCGCCGTCCGGGTCGGGCAAGTCGACCCTCGTCAATGAACTCCTCAGGCTCGTCCCTGATCTCGATTTTTCTATTTCATACACCACGCGCGCTCCTCGCGGCAGCGAGCAAAACGGCAAGCAATACCATTTTGTTCAGCGCGCTGAGTTTGAGGAAATGATGCGCGCCGACGACTTTCTGGAGCAAGCCAACGTCTTTGGAAATTACTACGGAACCGCGCGGCGATTTCTGATCGAGGCAGAACAGGGGGGCCATGATCTCTTGCTCGATATCGACGTCCAGGGGGCCGCGCAGATCAAGCGAAAGCTTCCCGATGCCGTTAGCATTTTCGTCCTGCCGCCGGATCGCAAGACTCTGGAATGGCGGCTACGCAAGCGCAGCGAGGATGCCGAAGGGGTCATCCAGCGGCGCTTGGTGACGGCCAGCCGTGAGATCGAGAATTATGACAAGTATGACTACATCCTGATCAACGACAAGCTCGAAGAATCGAGCGAGGTGCTTCAGGCAATCGTTCTTGCGGAACGCCTGCATCGGTTGGCCCGACTTCTTTCCCCCGACGAGCAGAAGATCACCGATCTGGCCGAGCGCTACCGGCTCAACAATGTCAAGGCGCGGGTCTGGCCGATCCTAGAGTCCTTTGGTAACCTGCCCCCCTCGGCACGCCCTTAGTTTTCGCGGTATCATTCATACGACGCCCCGAGTGGGCGCTCAAGACCGGCAAAAGATCAGCAGGACAAGCTTGAAAGTCGGCCATGTTCTGCGGGAGACTTAATTCAGCGCTCGGCACTGATTAGACTTCAAACCTGGTTTCAACGGAGAGCTCCCATGAAGTTGATCGAAGGCTTCGACAGTAATTACCGGTACATTCTGGTGGCGGCGCGGCGTGCGCGGCAACTTCAGTCTGGTGCGCCGCCTGTGGTTGATACCAATTCCCGTAAGCCTTGCCGCATCGCGCAGGATGAAATTCGCGCCGGCAAGGTGAAGTGGGAGATTCCCGACACCCGCACCGCCGCTGAGCAGGCCGGGGAGGCGCTCGACAAGGCGCTCGGCCAAGATTGAAAGCTTTTTTGATTTCTTCATTGTTGATTGTTGAAGTTTCCCGGATAGGCTCTTGCCACTCTCAATCAACAATCAAGAATCATCAATCAACACGATGAAGATTGCTCTCGGCGTAACGGGCGGCATCGCGGCCTATAAATCGGCGGAGATCGTCCGTTCATTGCAAGACCGCGGCATTCGCGTCCAGGTCATCATGACCCGCGCCGCCCAGGAATTTGTTCGGCCTCTCACCTTCGCGGCTCTCTCGGGAGAAAAAGTGATCACCGGCATGTTCTCGCCCGGCGAAGAGCACGAGCCGAACATCGACTCTGCCATCGAGCACATTGCGGTCGCGCAATCGATCGATGCCCTCGTCGTTGCGCCGGCCACGGCAGACGTCATCGCTCATTTTGCGCAGGGAATTGCCTCTGATTTTCTGACCACCCTCTATCTTGCCACCACCGCTCCAGTCGTCATCGCGCCTGCGATGAACGTCAACATGTGGAACCACCCTGCCACGCAGGCCAATCTGGAGATTCTCCGTAAGCGGGGTGTCAAGATCGTCGAGCCGGGCTCGGGCTATTTAGCGTGCGGCATGACCGGCGCTGGGCGGCTTGCTGAAAACGAGCTCATCGTAACTGCCGTGCTGGAATCTCTCGGCTCCTCGCAGGATTTAGCGGGCGAAACCCTGCTGATCACCGCCGGTCCCACGCGCGAGAAGATTGATCCCGTCCGCTACCTGACTAACCGCTCCAGCGGCCGCATGGGATATTCTCTCGCCGAAGCTGCATTGCGCCGGGGAGGGCGCGTTCTTCTGATTTCCGGACCGACCTCGCTCACTCCGCCGGGTGCGGTCGAGATCACCCGAGTCGAGTCGGCGGAAGAAATGCGCGACGCCGCTCTCAAACTTCTGCCCGAGTCCACGATCGTCATCAAGACCGCAGCCGTCTCCGACTATCGCCCGAAAGCAGCGGCCAGGCGGAAAATCAAACGCAAAGGCCCGATGACGCTGGATCTCGAAGCGACGCCTGATATTCTGAAGGAGCTTTCTCGCCAGAAGGCCGCGCAAATCCTCGTCGGTTTCGCCGCCGAAACCGAGAATGTCCTGGAGAATGCACGCCAAAAGCTGGTCGACAAGAACCTCGACGCCATCGTCGTCAATGACGTTTCACGCGAGGGTGTCGGCTTTGATTCCGACCGCAACGCCGTCGCGATCATCACTGGCGAAGATGTCGTTGAAGTCCCCGAAACCACAAAGTGGGAAGTTGCACAGCGCGTGCTCGACCAGGTTGTCCGCCTTCGCCAGCGTCGCAAGTCGCCAGTGAGAGCCTGAAGTCCACGCCCTCTTGTCATTCCCGGAAGCGACGAGGAGCCCGTCGTTCTTATCGCCTCGCGAACACATTCCTTCGCCGCTGCATTACAATTAAACAACCGATGCCCCAGACTCCTGAGCCTGATCTGCGCCGCGCCCTTGCCGAGCGCGTTCGCTACTATCACGAGCTCGGTATCTACGACTTTTATCGCCGCCAACCCCAGGTCTCTGATGTGGCCGCGCCCGTAGACGTTGCCGAACCTGCTTCCCTATCCCAGCCAGAATTGCGAGAGGAAATGCCCGCGAGAAAATCCGCCACTGTTTCGATCACCCCTGAGGACAATATCTTCGAAGTCCTGACGCCGAAGCCGGAGCAGGGAACGTCTGACCCCGCCGCCGCCCTCAAGCTGATCCGCGAAGATCTCGGCGACTGCACGCGATGCAAACTGCACAAGCAGGGAAGAAAGCAGATTGTCTTCGGAGTCGGCAATCCGCGCGCGCAGCTAATGTTTGTCGGCGAAGGTCCGGGCGCCGATGAAGACGAGCAAGGGGAGCCCTTCGTGGGGCGCGCCGGACAGCTCCTGAACAACATGATCAAGGCCATGGGCCTGCGCCGCGAGGAAGTTTACATTGCGAACGTGGTCAAATGCCGACCGCCCGGCAATCGCACCCCCGAACGCGATGAGTGCGATACCTGCTCACCATTTCTCATGCGTCAGGTCGCCGTGATCAAGCCCGAAGTCATCGTTGCACTCGGCGCAGTCGCAGCGAAAAACCTTCTCGCCATTAATGCGCCCATGTCCGAACTGCGCGGCCGCTTCTACGACTTCATGCCATCCGGCGCTCGTGCTAACGATCCTTCCTGGAACGGCGCCAAGCTCGCCGTCACCTACCATCCTGCATTTCTTCTGCGCGACCCTCGACAGAAAGGCGAAGCTTGGAAAGATTTGCAGATGGTGATGAAATATCTGGGCCTCGAGCCTCCGAAAAAGAACGAATGACGATATTGTCAGGCTGAGAGCAATCGCCGGTCGCGGGGCGAATGACCGCCCGAGTTGAAGATTCTTGCTCTCGAGAATGCGGTGTGATCCGGTGCATCTGAAGCGTCGAGTATCACGCTGGGTTATCCTTCGAACGAATGCCCGAATTCTGCGACGTTGCCCTGCCTGTGCCGCTCGACATGGTCTTCACCTACCGTGTCCCGGCGGGTTCCATGCCGGTGGTGGGGGGGCGCGTCCTGGTTCCATTACGCGAGAAGCGCCTGACGGGCATCGTTGTCGAACTGCACGATCGCAAGCCCTCCGTTTCTACAAAAACAATTCTCAGCGTCCTCGATTGGACGCCAGTTTTGGATGAGCAACAGCTGCGCCTCGGTCGCTGGATCGCCGACTACTACCTCGCTCCTCTAGGCGAGGTTTTCCGCACCATGCTTCCCCTGGGTGCCGAGTTCAAACGATCCATCGGCTATCGCATCGCCGAAGATGGACAAATAGCCCTCCATCTCGCTGGGATGTCCGGCTCTTCTGCGCGTTCGCGTCGCACGCCGGAGGAGCAGGCTGCGGAATTTCGAGTGCTCGATTATTTGGCCGCGCCGGATCCGGCGTCTGGCGAGGCAGACCTCGTCCGCGAGCAAACTCTTCGTTCCGCGACTCGCGTCTCGCGATCCATCCTTTCCGGCATGGTGCGCAAAAAATGGCTTGTGCGACAAGATTTCTCTACGGCGCGCGACGCCACGCCTATGATCAAGATCGCAGTGCTTCACTCCGCCGATGGCAAGTTGAACCAGAACCAGCGTTTGCTCGTCGAAACCTTGGCTGCCTCCGGCGGCAGAGTGCCCGCTGAAGCGCTTCAGGCGCTCGAAGTTCCCCGAACCACCCTCGGTACACTCGTCAGGCGCGGTCTGGTCGAGATCATCGAAGCGCCAGCCGATTTCACGATTTCGCACTCCAAACCACGATCGTCTGCTTTCGATTTCGATCTGAACTCCGCCCAACAATCCGTGCTCGCCCGCCTGAGAAAGGACGTGGATGCCAGCAAATTCTCTGGTCTGTTGCTCCACGGTGTCACGGGCTCAGGAAAAACTGCGGTCTATCTCGCGGGCATGCGCGCTGTGCTCGATGCCGGCCGCTCGGCCATTCTCCTGGTCCCGGAAATCGGCCTCACCCCCGCTGTCGCCGCCGACCTGCACCAGATCTTCGGCAGCGAGGTTGCCATCCTCCATTCCGCTCTCAGCGACGCTGAGCGCGCACAGCAGTGGCACCGCATCAAACAAACAGAAGCGCGCATGGTCGTCGGCACGCGCTCGGCGGTCTTCGCGCCGGTCTCCGATCTCGCACTCATCATTGTCGACGAGGAGCATGACTCGTCCTACAAGCAGGAGGAAACGCCGCGTTACCACGCCCGCGACGTCGCCGTGATGCGTGCCAAGATGGCCAAGGCCACAGTTGTGCTCGGCTCTGCCACGCCATCGCTGGAGTCGTACTTTAATTCGCAGAAAAACAAATACGCTCTAATGGAGCTGCCCGATCGCGTAGAACAGCGTCCTCTGCCCACGGTTGAAATTGTCGACATGCGCCAGGAGTTCCAGGAAACTGGCCACGAACAGGTCATTTCACGTCAACTGGCCGCCGAGATTAAGGATCGGCTCGGACGCAGAGAGCAAGTCATGGTTTTGCTCAACCGCCGCGGATACTCTCCGGTTGTCCTTTGCCGCACCTGCGGAAAGAAATTGGAATGCAACAATTGCGCCATCTCGCTCACGCATCACAAGCGCGAGCATAAAATGGTTTGCCACTATTGCGGATTTACTGCTCCCGTTCCAAAAGCCTGCGCGCACTGTGGCAGCGAGTATGTTCAGTTTCTTGGAACCGGCTCAGAAAAACTGGAGGAGCTCCTGCACGGCATGTTCCCCGAGGCGCGAATCGCACGTCTCGACCGTGACACCGTCCGCGGCCATGAAGACTTCGAGCGAACCCTCAACGCTCTCAGCGAAGGGGAACTCGATTTGCTCGTCGGCACGCAAATGATTGCCAAGGGTCATGACATTCATGGGGTGACGCTGGTCGGAGTCGTTGGAGCTGACGTCGCTCTCGGCCTGCCCGACTTCCGCGCTGCCGAACGCACCTTTCAGCTGCTGACCCAGGTCGCCGGACGCGCTGGACGCGGCCAGTCGCCCGGCAAGGTGATCCTGCAGACTTATTTTCAGGATCACTATGCGGTCCAGTTTGCCGCCCGCCACGACTTCGCCGGCTTCTACGACAAGGAACTCCAGTTCCGCAGTTGGATGCATTATCCACCTTACTCCGCGCTGGCCAACGTGATCGTGCGCAGCGACAAACTTGACGAAGCCTTGGAGTGGTCCGGAGCGTTGGGCCGATGGTTTGATAACACTCGCCACGAAGGCGTGCGCGTGCTCGGGCCGGCGGCGGCGCCCATCCTTCGCCTGAAGCGCGATTACCGCTACCACTTCGTGCTGAAGTCGCCCAGCCGCGAAAAGCTTAACACCACGCTGCGCGCCATGCTGAAATACGCCGCAGCACAGAAAATTCCACGTACTCATGTGATCGTTGACGTGGATGCGCTCTGGTTGATGTGAAAAAGCATTTCGCACCTGGTCGAGATAGTGCGCCACTTTGGGCACGCTCGTCCACCCAACGACTCATCGCGAACCGATCTTCCCCCGAATTACCGTGACCGACGCTGCCGGCAATTCATACAGCGTGTCTCTACCGGCATTCTGTTTCGTCCGCGCAATCGGCCCATCCGGGTCCGCCCATCCTTTTGTCACAGCAACGATCGTCCGTTCCGCTGCGTGCTCCGCATGTGCCATAAACCTCATGCTCGCCGGATGCCAATGATATTGGGCGCTCCCGAACGTGGCAATCTCAACCGCCCCGGTATAACTCGCCTCTTCATCCGACTTTTCTTCAAACACAATCCGCACTTTGTGCGCAGTCTCCTGGTCGCGATTCACGATCATCAGCGACCACTCGCCATCCGGCCGCTTCAGCGCATACGCTGTAATTAACTCATGATCCGCGCCGTCCTCGACGTCGCTCTTCGCAGAATACGTTTGATGCTCTCCGCCGCTAGGCTGCACCCACTCCAGGTTGATCAACTGAGCCACAAAAAACTGCGCCAGCCGCTGTTGAATTTCGTAATTGCTGTTAATCGTGAACATGCCGAACGTTCCTGGCGAACTGTTGCATCCCGGCTCCATGTGCAACGGTAAATAATGGAAGAAATAAACTGCCTTCCCCCCGGAATTCAGAAACGATCCGATATAGTCGGCAAGCCAAACCCCCGCAAAAATATCCTGAAATGTTTCGCTAGCGCCGGACGACAGATTCCCCTCGGTAATGAACATCGGCATCTCGGCCGGAATCCCGTCGTCATGCCACGCTTGCATGATGTGGCTCACCAATTCCGGTTCGTCATAGAGCACGCCCCACGGCGTCCGGCAGGGATCGTACGGATAGTGTTCAAAGGAAAAAAATGCCAGGTCATTCATCCGGCCATGCTGCTTCAGATAATCGACGAAGCGCCCCAGCCACGAAACTTTGCCATTCACATCCGGCCACACCTCAATGTCACGGTTCACGCCCTGAAACGACGGTCCGCCCAATTTCAGCGCCGGATCGACTTTGTGCAGTGCCGTCGCCCACTGCAAGTACAGCGCAGCATAATCTTCCGGCAGCATGTACTGCCCGTCGGCTTCCTCGCCCATCTCGACGTAAGAAATCGGATAACCGCGTTTCTCCACATAGGCAATCTCGGCCGCCGAATTCTCCGGAGTCTCGTACAGCATGGCGACTGGAATCATCGCCGGCAATCCGCGCGTCACGCCACTGGTGAAAAACAGATCGAATCCCATCTGTGCCTGCGTCGTCGAACCCAAGTCCGACGGCTGATGCCACGAATCGACTGAGGAACAATACGTCGTCGTTTGTTCCTGATCCGGCGTGTGCCGAAGAACGTCGTGAAATGCGCCATCATCCGTGGTCGTCCCCAGATAAATTTCGCGGATGGCATAGCCCACGCAATTCCGCGGATCCGCTGGACCGTCTGCATCGCACGTGTTTGATGACTCCGTCATCCAGATTCGAACGAACTTCACACCAACCGCGCTGCGGCTCAGGCGCACGGTTTCCATGCCGCCTTTTCCATTCATCACCGAGCCTTGCCCAAAGGTCTGCCACACGCCCCTCGTCGGCGCGTGAATCGGATCCTCCCCCGTCCAGTACTGCACCACATACTGCTTTGCATAAGGTTCGGACCATGCAATACGAATGCTGTTCGCCAGTTGCGTTTGCGCCAGATCAAGCACGACCCACTGTGGATGCAGCGCATCGCTCTCCCCTGTGAACCGCTGGGTCAGATACGGGTTGCTCTTCCAGAAAGTGTTGAGATCTCCGTCGGTCAGGCGCGAGAACCCGGCATTGTCGGTTCCATCGTTGCGCGTGAATCCTCGGCGCGGCAGCCCATATCCGTAGGAATAGCGAATCATTTCGGTCGGCGTTGCCGACCCGACAAAATATCCTTTACCGCTCGCATCGCTCCATGCTCCCTGCGGATTCCAGTGCCATGCTTCGACTGCGAGGTCTGTATTTTGCCGGTAGGTCACCGGCTGCCATCCGGATTCCTGTGTTTGTCCCAGAGTCGGCTGCAGCAAGTCCTTATCAATCGCCTCAACCGAAATGCGGTCCACTCCCGCTCCCAGCGCCTCTTTCGGTACGAAGTGATTGGTCGCATGTGTCGTGTCAACTTCGATGGTTTGCGCTGCGATCGTTACAACAAGCAGCAGATGTGACGTAAGAAGTGCCAGACAACCCGACCTCATTCTCTTCATGACGCGATCCTCTCCGTTTAATTGAAACGATTGAATAGAGGATTATATGAGAGTCATGAGCCCTTGCGCGAGCCGCCTTTCGCGATTCCTCCAGCCCCCGGCGCGGCGCGCGCACCGCGTGTGCCCCAGACTATCTTAGGTTGATCTGAAACGGTGAGATTGTGAAAGTCAAAGCGAGCATGATTGCGCCCAGCAAAGCCAATATCCATCGACTGGTCGGCAGTATGGGATACTCCGGAGCCTGCTCCTGCCTCCAGGTCATGACGTTCATCGCAATCAGCAGTCCGGCCCACATCCGCCATCCCACATACAAACGCCCCAGGTACACCAACACGATGACGGTGATCCACGACACCACGCGGTGCGCTCGCGGCGCCAGCGCATAAACGATGTGTCCCCCGTCCAGTTGGCTACTCGGCAGCAGGTTGAGCGCGGTCGCGAACATCCCCACCCACGCCGCGATCGCGGTCGGATGCAAATAAACCCGCGTCAGCGGCAGCGTGGCAATCGCATGACCCGGAGCAAAACTGCGCAGAACGTCATGAATGACGTAGAAAATCTGCGGAAATCCCAACTGCAGGTCCGATGAACCAATGCCCGGTGCGAGGGGCTTCGAAAAGCTCATCGCCACTATCAAAGTCGCAACCGCCACCACAAATCCGGCGATCGGTCCCGCTATGCCAATGTCGAACAGTGCCGCCCTCGTCCGGATCGGCGCCTTGATCCGGATCACCGCTCCCAGAGTCCCGATCATCGTCGGCGCTGGAATAAAGAACGGCAGCGTCGCACGCACTCCGTAATAGCGGCAAAACAAGTAGTGCCCCATTTCATGCGCCAGCAGGATGAGCAGCAGCGTCGCGGAAAACGGAATTCCCAGCAGCAATCGCGAGGGATGCCGTAATGCCCATCCCACTGGAAAGAACGGAATGAAATCATCAGCTCCGTCAAATGGCGGTAAATTGTGCAGGAAGTTGAACTCCATCCGCGCTCCCACGATCAGCGTGGTGAAGCACGTACCCAGCAACAACAATCCGTGCAGCCAATAACGCGGACGCAACGGCGGCGCCGGCGGTTCCGGCAAAGGCCGGTAGTACTCGATCGTGGAGTAAGGAATGTGAGAATTAGCTTCTGACATGTGTTTCGTTGGGCAAAGATTTTGCTCTGTTCTTTGATGCTACTACGAGCAAACAGAACACGTTCAGGAGTGAACGCCGTCCTCCTCAGGCGCTTCGTTCCGTCCCGGGCTGAGAGGCGCGATTGGCACTTTCGTGCTATTACGAAAGTGCTATATGGAGCCAGTCCGGTACGACCTAAGATATCGCATCAGCTTCGGGGAAATGGCCCAATCCGCATCCTGTTGGCGCCACGCGCGGATCGAGAATTATTCCTGAGGCCCAAGGTGACGCGCTCGCTCGGCGCCGAGCCTTATCCCCCGCACGGTTTGGCTCATGAGTTTGACAGCCCCGGCTCCGGACATATCCGCTCGGGACATAGACGCCCGGTCGTCAACGGCAGCGACCGTTGCCGCCTGGACCGAAGTGTCGCCGCACGATCTTTCCCTGTGGAACGGTGTCTTGCTCGATAGTGATACTTCGCTCTATCAATACCCGTACTGGAATGAGCCGTATCGTCGTCTCCGCCTCACGCCCCGCTATCTCGCGTTGGGCACGTCGGAGCGGCCCATCGCGTTTGTCAGCATCCTGACCGTTGGATTCGGCAAGATGAAGGTCGGCCTCGTATTCCGGGGACCCGCGTCTCTCGTGCGCGGGGAACAATTATGTCTCGCAGCGGTCCGCGGGTTGCTCGACTGGGCGCGCGCGCAAGGCTACATTTTCATTCGCTTCACCCACTCCGACGCGCTGGTCCTCACTTATCTCGCCGTCGCTGGTCACGCCGAGAATTTTGACGCATTTCCCTATTTCCTCGATTATCCGGTCTTGTCGCCGGATTACATCATCGATCAATCCGACGATGACGAGCGGACACTTGCTGGCTTTGATCGGGAGGTTCGCCGCAAGATTCGCCGCGCTACTGAAGCCGGGTATGAGTTTTTCCCCGAGGATTCTCCAGAAGCTCTGGCCAAACAGTGGCCTCTTTACGAAGATTGTGCGCGCCGCAAGCAGTTTCGGCTCGAGCGTCCCCTGTCCTTTTACATGCAGACGATTCGTCTAGCTCGCCCTCACAACTGCGTTCGGCTTTACTCCGTGCTTCTCCAAGGTAGAGTTGTTGGCAGTACGCTGATCTTTCGCGATGGTTTGACAGCGCACTGTCAGTTGGCAGCGCTCGAGGCCCATCATCGGCAGGCCGCCGTTTTTCTTCATTGGCACGCGATGCGCGACATGTATCGTCTGGGCGCTCGCCGCTACAATCTCGGGCCCGCCCCCGGTTCGCTGGCGCGGTTCAAGCGGCAGTTCTGCCAACATCCCCTGACCTATCCCGGCCCGCTGACGGTTGTGCTGCGAGAAAACTCGTTTCGGATCTGGTGGAAGTTTCTTTTTCCTCTCGCCAAGCGCTTCAGGCCGGTACTGCGGAAGATAGTTTCCCAGCTCGAAGCTCTGACACCCACCGAGTAAACCTAGTGCCATCCGCTAAGGGTGATTCGCAGTCGACCCCAGATGGCCAACTACGGGAGAGTGAGATGAGGTACGAACCTGACGTGTTGAGGTCCGGTTCGGCCTCGAGCTGGTGCTTTACGCCACTCAATCAATCGACTGCAATTCCTTGCCCGGCTTGAACCGCACTGCTCTCCCCGGCGGAATCGAGACTTCAGCTCCGGTGCGCGGGTTGCGCCCGATGCCTGTCTTTCTCGGACGCACGTTGAATACGCCAAATCCCCGCAGCTCAATCCGGTTGCCTTGCGCGAGCGCCTTCTTCATGCTCTCGAACACGGTTTCCACGGCTAACTCGGCTTTGGTCTTGGTGATGCCCGTCTTGGCCACCACTTCATTGATGATGTCGAGCTTGATCACGAGCGGCTCCGGGGTGCAAGGTCAAAATAGTGGTTCAAGTCATTGATGCTAAGGGAGATAACGGAGATTGTCAACGGGAGCACCTATCCCGTAAACTGGCAGGCACACCAGCCGGCAAGATTGAGTAATTGTGTAATCCGGGAATAGCCATCCTCAGCGACGCTTTTTTGCGCAGCGAAGGGTCAGTTGAGCTGTTCGCTGCCTCGCGTTCTGTGAGAAACAATAAGCGCGCGCGGCTCGCATCCCGTTCAATAACTCAGTCAATAATGATTCAATCACTCAATTCTAAAGGGAGTTTCATGCTCAAGAGCGACCGCTGGATCCGCAAGATGTCCCAGGAACACGACATGATCAACCCGTTCTCCGAGAAGCAGGTCCGCGAAGGCGTGATCTCCTATGGCCTGTCCTCCTACGGCTACGACCTGCGCGTGGCCGACGAATTCAAGATCTTCACCAACGTTAACTCTTCCATCGTCGACCCAAAGCATTTTGACGAAAAGTCCTTCGTCACCGTGCAAACCGATATCTGCATCGTGCCGCCGAACTCGTTCGCACTGGCGCGCTCTGTCGAATATTTCAAGATTCCGCGGAGCGTCCTCACAATCTGCGTCGGCAAAAGCACCTACGCCCGCTGCGGCATCATCGTCAACGTTACTCCGTTCGAACCCGAGTGGGAGGGCTTCGTCACCCTCGAAATCTCCAACACCACGCCGCTGCCGGCACGCATCTACGCCAACGAGGGGTTATGCCAGATTCTGTTTTTTCAATCCGATGAAATTTGCGAGACCAGCTACGCCGACCGCAAAGGCAAATACCAGGCGCAAAAGGGAATCGTGCTGCCGAAGCTGTAGGGAAGTTGCGGGTCGGCGGTCGCCAGAAGATTTGAGAACAGCGGATCGAACGATCCTGAAGAGATTCAAAACGGAATGACTAGAGACCAAAGGTCCGCTGCACCCAGCGGCGCGCGTCCTCACTGCTAGACATGAGGAGCCTTACCGCTGGTTCTCGCCCTCTTTATACATGTACTTGATCGCCGGCTTGTAAATCATCAGATTGGGCTGGCCATCCTCACGGTTTACCTTGATGCAGTTCCGGTCGTACCACTCGATAATCCCGTGGACTTCCTCGCCATCGCGTAGCACGATCACCATCTGCGTCCGCGTCTGCATTTGCTTCTGATAATAGAAATTCTCGGCGTTCGTCTGCTCCGGAGGTGCCGGCTTCTTGCCACCACCGCCACCACCCCCCATCGGGCGATCGCCCCGATCCATACGCTCTCCCCGGTCATGTCGCTCCGGGCGCTCACGGCGCTCCTGAGTTTGCATCGGCGGAGAATTGTGATTGCCATGATTTTCCGGCCGCGGCAGCGTCGGCCGGATCAGCTTGCGATTGGCGAAGTTTTCCTTTTCCGTGAGTTCATTCGCCGGTGCGGGATCCATGGTTTCCTTCATAAGTGGCGTTACCTCAGGTACGCGCATTTGCACATAACACCACGCTCGCGGACCTTGGGATTTATTCAACGAAGGCGTGAAATTTCCTTTACCGTAACACAGGAATCTTACATTGACAATGTTTCCTTCGTGCCATGCCAGTGCGCTATGCCAAATCCTGCACACGCTAGAATATCGATTCTTTCACCTCTGCCGCGTATCTGACAGGTCTGCTCCGCGGCGCTCCCGCCCGCTTAGCGTCACAATCACCACCAGGCTCGCGACAATCACTACCGTCCACGCCAGTACGGGCGAGAAACTGCCGCCGTAGCGTGATTCCGCCAGCTTCGCCTGGATCACCGAATTGCGCGAGGAAAAGAAGTTTCCCAGTTGATAGGCGAATCCCGGCAGTGTCCCTCGCACCGCCGGCGGAGACAGTTCGTTCAAGTGCGCCGGAACCACTCCCCACGCTCCCTGCACCATAAACTGCATCAGGAATCCGCCCACCGCCAGCATCGGAACCGTATGCGAGTATGCCCACAACGGAATCACCGGAATCGCCAGTAACGCCGCGATCACAATCGCGCGTCGTCGACCAATCCGCTCCGACCACGCGCCGAATATGATTCCCCCCAGCAGCGCTCCAATGTTGTAAACGATAGCGATCAAGCTCACCGTTTTAGGTGTGAACTGCAGATTCTTCTGCAAGAAGGTCGGGTAAAGATCCTGCGTTCCGTGGCTGAACGAATTGAACGCGAACATCAGCACGATCAGGAAAAGAAAAATCCCGGCGTGCGATAAGATATCTTTTCCCATGTGAGTTTCCTCCCCGCGCGCAACCCGCCCTTGGAGCCACGCCGGGGATTCGTCGACCTTGGTGCGAATGTAAATGACAAGAAACGCCGGCAGCGCCCCAATCACGAACATTCCACGCCAGCCGAAAATCGGAAACAACGTGCCGTAAACCAGAGCCGCAATCAAATATCCGACCACGTAGCCTTCCTGCAGCAGGCCCGAAAAGAATCCGCGCCCCTCCGTCGGCAGCGTTTCGAACGCCAGCGCCGCGCCCACGCCCCACTCGCCGCCCATCGCGATTCCAAACAATGCCCGCGTAATGAGAAACACCTTCAGCGACGGAGCAAACGCCGAAGCCAGTTCGAAGATCGAATACGCGATGATGTCGACCATGAGCGTTGGACGGCGCCCGAACTTATCCGCCATCAGGCCGAAGAGAAACGCTCCCACTGGACGCATGGCCAGTGTCAGAAAAATCGCCTCCGTGATCGCTGAGACCTTGGTCTGAAACTGTGTCGCCAGCGCACTCACGCAGAAAACGAGAATGAAAAAATCGAACGCATCCAGTGACCATCCCAGGAAACATGCAATGAAGGTGTTCCGCTGTACCGCTGTCAACCGCCGAAAGTGTCCGATGAATTCCATGGTAGTGCTTGCCTTCCTTGAAGTTTCGTGCCCCTAGTGGTTCACGCTCTCTGCCTCTCTGTGGTGAAGTTTTTCTTGCCAACTGAAAAGCCCAGCGGATGCTAGCATAAGCGTTCAGGAAGTTTCTGAATTCTGACACTTCTCATGCCTGAACTCGATCTCCCGCAACGCCAGGCCACCGACGCGCTCATGCTCACCGGCTTCTGGTATCGCGCCCTGCCCGCCGATCGTGTTCATCCTAAGCGCCTCTGCAAGGCTACGCTGCTCGAGATTCCGCTCGTCATTGGCCGCGATCGGGAACTACAGCCTTTTGCCCTGCGCGACGCCTGCCCTCACCGCGGCATGCCGCTCAACACTGGAAAATTTGATGGAGAAAATCTCGAGTGTCCTTACCACGGTTGGCAGTTCGACGCACACAACGGCCAGTGCCAGCTGATTCCCTCCCTCACTTCCGATCAGACCATGAAGGTCGATCGCATCTACGCGGGCAGCTATCCCTGTGAAGAGCAAGACGGTTTCATCTGGGTTTACATTCCCGATCCTGGTCCGACCGGAGCCGGTTTCGCCGCGCCGCCCGAAGCTCCCGGCGCCGCTCCGCAGATCACGAAGTTCAGCACGAAGTATAAGCTCGCATATCTGCAAGCCGAAATGCCCGTCAGCATCGATCACGGCATCATCGGCCTCATGGATCCCGCGCACGGTCCCTTCGTTCACCAGGCCTGGTGGTGGCGCACCCGCCACAGCATTCACGAAAAGAAAAAGAACTTTGAGCCAATTCCCAACGGTTTTCGCATGGGCGCGCACACGCCCAGCTCAAACTCCGCACCCTACAAGCTGTTACGCCTCTATGCGGACGCCGACTCCATCACTACGACCATCGATTTCGTGCTCCCCAACATCCGCACCGAAACCATCCGCGCCGGCAAATACTGGTTTTCCAGTCTCACGACGGTTACCCCGATCACGCGCAGCCACTGCCGCATCGACGTCGTCGCCGCCTGGAATCTGTTTCGCTGGTTTCCGTTCGGTGCCGATCTGCTCAAATTCGTTTTCGCGAAATTCGTCGAGCAGGACCGGCGCACTATGGAATTGCAGGCCGAAGGCCTGAAGCATAACCCGCATCTCATGCTGATCGACGACGCCGACCGCCCTGCCAAATGGTATTTCCAGCTGAAGGCCGCTCACCTCGAAGCCAAACGCACCGGTGCTGCCATGAAACATCCCATGTCGGGCCCAGTGACCTTGAAATGGAGGAGTTAGCAATGGGGGAAGGGCACTGGGCGGGCTGGAACCTCTCAGCCTACTCCGCTACCAGCCACTCCATCGCTTCTTCTCGCGTCTTGAAGGTAGGAATCTCCCGCTGCGAAAACGTCTTGAAATTCTCGTAGAACACGTGCGGCAGACTCTCGGTCCCCACCCACGCCGATTTCTTCACATAGGGCCGGTCGAGCACGAGCACTTCTTTAATCTTCGTGGCCACCGCTCTGTCGATCTGCGCCCCGCTGAAGTCGCCCAGTGTCAGCATCGACCCCGGTGCATGCCGCGCCACATGCGCCCGCACCTGATCGAGCAGCATCACAATCTCCTTGCCCGCGCAGTGACTGAAATCGATCACGAAAATAGCGTGACCCTTGTGTTTCACAAATCGCAAGCGTTCGTTGGATGATCCCTCTGTCACGCGAGTAGTTCCTCCACCACTCCGTAAGCCCCGTCCAGAGCCGCGTCCAGCGCACCAGCATCTTTTCCGCCCGCCTCCGCGAGGTCCGGACGCCCGCCGCCCTTGCCCCCAACTTTCTGCGCCACGGGCCCAATTACCTTCCCGGCCTGCACCCGGGAAGTCAAATCTTTGGTTACGCCCACAATCAGAGCCACGTTCCCGTGCGACGCCGAACCGAGCACCACCACTCCCGACCCGATTTTGTCGCGCAGTTGATCGACCAGCGTGCGCATCTGCGCCCGTTCCAAATTGTCCACGCGATGCGCCAGCACCTTCACGCCCTTCACTTCCCTTACTTTCTCGCCGATGTTCGCCGTGCTCGACGACGCTGATTTCATCCGCGCTTGATCGAGTTCCCGCGTCAGCCGCTTGATCTCCGCATCCTTCTTTTCAAGCTCAAGCTTCAACGCCTCGGCCGGCGACAACTCCTGGGTGGCCCACCCAACGCGGTCCTCGTTGAGTGAGGAATTCGGTTCTGCCCCACTCTTCGCGGTCCTCAAAGAGAGGGAACTCACGAAACTCGACACCACGTTTTCGAGTTGATGGTCCTTGCGAAAATGCAGAACCGATCCTTCTCCTGTTATCGCCTCCACTCGCCGCACTCCCGACGACACACTGCCTTCCTTCAGAATCTTGATCAGCCCAATTTCACCAGTCGCCGCCGTATGAGTTCCACCGCAAAGCTCTGTCGAAAAATCACCAATCCTGATTACCCTCACGTTGTCGCCATACTTTTCCCCGAACAGCGCCATCGCGTGATACTCGTTGATCGCTACATCGATCGGCACGTCCGCAATCGTCTCGACCTTCCTGTTGCGCAGCACTTCCTTGTTGATGATGTCTTCGATGTCCTGCAACTCTTCGTCTTCCATGGCGGTGAAGTGCGAAAAATCAAATCGCAGATGATTCGGCGCAACCAGCGATCCCGCCTGCTTCACATGCTTTCCCAGCACCTCGCGCAGCGCCGCATGCAGCAAATGCGTCGCCGTGTGATTCCGCATCGTCGCCTCGCGAATATCGGTGTTTACCATGGCGTCAACTTTGTCGCCCATACGAAGCGTGGATTTCGCCACAACCTGGTGCGCCCTTACTCCCTGAACCGGGTAATAGCATCCCTTCACTTCGGCAACAACAGTGTTGTGATCGTCGGAATGAAACCATCCCCGATCGCCGACCTGTCCACCCGACTCCGCATAAAACGGCGTGTGATCGAGAATGACCTCGCCTTCTTCGCCCGACTTCAATTCCTTTGCGCCGACGCCGTTATGAATGATCGCCAGCACTTCGCACCCGTCCGACCGCGTCTGCCGATATCCCTCAAACACCGACTTCGGCAATTGCTGGTACGCCGGATTCGCCGTCTGCTTCGCTGCGCCCTTCCACGAAGCGCGAGCGCGCGATCTCTGCTCGGCCATCGCCCGATCGAATCCTGCTTGATCGAATTCGATCCCCTGATCACGCGCCGCATCCTGCATAAAGTCCAGCGGCATGCCGAACGTATCGTAGAGTTTGAAGGCATCTTCGCCCGCGAGTTTCTCCGGCGAACTTTTGATCAGTGCTTCCAGTTTCTCGAGTCCTACTTCCATGGTGTGGCCGAACCGAGTCTCTTCCGCCAGCACTGCCTTCGAGACCCTGTCTGCCGTGTCGTTCAGTTCCGGATACGCATCCCGCATCAGATCGCGTACCGCGAAAACCATTTGGTAGAGAAACGGTTTGGTCTGTCCCAGCAACCTGCCATGCGTGATTGCGCGCCGAATGATTTTCCGCAGCACATATCCGCGCCCCTCATTCGACGGCAACACGCCATCTGAAATCAGAAACGTTGCAGCCCGCGAGTGATCGGCGATCACCCGCAGCGAAGCGGCTGATTTCGAGTGTCGCGAGAACGTGCCCTTCTGGAGGGTCTCCATCTTCTTACTGTCGAATTCTTCGCTAGACAACTTGCAAAATGCATCTCGAACAGCGGGCGTGCGAGCGACTTCGCACAACTCAGCCGCCTTAAGAATCAGCGGCGTGAACAAATCCGTCTCGTAATTCGAAATCACTCCCTGCAGCACCGCCGACACTCGCTCTAGGCCCATGCCCGTATCGATTGACGGCTTCGGCAACGGCGTCAGCTTCCCGCTGGCATCGCGATCAAATTGCATGAACACCAGATTCCATATCTCCACATATCGCCCGCAGTCGCACGGGAACCTGCAATCAATATGCCCCTGTTCCGATGCCGTTGGTCCCATGTCGAAGTGAATCTCGCTGCACGGACCGCAAGGCCCGGTGTCGCCCATCTGCCAGAAATTGTCTTTCAAGCCCATCTCGAAGATGCGTTCTTTCGGCACGCCGACAGCAGCCCACAAGTCATACGCCTCGGCATCGCGGGCCAACCCGCCCTCGCCGTTGAATACAGTCGCGTAAAGCTTGTTCTTGTCGATGCCATACCACTGGGGCGACGTGATCAACTCCCAGGCATACGCGATCGCGTCCTTCTTGAAGTAATCGCCAAACGAAAAATTCCCCAGCATTTCAAAGAACGTGTGATGCCGGTTGGTGAACCCCACATTCTCCAGATCGTTATGCTTCCCTCCTGCCCGCACGCATTTCTGCGAGGTCGTCGCCCGCGAGTAATCGCGTTTCTCCAGCCCAAGAAACACATCTTTGAACTGATTCATCCCGGCATTGGTGAACAGCAGCGTGGGATCGTTCGCCGGAACCAGCGACGACGAATGCACCTCCTTGTGCCCCTTTTGCACAAAGAAGTCGAGGAATTTTCTGCGAATGTCTGAACCGGTCGGCATGGAAAAGTAATTCTAAACGATAACCACGGGCGACAAGGAATCCGTGCCACAAACAGCAAGGGCGCCGGGAACCGCAAGATTCGCTTGCCGTTCTCTGCGCCCGCCTCGCTGGATTAAGTCTTCGCCTATTTCGGGGCGTCAGCCGGCTTCTGATCCGCCGGTTTGTCGTCGCTTTTTTTCATTTTGTGCGCGACACCCTTTACCCCTTTCTTCATTTCGCTGCCGGTCTTCTCCGCTGCCTTGCCGGTGTCCTTGGCCGCGGTCTTGGTTCCTTTCTCTGTATCTTTGGCCGCAACCTTCGTATCTTTTCCCGTGTCCTTAGCTACGGTCTTGGTTGTGTGTCCAGTCTTCTTCGCTACCTTGCCGGTGTCCTTGGCCGCGGTCTTGGTTCCTTTCTCTGTATCTTTCGCCGCAGTCTTGGTCGCGTCCTTCATCTCTGTGCCGGTCGACTTCTTGTCTGTACTGCTCGCATCCTGTCCAAAGACAAATGGAGCCGCGCACAGCAGAGCGGCAACAAGAATTCCTGCCAGCTTCGTCCTCATAGATCCTCCTTGCGTTGAAATCCGAATGATTTTGGAGTATGCAACATCTCTCTGGGTAGATGCAAACACGCCGCGATGAGAACCAACGCCCTTCATAGTCTAAGATGTGTGATCTTCATCTCCAAGATATGTGAAAACTTTGCCCCTTACGCGGTTTCGCTCTCCAGTGCGCTCAACGTCTCCTCATCCACATCCCACTTCTTCAGAATCAAGAAGATGGTCTTCGAGCCAAATCCCGCCCGCGCCAGGTGACGAAAAATGCGCGCCACCTGTTTCTGATCTTTCGGCTTCTCCAGTCGTCTCTTCCGCAGATATTCCCGCGCCTGTTTTTCCTCGCTCACTCCCTCAAACGCCGCCTCCACAGCCTTCTGGATGACATCGCCATGCACTCCTTTCACCTTCAGATCGGTGATAATCCGCATCCTTCCGAATCTCTGATTGTCGCGTCGCAGCGAAGAGAACGACGCCGCATACTGCGAGTCATTCAGATATCCCTGATCCTTCAATCGCCGGATCACCAACTCGACCAGCGTCTGCCCGTGTTCCGACTCGGCCTCTTCGATGCGTGCCCGCATCAGCCGCTTCAATTCCGCGACCGTCCGCATCCGCCGCGCCAGCGCTCCCACGGCGTACTCATACAGCTCGTCTTCGGAATAAGTCTTTCGTTTGGGCCGTGGAAACGCCATACATACTAACGATAACGCAAATCAGTTCCCGGTGCCGCTGCCGAGAGCCAAGACCATAGAAATAGGCCCTTGCTTCATCGACCGTCGTGGTGGTAAACGGTTTTGCTCGGCCAAAAGAAAAAGGGCGCGATTGGTTCGCGCCCGAAACCAGAAGCTGGAAACTTGAAACCGGAAACCCTGAAACCCCTCTATCTCCCTCCAAACCCGGCCGACTGCATCGACTGCCGCGATAGGTCCGCCGTCGACGCAATGCCCTGCATGCGCAGCTTGAAGTCGTCGGCGTTCGAGGCGTTTTCCAGCGCGGTTTCGTAATTCACCAGTCCCGCCTGGAACAAATCCCACAACGACTGATCGAAGGTCTGCATGCCGTATTGCGAAGTGCCCGCCGCAATCGCATCGCGAATCGATCGCGTCTTTTCCGGCACCAGCACGCACTCGCGGATGTACGCTGTATTGATCATCACTTCCACCGCCGGAACGCGCCCTTCGGAATCGCAGCGCCGCACCAGTCGTTGGCTGATGATCGCCCGCAACACGGCCGCCAGCTGCATGCGAATCTGCTTCTGCTCTGGTGGGGGGAAAATTGAGATCACGCGGTTGATGGTTTCCACCGCGTCCAAAGTGTGCAACGTCGAGAACACCATGTGGCCGGTTTCCGCCGCATGTAGTGCCGTCGAGATCGTCTCCAGGTCTCGCATTTCGCCCACCAGAATCACGTCCGGATCCTGGCGCAACGAGGCTCTTAGCGCTGCGCCAAACGACGGCGTGTCCACTCCAATCTCGCGCTGGTTTACGTATCCTTTCTTATCGCGGTGCAGAAATTCGATCGGGTCCTCGATCGTCACAATGTGTTCCGCGCGCGACGAGTTCACCCGGTCCACCATCGCTGCCAGCGTCGTCGATTTACCGGAACCTGTCACGCCCGTCACCAGCACCAACCCACGCGGCATGTCGCAAATCTGCTCCACCACTTTTGGAAGAAATAATTCGTCGAGCGCGCGAATTTTGGTCGGAATGACGCGCAGCACCAGTCCCACGTTGCCGCGCTGCTGGAAAATGTTCACACGGAAACGCCCCAGGCCCGCCACGCCGTAGGCCATATCGATTTCCGTGGTCTCTTTGAATTTCTGCTTCTGCCGCGCCGACATCATGCTGAACGCCATGTTCAGCATATCTTCCGCGCTGATTCGGGGCTGATCCGTCAGCGGCATCAGCTCGCCGTCAATCCGCAGGTGTGGATAATTCCCCACCTTCAAGTGCAAGTCCGATGCTCGCCGTTCCGTCGCAATCCGCAGCAGATCATCAATATTCATGAAGGATTCCCCGTCCAGGATGCCTGGGTCGTGCCTCGCATCGCTCTCAGAAGAGCACGGCTACGCCGTGCCGTTTGAAGCTCGCACCTCGCGGCTTGACCCGCTGGATGTGAGCTTGTTACATACCGAAACGAACTTCGGGCAAGATCCGGCTCTGACGTTCTTCCATCATCGCCCGAATCGTCACCTTCCCCAAGATGACCTAGGTAATGGCCCTCGTTCGGCGATGGGGCAGCGACCTCAGTTCGGCGTGAGGGACGGGACGTCCCTTACTGAGTCGAGAAAGCCCGGCATATCGTGAGCGTTCAGGACCGCGGTGATGACCTGAGAACCGCGCGGTGTTTGGCGGCTTCTCTTTGCAGCACGCAGAAATGTTGCTCGGCAACTTCTGCTATCAGCGACGCACTCATCGACTGCGGCCTCTCCTCGTCCACGACTTGCTAGGCGTGTGTCCCCGCCTGCGCCGCATGGCCAGTGGTTACTGGCTCGTCCGCAACCCTCGATCCTTCTCTGTGCCACTTCCGCGCCAATCCCTCCAACTGCGCCAGCACCTTCTCAATATCCTTCATCCGTTCCGTAATGCCATACGTCACGGCGGGTGGAATCGTCGGCTCGTAGTGCCTGTACACGAACCCCGCGTCTTCCAGCGTCCGCAGCCGCTCGGTCAGCACGCGCGATGAAATGCCGTCCACATTCTTCCGCAGCATCCCAAATCGCATCGGCCCATTCGTGCTCAACGACCACAAAATGTGCAACGTCCACGGCCGCGTCAACAATTCCAGCAATCCTCCGATTGCGCACGGCGACGGCGGTCGCGACGCTCTTCTCATAGGTATCCTCCTGACACTAAGTTACTCTATAATGCCTGCTTTTGAAAAGAATAACAGTTATTTATTGTAACCAGTGGCCCCGCGACTCATCCAATGCAACTGATCTATTCAAAGGATTCGCCGCTTTCGCGATCCTCAACACTTTCAGGAGATTCAACATGGCAACTCTTGCTCAGCCTCTTACCGCTTCGAGGTCCGCGACCCCGCTCGCCGCGGCGCCCGTCGTTTTCCTCGGCCGCGCTCTGTTTGGCCTCATTTTTCTGATGGCTGGCCCCAATCACTTCGCCACCCAGACGATCGCCTATGCCTCCTCGCAGGGCGTTCCGCTGGCCTCGGTCACGGTGCCGCTTTCCGGCCTGATCGCTTTCCTCGGCGGCCTCTCGATCCTGCTCGGCTACCGTGCGAAAGTTGGCGCCTCGCTCATCGTAATATTCCTGATCGGCGTGACGCCCATGATGCACAAGTTCTGGGCCATCTCCGACCCCATGATGCACCAGATGCAGATGATCATGTTCATGAAGAACCTGTCTATGCTCGGCGCCGCGCTCTTGATCACGCAGCTCGGCTCTGGTCCCTGGAGTTTGGACAACCGGAGCGATGCTAGCAGTCGGTAACAGGAAATCGTCCGCTGCCCCAAAATGAAAAGCCGCCCCTTCGCGGGGCGGCTCTCAACACTCATGGGATGACGCCTAGGCCGCGGTTTCTTCAGATACCGCTGCCGGCATCTGGAACGGCTCATCGTAGCTGCCGCCGTAGATCGAAGGTACTTTTGATCCCATCGGCCGAAGATACGTTGCCAGCTCGCCACGGTGATGAATGCTGTGGTTGTTGAGGAATCCGAGATAGAAGACCGCGGGCAGGTTGAACACGCTGAAAAAGTTGACGGGCGTGAGAAGCTGCTCGGCCGACATCGCTTCCACGCGCGCAATTGCGCGCTTCACCTGCTCGTCGTACCACGCGACCACTTCGGCCGAGGTCTGCGGCTTCTGCTCTGGCGATTCCATCTTGAAATTCAGTTCGGCAATTCCATCCAGAAACTGGACGTCGGTGTTCGCCAGATGCCACGCCAGTTCTTTCGCCGAGCGGGCGTTGGGGTCAGGACGATATTCCGACTTGGCATCTGGAACCGCCGCGATCACTTTCTTCGTCGTTTCTGCTTCATTCTTGAAGCCGTCGAGCATGACGGCTCGATAGCCAAGGGCAAATTCAGGAGTCAGGCCTTGGGACATATTCTCTCCTTATTGAGGGTGTTGTTTTTGGGCTTGAAACGGTTGAAGGGCGCTCGGGCGCCCTTCGCTTTTTGGACGGCTTGGATTATACCCCGACCGGCTGCTTGCTGCGGTCTTTGCTTGCGACCGGAACCGGCGTCAGCCAGCCATGCCGATCGTTCTTCTCTCCGCGCACGATCGCGTAGAACTCTCTTTGCAGCGCTTTGGTGATCGGTCCCATCACGCCGTTACCGACTTTGATCTTGTCGACCGACCGGATCGCGGTCACCTCGGCGGCCGTGCCAGTGAAGAACGCCTCGTCGGCGATGTACAGCATCTCGCGCGGAATCATCTGCTCCACAACCGGAATGTTCAGGTCGCGAGCGATCTGCAGGATCGAGTCGCGTGTGATCCCCGGCAGTACCGAGTTGCCGAGCGGCGCGGTAATCAGCTTCTCGCGGTGCACCAGAAAGACGTTTTCCCCCGACCCTTCACTGACGAATCCATTGGTGTCCAGGGCAATCCCTTCCACGTAGCCATTGGCGATCGCTTCCATCTTGATGAGCTGCGAGTTCATGTAGTTCGCACCCGCCTTCGCCATCGCAGGCAGCGTATTCGGCGCCAGGCGCGTCCACGAGGAAACGCACACGTCGCAACCCTCGCCTTCGCTGCTCAAATATTTCCCCCAAGGGTAGTTGACGATGTAGACCTCGACTGGGCAATTCAGGGGGTTCACACCCGCGTCGCCGTATCCTCGAAACACCACCGGACGCACGTAGCACGGCCACGTCTCGTTGTGCCCCACGGTGTCCAGCATGCCCTTCAGGATCTCGTCACGCGTGAACGGAACGTCCATGCGGTAAACCCTGGCCGAATCGATGAGCCGCTGCATGTGCTCCTTGGCGCGGAAGATTGCGGGCCCGCTCGGTAATTCGTAGCAGCGAATGCCCTCAAACACCGAAGACCCGTAGTGAACCACGTGCGACATTACGTGGATGGACGCGTCGTCCCAGTTGATCAGCTTGCCGTTGTGCCAGATCTTGTCGGTCTTCTGGATGCCCATCGAAACTCCTTCAGAATTGGAACCCCGCCAGCGTTAGAAGCCATTATAGCTGAGGCTTCTGGGCTGTGATTCTGGCCGGCGGCAGGATTGTGAGTGCATCGAACCGTCTGGTTTGACGCGCTGATGTGGATCTCGATCTGCATTTTTCTTGCACGGCCTCGCCACGATCTTGGATCGAAAGAACTATGGGTTTCGGATAGGGCACGATCGCACGATCTGGGCAGAATCTCGACGCGTCAAGAGTTGCAGGTAAAATATTGCGAAATAGGGAGTTAGCCACGAGGTTCGGGCCGATCCGCGACCGTCGCGCGATGTCCAATTCGGCCCAAGAAGCTCGGAGCACGAATCTGATGGCGTTCGCTTTCCGTTTCGCAGCAACCGGTTGTCCGTCACAGAAATGACATTCCGCCTGTGGAAAAGGAACGCGTGGAAATCGGCCTCGTTCGTTCCTTCGCGGATTGGGGATCTAGTTGCTTCCTCACTTTATAGCTCGCGTGAGCCGACTTCTTGCAGACGGCTTGGATGGGTGGCCGAGGTGTAAAATATTAATCGTCGACCTTAACCGTCTTCCTAATTTCCCGACTTCGAAAGGATTTCTCCCATGGCAACGTTGGAAGCGCCCGTCCGGCCGCGCACGAGTTTGCACGCAGGTCCATTCGTCACCGAACCATTTTTCGATTTTCGCAACGAAGAGAACGCCCGCCGCATGCGCGCCGCCATCGCCAAGGTTCGCGCCCAATTAGGGCGCGAGCATGACCTCATCATCGGCGGCAAGCGGGTCAGGACCGCGGAAAAGATCAAGTCGCTGAACCCGGCAAAGCCCTCCGAGATCGTAGGAGTCCATCAGAAGGCTGGCAGAGATCACGTCGAGCCAGCGATGAAGGCCGCGCTGGAAGCCTTCGAGTCCTGGAGTCGCACGAGCGTCGAGGAGCGTGCGAGCCTGGTGTTCCGCGTCGGCGACGTGCTGCGCGAGCGCAAAATGGAATACATGGCGTGGCTCGTTTTCGAAGTCAGCAAGAACTGGGCCGAGGCTGACGCCGACATTTCCGAGACCATCGACTTCTGCGAATTCTACGCACGAGAAGCCCTGCGTTTCGCCAAGGCCCAGACGCCCATTCAGTTGCCCGGCGAGCACGACACGCTGATGTACATTCCGCTGGGCGTGGGTGCGGTCATTCCGCCGTGGAATTTCCCTTGCGCCATCATGGCTGGGATGACGCTGGCTTCGATTGTCAGCGGCAACACGGTCATCCTGAAGCCTTCGAGCGATTCCCCCACCATTGCCGCGAAGTTTGTCGAGCTGTTGGAAGAGTGCGGCATGCCCGAAGGGATAGTGAACTTCTGCCCGGGCGCCGGGGCCAGTTTTGGCGACGCGATCGTCGCGCATCCGAAAACGCGCTACATCGCCTTCACTGGATCGCGCGAGGTTGGCCTGCATATCAATAAAGTCGCGGCGACGCAGGCGCCGGGCCAGATGTGGATCAAGCGCACGATTCTTGAAATGGGCGGCAAAGACGCGATCATCGTCGACGCCGATGCCGACATCGATTCCGCGGTGGAAGGCGTCGCGCAAGCGGCATTTGGCTTTCAGGGACAAAAATGCTCGGCTTGCTCGCGTGCGATCGTCGACGAACGTGTCTACGACAAGTTCCTCTCGCAGCTCAAAGCCCGCGTGGAGCAGATCAAAGTGGGAGACCCCGCCGACAACGCCAACATGGGCGCGGTGATCAACGAAGGCTCCATGACGACGATCCTCGGCTACATCGAGCAGGGCAGGAAAGAAGGGCGCCTCATCACGGGAGGCGAACGCGTCCCGGGCGAAGGCTACTTCGTCCAGCCCACCGTGATCGCCGACATTCCAGCAAAGTCAAAGCTTGAGCAGGAAGAGATCTTCGGCCCCGTTCTGGTGGTCATCAAGGCTCGCGGCTTCGACCATGCCCTGGAAATCGCGAACGATACCGAGTTCGGGCTGACGGGAGCCGTCTACACGAGTTCGCGCGACAAGATCGACCGCGCGATCCACGAATTCCACGTCGGCAACTTGTACATCAACCGCAAATGCACCGGCGCGATGGTGGGTGCGCACCCCTTCGGTGGTTTCAACATGTCGGGGACGGATTCCAAGTCGGGCGGCCCGGACTATCTGTATTTATTCACCCAGGCCAAGTCGGTCGGCGAAAAAATCCGTTGACCCTTTCTCCATTGGCGGCAACTAACTACGGTGTAAGTGCGTCGGCGCAATGCAACCGAGCTAGGCGCCGCTGTAAGGAGATGATATGAAGACTTGTATGAGTGGCTTGGCATGCGTCCTTTTAGGCCTGATGGTAGTAGCGTTCGGAAACCCGCAGCTTAATGCTCAGATCGTGAACGAGATTCGCGCCCACATCGACCACTCCTTCGTGATCGACAACACGACCTTGCCTCCTGGCGATTACACCTTCCGGATGGTGCAGAATTCAGGTCTTTCCGCAATGACCGCAACCAGCGACACTGACAAGACCAGCGTCACGTTCGCTGTCCGCCGGGCACAGGATGATCACACACCCAGGCATTCTGAAGTGACTTTTCGAAAGTACGGCGACACGGAATTCCTCGACAAAGTTTTCGAGTCAGGAACGAAGTCAGGGGTAGCAACCACGGAAACCGCCAGGGCAGAACAGGATCTCGTCAACCAAGGCCATCATCCGACGGAACATACCGAGGAGCAACAATAGTAGGTTTGCTCGGTTGGCTCTATGTAGGTGGCGGCGCTCATTTACCTCGATCAGCGGAAGCGAAATGCTATTTCGCTGATGGCGCGGCCGCTGCCGGGTTTCGCTCGAGAAACTGCCGCTGATGCCAGTACGGATAAACGGGCGCCACGTCGCTGGCTTCATCCAGCCTTGCAACCTGCGCGGCCGAAAGATTCCATCCCGCCGCCGCTAGGTTCTGCCTGAGTTGTTCTTCGGTCCGCGCGCCCATGATCACGGTTGAAATTGTAGGGCGCTGCAGCAGCCAGTTAAGAGCAACCTGCGGCACAGTCTTGCCCGTTTCTCTTGCGACCTCGGCGAGAGCGTCGACGACTTGATGAAGATATTCGTCCGGCATCTGCGGTCCTTGTTGCGCAGTCTGGTGCAGCCGGCTTTCGTTCGGCAACGGTTGCCCGCGTCGAATCTTTCCCGTGAGCCGTCCCCACCCCAGCGGACTCCACACCAGGGCGCCAACGCCTTGATCGCGCGCCAATGGCATGAGTTCCCACTCATACTCACGGCCAATGAGCGAGTAATAAACCTGGTGTCCTGCGTAGCGCGCCCAGCCATAACGATCTGCAACGGCGAGCGACTTCATCAGGTGCCAGCCGGAGAAATTCGAGCAGGCAACGTATCGGACCTTGCCGCTGACCACCAGGTTGTTGAGCGTGCTCAAGACTTCTTCCACCGGCGTGAGAGCGTCGAATCCGTGCAGATGATAGATGTCGATGTAGTCCGTTCCAAGCCTGCGCAGGCTGGCCTCGCAAGCGTGAATGAGATGATAGCGTGACGATCCCAAGTCGTTGGGGCCGGGTCCCATACGGAAGGTCGCCTTGGTGGAGATGAGAACCTGATTGCGGCGTCCGGCGATCGCCTTCCCGAGAATCGTCTCGGATAATCCCTCGGAATAAACATCCGCCGTGTCGAACAGATTCACGCCGGCGCCGAGACAGATATCCACGAGGCGCGTGGCCTCAGCCACATCGCTCGTGCCCCAGGCGCGGAAGAACTCATTGCCACCGCCAAATGTGCCCGTACCGAAACTCAAAGCCGGAAGTTTCAATCCCGAGTTACCAAGCTGTCGGAATTCCATGCGGAGTAGATGCTGCGTGGTGGGTGTACGTTGCGAATGTTAAGCGTGGGGAGAGGACTATTCGAGGCGATGGATGCCGTAAATCAAAAGGCCGCCCCCAGGCGGCCCTTTTGTCTTGATCAGGAAATGGATCACTGTGCAACGCCGGCCGGCGGCTGCGGTGCGGCGCCCGTAGTGGTCGCGGCCGCGGCCTCGTTCAGGATGCGGTGATGGATGGTGAACAGGGCCAGCTCCAGCCGATCCGAAACGCCGATCTTGTCATAGACGTTGCGCAGATAGTTCTTGATCACCTGTTCGGTGGTGCCCAGCTGCGAGGCAATTTCCTTGTTCTTGTAGCCCTGTACGATCAGCGCGACGATGCGGAGTTCTTTTGCGGTGAGCCGGTCGCGCACGCGCAATCCGACCATATCGTTTTCGGTGAGCTCACTGGGCACGGCGACATCTTGCACCCAGGTTTCGCCGCGAGCGACCTTGCGCACGCAATCTACAAGCGCGGCGCTGGTGACGTTGCGATAGACGACGCCATGCGCGCCGTTCGACATGTGGCGCTGCGCGCTCTCGCCCGTATCGGCCAGCATGATCACCCGCGTCTTCGCCTTGTTCGCGGCCTGCACAATCGCGGCAAAATCATTGTGAAATCCCGCGGCTACGACCAGCACCGCGGCGCGGAACTTGTCGAGAGCCATAAACATCTGTTCGGGGGTTTGCGCCTGGGCCACAATACGCATTTCATCTTCGACGGCAAGCACTTTGGCGATGCCCGCGCGGAAGATCGCCTGGTTATCGGCCAGAATCAGTTTGAGCATGTTGTCAACGCTCCCAAAAAGTCTTAAGAGTTCCGAACGAACTCGTACGAGTCGATCACGCACGCAACGCCGCGGCCTTCCCCGCCGGCTCCAGTCTCGTCGGCGCGGACCACGCGTCCCTTGCACTGAATGGTCACATTCTCCTGACCGCCCGTCATTTCCGGGGGGAGTGTGATTTCAAACTCCACGGGCGAACCAATTTCCATTGAGGCATCGGCGCGAATGTACACGCCCGCCGCGCTCAGGTTTCCCGTTACTCCTTTGGCGTCTCCGCTATCGCCCTTGTGAATCTTGATCGGCAATTCCAGCGGGAACCGTTTTCCGGTCCGTGCTTCTTCGCCCACGGTCCCTCCTCTATGCTGGCCTGATCTCGGCTGCTGTTCAGTGAATGAGGCCAACGTCATAAACCAAGCTCCTGGCGGGCCCAAGCCCACTTTTATGCTCAGGGCTGGTTATATCACGGATAGTTATCCGTATAAAAGCCTGATAACCCGTTAGTTACCGGTAGCAACTAGGTTCCCCCTAGGGGCAAGAAACAGCCGATCGCGGGGAAGGGCCGGCATCCGGGCGTACGACAACGGCGCGCCATGCGTGGTAGTGTTTTCTCAAGGGCTTTTTTCTTCACCGTGGGAGCGGCATTCCTATGTCAGATTCATTTTCAGTCAGCGGGAGAGCGCGAGAGGTTTGCGTTCTCGTCGCAATGATTCTCGCGGCCAGCGTGGCTGCTTTTGCTCAATCCTCGAGTGCAAACCAGACCGCTTCAACCGCGTCCTCGAAAGGGCAGGCGGAAAAAACGGGCCCGTCCGAAACCAGGCCCTTGCCACCGCCCGCAGTCCTGGCGCAGCTGAATAGCGCATTGCAAGATCTGGCGGCGCGAGTATCGCCCGCGGTGGTGCAGATTCTGGTGACGGGATACGGGCCTCTCAACGAGGACGAAAAATCGCAAACCGCGTTCATCGTCCGCCAGCATGCGGTCGGGTCGGGAGTGATCGTTGATCCGAACGGTTACATCATGACGAATGCGCACGTAGTCGAGGGTGCGCAACGGATTCGCGTGGCGTTGCCTCTGCCGATGGGTGATTCGGCGGGTCAAGTGCCGATCGGGAAGCGCAGGGTGGTTGAGGCACGACTGCTGGGGCAACATAAGGAGACGGATCTCGCGCTACTCAAGATCGACGAAACCGACCTGCCGACGCTGCAACTCGGAAGCCAGCAGCGGCCCCACGTGGGACAACTCGTGTTCGCCATCGGCAGCCCGGAAGGCTTGCAGAATTCTGTCACCATGGGCGTGGTCAGCGCGCTTGCCCGCCAGCCAGACGCCAGCAAGCCGCTTACCTACATTCAGACCGACGCTCCCATTAATCCCGGCAACAGCGGAGGCCCGCTGATCGACATGAACGGCACCGTCCTGGGCATCAACACATTCATCCTTTCGTCCGGCGGAGGCAGCGAGGGTTTAGGGTTTGCGATTCCGGCGCGTGTGGTCGAATTTGTGTATCAAAGCTTGCGCAAACACGGTCACGTTCACCGCGTCGAGATCGGCGCCGTCGCGCAGGAGATCACACCTACGCTGGCCGAAGGCCTGCAACTTCCGCAGCATTGGGGAGTGGTGGTGGTTGACGTGAAGCCGGATGGTCCGGCCGCCGCGGCGGGCCTGCACATTCAAGACATCATTCTCTCTGCCGACGGGCGCCGCATCGAGACGCTGCCTTCGCTCTCTTCGGCGTTGTACCTTCACCGGCTCGATCAGGCAGTGAAGCTCGAGATTCTGCGAGGGAACGAGAGGAAAACGCTTTATGTTCCCGCCATCGAGCATCGCGACGCGATGGACCAGCTGCTCGATGCGGTCAATCCCGAAAACAGCCTGATTCCAAGGCTGGGCGTCCTGGCGATCGATCTGACCAGCGACCTGAAATCTCAATTGGGAACATTGCGGATTTCCGGCGGCGTGGTGGTCGTGGGACGCGCGGCTGACCTGATTACTCCCGATACGGGTTTGCAGGCCGGCGACATTATTCATGCACTGAACACAACTCCCATCGACTCGATGGAGAAACTGCGGGCGGCCGTCGCCGCACTCAAAACCGGCGATCCGGTCGTCTTCCAGATCGAGCGCGATGACGGGCTGATGTACGTCAGTTCTGAGTTGGAATAGCAGTCAGGCAGGGCGGTTATTGCGCCGCCGCGCAGGACGCGCTGAGTTTGCCGGCGTCTTCGATCACGGCGCCCAAGCCAGAGACGATCGCTTCTGCTACGCGAAGCTCGTCGGACTTGAACGCGTCCTGACCGGCGCGGTAGAGGGCGAGCACTGCGGCGATTCCTGATGGTCCTTCCAGCGGAACTGCCAACGCCGAGCGAAGGGTGCTGTACTTGGTTGGATCGTTCAGATAGCCAGGTTCCACTGACGGATTACCGTTGAGAATCGGCTTATGATTCTGCGCCACCCATCCTGACAAACCTTCTCCCAGCGGAATTCTCAACGCAGAAAACAGACGGAGGTTTTCTCCGCTCACAAAGTCCGGAACGAGCAGACCATTTTTCATGCGGTAGACTGCCATCGATTCGTGCGGAAGCAAGTGCTTCAGGCGTACGGAGAGCAGGGAAAAAATATCTTCCAGGCTCAACGAAATGCCGGATTGATGGCTGAGTTCGGTGATTTGCTGACCTTGCCGGCGAGCGGCGGAGAGCAGGGCGGCAGGATCGCTGCTGAATTCTCGAACTCCGGCGGGCGTTTCGGCGGACTGCGCGAATCCCGCCGCGGGAGCCGATCCGCGCTCGACTTTGATATCGGTGGACAGCTTCGGCGGAGCCTGCAACGGCTGCTCGTTGGCGAGCTTCTCGAGCTCTATGTAACGGCGATTCAGAATTCCGACCACGCGTGGGTCAAAACTTGTTCCCGCTTCCGAAGCCACCTTATTCATCGCTTCATTGAGCGGCAACGCCTTTCGATATTGCCGGTCAGAGGCGAGCGCGTCGAGGCAATCGACGGCGGCGAGAATGCGCGCCCCAATTGGAATGGCCTCGCCCGAAAGCCCGTTCGGATACCCGCTGCCATCCCATTTCTCGTGATGCGCGCGCACGATCGGCGCGACCGGATACGGAAAGCGGACCTGCTCCAGAATTTCAGCACCCACAATCGGGTGGATTTTCATCTTCTCGAATTCCTCCGGCGTCAACTTTCCCGGCTTCGAGATGATGTGTTCCGGCACGGCGAGCTTGCCGATGTCGTGCAGCACTGACGCCGCACGAAGGGCCTCGGTCTCGTCCTCGCTCAGGCCGAGTTCTTTGGCCAGCTCCATGGCATATACCCGCACCCGCTGCAGATGTTCGCCGGTGGTTTGATCCTTGGCTTCTATGGCGAGGGCGAGCGTTTCGATCGTCCTCAGGTGCAGGTTCGAAACCTGCTCGGCGTGCAGTTTCTCCGCTTCCAGTTTGCCGAGGTAGAGACGATACGACCGGTACATCAGATAAATGGGCGGTAGCACCAGCAGGGAGGATTGCCAACCGATGTGTCCATTCAGAAAATGAACTAGCCCTGCCGCCGCCGCTCCGACGATGTAATAGGGGAACGACCAGAGGTAGATGTCAGTCCAGACCTTCGTGGCCGGCTTGTCTTCGGTGAGCCCGATAATGGTCGACATCGCTCCCGTGTTGCAGCCATAGTGCATAATCGCGGCCGCCAGCAAAGCGAGGGGTCCCGGACCATGAAGAATGTAAGTCGCAAAGAGTCTGTAAGTACCGTATGCGACGGCACTGGAAACTGTGACTTGCGACAGATTGAAGATCAGCTGTACGCGCTTCAACTGCCGCGCTGGCTTCCAGTAGAACTGCGCCAGCGTGCTGGCGACGCCAATCAGTAGAGTTTCCGGCAGGCTCAGTTCCAGGATGCCGAGCAGCGTGAACAGGAAGTTCACCGACAGCGTTCCCTCGATGCCGGGCAAAGTCACTTTGAGCGACGACGCGAGCAGCGCCGCAATCAAATAGCAAGCGAACTTGACCGGATCGCTCGATTGCCAATGCGAGAACGCCACGGCGAAGCAGATACATCCCGCCAGAGACATTGCGGCGATGAAGGCACGGGCGCTGATGGAACGAACCCACGACATTAGAAGTGCTTAAATTTTCAACGATTTGCGGGGTTGTGTCCGCCCAAAACGAAACTCGCTGATTACCATCGTTTTCTTCAGACTCTTCAATGACTTACAAGCAGACGAGCGGGCAGCTTGGAGGGCTGTTGCAATTTCTCACTGCGACAATTTGTCTCATGGCCCAGGCCGCGGGACAAAGTGTCCGTTGGATTCCGCCTCATGTCCTTCTAAGTGATTGATAAATATAAGTGTTGTACCGACCGCTTTGGGCCCGAACCTGCACTGTTCTGAGTACTTGGAGTGCGCTTGTCCGCACTGTGGGGCGACCTAGTGGGGGGGATATGAAGAAGGTTGTACTTCTCTTGCTGATTGCCACGGCTACCGTGGCTTACGCGAACAATTCCAAGCTATCGCCGGAACTCCAGGGAAACACCTCGACGCAGCAGGTGCAGATTATCGTCCAGTACTCTCCCGGAACGCAGGTGAATTGCAGCAGCCTGCTCGGGCTGGTCGATTGCCTGGTCAATGACATTGTGAAGTTGGGCGGCACAGTTCTGGAGCCGCTGCCGTTAGTCAACGGAGTCGTCGCTTTACTCGATGGTCCCGGCATCACCAATCTTTCGAACAACGCCAACGTTGTGTACATCAGCTCCGACCGCAAGCTGACTCCGACTCTGAGCAATGCGGCACCGGCCGTGAATGCATTCGCCGCGTGGCAGTCGGGCTACACCGGAGCGGGCATCGGAGTCGCACTGATTGACAGCGGCGTGAGCGCGCACCCGGATCTGAAGGGTGGTCTGTTGGGTCTGTCTCGTGTTGTATGGAACCAGAGCTTCGTGACCGGCAACGCCAGCGCGAATGATCAATATGGTCACGGGACGCACGTTGCCGGACTGATTGCAGGAGACGGGGCCAGTTCTACAGGACCGCAATACACGCGAACGTTCAAAGGCATCGCACCGCAGGCGAACATTGTCAACCTGCGCGTGCTCGATCAGAACGGCGCCGGAACGGATAGCGAAGTGATCGCTGCCATCAACGCGGCCATTGCGCTGAAACCTCTGTTCAATATTCGCGTGATCAATCTTTCGCTCGGTCGCGCGATCTATGAGAGCTACACGCTTGATCCGCTGTGCCAGGCGGTGGAGGCCGCGTGGAAGAGTGGCATCGTCGTCGTGGTCGCAGCCGGCAATAACGGCCGCTATCTTCCGACCGACGGCTACGCGACCATTACCTCGCCAGGCAACGATCCTTACGTCATCACCGTCGGCGCGATGAAGCCGATGGGAACTCCCACCCGCGTCGACGATCTGATCGCCAGCTACAGCTCGAAGGGGCCGACCGCGATCGACGCTGTCACCAAACCTGACATCGTGGCTCCGGGAAACCTGCTGGCCTCGCTCGAAGCTCCGAATTCGACGCTTTACAACGAATTTCCGGGCAACGAGGTTCTGAACAACTACTACATTGAGGGCGGGAACAGCGCACCGTCTCCGCTTTACTTCACGCTGAGCGGCACCAGCATGGCGACGGGAGTCGTGAGCGGCGTGGTAGCCGATCTTCTGCAACGGAGTCCGAGCCTTACGCCCGATCAGGTGAAAGCCCGCCTGATGAAGACCGCCTGGAAATCGTTACCGGCGTATAGCAGCACAACCGATCCGACGACCGGCATCACTTACACGGATCAATACGACGTCTTTACTGTGGGTGCAGGCTACGTTGACGTGGAAGCGGCGATGGCGAACAACGACTTGGCGAAGGGAACCGCAATGTCCCCCATCGCCACTTACGCCGGCAACGGTAACGTGTATCTCACCGACAACCCGACCGCAGTTTGGAATACCTCCGCCACGTGGTCGAATGCCGTCGTATGGGGGACTTCGCAGTTTGTTGTAGGTGCGCCAACCTCTACGATGACCGGCACCGGAGGTGTCTCCGGATCGAACGCCTTGTGGGGCAGCAATGCCCTCTGGGGTTCCAACGCTCTATGGGGCTCGAACGCCCTGTGGGGTAGCAACGCTCTTTGGGGCAGCAATGCCTTGTGGGGCAGCAATGCTCTCTGGGGCAGCAATGTTTCCGGTGGCGAACAATAAACCTCACTCACCCGAACGAAAAGGGCCGCGATTTGATCGCGGCCTTTTTCATGATTGCTTACGGTGGTCCTTGGTCCTTGCGAATTCACTGCTGCGCGATGTTCGCCTTCCGCAGAGCCGCCTGCAATTCATAAGGCTTGAATCCGAAGGGTCCCGGCCGGCTCTTGTAAACGACCTTGCCCTGGCCATCGATCAAGTACAGGCGATCGGGCCAGGCGGAGTACGCACTCTCCGTCGAGTTGCCAAATTCATCCAACAGCGCCGGAATCTCGATCCCCAGCTTCCGCACGCAAGTGCCCGCTACCGAAGCCCGTTCTTCTTCATTGTGCGGGCTGGCGAAGACCACCTGATCTTTTAGGTTGCTCTCCATCTGCCAAACATCGCTCGGGTGGGCTTCGGTGATGTAGACCACCAGGAACTCGACGCGGTTGCGATATTGCTGATAGAGCTTGTTGAGGGCGGGAACCTCCCGCCGGAAGGGTGGTCAGGTATAGCTTCCGAATACGAGCACGACTGGGCGCCCCTGCGCGCTAAACGTCGAGAGTTGAATCTGCGCGCTGTGGTCGAGCCTGGCCAGAGAAAAGTCAGGAGCGGAATCGCCAACTTGCAACGTGCCGGCGCGAGCTCGCAGCCAGAGAGTTTCAAAGGGAAGCACGAGGAAGGGAACAGGCCCCGGAATCTTCGCCATCACGCGGGCGAACTGCTCCGGCGGTCGCCGCATGACGCGGTAGAGCTCGGCGGAAGCGGCAATCCACAAGACCGCGACGACGCATAGAACCGCGAGCGCTCCTCGCGCCACATGCCTGACCTTTGTATTCAATCGAACCCCGAATAAAAGTGCGCCGATTATAGGGGTACAAGAAGAAAGATCAATAATAGGAAAGTAGTATTGGCACGATTCGCGGCCAGTTTTCCCGGTGATCCTTGGGCTTTGTTCAACGTCTTCGGCGGTTCAGGATTTGACCTCTAGAATGCGCCGCCCCCGCCTCCGCCAAATCCGCCACCGGAAAATCCTCCGCCCCCACCGCCGAATCCGCCTCCACCGAATCCTGATCCGGCCGAACTGGCGCGCGGAGCCGAAAAGAAAACCTGGTGCATATCCGTCGCCATGTTGTGCATTGAACTGGAAAGGAAAATCGGATTGAAGCCCATGCCAGGCACATACCCGCCGGGCGCAACATACCAGCTCGGAGGATCTTTCACGATGCCGGCAAAGGCCTGCGCCCAGTGATGCTCCACGCCTAGCGCCATCGCATACGGCAGATATTTTTCGAACGTCGTCGGCGGCATCACCTTCAGACGCTCAGCGTCCACGCGGTTCATGAACTCCTGAAATCCAAGCACGGCCACACGAATGCGCCCTCCCTTGACCGTTTTCGCCGTCATCACCCGCGCGAACAGCCACCAAACCAGGGCGGCGATCAGCACACTCGCGATCAGCAAAAGAGCCGAGTTGAAGAAGTTCGCCCATCCCATGCATTGAAAAATCGCGAATGGAATCAGAATCGCGACAATCGCTCCAATGCTGTAGCCGTTCGCCGATTCCGGATCCAGCAGATAAATGCCCTTCGTTTTCAGCGCCGACATAATGTCTTCGCGAATCACGGGGACGGCGGTATAGAAGCGGTTCTTCAAGCTCGAGAGACGGATTTCGGCTCCGCCGCCGAACACATTTTCGAGCATCACGCGTTCGTGCGGAGCGAGATCGGTGCCCCATTGGCCGCGCGGCTTGAGCAGGTGCAGGACATAATCTTTATGTGTAAAGACCAGAGTCTTCTCGGCGGTTTCTTCGATCTTGATATAGCCGCGCACCGCCAGATCGACCATGGTCGATGTGATATCGCGCGGGTGAATCGCATCGTCGAGCAGCGTGCCCGCTTCCGCGGGAGAAATGCCGGTCGGCGGCTCATACATGGGCGCGACCGAAACGCCGGGATCGGGATCGCGTCCCTTATACCACCAGAGCGGAAACATCATGGCCAGAGTAACGAGCGGCAGAAACAGGACTGGATTTCCACCGAGGAGCCAGAAAAACCGCGCCAGAGCGCTTGGTTCCTTTAGAATGTCTTTCGGGATATAGACGTCGACCGTCATGCCGCCGCGCATGGGCAGGGGATTCGTGGTCTCAAACGCCGTTTCTGCTCCGTCGACCTTTGCAGTTGCATCGCGCCCGGTTGAGCCGTAGACGCCGGTGAACGCCTGCGCCCGCAAAGAGCCAGCCGCGGACTCAGGGAACCGCACGATTGCGGACGCGTGATCAATCGGCACCGGCCAGTCATTGCCCGTAACGTTCCAATAGAACTCGTCGTAGTCCTTGAAGAAGCGTGTTCCGTTTCGCACGCGGTAGGTGATTTCGACTGTGCGCGTCGCATCGATTGCGTCAGGAAGATAGATCTTCAGATCGCGGAAACCGCCCGATGTGGACGAGTCATACTTCAGTTTTTCGCCGCTGCCGTCGGTCACACTGGTGATGTGGAGATACAGTTCGTAGTTCGTCCCATTCGGTCCGGGATATTTGACGGGAATCGTGCGATGAATCCCATGCCACTCGCCCACGAACGTGAGCGTAATGCGCTCGGCCACGACGGCGCTTCCGTCGACTTTCACGGTAATGTCGTCCTGAAAATCGGCGATGCGCCAGGACTTAGCCGCCGCGACACCGGCGAAGGAGCAGACAAACAGCGAGATTAGAACGATCTTTGCGATCTTCAAATTGCACAATTTCCCGATTACCAAATTGCGAAATCCCTCAGAATTTCACCTGCACCGGTTCGCGGTCGGCTTCCGTCGTCTCGAAGAACTGCCGTTGCGTGAAGGCGAACATGCCCGCCAAAATACTCGTTGGAAACGATTGAATTTTCGTATTCAGATCGCGCACGACCGCGTTGTAATAGCGCCGGGCATTTTGAATTGCGTCCTCTGTCTGGCTCAGCGATCCCTGCAACTGTGTGAACTCTTCCGACGCCCTCAGCTGGGGATAATTCTCGGCCACCGCGAACAGGCTCTTGAGCGCTCCGGTCAGCTGGTTCTCGGCTGCTGCTTTATCGGCCGGTGACGTGGCCTGCATCGCCTGCGAGCGGAACTTGGCAATGTTCTCAAACGTTCCCTTCTCGTGCGCAGCATATCCCTTTACGGTTTCGACCAGGTTAGGAATGAGATCGTGCCGCCGTTTGAGTTGCACATCGATGTCAGACCACGCCGAATCGCAGCGCACGCGCAGCTGCACCAGACTGTTGTACATCCCGATCAGCACAACCGCGATGATCACTAGAATTACAAGGAGGCCGATGAGCATGGGTGTTCCCTCAGTCGCGAAGCGTGAACTGGAAATCAATCGGACCTTAACACACTAGACATCCACCCGCAAACGCGGCGTTTGCACTTTGCAATAAATCGATTTCACTCAGAAAGCGGAATGGAGAGGTTGAGGAATGGAGCGGTTGGGAATTGGAGACTGGTTCCTACTGCTGCGGCGCGAAGTATCCCTTGCGCGCCCGTACTTGCAGATCTTTCTTCAGGGTGGAAATCTCAATCGAGCGGTACCGTCCGTCTGCGTCGAAGTCGGCGGGCTTGTAGGACACGACGTACTGGCTGCGTAGTTCGTCTTCGATCGCGGCGAAGGAATGCGTGATGTCCTTCATCTTGAAGGGAAAGAACACGCGGCCGCCGGTGGCTTCCGCCAGTTGTTCCAGCACACGATCGCCGCGCATAACCAGGCCGCTGTCATCGGTGGAAATCGCGTAGATGATAACTTCTGCACGCTGCGCCATCTCGATGGCCTGCGCTTTCGAGACTTCGCTCTGGTTGTCCTCTCCGTCGCTGACGATGATGATCGCTTTCCGCAGCGGATGCTCCGGCCGGTCTTTCAGAAATTTCTCTTTGCAGGCGCGGTACACGGCATCGTAGAGTGCCGTGCCTCCGCCATCATGCAACTTGTGCACGCCAGCGGAAAGCAATTGCACATTGTCGGTAAAATCCTGCGCCATCTGACTGTGACTGTTGAAACCGACAATGAAGGCTTTGTCGAATCCGGCGCGCAAGGTGTGCTGCAGAAAACTGGTGGCCGCATCCTGCTCAAAATCGAAGCGGCTGTCGACCGACCCGCTCACATCGACGAGCAAACCGAGATGAAGAGGCAGATCGGTTTCGCGTCGGAAGTTCAGAATCGCCTGGGGCGGTTTATGGTCGTCGAGAATCGTGAAATCGTTCTGATTCAGATCGCGCACGAACTTGCCATGCTTGTCAGTCGCGATGAACAGCAGGTTGACTTCATTCACTCGCGCGTGAATGGTGAGAATCGCACTCTGCGGATCGTCAGGACTGTCGCTTCCCGCGCCCGACGTGTTGTAGGCGTTCAAGTTCGGGGCATCGGGAGCGTAGGCAGACTGCGCTTGCGAGAGGCTAGCCAGGGCAAAGGTTGCCAGCAGCGTTAAGAGAAGAGGGAAAATGGCGTTCGTGTACTTCATGCCCGGATCAATCCAATTTTTTCACTCTAACGGCAGTCAGAGCACACTTCCAAGCTACTGGATGCACGTCGGATGCCGAAACCCGGTCCCCGCCGAATGCCGCTATCTGATTGACTTTAGGAGCGTCGCCCGCGCATGCCAAGTTACAAAAGGAGCACACGTTTGGTCATGGCGGAAGACATGCAGATTCTAGCAGTTGCGCGCGGCGCAGCGCTCGCCGCTTGGGCAATTCGCGGCTGCGGTTTAAGATAGGATCACGCATTCAACCAGGTTTTCTTAAAATCTCCCGTTGGAGGGATTTCATGAAGAAATTTGTGGCTTGCCTTGTGGTTATCCTGATCTCCGCGGTTGCGACTTTCGCAGCCGATGACGAGCGCGAAGAAGATCGCGTGAAAGATGCCGGCGTTGTGCTGAAGGAGATTCTGAATATTCCAGATGACATTCCGCAGGACCTGCTGGATAAGGCCGAGTGCGTCATCATTCTGCCCTCGGTCAAGAAAGGAGCCTTCGGCATCGGCGGCAGTTACGGACGCGGCATCATGGTGTGCCGCAGCGGTGAGCATTACAAGGGAAAATGGGGAGCGCCGGCTCTCTATGCGCTGGAAGGCGTGAGCATCGGATTTCAATTGGGCGGCCAGGCCACGGATTTCGTGCTGCTCGTCATGAATCCCAAAGGCGCGGAATCGCTGCTTTACAGCAAAGTGAAGCTTGGAGCCGATGCCTCGGCGGCGGCTGGTCCTAAGGGCCGCACGGCCGAAGGCGCAACCGACATTGTGATGGAAGCCGAGATTCTCTCCTATTCGCGCAACAAGGGCCTGTTCGCGGGCGTGTCGCTGGAAGGCTCGACCCTTCGTTCGGATGGCAGCGCCAACGAAAAGCTCTATGGGAAAAAGCTGACCGCAAAAGAAATCATCCGTGAAGGCAAGGTCGCGATTCCGCCCTGCGCGCATGAATTGATCTCGCTTCTCGACAGCAAGTCGCCGGTCAACAAGTCAGACCCGAAGTCGCTGGAGTAAAATCGCGAAACGATTCCGGCGGGAGACTCCGTGACTTCTGTAGTGAAGAATTCTCTGCAGCCAGTTCGCTGCGCCTGGGCCAGTGAAGGGCTCTCGGTGCGCTATCACGATGAAGAATGGGGCGTGCCGGTGCACGAGGACCGCACGCTCTTCGAATTTCTCATCCTGGAAGGCGCGCAGGCCGGGTTGAGCTGGAGCACTATCCTGAACAAGCGCGAGAATTACCGCGCTGCGCTCGACGGATTCGATGCTCAGCGAGTCGCGCGATATGATCGGCGCAAGGTGCAGCAACTCTTGCGGAATCCTGGAATCGTTCGTAACAAACTCAAGATTGCTTCCACCGTGCAGAACGCGAAAGCGTTTCTGCGCGTTCAGGAAGAGTTCGGCAGTTTCGATGACTACATCTGGCAGTTCGTCGGCGGCAAACCGCGGCAGAACTCGATCAAGTCCCTGAAGCAGCTGCAGGCGCGAACATCGGAATCCGATGCCATGAGCAAAGAACTGAAGCGCCGCGGATTCAATTTCGTCGGCTCGACGATCTGCTATGCCTTCATGCAGGCCGTCGGAATGGTCAACGATCACGTCGTGCAGTGTTTCCGCTACCACGCGTTAGGTGGACCTTTGCGCTAGCCTCCCGGTTTTGCCATCTGGCAAACGTCAGCGATGAGTGAAGACATTCCCAGTCAAGTAGACAACTACTAGCCCCAGCAAGAGCACTGCACCTTCCACACGCGTCGACCAGACGTGGAGGGCGTCGAACTGCATGCGCGCGGGATTGTCGAGCGGAACGCTGGCGAAGTCGCCGACCGAAGCGCGCAACGCGTCCATGCGCGGGATGACCCAGAACTGCGAGAACAGCGTTAGCGCGAGCATCAGGCAGATTAAGATGTGGCGCAGGGCAAAGAGATGCACAGTGCCGTCGGTGAGCCGGCTGTTGAGGAGGGAAGTGACCAGAAAGACGATGCCGGAGATGATGGCGATCCAGTGCAGCTTGCCCAGGGCTCGTCCGACAATGTTGCCGGCGAGATGCGTGTTGGGCATCAGAACCTGGAAGGTTGTGGGCGCGAGCACAAAGGCAAAGAAGATCAAGCCGCCGATCCAGAGGACAAGTGAAAGCAGCATGAGGAAGCGAAGAAAGGACATGACGGGAGAATTATAGTCTCGTGTCGGGCAGAAAAAATCCTCACCACAGAGCGCACAGGAACACGAGGGGAAAAACGAAGACGGCCGACCGGTCCGCTGACAGCTGTTCTTACACCGGAACTGGAACGTTCTCGATCAGCTCTTTCAACACCTGGTCGGACTGCTCAGATTTCTTCAGCGTCGAGGCGTAGTGGCCGTTGACGACGACGCGATGGGCGAAGACTGGAATGATCAGCGGTTTGAAGTCTTCCGGAGTACAGAAGGTGCGTCCTTCGAGGAAGGCCATGGCTTGCGCGGCGCGGTAGAGCGCCTGCGATCCGCGGGGCGAGACGCCGAGCGAGAGAAATTCCGACGCGCGCGTAAGGCGCACGACTTCGAGCGCGTAACTCACCAGCGATTCATCGACGCGAACGCGGGTTACTGCCTGCTGCATCTCAGTCACATCGGCACCCGTGAGCACAGGACGCAATTCATTGATCTGCGAAGCTCCAGCTTCGGAGCGCAGGATTTCGCGCTCAGCCTGCGGGTCGGGATATCCCATGCGCACGCGCATCAGAAAGCGATCGAGCTGCGACTCGGGCAGAGGATAGGTTCCATGGTGCTCGACCGGATTCTGGGTCGCGATCACCAGAAAGGGCTGCGGCAACTCGTAGGAGCGCGCGTCGACAGTGACCTGGCCCTCGTTCATGGCTTCGAGCAGGGCCGACTGCGTTTTGGGGGTCGTGCGATTGATCTCGTCCGCCAAGAGAACGTTGGTGAAAACTGGGCCACGCTTGAATTCGAATTGCTGCTCCAGCGCCGAAAAGATGGAGATGCCGAGAACGTCCGACGGCAGCATGTCGCTGGTGAATTGCACGCGCTGAAAGGTGCAGTCGATAGCGCGGGCGAGCGCCTGCGCGAGCGTGGTCTTGCCGACCCCGGGAACGCCTTCGATCAGCAGATGTCCGCGGGCGAAAATGCTGACCAGGGCGAGCCGAACAACGTCGTCTTTGCCGCGAATCACGCGGCGGAGAGCCTTTTCGAGCTCGGTTGCTTTGTGGGAAACAGCGCTCGCTATCTCGGGAGACATCGCGTCGATTCTACTATTGGGCATCGAAAGGGCGGAGTTACCTCCGTCATGAGATCGGCTATCCGCGTTCAGCCGTCTGCTTTCAGCAAAACTCAAGGTCCCTCGCTGCGCTCGAGATGACAGAACGAATGAGGTTGTCGGCCTTTGCTTGGAATGCGGGGACGAATCAACCGTGCATCCTTAGATCGACCGAGAACTGACGCTTACAGCCTACTGCATGAACTCGGCGGGACGTCCCGTCAGCCGCTCGATGCGTTTGGCGATCGGCGGATGCGTCGAGAACAGATTCGCGAAGTTTATCCCCAAGAACGGCTGAATGATGAACAGATGCGCGGTCGAGGGAGTCGCCTGCATCGGTACGCGGCGCGAATAGGCGTCGAGCTTCTGCAGCGCGCTGGCCAGCGCGTAGGGATTGCCGGTGAAATGTGCTCCGGTTGCGTCGGCCTGGTATTCGCGCGAGCGCGAGACGGCGAGCTGAATCAGCGATGCGGCAATTGGGGCGACGATCAGCATGAAGAGCGCGCCGAGTCCGCCTCCGCGACGATCGCGATTGCCGCCGAAACCGCCGAAGATCATTGCCCAGCGGCCCATGCTGGCGATCATGGTGATCGCGCCGGCGATGGTGGCGGCGACTGAGCTGATCAGGATGTCGCGGTTGTTCACGTGTCCGAGCTCGTGGGCGAGGACGCCTTCGAGTTCCTCGTCGTTGAGTAAGCCCAAAATGCCATGGGTCACGGCCACGGAAGCGTGGCTCGGATTGCGACCGGTAGCGAAGGCGTTGGGCGATTCGGTCGGGATCACGTAGATCTTCGGCATCGGAATACCGATTTTCTGCGTAAGGCGCTCGACGGCGGCGTACGCGCGCGGCAACTCTTCGCGGCTGACGGGCTGGGCTCGATACATGGCCAGCGCGATCTTGTCGGAATAGAAATAAGAGACGAAGTTCATGACGGCGGCGAAGATAAGGGCGATGAACATGCCATTCTCGCCACCAAACGCCCGCCCGATCAGCATCAGCAGCAGCGTCAGGGCGGTCAAAAGAAACGCGGTCTTAAATGTGTTTCCCATAGTTTGAAAACCTACCCATTGGATGTTAACGCGAGAGGCAAGATGCAGGCGCCCCATTTTGAGAAAGTGCGACAGGAATGGGGGTATGCTGGTACGCTGCCCTCTGGCCTAATAGAATCATCGAGTTAGCGGCCTGAAATTAACAGAAGATACACGGGCTCAGTCGGTTACGAGCAAACCTTCCCGGAATACGCCCGAGGGCAACATACCCACGTCTCGCAAAGGGCGAGACATGGGGGCACGCGGCTTGTGGCAGGGCGCGGCTAGTTTTTCTGATTCTGGATGAGCACCAGATCTGAGGGTGAGTCGCCGCGGGCCAGCGCGAGGGTCTTGCCGTCAGGGGACCACTGGTAGGAGTAGATTCGCAGCGAGCTAAAGCCGGTGATCTGGTGGCCGGGACCGCCCTCGAGCGGCTGCGACCAGAGATTGTCCACACCCTTTTCGCGGACGGGATAGACGATGCTTTTTCCGTCTGGACTGAAGCGCAGCTTGCCGCTGTGGCGGACATCGAACTCGAACGTCCGGAGTACTTGCCCGGAGTCGAGAGAGAGGAGCGAGATGCTCGGCCGCTGAGCCTTGAAGTCATAGGCGGCGACCAAAGCCGCTTTTCCGTCGCTGGCGACGTCGTAGCCGCCGGTGGTGTCCAGGAAGGCGCTCGAAACGCGTTCGGACTTGCCACCATTGATGGGCACCCTCATGAGGCCGGGGGAAGACAGGTCTAGATAGAAGACCGTCTTTCCATCGGGAGAGCACGCCGGGTACCTGTCTACCTTGCCGTCGGTGAGGCGGAGCAAACCGGCGCCGTTGGCGTCGCTGCGCCAAATGTTGGTCGCCAGCGACTGCGGGCCGCTCCGTGAAACCACAATGTGTCCATCGCTGCAACCGTAAGGCTCAAATGCGGTAAATCCTTTGTCGGAGGCGATTGCACCTCGAATCGTGCCATCCGGGCCGAGGAATTGGATGTCGGGTAAGTGCTCGGCCAGAAGGCTGCCATCGCTTGCCCAGGAAATTCCCGTGATCGGATCTCCAGAAGTGATTTGCTTGACGTCTGAATAATCGGGTTTCTCGCCGGAGCTGAGATAAACATCGCGTACCGGCATCTGCATGATGGTGGCAATGGTGGTGCCGTCGGAAGAGACGCTCAAGCTCCTGTAGTCATTGGTGTCGGCGGTGATGGGACGAAATTTGCCGTCGGGATAGCTGACCAATCCAAGTTGCTGGCGCGAGAAGTTAGTCTCCTGAGTGGAGAAAGTGACAACGAGGCCTTTTCCGCCGGGCAGCCACGCCAAAGCTGTCAGGCGGGTGGATGCCGGTCTGGAAATGGTCCTCTTCCGAGTCCCGGTGTTTGGATCGATGGAAATGACGGCCGTCGAGTAATCGCCGGTCCGGTCGAAAGTGATGGCGGCTATGGACTTTCCGTCCGGGGACCAGGCTAGGTCTCCGATGAAGGTGGTCATCGAATCGACGAGAATGGTCTTTTCATCGCTGCCATCCGCATTCGCAGTGAGCATGTAGAACTTGCCGGGCTCGGGATCATTGGCGCGCCCGAAGACAAACCGCTGCGCGTCAGGTGAAAAGCTGGGAGCGCTGTCGATGTCTTTGACGAGCAGTTGCGGAGTCCCCCCCAGCACCGGTGTGCGGTACAGATCGTACTCTCGAGATCCGGGGCCGTTTGCCAGTTCGGTATGGGAATAGTAGATGTGGCTGCCATCGGGGGAAAAGCGTATTGCCCTGTACAGCACGCGCTGCGGCGGGACAATCTGCACATTGCTCTCGCTGGCCAGATGCCGCAGCCAGACAGATTCGTCACCCTCGCTATTTACGATGTAGGCGAGATACTGGCCGTCGGGAGACATGGCGCCGAGCCGGGCGTTGTGAGTGCCGTTGACCTTGGCGATTTTGACATTCTGAAAGGGCAGAGTACGGGACGCGAAAAAGAGGCTGTAGATGCCGAAACCGGCAGCGCCAGTGAGCACTAATGCGAGCGCCAGGATGAGGCCGAGTCCGATTTTGTGCTGCTGGGCCGCGCTGGCCAGAACTGAGCTGCCGGAGGGTTGGTCGCTGCGCGCCGCAACCAGGCTTGCGCTCGATGCGACGGAAGGTGCGGAGTCGTGGGCTCGTTCCCTACCCGATTCGGTGTCGCGCTTCAGGCGTTTGAGGTCGCTTCTGAGTTCGGCCGCGGATTGGTAGCGCAGGTCGCGGTCTTTCTCCATCGCCTTGCTGATGACGTCTTCGAGCTTCGGCGGAACAGCGGGATTCAAGCGGAGCGGCGGGACTGGAGTTCGATTGAGGATGCCGTCGAACAGGACCGCCGAAGTGTCGCCAGTAAAGGGCAAGGCGCCGGTCGCCATTTCGTAGAGAACGGTGCCGAAGGAAAACAGATCGGTGCGCGCATCGAGTTCTTTGCCTTTAGCCTGCTCGGGTGACATATAAGCGACGGTACCGATGGCGGTGCCGGGACTGGTCAGATATTCGAGATCGACGGCAGTGGCGGCGGCAGATCCGGAGCGGACGTCGGACAAAGGGGAAACTTTGGCCAATCCGAAATCGAGGACCTTGGCGTGTCCACGCTTGGTGACAAAAATGTTTGCGGGCTTGATGTCACGGTGGACGATGCCGCCAGCGTGGGCGGCATCGAGGGCATCGGCGACTTCGATCGCCAATGACAGCAGTGTCTCGGTGTCAAGCGGACGGCCAGATATGCGGTGCTTCAAGGTCACGCCGTCGAGAAATTCCATGACGATGAACGTCTGGCCATCCTGCTCGTCGATTTCATGGATGGTGCAGATATTGGGATGGTTCAAGGCAGAGGCGGCCTTGGCCTCACGTCGGAAGCGGGTCAACGCCTGCGCATCTTTGGCGACTTCGTCGGGGAGAAATTTCAACGCCACGAAGCGGTCGAGCTTGGTATCGACAGCCTTATAGACGACGCCCATGCCGCCACCGCCAAGCTTTTCGAGGATGCGATAGTGCGAGATGGTCTGGCCGATCATGCGTATATTACCTAAGTACCTTTATTTTCAGTGTTTCGTTCTTCATTTTTCTGGATTCGTATCTTGGCTTTTGAGATACTGAAGACGTCCAATGAGCAAGATTATCGACATCTCGGGACAGCGATTCGGCAAGAAGCACGACAAGGAAATCGACTTCGTCATTAGTTAACGGGGAGGATTTACGGCAATCATCATTGAGGCGAGTGGAGGGTTTCATCTGAAAATATATTCGTCCGTGGACATCACGAACGGCCAGCCGCTTGGCCTGACCATCAAGAGCCGCCGTCCGCTTCGACGACAGCAGTCTGTGCTCCTCGCTCGCAAGAGCGAACAGTTCCCGAGCAAGTCCCACTGGCGGGTCCAAGAACTTGCCGCTGCGAAAGCGAAAGAAATTGAGGCTTGGGAAAAAGTCTCGCACGATGAGTCTCGGGAAGCCGCGCCCAACGCCGACATCACTGTCTCCGAGTTTTATACGACTGTCTATCTGCCTTGGCTTGAGACTCACGTCAAGACTGGGCAGAAGGCTTACGCCACTCTCGTCAGCATCAAGCGATATTGGAAGGCCTACCTCGCTGACCACTTCAACGGGACGAAGACTTTCAAGAATTACCAGCCGTACCTTGGTAGTCAGTTTCTGCAAGACCTCCGGCGAGAAAACGGTGAGCCCTACGGCGAATCGACCATCAAACAAATTCACTCAACCGCTAGCGGCATCTTTGCGAAAGCGATCCTCGAAGGCTACACCGACTACAAAGTGAACCCGTGGCACGCCATTCCAATCAAAGACATGGTGTTCATCAACGCCGAACAGGGGGAAGCGTTCTCCGAGAAAGATGTCGAGGCGATGATAGCGAATCTGGAAGTTGACCGCAACGGCAGAGACGACTGGAATGTTCAACTGGCGCAATGTGTCCTTGCTGTCGGCATCTGGGCGGGGCTTCGACCGAGCGAGATCGCTGCCCTGCAATGGCAGTCCGTTGATCTGGACACCGCAACCCTGACCGTTCGCAAGGCGTATGTCTACGGCAAAGAGAAGGCGACCACGAAGACAGGCAAAGAGCGGGTTGTTCCGTTCAGGGACAAGTTAACCCCCGTTCTGCGGGCGTGGTGGGAAGTGAATGGACGCCCTGAGTCAGGATGGGTGTTTCCGAACCGTGACGGCAACCCCGTGAACATGAACATTCTGAGTGACCGAATCATAAGACCGAACTGTGAGAAGACGGGTCTACCGTGGGATGGCTTCGCTTTTTACGCACTAAGACGAGGATGTCTTTCAACGCTCGTGCAGGCGGGCTGGAGTTGCGAACAGGTGGCTCAATTTGCAGGAAACTCCAGAGAAGTTGTGTGGAACCATTACTTCGTGGACAAGAAGGGCGAACTGGCTTTGGATGCGAGAGAGCAGGAGCGTGAGCGAAAACAGGCAAGAGCAGACAGGCTGGCATTGTCCGCAGGGGGTGCGAAATGACGCTGAACAAAGGTCAGGAAAAGTTGGTCGAAATTCTTGAGAACAGCAAGTTCTTTGAAACAATCAAACGGGAGTTCGACCGCTCCTTCAATATGAGCATCTCGGAGAAGGACGGTAAAATTCGCATCCAAGTCGAGGAGCAGGACACTGGGCACTCGGTGATGACGGTCGGAGACGTTGCCGCATTTCTGCAAACGGACAGAGCTAGCGTCCGACGCATGACTCGGGAGCGGTCGCAGCGAGGAGCCAAGCACCCGATACCATATGTCAAACTCGGCAGTAAGATGCTCCGGTTCAACCGACCTGATATCGAAGCGTGGTGGGCGCAGGTTTGTAGAAACGGCAATCCTGCTCTGGCGGTGCCGCCGAAGGGCCGGAAGCGATGACATCTCTATGAGGAACCACCTGATAGTTGTCCGGGCGGGCGGAGTAATGAAGAACATGGTTGACACGAAGACCGTTCACGACGGGTCGGTCTTCGTGTCACGCCTACAGCAGACATTCCTTCTGGCGAGTACCTTCTCGGTATGTATCAGGGCGTGAGCGACCCGAGGATTGCGAACCTGCTCGGATGCGGGTACGACTTCTCAGTGAAGTGATGGAGCGTCAGAAGTTCAACGGGACGCAGACAACTTCCTGCGATGGAGCCAGCGTGACTTCGCCGACGAGTTGGCAGTTCTTGAAGAACTGGACGAACTGGACTCTCCCGCTTCCATAATCACGAGATGCACGGTCAGCATCGGGCACATCCACATTAAGCGGTTTGCTGAAGCCTTTGTTGCGGACGATGAACACTTCGGTTGTCATTGGCGAAGTGTAACACGCTGCGAGACCGCCATTCATTTACCTCTTTGAGCAGTCACGCTGTTCTAGCAGTGTAATGACCCGGCCCCTCGGCATGACGCTGCTGGCCGAATAGCCCGTCAGCTTCGCGACTTCCCTGACGATTTCTTCACGGGGAATTGGTCTATTCCCGTACTTCTGCTGCAACGCTCGCCCGACCCGTTCGATTGCGTCAGGAATGCTTAAACGTTGTGCATCTCGTAGGACCGACGTTAGCTCAGTTGCTCAACGACTGCCAATCTACAATCTTGTTCTGATTGTCGAGATAGACCATCAAGGTATCGGTATACACAAATTGCTTGCCACCTCGACCCCAATCGTTCTCTGATTTTGGAAGGCCCAAAGAGTAATAGAGTGCGTCCTTACTCATCCCTCGAAATATGCTACGTTTCTTAATAGCAGTGATTTCCTGCGGTGTTAGCTTCTTGGGGATTTCACTCAGCAGCGAAGCCGAAATCCTTTGCGTGAAAGTCTCGTCTTTCTGTGTCAGTTGGTCACCGCTAAGAATGTGGAAAAGAAATGGACACGCTATCTCAGTTATGCGTTGCTGTGTATCTTCGCCGCCGCTTACGTTTTCAGTTGCGTTTACACGCCACAGATGGAAGAAATGATGTCCGAGGTGCGACGCCAACGTTACGTACGTACGTAACGTTAGTGTGCGGTGGGAGCCTCGCTTTCGAGTCCTCTGCTCTTGGTAAGAGGCAATGAATTCAAGTGGCGTAGATGGGGCCGGTCGAATCGTGATGCCCTTTTGCTTTTCGAGAGAGGGATTACGGTAGCCGCAATTTGGTTGACTCTAGGAGTCCGAATCTTCAGTTTGGAATTCCGTTGCTTGGACGCCGCAGACGGGAGAGAACTCAAATTTATTTCGGCGATACCGTTTGCAGTAATTGCGAAGAGAAGACCATCGTTGTTGTCGATTACGAGTGAATCAAATGCGTTGGCGATTTGTATAGGCAGCTCAACTCTATATACGAGCAAACCAGTCGACCCATTCAGTACATCCATTCCAGTTGTGAGAGGCTGAAAGATCAGACTGCCGTCTTCGTTCAGCTTCTGGCCGTAAACTGCCACAGGTAGCCAAACGTCTCGATCAATGTAAGCAATATCTCCCTCTACGTTAAGAGCCGTGTCCGTCAGCAAGTTCACCGTAAGAAGTGTGGATCCATCGCCCGAGAGAGACATATCCGGGTTTCCGTCGCCGTCTGTTTCTGCCTGGTACCCTATCGTGATTGAATCTGTGGCTGTGTCGAGAATGAGCGGGCGACTGAGGTAAACGTAGGCGCCATCTGGACTCATCAGAACACGATCGTAGGAGGAGGACTGCCCGCCAAACTCGTAGTCGGTTATTTGGCCGGTATTGCTGTCCAACTTGTGGAATGTGTTGGGCGGGACAATGCCGCCGTCGTAACCATCATAATAGACAATTCCGGAGTTGCTAACGGCCAACCCATACGGTTGGAGGCCAGCTTCAAGGTTCGACTGTACGTGAAATGATTTCACCGTACTCGGGGAGGACGGACTCAATACATAAATGTTGGCATTTCCAGCATCGGAAACCGCCAGGGTGTTGCTATCCGGCGAAAGCGCTATGCCGAGCAGACGAGAAGTGCTGTTGGCATAAGAAATTGTGATGGGCGGAAGCCAGTTGTTTCCGGATGTTGAGAAGACATCAATCTGGGATTGATCGGTGAAATAAATGACGTTTCGCGTAGGGTCGTACACGCCCTGCATTAGTGCCGCACCGGACAACGGGTATGATCGCACGGCGGGCACGTAGTCCAGTGGAACTGCGGAATTACTCGAACCGCTGGCGGTGGTGACGGTCACTGTCGCAGTAGCGCCAGCGACTCCGGGCGGAATGATGAACAACACTGCTTCCATAGGAAACGGGTACGGCGAGACGAAGGTAGAAACCGTGGGGATGACTTGTGTTACTTGGGTAGGTTGTCCCCCCACGGTTACTGTCGTATCGGTGGGTTGTTGGCCGAGCCCATAACCGAAGATAACGCCTTGCGCTCCCCCTTCTGCGCTCGCAGCGTTTGTTGAAAGCTCAACAATCGTTGGACCGTAGCTAAAATTCTCCGGATTGAGTTGAATGCTTCGGTCCGGCAAGACGACAGTAACATCGACTGGCCCGCCAGTGGTGGCTGGCGGTGCCAGCGCCGTCGCTGCTTTATCCGATAAGGAAATGTTGTTGGCGGTCATGTTCCCTATGTAGATCGTGCCGGAAGAGATGTTTACGGCGGATGTCGCGTTTGGTTCAGAAACTTGGGCTTCAACAGATGTTCCGCCGCTGGATGATCCCGTTCCCGGCGAGACGAATCCTAGGTCGAAACTTGTCTGTGCTGTACCGGTTTCGATCTGAGTTGTATCTAGGAACGCTACACCGTGTCCGATCGGTCCAACGACGAGACCCGTCTCATCGCTCACCGCCAGAACGATGCTCTGCTGTAGATCGAACACATTGAAACTTGGAACCCATCCCATCTGCAGAAAGCTGCTTGTGTTGTAGGCAGTAACGTTGCCGTAGGAATCCATCGAGAACAGCGTAGAGCCGTCGTAGCTCAAGACTGCGCTATTGGAACCACTAACGGCTGAAAATGGGAAGCTGTCAAGTTCGATGAGTGTATTGGCATCGAAAACTTCAAATTCATCGGTCGTCATGAAGATGCGCGACCCATCAGGAGTAGTGAGAATCTCATGGACGATCCCAGCCGCTCGTCCGCTCACGGCTACGCTTGTCGTGGGATCGTAGAGTCCCAGATTCCCGTCGCTGTCAGCGCTGGCTACGATTACCTTGGTTCGGTCCGCCGTTAATGTGATTTGGCCTATATTTACGAAGGCTGCTTGCCCGAATACCTCTGGGTAAATCACCTGCAGATTGTTGGTCGTTGGGTCCCAGATGGCAAAGGTCTCAGAGCCGTCAACGTTAAATTCCGCGGAACCGCCGAACAGCACTAACTCCCCATTGGCCAAAATGAAGGGTTGAGTAGCTGCGTAGCCCTGCGAACCAAGGCTCGCGGACGGAAAACGTTGAACCACTGACATAGCTAGGGGATCGATAAGATAAACATCGCCGAATGCTGTGGATGCGTACATCTTGCTGCCGTCCGGCGCAACGTCAATTCCCCAAGGGACCGGCACGATTATTGATCCGATCTGTGATTCTGCGGTCGCGTCGAACACATCAATGCAATTCAGCGTCGGATTGCTGACGAAAAAACGCTTGTGAACACTATCGTACGCGGTGAAATGAGGAGGAAAGAATTGGAGCGCATTCGGATTGTACTGAGCGTCCGTTCTCAGATAGAGCGTGCGAAACGGGGGATGCGGGCTGCTGATCGGTAGATCAACTTCAGTTTGCAGTTGTGCCGTGTGCGTGATGGATCCGGACTGGCCAGTCAGGGTGATAGTCACGGTACCGGGCAAAACGCCCGAAGACGCAGATATCGTTACCTGCTGAGGCGTACCTGTTGAAAGAGAGAAACTGTTTGGAGACATGGCAAAGCCGGAAGGCAGAGTCGCAGAGACTTGCACGCTGCCGCTAAATCCGTTGATGGCACTCGCCGATAATTGCGCGGCTTGTGTGCCGTCCGGTGCGATGACGAGCGTTGTGGGTTCTGCAGACAACGAAAAATCGGGCTGAGTGCCGGAAGGTCCGCCAGATGAACTACACCCACCACAGGAAAGCAATGCGCAACAGATCGCAATGGCGGACAGATAAACTGTTAACGATCGCACAAGTTCCATCTCTTCGAGACTCCTGAGCTAAGATCCTCCCCTGGAGTTTGCGGCACTGTCCTTTATTACTACACCAAGGCTTCTGGAATCGACATTATACGATTGCTTGAAAAAAGAATTCGCTAACTTTTCAGTTGACATCCACAGGTGACTGCTCTTAAAGTGTCCCGCAATCAGCGATAAGGTTACGCCACTAAAGAGCGACGGATTCTCTGTTCCGCTAGATTACCGGTTCGCTGCTTCCCCTTAACAGTTGGTAGATAAGCCTGCGTGCGCTGCTAGAGCAGTTCACCGCGTGGCACACGTGTAATCGGCATTTGCTTTGAGGGGGGCAGAGTGGATCGGAGGCTAGTTATGTTTTGCGTTCTTAGTGAGATTGTTGGCGTCCCGCGCTGTATGCGTCGGCTTCACAAGCTTGGCGCATTGGTCTTCCCGCTGCTTTTGCTGGCATTTCCTGTGGCGGCGCAAGTTGACCCGAGCGCCGGAATCCAGATGTGGTCCACAAATGAGTTCGGCATTGATTTAGCTACCTCCGCAATTAATCTTCAAATACCCGCGCGCTCGAAGGCGGGACCAATACCATTTTCATCCGCGTTTGTTGGAACCAGCCATGCTTACGAGTATTCAACAACCATCAACGGCCAGCCTACCAAGGGGATCGAGATCGACGGTCTAGGTAATGTTGTGCAGTATGTCGATACCAGAGGGCTGGCTGTCACAGCCACCGAAACCACGATTTCGAATAGCTGCGGCGGTAACGGCTACCGGTACGGACAGTGGTCTGTAACTGATCTGACTGGGGCTGTCCATCCATTTCCGGCAACATGGGTTTGGGTCTCAAATTGCGGTATTTCCAACCCGACGGTCACAACGGATGGTTCCGGCTACACCCTCGTTCCTCTTACCGCAGGTCAAAATGCTACTTTTACAATTTATGACCCGAGTGGCAAGAACTGGCCTGGCGGGTGCGATGGTGCCAGCGGTTGTAGCCTGGATTTAAGTGTAGTCGATCCCGACGGCAACAGTCTTTATCTTAACCATCCCAATGGCGGCACCATTAATGTCCAAGACAGCCTCAGCAGCACACCCGTGATGGCTCTCAACGGCTCTGTTTATCCAGTGTCATACACAACGTTCTCCGGTTCAACAGTGGGTTACACCTTCGGCTATGCGAATTGGACCGCCCGGACCAATTTTGGATGTGTCCAATACCCCGATCTCAACTTGACGAACGTGCAGTTTGCTACGTCTCTTACGATGCCAGATGGCGGGCAGTATACATTTGCATACGAGCCAACACCGAACGGAAACGGGTTCACGAACACAACGCCGCCAACTTACTTTACCGGGCGGATCGCCCAAGTTACGTTTCCGAATGGCGGCTCCATTTCCTATGCCTATTCCGGCGGAAACAACGGATTCGATTGCTCTACGTCCCCCGGTTCCGGGGTTGTGCCTACAATAAAAGTCACTGTAAGCGATAACAATGGAAACGTCGACACTTGGACGTACGTCAACAATGTGGGATCGGTCGTCAAAACAGATCCTGCCGGAAATCAAACCGTCTATTCCTTTCAGGGAGAGTTTCAAAATCAGGTTCTGTCATACCAAGGTGGCTGTCCTACAAGCACTTCAGGTTGTAACGGAGGGGGGACGCTCCTGCAGACGACAACAACTTGTTATAACAATAACTTCACCAGTTGCAGTTTAGCGATTGTGGCGCTGCCGATTTCCCAGACCGACGTTTACACATCCTACGGAACGGGATCAAGCAATCTAGTCGAGACGAAGTATGATACGACCTATGGCAACGTGCTCGAAGTGAAGCGCTATGACTTTGGAGCGGCGATGCCTCCAACCGGGAACCCAATCTCTGACACAATCAATACTTACGGGCAATCGTGGAACGGAACGTCCTGCAGCGCGTATCCTTCCGGAACCTACATATACAGCACGCCATGCTACAGCCACACTATGAATTCGTCGGGTGTGGATGTCGCGAAGACACAGGTTACATACAGCAACACTGGTCACGCGACCGCGACATCGCAATGGGTCAGCGGAACGACATGGCTGACAAGCACCGCGACTTTCAACCCAAACGGCACGATTGCTACCAGCAAAGACGCCCAGGGTAATCAAACGACGTATTCTTACAACGGCGCTGGCGGCTGCAATAACCTCTTGGTTACCTCGATTTCCTATCCGGTGAACAACCTCTCTACGTCTCAGGCATGGAATTGCAGCGGCGGGGTGCTATTGTCATCAACCGACGCGAACTCCCAAACGACATCGTACGGTTACGTTAGCGAAAGCAGCAAGGGCAGCGTGGCAGATCCCCTCTGGCGTCGCCTTTCGGTCACCGATCCGCTCTCCAATGTGACTTGGACCGATTACTCACCAGGGGGAACACTTCCGGCCACGGTAGAGACGTACATGAATTTTCCGGTGTCCAGTCCGACTTCAACCGTAGATACCCTTGAAACGTTTGACGGACTGGGACGATTAGTCGAGGCGCAAAAGAGAACCGCTCCGGGTGCATCCACCTTTGATAGCGCCGTGAAGTACGGGTACGGCTGGGGGTCCGCCAGTGGAGCCTGCACAACTCAACCCCCATTCTCTACTGGGGCATGCTCAACTCGGACGGTCCCTGGCGGTAGTGCTCTCACGACAACGCAGCTTGATGCATTGCAACGGACATCTAGTGTCACTGACGGTGGCGGCGGCACGGTCACATATTCCTACTCGCAAAATGACGTGCTGGTCACGGTTGGGCCAAAGCCCTCCGGGGACGCCAATTTGAAACAGAAGCAACTGGAATACGACGGGCTTGGCCGTGCCACTTCGGTATGCGAACTCACGGGCAGTGCCAACGGTGGAGGCAATTGCGCGCAGAATTCTGGGCAAACAGGATACTGGACAAAGTACACGTACGACGCACTGAATAACTTACTCAGCGCGAGCCAGAATGCCCAGAGCAACTATCCTCAAGGTCGTACCTTGTCTTACGACGGCTTGAGCCGTCTCACCGCGGAGAGCAACCCCGAGACCGGCACGACGAATTACACCTATGATACGGACAGCACGTGCTTAACCTACAAAGGCGATTTGGTGAAAAAGGTCGATGCTGTCGGCAACGTGACGTGTTTTGCCTACGATGGGATTCATCGAATCACCGGGAAGTCATATCCTTCAGGTTCCTACGCATCCGTTACGCCGTCCAAAACATACGTTTACGATGTGCTGGCGGCAACCTTCACGTGCACGAGCACGAACTACCCGGAGGGGCGGCTGGCCGAAGCATATACAGGCCCAAGCACTGCCAAGGTCACTGACATCGCTTATTGCTACTCTGCGCGTGGCGACAACACCGACGCTTTCGAGTCAACCCCAAATTCCGGAGGCTATTACCACATCACTGCGGGTTATTGGGCTAACGGCAGCGTGAATACGTTGAGCGGAGTCCCCGGATTGAGCGGGTGGACGTTCGCCCCGGATGGCGAGGGGCGGCCCAATTCCGCGACCTACGGTTCCACAAATTGGGTGACAGGTACTACCTACTACCCTTCAAATGCACAAACCACGGTGGCGTTTAGCAGCGGAACCACAGACAAGGACGTTTATAGCTACGACTCGAATACCGGACGCATGAACGGCTTTACGTTCACGGTGGGGGCCAACAAGACAACATTGACCGGGACCCCCACTTGGAATGCAAATGGAACACTCGGGAGCCTGGGTATAACCGATAATTTCAACAGCGCCAATACGCAAAACTGCAGCTACGTCTACGATGACCTCGCGCGAGCACAAAGCGTGAACTGCGTGAACGGTTCAACAAATATCTGGAATCAGGCATTCACTATCGATCCTTTTGGTAATATCAGCAAATCGGGAAGCAGTACTTTCTCGGCCACGTACCTGCTGTCCAACGGAACGACGAACAATCAGGAGCAGACGGTGGGCAGTTGTGTCCCAACATATGACGCGAATGGAAACATGACCAAGGACTGTTCGTTCAGCAGTCCGCCGACGTATGCATGGGATTCTGACGGCAACGCCGTCGGTTTGCGCGGATTGATCCTGACCTACGACGCCTTGGACCGTCAAGTAGAGTTCGCCAACGGCTCCGCGCACACTCAAACGCTGTACGGTCCGATGGGTAAACTGGGTCTGATGAGTGGCCAGACCCCAAAAACCTTTCGCATTGCTCTACCTGGGGGCAGTTTGGCAGAGATTCTTGGCACCGGGGGAACATATCACGTTCTGCATGCAGACTGGCTCGGAACGTCGCGTCTCTCGACGACTTTGGGCAACCGGTCGATGGCGTACGATGTGGCGTACGCCCCCTACGGGGAGAGCTACGTGCCCGATGGTGGCTCTTCCGCTGACCTTGATTTCACGGGGCAGTTTCAAGACACGATGACGGGGCTGTACGATGTATTGTTCCGCGAATATGATCCAGGGCAAGGGCGATGGACTTCGCCTGATCCGGCAGGACTGAGCGTGGTGGATCCGACCAACCCGCAAACATGGAACCGGTACGTTTACGTAAGCAACAATCCCCTGCTTACGATCGATCCTTCCGGATTGGGCAACCCCGTCCCGATGAGGTGCCCAGGCGGCTTCGGAATAAATCCAGCCACGGGCAACTGTTTCGGGGGGCTTGGCTTAGACCCAACGAAGTGCGACATGATCGTCTCTGTCGACGGCGGGCTCCTCCCATGCGGGTTGAATGGCTTATTAGGCGACAGCGAATCAACTGCGGTCTGTCCCCAGGGCCTGCCCAAATGCCAGTACTGGAATGGACCTGGGGGGTATGGGGTACTGACCTCTAATTGTGAGAACAACGATTGTGGGTATTGGGCCGTTGTCAACGATGTGGGATTAGCCGCAAACAACGGGAACGTCGCCAAGTCAGTTACGAGTCAGTGCTTAGCTGAATACAACAACTCAGCAGCAGCCAAGGGTATCCAGTTCTTCAGCCTGTTTAACCTCGCCACTAATGTTAAGAAGGCTTGGGCGGACTGGACGATCCTTCCGGCAGCGAAAATCACAGCGGGCTATATCATCGATAAGGCGAGTCAAGCCATTGGAAATACCGAATTTTGGTCACTGACTTCCGGTGCGAGCGCTCCCGCCGATCTGGTTGTTGCACCCACCGCCGCAGGAGTAGCTACCGCAGAAACAGTCGGTAAGGTCGCAGGAGTCCCTACCATCGTCTATGCCACTGGTCTCGACGCCTTGGCCAACGCCGGATGCGCAACGGTCGGTCGGCAGGCAGCGGGGCAAATGACACCATTGCCACCTGGTTGGACACCGTAGCCTTTGACAACTCGATACGGTTTCCATGATCACGTAAGGGGACAACGACATGTTGAGTGAGTGGTCGCAGTTCGCGGAACGGCATTGGATAGTGGGCGGCACTCTGGCGTCCTTGTTGTGGTTTTTTGCCGCGAGACAGTCTCTCTCCAACAGGAGGCCCGATGCTGCCATCTTCTGGCAGAGCGTAGCGGTGATCATCATGTTGATCGTATGTGGCTGGGCTGTTGCGCAGAGGGAGTGGCTCGGCCTCGCATTCGCGGTAGCTGTTCTCTGTGTAGAGGCGCTGTCGATCAGACGCATATATGCAACACGAGGCAGCCAGCACTAAGGTCGGAACGGGAAAGCATCTGGGCTTTGTGATGCTTGCGTGGGCGGTATTTTTCGTGTTGGCGGCCTGGGTGCTTCCCCCGTTGGATTCGCATCAGCGACCCGTGCCGCTGGTGTACTGGAGCGTCCTGACCCTGACGATCCTTCTGGCCCTTCCCACGGTGGTCGTCGTTCCGGCTTACGTGTATCGGTCTTGGCTGAGACTCCCGACTGTTCCTAACAGGACGGCCTATGGGCTTTGGGTGGGCTTCGAGAGCCTGCTGCTTCTCGGCGTGCCTGTAGGTTTGGCTTTCTGGTGGTTGACCAGGTAACGACCTGGGGGTGAGAGTTTTTCCCTTAGCCGCCGATCCGCCGCTGTTGGGGGGACGTGGGACCTTCGGAGCGGGGTTACTGTGCGGTATCGGGGAGAGTCAAAATCGCGCCGCCTACGGCGTCGGGTGTGAGGGTGACACGTCACCCCTGGGAGGGTTGCTGTATAGGAACTTGGGTTGCTGCGCGGGAACCTGTTGAAAGGCAAGCGGCTACGCCGCGAGGCGTCGCACCGAGTTGCCGTATAGAAACCTGAAGTTCCCATATGGGAACCTGTTGATTCTCCAGCGATTCTCCTGCTACGTGCATCGAATGAGAGCAGGAGACCAACTCACGTGGCTCAGCCCATCTTGCGCACCAAATCCCTCAGCACCAAAGTCACCGAAGAGGAATACAGCCAACTGGAGGCCCAGGCCGGAGGCCGGGCCATCAGCGAATATGCGCGCGAGGCCGCGCACGAATATGCTAATGTGGTATGCGGCCCGACCCGCGAAGCCCGCGCTGTCCTTGAAAAAAGAATTCGAACAGCGAAAGTTTGAAGCCCATATGAATCGGCGAACAGGAGAGACAGGACGTTCCTTTGACTTCAGCGATTGCGGCTAGGGTGCCAGCGTGATCGCCGAGATGATTTGGTGGAGGAGCCACGGACTCCCGTACTTCGCTGCAATTGCCCCAGCGGCCCACTTACCCACCGTCTGCAAACTCTTCGCAGTCTTCGCAGCGTAGGCTTCTTTAAGAAACGCATCAGCCCCGTCACTACCTAAAGCCTGCTGTAGTCGTCCAGAGTCGTACAATCTCTGGAGACGAAGAGTCAGCATCTTCGGATTTACAGTCTCGGATTTGTCCACCCTCAGATCGCCTGTCGTGGAACCCTTGACTGCTTTGTCCACGTCACGAATTGACATCGCCTGTTTGTAGTAAGCGATGGCGTCATCCGCAATCTTCGGGTCAATACCCTTCCCTTTCAAATCCTCGATGGCTTGTGCCTGTGAAGTTTCAATGTCGTTCCGTTTGGTTTCAAGACGATCATACTCATCGTCGTCAACTCCATTAACTTCCGCCATCTTGTCTTCGAGGTTGCGGATCTGGTCTTCAAACCGCTGCCATCTTCCATTCGTAGCAGTATCTAATTGTTTATATAAACCTTGAGACTTTGCCTTGACATCCTTGCTCACATCTTCGAGAACGGTACGAACACCTGTGAGTTTTTCCGCTGGTGTTGGCTCCGAACCGGACGCTTCCAGTTCAGTGTCTTTGCCATAATCTTTGATTGGCTCGTGTTCAGAATCCCAGAGATCAATATGCTGATCACCCCTCGTCCATGTCTGTCCGTGAGGCGTCTCTGCATTAAACTTGAACCCCTGTCTCTTCAGAGCCTCAGCGGCATCAGACAGTTCCCCGTTCTTCTGCCAGATGTCGAGATCGTTGCTCGTCGATTTACCTTCAGCGACAGAACCACGGACTTCAAAATCTTTTCCGAGTGCTTTAACGACAGGCGCGGCTTTTTCAGGAGTCCATGCGGGCTCCTGCTTCAAGGCATCCGCAACTATTGCTTTATACTCATCGGGGATGTGAACGGTTCCAGAAGGTTCAGCCGCAGTGCGTGCTTCTGCGATGTCTGCACCCGCCTGTGCTGCATCGCGAATGGCTGCCTGAAGTTTCGGTTGCCCGCCCTTCGCAATGTTCTCGACGGCCTCAGCCGCTCCCCGAACCTTCGGGATGACTTTGGACGCAGCCGCTGTCACGGGTTCAACAAGGGGTTCACCCGCGAGAGCCGCACCACCTGTGATCTGGGCGGCACCTTGTAATCTCGCTTCCCAAGCCTCAGGTGTGTTCTCCGTGCCTGCTTGATAAATCTGGTGGGCACCCTGCAATCCGAATGCAGTTCCGGCAAGAACCTTTGCAACCGGAGCGACCTTCGCCAACGCAGTCCCGACTTTAGCCTCAGGCCCAACGCCTGCAACAGTCGTCGCAATCCCGACAGGGCTCGTGAAACTAGATGCCATATTCGCGGTGTCAGCAGCAGCACCATTGATGAACGTACGCACTGCGTGCTTCGTCGGATTCTCACCGAGGTGGGCGGTTGCCTTCGTTTCAAAATCATTGACGCCGGGAATGTAAGCCTCGCCGTACATCTTCTCGAATGCCGCTGCCTTCACGATGTCTGCTGTCTTGACGCCTGTCGGCAGAACACTGTCGAAGATCGGCTGGTTTACCCAATCCCAAGCGCGGCTGAGCAGTCCGTGTTTAGCGACGGAATCTCCGGTCGATGCTGTAGGTGCGACCGACGTGACCTCGGGAGTGGTTTTACCCCCAAACTCGGCGTACGGATCGGAACTTGCGCTCGATGCCGAGGACGCTGGAGATGGAGACGGGGTTGATGCAGGGGCGGGAGCAGTGGCGATACTGCCCCCGAACTCTACGTAAGGATCGGACTGTTGAGTTGTGACTGGTGTAGTTGGCATTATTGCTGTCCTTGTCCGATGACAGCGTTCGGATACTTTTTCTTGAACGCATCAATCTTGTCAGCCGAAATTGCTCCGGGCTTCTGTCCGGGGATCTGCACAGCGACCATCTTCGGCGGCTGTGGCGGATTCTGAACGACCGATCCGCCGAGTTGCCCGCCGCTCTTGAACTGGGCGACCGCGTCCCCGAGTCCAAGGCGTTCCGCAGCAGACTTCGCCTGTGGCGTGAGCATATTCGGATCATCGAAGCCCATGTTCGTTTTGAACTGGGAATTGAACGTATCCGCCCGGCGTGTTGCCAGCCGTACGACTTCCTTAGCGAACGCTTCCGTCTGTGCGGGAGTAGCCGTGTCACTTTGAATTTTGTCCCACATCGCTTGCTGGTCTTTTGTTGGACTGTAACCGCCCGCGAAGTAGAGGGCGAGTTCATCTTTCAATACGCCAACTGCTGTCTGGTACTGCGTGTACGTCGTGTCACCAAACTGGTCTTTCAAAGCGTTGATTGGAGTATTGACGATCTTGACGTTTGCACGACGGTTTAACTGGTTGAGATCGGAGACATCCCCTGCGTGCAACATGATGTTGTTGACCGCTTGACGATTGATTGCAGCCTTGCCCTTAGGGTCTTCGTACTGCTCTAAGAACTTGACACGCTGATTGACAAGACCGACATCGAAGGTCTTGCCCTCAGCCTTAGCAATCTGCTCAGCCTTGTCGATGATCGCAAGACGCTGCGTACCGCGTGTACCGATGTCCCGCATTGTCGTAAGGCTGTTCGGGTTATCGACAAGGTTTCGAGCGACGCGTTCAATCATCGCTGGGTCACCCGAGTCTCGATTTGCACCAGCGGCAAGTTGCGCGTTCGTGTCATGTTGGTGGCGAATGTTCTCCAACACCTTCGCCACATCTGCGCGAGTTGCACCTGTCTTCGGAAGTTCGGCTGACGCTGTTGCGGTTTCAGCGGGAGACAGCCCCATTTGCTTTGCCAGTATGGGAATCTGGGCTAACGCCGCAGGGTCAGCAAGAGCCTTGTCACCGACTGCTTGTGCATCACGTTGCGCTGCGATCTGCTGGTTCCACAACCCTTGAACCTGATCATCCGTTATGCCGAGTTGCTTCAGGATCATCTGTCCACCACCTGTGCCTGAGAGACGATGCAGCACATCGACGGGAGTTCCACCCTGTGCGAGTGAGTTCTCAATATCTTTCGTAGCGTCAAGAATCTGCTGCCCGCCCTGTGGGTTGCTGGTCAGCACAGCGAGGTCAGGAGTTTTCGCCTTGATCCCCAGTTTGTCTTCGATTGTTTCCAGAAATGCCGAGGCTTGATTGAGGGAATTCAACTGGTGAACATCGGCGACGTAATTCGCCAACCCTACTCGCAGATTTCCATTCGTCTGATCGTAAGCCGCCTGATACGCAGGTTTGAATGTCGCGAGTTGCTTCGCCTGATCTGCGCTCATTTGAATTTTGACATTCGGGTTGAGCACGGAATAAGTCGGCTCGACTTCCATCTGTCCTGTCTGTGGGTTTCGGACAGTCTGGGATCCATCGACGATAGCAAGAGTGTTCGACCAGTTGCCTTGCAATTTCGCGAGGGCTTCCTGATATGTCAACCCTTTGCCCTGCAATGCACGCAACTTCGGATCAGCGACATTAGCGTCGTACTTCGCGACGTCCGCGAGGATGCCTTTTTGATTGTCATCAGCAGTCTGCTCAAGAATTGCGTGGTTCTGGGCAGTCATCGCCATCTGCTGATGAACGAGATCAAGGTTGTTCTTCATGACCATCTGCTTGCGCTGAAAATCCTCATCCTCAGCCTGCTGCAGTTCTGCGACCTTATTCTCCATCGGCTGTTGACCAGCGACGAAGCCCTGCTGTGCGGCTTTCAGAGGATCATGACGTCCCTGTGCATCGCGTGCACCCATCCCGCCGAACATTCCGGCGATTGCGCCAGCGAGAATTGATTTCCCTAATTGGCCGCGAGTCTGCTGAATAGGCACACGAGTAGTCGCACCTGTGGCGGGGTCTGTCTTGGTGATGTATTGCGTGCCGCCACCGAGGGTTCTCAACACACCGTCAAAAATTGCGGAGTGCAACCCCTGCTTAGTCGGAGCAGGCGCGGCTGGACGTGCTGCCGGGGCTGCAGGCTGATTCGCTTGCGGCGCAGCGGGCGTTGTCGGCTGTGCTGCTGTGGGCTGCGCAGGAGCAGCAGGCTGCGCGGGGGTTTGCGATACCTGCGGTGCTGCAGGCTGTGCGCCCGTGTTGCTACCAGAATCGTCACGGCTCAGATAATCGGCATTTGCGACATTGGAATTACTCATGGTGATTTCCTTCTCTTCAAAACTTACTACGCGGCTGCTGCCGCAAAACTCTTCTTATCTGCTTCTAAACGTTGCTGTGCTGGGGTGTGCCATGCGCAGTTCTCTTTACAGTAGTTCCCAACATCCCCGAACCTCGACAACGTAGTGCCTTCGGGACGCTCCCCCATATCAGCGAGGAAATTCTCGAAGATCATCCACTCTGGCGTAACTGCGATACCTGCGCCGCCATACGCTCCATAACCATGTGCGCTCGGATTCGTGCAACGCTGTAGCATCATCGACCACGAGTTATACGTAGGGGAGTGGGTGCGGTTCACTGCATGACCGTGTCGCCCAACATGCAAGAGCCCGTTCGCCTTGGCTATTTCTTGTTGTAGACAACCACAACTCTGAACACTGCTGTTGCGAAGATTCGCTCCAGTCACGGTTGTTAAGTTTCCGCATGAACAACGACACAACCATCGGGCGAGTCGAGACTTAGCGTTGTCTGTACGCTCAATCACGGTTAAGCGACAGAACGTTTGCCCCGTCAAATCTTTAAAGTTATGTGCAGGCATGGGATATTTCCTTTATTGTTTCGAGTTTCGAAGTACGATGCGCTCGACTCGCGTTGTAAAAACCATTTTCAAGCGACCGTCGAGGAGAGTGCTGGCGAACGACGGTCGCCGGAGGTTCGCCAGCGGCTCTTATGAAACTTTGTTACGAGAAAATTCAGGAGTGGGTGTGGCTTACATTACGTTTTTGCGTTCAGGTCTTCTAAAGCCGACCTGCTGGCACGTTTTTGCGGGTGACCACACCCATGGCAGTCCCGCAAACTTAAACTTGTGAGTTCCCCATCAGAAGTCGTTCCTGTCTCTGAAGTTCCTTACGTCCTGAAAAACTTCGAGTATCCCCTGTTTCGATGAGATCATCGAGGATTTCATTCGGGTATCGCAGTCGCTCGGGGAGCAGACCCTTCCTCACGAGTTCCCGCCTGCTCAAATCCCAGTTACGTGCGACCGTCCACGAACGGTTCATCAAAAGCATTTGATCACACACGTCTTTCGCCTCTTTATCACTGAGAGCGTAAGAGAAATTTCTTGAGATGGAATCTGCGAATGCATTGAACCAGAGACGGGCTTCTTCCTGCATACTCTCCATCAGAAGGCGCGAGGCTTTCGCCCTCCCCTCTCTCGTCTCAGTATTCAATTCTTCCAAAGAAGTCATCACTGGTGCAGCGACAGGCTGAAGAGCGGCGTGTCGAGAACACTCGCGCTCCGTCATCAGACCGACCTCGTCCGCGTATTGGAACAAAGCCAGCCAATTTTTGGCGAGCATCCAGTTCACGCTCCGATATTGCGCAATTTGTGCGATGGATTGTAAACGCTGGCGACCCTCTTTCGTGAACCGAATGCCCTCATCTTCGAGTTTCAAAGCAACTTGATCGAACGCGTTGCGTATCCGTTCACGTACGACGGAAATTTCTATCGGCTTGCCGTTCTCCACGACATCGTCGTCGGTGATTGGCGTCGTGTATGACAAAAACGCCTGAGACGAACCGCTCAACAAATCATCAGCATGCTGGGCACGAAGTTCCTGCATCGTGGTATTCAACTGCTGCTCTGCTTGTCGCACAGGCTGCATGCGGATCGCTGCCTGACGTTCTGCTTCTTCCGCCTCTTCCCTGTTGAACCGAGCACGCGGCGATTCATATTTCCCATTCTCAACGGGAGTCACAGGCGCAGCATTCACCAGCCCGAGTGCCTCTGACCGCGATAACTTACGATTTCTTTTCATCTTCTCCTCCTACTTCGATTTCTCCCGAACCTGCTGCAGCGCGATCTTATATGCGAAGGGCTGATTGCGCATCTTCCACTCATTCACAAGTTTCAACACAGCCTGAAGTTCTTCAGCCGTAGCGTCTTGTAAAATCTGACGCACCTCACTCCGCGCTACGTTCTCCAAAACGATGCGATTGATTCGCTCCGTGCGCTCGGCGTCGTCTACGAGATCACGCTGACGTGCCGCCTCACGCGCAGCGGCGATCCGTGCTTTCTCAGCACGTCGTGCTTCGCCTTCTCGTCGCAAACGTGCAGCCTTAATCTCCCACGGCTCATTCTCTGGCGTCATCGCGACTGGCTTCTCGACAGGATTCTCTTTCGCTGCCCGCTGGACATCCCGTGTTCGGGGAGTGTGATCTGGGGAGTAAGTCATTCCAGACCTGCTGGGCGGGGTTGATGTTGAAGGCAGACTAATCTTCGGCAAAGCGCGCAAAGCCGCTAATGCTTCCGCTCGTGATGGCATGACTAAATCTCCTCCGACTCATCCGGCAGATTCGAGGCCTGACTTGGCTTCGCAGCGGGCACGTTCGCGAACACTTTGATGCAAACTACTTCCCGTGCGATTTTTCCGTTCCGCTCGACATCACGCAGCACGAAACAATCAGGCCACTCCCACAAACCCGTGCAGTCGAGTTCGTCTAAAAAATGAGCGACACTAGAGTCCATCCTTTGTGCCCGCTCCACGCTCCACTTTAAAATCTCTGCTGCACGCGCCCTGTCACTCTTCGGCTGAGTTTCATCCCCGAGCAGAAGAGTCAGCATCGCCACAGTGTTCTTGAACGCGGGATTTTCACTTCCGTCGCTGAGATATCTAGAATACTTACCTTTGTGCATTTACTCCCCCCGTTCAAATTTCTTCAACGCGAGTTCTACGTCACTGAGCCTCTCGGTCTGTGCGGAGGGCTCAATCTCTGGCTTGACCATATGACGGATCCACTGATCCCGCGCCCCATCGCCAAGTTCGTTTGCCGGGATGAAACCACCAAGCACCGCCAAGGACAACACAGCGTCGCATCGAAGCGTAGCCGAGAGTTTCGCGTTTCCCGCCTGTGCTCGTAATTCATGAGTAGTGGTATCTTGCGCGCTGCGTCCCGACCAACTGTGCCCTTCACTCGCGCGTATTCGATAGAGCAGTTCCTGCAACTTCCGAACGACGTTGTCTTTCTCGCGAGGAGCACCCCTCAGCCTCTTACGAACTGGAGTGGAATCGGAGTTGCTCTTGATAATGGCGCGTATCAATCGGATGAGAAGTCTTTTTGTCTGTGTCAATTTCTCCTCCGAACATTTCCTATCGACGAGCCTTCTCGCGCTGAGCCTGCTTCTCCGCGTACGCCTTTCGACCAGCCGCCCAAAATTCGGGAGAGCATTCGACAGGTTTCTCCCACACGCTCTCACCTTGTGTGCGCATACCCCTGATGATCTTTGAGACGAACGTCGTTGTCGCCAAGAACGCTTTCGCAGAAGCGAGAGCCAAACCCTGAGGGCTGTCTAATTCCCGTTCGAGTTCGACGAGATCGAGTTCGGGAACGTCGAGGGTAAACCTCTGCGTCCTGTTGCTGCCGTCGTCTTCAATTTTGAGCAACGCGTCGTGTCCGTAGACATACGTCGCGACGATGGCGAGATCATACCTTGCCGTTTCTGACGTTCCAGCCATCAAGCCCGCCCCAGATGCACACCGCGTTCCGAGAGTTCCAAAAGTTCTCGTTGAAGCGAACTGGAATCCCCTGTGACTTCTGCAATATCCGCTGCCACGAGAATCGCCGCGAACAGCGACTGTGGGCATGACAACTTTCCCGCGCACTGCGCGTCAATCTGATTTTCCAAACCCATTACTCCTCCCTTTGCGACCCGCCAGCGATCTCCTCACTCCGCATTTCAACTGCATCGTGCCATTCGGAAAAACGTCCACGACGTTTTCTATAACGCCATGCTCTGGGCACAGCGCACCGCATCGAGTGCGCAAAGCGGTACTGCGGGTGAGCGTCGAATCGAGATCGCGGTGTTGCTTCTCCAAATGTTCGAGCATTCGCTCCTCCGAAAAAGTTTCAGCAGCCACGGTTTTCTCAGGAGACGTGTCTGCTGCTGTCCACGAGATTGTCGCCGTTCCTTGCGGTGGGCTCCCTCGTGAAGTTCAGGCGAGTCGTCGACTGTCACAATGAGCAGCAGTCTCGTCTGCGCAGCGTTGCCATACGTATTGCAATCTTCCCTATGCGTCACCCTCTCTCTGTCTTGCAAATGCATTTTTCGGACTTGTATGCAACCACGTTTTACCCGCATAGTTCGCCCTCGTCCATTTCCCGCACGACAGTGACGGTCTTCATCCCCAGACGGTGGAAGGCGACTAGTCGATGATGTCCTTCCGATACACCATCCCACGTGATCGCGGCGATAAAGATGGGGCGCGGAGGTTCGGATTGCAGAGCGGTGAGGATGCGCCCGATACGGTCTTCGTACAATTCACCTTCCGCATAAGAGAAGTCACGCTCTATCGAGTCTATCGTTTCCCAGAAGTCATCCACTTCCTCAGTCTGCACAGTGAAGGTGCCGCCGTAAGGGAACGCCTGTGCGATATCCAGCGCACAGTCGGGATACATCTTTATGAGTTCAGTGCGATTCATACCGTTGCCGCCTTTCTATCTTGCAAATGCATCTTCCGAGCCTGTATGCGACGAATATCTTCGTCTGTCAGACAGGCGTGGTCTGTGTGGCCGTCTTCCCATTCTTCAGTTTTGATATCCATGCACTCTTCGCAAAGTTGATATTTCTCTTGGTCGATTGGGTTGCGCCCGCACTCTACGCATACACGCTCAGTTGGAATTGGTACGTCCATAAGTGTGATAGGTGGCCGGGCATGGGTTCCACAGAGGGCCTCACCTCGCAGGAAAACCCCTCCACCTCCATGGGCTCGCCCGTTTTGCGGGTCGCGGGAAGTCATTGCTCCTACCGCAAAGTCAATATCTTGCCCGCTCAACCGTCATCCTACGGCGCGGCGGGCCCTCTGCGTTCCAACAGAGAATCTATTAATAGAGCGCGAGTCAGAAGCCCGGGTCGGGGAGCATCTGCGCGCGGCGTGTCTTCTCCTTCTAAGAGAAAAGACGTTTTCGGGAGGGACTTTTATCGAGTGACGACAATTTTATTTTCAAGCCCCCTTCGCGAGGTTTCGCATGCTGGCTGTTGCGGTAGGAATTGCAGGCGGCGGATCGGCTGGATTTGGAATGCCCTGATCGGCTGCAGAATCAGGCAGGGGAACTTCCCGGTCGATGTTGCGACCTTCCTTCAGATGATTACCTCGGATCACATCGATGATTGTCGAGTGCACAACGCTGCGCAGCCACATCTGCGCCCGTGCCCGCTCTTGCTCCGTGGAATAGACCTCCCACGTCCCAATCGTCTCTGTTGATCCCACCCCAACCTTCAGCAAAGGCAGATATTCGGGCATCCTTCGAGCCACGTTGAACCAGCAGAGCCCCTCAATATCGTTCACATCGTAGCGTTTCTCGCTCCACGGCATCAGTTCTACACGTATGTACTTCCGTACGAAATTGGCATGCACTTGAAACAGAGACTCAGCCTTCTGCATGTGTGTCTCGTGAGTTGTCCCCAACTCGCCCCGACAGGCAGGACAGTCCGTCCGAGTTCCGCCCCAATGAATGCATCGTTCATACGGTTTAAAGACAGGCTTCACGACCGTGAATTTCTTTCGTGGCTGGAAGCGCATCCGAGAAAACTTCTCTGTACGCTTGACCCCCCACGCTCGTGCGATAGCATCCGCCTGTGTTTCAGCATCACGTTTGCGAAATTCGATCCATGCGCTAAGCGTCAAGTTTGCAAACTCTGACTCAGGCATAGCCTCAGGAACGTTAGCACTCCACTCATCGAAGAACTTGAGCCACCTTGTGGCGCGATCTGGTGCGAGACGAGCGGCTGTCACATCCCTGAATGAGTTGAGATTATCCATCGCTGTCCTCGCTCACCAATTCTTCGACCGCTTCTTCCTGCGACTGGGTTCAACGTTGACCGCTTCCTCGCCATCTCCATGCACGTCCAAGTGAGCAGACCGAACTCTTTGACGCCTTCGCTGTAAGTCATCTCGCCCCCATCTGCCGTCGTACGAGTTCCTGCTCTATCTCGTGAAGCAACTTAATGCCTGAACCTTCTTCCCCGAATGTGCGGAACTCGATGCCGTCCGCCACACTAACCGCCCTTGCGAAGACTTGCCGCAAGTCGGGCTTGTCCGCCCAGACTTGTGCTTGGATGTACGTCAAGTCTTCCAAAATGCGGTCAGAGAACAACTCCGTTGTCGGTCGAGACGAACGCATCAACTGGTCTATGAGTTGAAGTGCGATAGTTGCAGCAACCCACTTCGGGTGCGCCGCTTCTTCCGGTGTCAACTTCTTCACGCATTCCAGCAACGTCTCGGGTTCGAACTTCACCCGCTCTGACTCGACTGATTTCGCCTTCGCAGGCTTCACCTTCGGCTTCGTTGCGACTGGCTTCGCGGTCGGTGCTTTCGATTCCGCTTTTGCTTTCGCCGCTGCTTGGCGTGCGAGTAACGCATCGAGTCTGGACATTACAATCGCTCCTTCTTCTTTCGATCTTGTGCTATCCACTCAGCAGTGCGTATCAAATCCGTGCCTGCTGCGACGTATGTGCAGGATGCAACCCTCTTACCCAGCGTGTAGTAAGTGACCGTGCCCTGCAAGGTTCGAACAGGAACGACATCACCCTCCTCCGCACCACAGACGTAGATGCGATGAACACCCTCGTGTCTTTTCCAGATGCCGACCTTCTCTCGCTGACGAGGAACCGTCGTGACGATCAATCCCCTGCGCTTGTACGTCTCAACGATTGCTTTTGCAACGGCATCGTCAGGAATTCGGCGCAAGGTGGCGCAGGCTTCCTCGTACTCCTGCTCGTCGAGCATGTCGCTCTGGGCTTGAGTCAAGATGTCGATCTGACGGTTTGTGATTTTGAGGCTCATCGCGCACCTTCCATCTCCGCTGTCAACCGTTCCCGATTCTTGGCGTGTTCTTTCTTGAGAGCCGTAGCGTTGAGCATGACCTTCGCGGCGAATCGAACCTTTCGGTCAGTATCCATGACGCTGCCTATGCTCAAATTCTTCTGAGCCGTCTTCAAGATGCCTTGGCGAACGATCTCTGGGGTGTGCAGCGCAAACCAGAGTTCGAACTGTTGGTCGCTCGGGAGTTCCCCTAGAAGTTTTGTCCACAATACTTTGAATTCGTTCATTGGACACCTCCCGATGACTTCAGAGGTGTGATGTTCACATGCACTCCGTTCGCCCGCTTCGTATGGGTGACGCTAATGTTCAGTTTCTTTCCAACAAGGTCATCGAAATCAAAAGTCATACCCCTACTAGCCTCAATTCCGAAGCCAGCAAGAAACGCAACGAGCGATGATTGTGGGTGGAAACTTCTATGATATTGCTGGTGAATTTCCGCAGTCTCCTGCTTCGTCCCCCCTTCGTTGAACTGGTGGACTTGCAGATGAAACATCTGGAAATCCTTCTCCCCATACTTCGTCGGAGTTTTTCCAATGTGCTTAGTTGCGATGACTGTGGCTGTGTGGATCCCTTCACGGGCAAGGGTGTTAGTGTCGGTGAAGACGTTAGTCTTCGTGATTTTCTTCGTAGTTTCGATCTTCAGACTCATGGCTATCCTTTCAATACAGGTCTTGCAAATTCTTGATGTCCACCCTAGGAACTTACCTCTAGATGTCCACCCTAGAAAGCCCTTCTGGCCAATGTCCACCCTACCGCTACTAGGTAACTAGGCAATTAGGACTATTAGGCTGTTAGCCATTAGGTCACTAGGCTCACTAGGTTCATTAGGCAATTAGGCGATTACGAACAATCCTTCGTGTTAAGAATCGGAGCCGCCTTGTCGTCGAAGGCGTGACATTCGACCCCTCGATACCTTTGAGCACGAGTCGATATCGGTTCGCTTGTCCCCGACTCTTTGGGTTCCACGAGGCCGAGTTGCCGCTGACCCACGTCAGGATGTTGAGTTCCCGAAATCTGGCATTCGCCCGCCGTACAGTGCGTGGTTCAATTCGACAAGCCTTAGCGATGGTCTTGAGAGAGCAACAGAATCGTTCCGCTTTATATGAGCGGTAGAACCGCAGGACTCGCACCTCAGAGGGTGTTAACTTCACAGGTGTCATGATTTCTTCTCCAGCACATCTGCTGCCGTCGCCAATCCGCGCGTACAGCGCATCAACCACGTTGCCGCAGTACCTCCGAACGTGTCTTGTATCGCTTGTGCGACTGCATCTTTTGCCATGTTGTCCTCTCAAAAGCAAAAACGCCCGAGACAATCCCTTTCAGGAAAGACCTCGGGCTTCTTCGCTTGGCAGTGAAGATGTCGAACTTGAAATGTGCACACGAGTGCCGCTGCCAAGCGATTGCCCGAAGGCTACTGAATTGCTGATTTTGTTACAGGTGGGTTTGCTGCCCTCGGCGCATTGCACGCCGCACTCTGAGTCGCTTAACTTTTACCTGACTGACTCTGCCAGCCGCCGTTCTTCGATTCACGACCGCTCACGGGATTCGAGCGTGCCGAGAAGTACTCTCCTACTATTAGAATAGCAACGCACGGCGCGGGTGTCAACACTTTTTTCGCGTTCTCTTCGCCTGTCCGGAATCACTATATTAGTAGACGACTCTGAGTTTCGAGGACGCCCCCGACCCGCCGAGTCGCATGTCGCCCTATCTCGCACGTCCATTTCAAGGGCAGCGCGGTCCAGCAGATGGGCGCAAAGGGCTGTGTGAATCTATTGGGACTTGCAATCATGTAATCTCCGGAGAGACAATTTTCGGGTCCGACTCTGCTATCCCCAGATGGAGACTTGGGCTATGACCTCACCCCTGATAACTCAATTGACCTGCTCCATTTGCCACCGGCCTGTCTCCGTCGAAACTAGCAAGACGGACGAAAACGGCAACCCAGTTCATGAGGATTGCTACGTTCAGCGAGTGATGGCATCGCTTCACGACTCGCCGAATCCGCATCACGCCAAATAGCAACGCACTATTAGGACACTACCGGGGGGATGCGTATCCGCACAAACACGCAGTGCCAGCCTCTAGCAGATGACAGCGGCCCGCTCGTTCCTCGGTAGGTGCTAGAATCCGAGGCCTCATGAAAAAAACGGCGCATTTCTTCGCGTTGCTGGTCCTTCTTTCCACGAGTTCTGCTCAGCACCCGGAGCCGTGGTCCGCTACCCGGGAACTCCGAATGAAAGAGGCGTCGAGGCTGCACGACGAGCTGAGCGCGATGGACAAGCAGATTCCCTACTTGTCCCCCGCTGAGCAAAAGTGGCTCAACGGCGAACTCAACTCGGGGAACGGGAAGATCACCGACAGGGTCATCAGGGCGATGGACTCGCAGGAGTACGACATCTCCACGGCCAAGTCGGGCCTAGCATTGATTATTATGCCTCTCAACAACTTGGGGCTCAAGCTGGCGTGCAAGGACGAGGTCTTGATGTGGGCCGAGGTCGCCAGCAGGCTGCCGGACACCGACCTTTGGCAGTCGGTCGAGTCCCTCGTCAAACGCAAGATAGTCTCAAAGACGCCAACGGAGGATCTCGGGCATTCGTTACGCGCGGCCAATGCCACGCTGCGCTCGCAAGCCATATTGAATGGGGTGGTG
>Ga0335073_10000131_pt1 | contig 85088 bp, 80 predicted proteins | sample Lox_Sample_22_FD_207093 | JGI IMG/M metagenome (GOLD analysis project Ga0335073, IMG submission 207093) | Soil microbial communities from Loxahatchee National Wildlife Refuge, Florida, United States - Lox_Sample_2.2 | ecosystem: Environmental > Terrestrial > Soil > Wetlands | place: USA...
CGCCAGGAATGACCGGCGCTCCTGATTACTCCCTGCAAGAAAAAGTCCTCGGCCCGCGTTTTGATGCGCCGCCCTGGTCATTGCTTTATCTGAAACATCAGCGTGATGGGAAGTTCTGGCGCAGCCCGGTTCGCCCTTATAGCGAAATCACGATTCCCAGCTTTCTCATCGGTGGGTTGCGGGACGGATATCGGGACAACATTCCCGACATGCTGATGCAGACCAAAGCACCGATCAAAGCCATCGTCGGCCCGTGGAATCATACTTTCCCACACGATTGCGACTTCGCTCCACTCATTGAATGGCGTGACGAGGCGGTGCGTTTCTGGGATCAATGGTTGAAGGGCCGCGACACCGGCGTACTGCAGGACCCGCGGCTGGTAATTTACATGCAACATTGGCATCCGCCAGACCCCAGTCTGAAAGCGATCCAAGGCGAGTGGCGTCGCGAGGACACGTGGCCGCCGTCGGAAGCCAAAGATGAAACACTTTTTCTGCAGAGCAATCACACCTTGGCGCAAAATCCGGGTGAGCCGGATTCGCATTCCCTGAAATACGTTCCGTCGATCGGGGTGGAGCAAGGTTTTTGGTGGGGCGAACTGCTCAATGACGTTCGCCCGATCGACGGCTTTAGTCTGGTTTATGATTCGGCGCCATTAGCCGAGGATTTGGCAATCTTAGGTCGACCGCGTGCTCTGCTGCGTGCCTCGGCCAGTGCGCCGCAGGCGGATTGGTTTGCTCGCCTTTCGGACGTCGCACCCAATGGTCAAGTCACCGAAATCACCGGCGCCGGCATCAATGGCGCACAGCGTGATTCGATGAGCGATCCGAAAGATTTGAATCCGGGGCAGATTTATCCGCTTGATATCCAACTTCACCTTACGTCCTGGGTCTTTCCGCGTGGACATCGAATTCGAATCGCGATTTCGAATGCGTTATGGCCAATGATTCTGCCTACGCCATACTCTATGACAACTACTCTGCAACTCGGCGGCTCCGATGGAGCACGTCTGGTCCTTCCGATCGTGCCAGTGAATGGAACGCCGGCGCTGGATTTCCAGCCACCCGCAACCTCCGAGGAACGCCAGGACATTCACAGCTTCGGTGAAATGCTCCCTGGCACATGGTCGATGACCCACAATCTGCGGACACAACAATCCACTGCTTATTGGCATGGCATGGCCGGAGCGGAATATCCGTGGGGCAAAGAAACCGACTACGAGAGTTTGACGTACGAAGTCAACGATAATCATCCGGAAACCAGCTCCACGGACGGAGAAGCGAAAAGCGTCTTCGAACTCAAGGGTCGCACGCTGACCTGGCAGGGCCATCTGCTGATCACCACCGACCAGCAGAACTTCTATTACAAGTACACGCGGGAGCTATTGAAAGACGGGAAAATGCTCAAACAGAAGACTTGGCAGGAAACCATTCCCCGCGACCATCAATAGTTTCGCCCGCGCTTCAGGACATTCAAGCTAGGCGCGAACGCAGGATTTCGATGGTCTGATCCAGTTTCTTCTGGGCGATTGGCCGCACCGGAAAGTAATTTTCTGCAGTCTTATCTAGCTGAAGCAGAGCCTCATCTAAGGCGGTTCGTCCCTCGTGATTTCGAATGCTCACGTCCGCACCGGACTTTAGAAGAAGCTGTATGAACTTCGTGGGATCGAGAACGATGCGGCTCTTGATGGCGCAATGCATGGCCGTGTCACCCACTTCGTTCTGCCAGTTTGGATTGGCTCCGTGTCCCAGCAGAACTGGCGTGACCGCAGTGGATGCGACCATTGCAGCTGGTCCCCAGGCGTATGAGTCAAATGGCGAGCGATCGACGACCGCGCCATGCTCGAACAGGATGGTTGCTGACACTGGTTGAGCGCCATAAACTGCCCATCCCAGCGGAGAATTACGCGTGGTCAAGTCGTTTGCCTGGCTCGGGTCTTGGGTGAGGATTTCTCGAAGACGCTCATGCATTCCAAACGCCGCCGCGGCGCAGATGTCAGCTACGGCACCGGCCTCGAACAGTATTTTCGCGAGGTCATCGTGGCTAAGTTCAAAGCAGTCGTGCAGAGGTAGGCGCCCACCACCGTCACGGACATTCATGTCGGCGCCACGCTCAATCAACAAACGCAGCGCATCGCCCTTCCCGTCCATAACCGCCAGATGGATTAATCGCCTGGTGAATACGTCGGCTGGGGCTGGCTTGCCGTCCCATGTCTTGGTCAAGGGACTCTCCGGATCCGTACTCGCATTCACTAGTTCAGGATGGCGATCCAGAATCTCTCGAATTGTCCCCAAATCGCCGGCGTGCACCGCGTTAACGAGTTTCTGGCCGACGTCCTTCAGCGCATCAACATAAGACTTGAGCCTGCGCCAGCTTGCGAAGCCGTAGCCGCGCGCGACGTTTAGTTGCGCTTCGGAGAGTCGCGCACCGGGATTTTGCGAGCGCATGGTCTTGAGGCGCTGCTTTGCCTCGTTCTTCAGATGTTCGAGATTCGCGTGTGGAGGAAGGGAAGCAGTGCGTGCGAGACGACTGGGATCTGGGCTCATGAAACCTTCCTTCCTTGATTGCCCGTTTGTCCGCGTGAATTGGGGCTGGAAGTTAGGTTCGATTGAAATTGCCTGGGAGTGGGCTGTGCCCTTTACGCGGACCGACGGCCTCTCGCAAGGCCAAGAATAGGATAGATGAGATCAATTCGCTGCGCAACCTGGAGGTGATGGATCGCACGGAACAGCAGAACTTTTACTTACAATACGCGGGAGTTATTGAAAGGTGAAAAGATGACCATCCATAGCTCATCGAACCGTGCCCTGCGGAAGCTGACTTCCAATCCAATGATCGACGCGGGCTTCCAGCATGTCGAGCGGCAGGCTTCCCCCACTGAGGATCTCGTCGTGAAAGGCCCGAATATCGAAGCGGGAACCAAGCTGCTGCTTTGCGCGCTTGCGCAGATCGAGAATTTTGAGCTTGCCGATCTGGTAGCTGAGGCCTTGAGCGGGCCATGCGATATAGCGGTTAATTTCAGCCTGGATCGTAGGTTCATCCGCCGCGCCGCTTTCGCGAAAGTACGCCACTGCCTGCTCGCGGGTCCAACCCTCGGAGTGAATGCCGGTGTCAACGACCAGGCGAACCGCTCGCATCAACTCCAAATTGAGCCGACCATAATCTGACGCAGGATCCTGAAGGAATCCGATTTCTTTTCCAAGCGCTTCCGCATAGACTGCCCACCCTTCGGCGTATGCATTGTTGACAGCATGCAGACGGAATTCTGGCAGGCCCGTGAGCCGTTGCTGGATCGAAATCTGCAGGTGATGGCCGGGGATACCCTCATGATAAGCCTGCGTTTCGTCGGGGAACAATTTGCGATGCGCGTAGTTGGAAGTGGCTACAACTACTCTCGCGGGCCGACTGCCATCTGGGGTGCCGAAAATATAGTGCGTGGGATTGTTAGGCTGGGAGGCAGGCGCAGCTTCCACGGTCAGCGGAGTGGACGGATACACTCCGAAGAGTTCATGCAGTCGTGGCTGCATTTGGCCAACGTAGTGGCGAAAATCCTCAACGATCTGGTCTGCGGATTTCGGAGTGTATTTCGGATCATTGTTGAGAGCAGTACGGAAACTGTTCAGGTCCTTGTAGCCCGCTTTGAGGGCAACTTCGGTAAGCAGACTGTTGATTCGTTCGACCTCTCGCAATCCGAGCGCATGAATCTCCGCCGGGGATAGGTCCGTGGTGGTTTGCTCGCGAATGGCTTGCTGGTAGCGGCGGGTGCCGTCCGGCAAGCTGCTCAACCCAATTGTGGTCCGGCCATGCGGCGCGTAGTCCTTGGCGATGAATTCCGCAAAGCGATGGTAAGCAGGTAGCACTTCCGAGTTCACCACTTGCACGATCTCTTCCGTCAGGCGTTTCTGGTCTTCCACGGCAATGGACGCGGGAAATTTCTTGGTCGGAGCAAGGAATGGATTTTCCGCAATCGTTCCTTCACACTGAGCCGGAATCTGCTCAAGCAGAAACCTCACCGGCATCAATCCATCTTTCTCTCCTTGGCGGAGGACAGCTATCGTTTGCTCGAAAGCATGGGGAATTTGGTGGAGACGCGCTATGTAATCTTCATAATGCTTAACCGTATCAAGCGGTACCGAGTTCGGAAGATCGGCAAGGCTGTTGTGGACGCCCTGCATTTGAGAAATCGGCATCTCATAATCTTTCAATTCGTAGTCCGCAATGCGATTGTCTAAGACCTGAAGCAGGAGATCGTGGGAGAGACGATCTTGCTCGGGAAATCCCTCTGTGGAAATAGCCGCGAGTTTCGCGCGATATGCTCGATCCACCGCGTTTTGTTTGACGCTCGCTGCCAGTGAGTAGTCATCCAGCATAGCGTTAGCACGGTAGTCTCCCCTGGCAGTCTCGCTCTCCGGAGAAGACGCGAGATCCTCCTCATACTGCTCCTTGAAGAGGGCATTCTGGGCGGCGAGACGATCCGACACGGACTTGATCGATTGCGCTGAATCCGCGAATTCTGGATGACGAGTCTCATTCCCCGGCGGTACCGCCAATCCAAATACGCCTTGTAAGGACAGGCAGGCCAAACTGAAGATCAGAAGCGAATTCGTCACCGTGTAGCCCGAACGGATGTGATCAGCATTGTTTGATCGAGAGGGGAGCATAAAATTTGGCCTTACGGTTGTTTTGCTTCTAATCTGCGGCCACGGACGCCTGCTGGGCGCCTGCCTTTAAGTCCGCGGCCAGCAGCCGATGGAACAAATGCTCTCCCGCTTCACGCCGTGCCGAGAGCCTTCCAGCACCATAAACTCTCGACTTCAGTCCGCGCTGAACGGCTTCACAGATTCCGAGGTCTTCATCCTGCACCCGCGCCCCGACCGCCACGCTCTGCTCGTTGTACGCTCGCCGCGAATCGCCGACATCCCCAAAATAAAAGTCGAAGATCACGCGGCAATGATCGACGTCAATTGGTAGCACGAGGTTGGTGTCCATGTAGCCTTCGTAGCAATTAATCATCAGATTGGGATGTTGCCAGAAATACCAGGCCCGGTCGCCCTTCCTGGTTGCGCCGGTGGCGGCATCTTCATCGGATGCGACCATCGGGCTCGATTGCAGGCAGTAGCGGTCTTCGTTTTCGATGGCGTACTGCTTGTAATCGAGCACTGAACTCAATCCTTTGTGAAGGTGCGGAACGTGATATCCGCCGTCGAGATAATTATCGATGAATACCTTCCAATTACAGGCGATGTCATACGTCCGGCTGTCGAAGTAATGCAGCTTGCCCACGCCCAGCGGAGCCACACGCTTCACCAGTCCACCGAGAAATTCACGCAGAGGCTTCACCGACGGATCGAGATTCACGAAAACGAATTTCTCCCAGGTCTCCGTGTTGACCGGAACGAGGCCATTTTTCTCGCGCTCAAAGTTTTTTACGCCTTCGAACTCTGGAATACCTTTCAGCGAGCCGTCGAGACCGTAATTCCATCCGTGGTAGGGGCAGCGCAGAATCGCAGCCTGGCCGCAGGGTTCCGTCACCACGGCAGCGGCGTGGTGGCGGCAAACGTTGTAAAAGCCCCGCAAAACGCCATCACTTCCTCGCACGACAACAATTGGTTCGCCGGCGACATTGGCAGTCACAAACTGGCCTGGTTTCTCGACCTGGTCCACCCGGCCGACCATCTGCCAGGTTTTGCTGAAAACCGTCTTACTCTCAAGTTCTGCGATGCGCGGATCGACGTACCAAGCCGCAGGAATGGTGGACGCTTCCGGAAGTGGCGCCGAGTCGTCGTAGCTAGCCAGGATTTCTGTTAATGAAATTGACATGTTGCATCCCTAGCGACTGTTGCCGATTGCCCGCTTCAGTAGGTCCAGAAACTGTGCGATGCGCGCTTCTTTTTTCTCAGACGGACCACCCTGGCGGCGAAACAGGCCTGGATCGAGCTCTTCAGTCAACAGCGCATCCTGGAAGCGTTCCACCGTCCAGTCGAGGATCGAAACGATCATCTCCTGATCTAGATCTTTGCGTACTTCTCCGCGGTGCATTCCGAAGCGGACGAAATCGACCGTGCCGTAAGGATCTTCAGCCATGAGAAAGCGGTTGATCTCGCGCTTCAGAACCAGATCGGTGCCGTAATTTCCCAGAAGCGAGACGCGGTAGGGAATCCAGTCCTCGCGCAACAAGTGTTCTGTGCGCGCCAGCCAATAGCGCAAAACCTCAAAGAAGCCACGTTCCCGTACTTCGGCTGGAGCGTCGAGATACCGGGGAAAAGATCGCACCGCCTTCTTGTAGACCTCGAAAAACAAGCCGTCCTTGCTGCCAAAATGTTGGAAAACTGAGCCCTTGGCAATCCCCAACGCGGATGCGATATCGGCGACCCGCGCTGCATGATACCCCTGCTCAGCGAAGTGACGCATGGCGGCGTCGATGATTCTGGTGCGCTTATTCTCGGAGCGCGGACGCGGTGGGGGTGTCTCGCGGTATCGCGGCGGAGAAGCCACCGAGCTACTGATTACACTCATAATAATGACCTCAAGTCAGCGAAGACTCTATCGAAAGAAGGCGAGAATTTCAATTTAATTTTTCTCGCTTATGCGCTAATGTGAGTTGCCTGATGACAGCGGGTTGTGACTGCAAGTCAATTCAATTCGAGAGCTGAGATCGAGCGATCATACGACGCCATTGTAGTCGGCGCAGGCCACAATGGTTTGACGGCTGCAGCTTACCTCGCTCGTGCCGGATTGTCCACCTTGGTGCTCGAACGCCGAGAGACTGTCGGTGGCTGTTGTGTTACCGAAGAAATTGCGCCCGGCTGCCGCGCCTCCACAACTTCCTATATCGCCAGCATGTTGCGACCGGAAGTGATTCGCGATTTGAAGCTCGCGGAACATGGCCTGCGCATGATCCCCTGCGATCCCGCAATTCAGGTCCCGTTTCTCGATGGTCAAGTTCTGCCGTGGTGGTCGGATCGCGAGCGCGCGCGCGCGGAGTTTCGCGAGATTTGTCCGCAGGATTCCGAGACGTTCATTCGCGTGGATGAACGACTGAAGAAATTGGCGCGCTATCTGCAGCCATTTTTCCTCGAACCTCCGCCAGAGGTGGATGCGCGAAGCGCGGCGGGGTGGGCAGACATGTTTCGTGTCGCGCGCCGGTTTCGCAACATCTCCAGCAACGAAATCGCCGAACTGATCTCGTTTCTGACGGGAAGCCTTGGCGAATTCCTCGACCACCATTACAAGTCAGAAAAAATGAAGACCTTGTTCCTGGCGAACAATGTTTATGGCAAGCATGGCGGCCCTTATCAGCCAGGCTCGGCCATCGGTTTGCTTTTTCATCTGCTGAGCGGCGGCGAGCACCAGCTACAAGGATTTTACGGACACGTGATAGGCGGCATGGGTTCGATCACGCAGGCTTTGGCAGCGTCTGGGCGAAAGCTTGGCGTGGAGATTCGGACCTCCGCATCGGTAGCGCAGATCGATATCCGGCAAGGGCGAGTTCGCGGCGTAGTTCTGGAAGACGGCCGCGAGATCCGGGCTCGAGTTGTGCTGTCAAACGCCGATCCCAAGCGTACTTTCCTCAACCTGGTTCCCAGCCGGGAATTACCGCAGGATTTTTTGGATGCGGTGCGTGGCATTAAGATGGCTGGCCCCTGCGCCAAAGTTAATTTCGTCTTGGCGGAGGAGCCGCACTTCACCGGCACTTCTCCCGAAGCCACGCCATTGGAACGGACGTTTTACACTTTGGTTCCTTCGCTCGAATTTGCCGAACGCTGTTACGACATCGCGAAATTTGGCGAGATTCCCGAGGAGTTGTGGGTGGACTGCGTTGTGTCTTCCAACGCTGACGATTCTCTGGTGCCGCCGGGCAAACACATTTTGACCTGCTTCGTGCAATATGTGCCCTATCACTTATGTGATGGCACCTGGGACGAAAAACGTGAGCTACTCGGTGATCGGGTGGTGAAAAAAATCGCAGAGTATGCGCCGAACGTGCCCGGCGCCATTCTCGCTCGCCAGACACTTACGCCCCTCGACTTGGAGCGCACCTATGGCCTGACCGAGGGCAACATCTTTCATGGCGATCTGCGGTTGGAACAACTCTTCTTTATGCGTCCAGTGCCTGGATGGTCGCAATACCGTACGCCAATAAAAGGCTTGTATCTTTGCGGAGCGGGCACGCATCCCGGTGGAGGAGTGACGGGCGCTCCCGGGCACAATGCAGCGCACCAAGTGCTGAGAGATTGGGAGAAACGGAAACTGCGAGAGAACGCTTGAAGTATCTCTCGAGCTAACACCAATGGCTGATCTTCCCAAAACGGCGGATTTCGTGATTCTCGGTGCTGGCGTGATGGGCACGTCGATCGCATTTCAGCTTGCCAGACGCAAAGCCGGAACCATTGCCATCCTCGACAAAGACCATGTCGGCCGAGGTGGCAGCGGGCGCTCGTCGGGGCTGATTCGCATGCACTATAGCTATCCACCGGAAGTGCAACTGGCACTGATCAGCCTGAGCATATTTCAACGCTGGCAACACTATGTGGGGGCGCCGGGTGATTTTCGGCAAATCGGATTTGTGCGCATTGTGCATCCCAACGACACCGAGAAGCTGAAGCGAAACGTCGATTTGCAGCGGCGCGTCGGCGTGGAAGTGATGCTCATCGGCCAGGACGAATTGCGGGAACTGGAGCCGGATTGGAATGTTGATGATGTGACTATTGCTGCCTACGAGCCGGATTCAGGCTATGGCGATGGCGCAGGCGTTGCGAATGATTTCTTGAACAGGGCACGCGAACTGGGTGTGACTTATTTGCCGCGGACGCAGGCCACGGGTCTTCGTGTTGAAAGCGGCCGCGTGCTCGCCGTGATGACTGACCAAGGCGAAATCGCAACCCAAGCGGTCGTGGTCGCGATGGGCCCGTGGACGCGACCGTTGTTGCAGAGGGTTGGTCTCGACGTGCCGATCGAAACTGAGTTCCACCAGGTGGCGATTTTGAAAAATGCTGCAGGCATGAAAGGCGGTGGTTGCGCCTGCATCGATTCGGCCACAGGAACTTATTTTCGATCGGATGGACCGGACAAATTTCTAGTAGGAGATTTTTATGGACCGCGCCCAGTCGATCCGGACAATTTTCAGCAGCGACCTTCGGAAGCGGAACTGGAACCGCTGATCGAACGCGCCAGCCGCCGGATCCCTAAGCTGGAGAACGCTGAAGTCATGCGCGGTGTCACTGGAGTTTACGATATGACTCCTGATTCGCGGCCGCTACTCGGTGCAGTGCCAGAGATTAGCGGTCTGTATCTCTGCGCGGGGTTTTCTGGGATGGGATTCAAGATTTCACCCGCGGTCGGGTTGGTGATGTCAGAGCTCTTACTGGACGGTCGAAACACGATCATGGACATCTCACCGTTTCGGCCAAGCCGGTTCGCCGAGGGTGAGCCGATTATTGCGCCTTACGAATACAAAGATGATTAGTGGAGCGAAATATGAAAAAGACAGGGATCTTAGAACGATTGAAAGAGGGCCCGGTTCTCGGGGATGGCGGCTACTTGTTGGAACTGGAAAAGCGAGGATGGGTGCGCGCAGGGCCCTTCACGCCCGAGGTCGCACTGCTGCACCCGGATGCTTTGCGGGAACTCCATACCGAGTTTCGTGAGGCAGGCGCCGAAGTTTTGCAGGCGCTCACGTTCTATGCCAGCCGCGACAAGCTGGCGACCGTTGGCTTGGAAAACCGGCTCGAAGAACTCAACCGCGCCGCAGTCAAGATTGCGCGAGAAGTTGCCGGTGATCGCTGTCTCGTTGCGGGCAATCTCAGTCTGACCTGGATGTACGAGCCAAGCAATTCCAGCGCCGCAGACCGAGTCCGCAAAACTTTTGACGAGCAGCTCGCGGTGCAAGTCGACGAAGGAGTCGATTTCATCATCGCAGAGACATTCTCCTGGCTGGGCGAGGCGCTAATTGCAGTGGAGAGTGCAAAGAAGACAAATCTGCCGGTCATGGTCACGATTTGTTTCGAAAATCAGGATCAAACTGCCGAAGGAAAAAGCGCGGCCGACGCCGCCAAGGCCCTGCGAGACGCGGGAGCGGACATCGTAGGCATGAACTGCTTGCGTCCGCCAGAGCATTTGCTCGGTCCGATGGAACAGATGCGCAAAGCTGTCGATGGCTACCTCGCGTGTCAGCCGGTTGCATATCGCACTCCGAAAGACAAGCCCGATTTCACCAGCCTGCAGGAGTTCCCTCTCAGTCTGGATCCTCTGCAACTCACGCGCAAGGACATGGCTGACTATGCGCAACGGGCACGGGAGATCGGCATCAATTACATTGGCGCTTGTTGCGGCGCAGTGGCGATGCATATTCGGGAAATGGCACGGGCACTCGGTAAATTGCCGGCAGAAAGCCGAACCTGGAAAACTGGCGGCGAGAAGCCAATGTCGGCTTACGAATATTATGATCACGATAGCTTGGCGGTTGGTACAAGGAAGCAAGCTTAATTTCGAAAGGAGCAATGATGGCAGTGACTCTCGAAGACGCGCGCCGCGTAATCGCGGCAGCAGAAAAGAAGGCAAAAGAAATTGGACAGCCGATGAACATCGCCGTTGCCGACGAAGGCGCGAACCTGGTTTCCCACGTTCGCATGGATGGCGCCTGGATCGGCAGCATTGATATTTCGATTAAGAAAGCCTATACGTCGAAGGCTTTCGATATCGCGACCAAAGATCTGGCCACGCATTCCCAATCTGGCGGACAGTTTTTTGGCATTCACGTTTCAAACGACGGCAAGATCATGATCTTTGCCGGTGGCATTCCGTTAAAGCGAGGAGGAAAGGTAGTTGGTGCGATCGGCGTGAGCGGCGGATCGGGCGATCAAGATCATGCTGTGGCCGAAGCTGGGGCGGCTGCGTTTTAAGATCACAAAAAAGTAAGGCCGGCTTCCAGTCAGCCGGCCTTTGTCAGAGACAGTCACTTCTAGTTACGGCTCGTTCGCTGCCCCCAGTTGGCATCGTGCGAGCACTTCCGCCGACCAACAAGTTTGGCTATCACCGCTTCAGTCGAGGAATCGAGGTCCCGGGACCTCTCGCCGAGAACGGGCCAGCAGCGGATTACCCGTTCACGTGTATCAGAATCGTAAGCGTTCGCAAATTGGCGCTTGTCACGCAGATTTCACGCAATTGTAATTTCTTAGTTACACCCCTGACCCTGCACATAGAAGCGATGGCAACCTCAGGGATGTTCGTAGGTGGGATTGCCGGGTGCTGGAGGTGTGTAGTCTTTTCCGTACATGTTTTTGTGCGCAGGCGGCGGAGAAGACGCCGGTAGGCGCAGGAGGCCCAGCGTGGAAGAATCTTCAGACACTGTGATTGTGCGAGTCATCGCATTTAGTGTGTCCTGCGGAACTCCATCGTACCAGACGTGCATCGCGTAGCGACCGGGAGCCACGTTCGGAATTACCAATTCACCGCGGAGGTCGGAAACCGCGTAGTAGGGGCTGTTAACAGCGATGACCACGGCGCTCATCTCAGCATGGATATTACAGAAAATATACGAGACGCCCGTCTTGTCGAACTGTACCTCGCGCGTGCTTCCCGCCTCGTAAAGGCCCAGGTCGAATCGCTTGCCTTCGAACAAAGAAAATACATTGTGGAAGAAGGGGTCGCGGTTCGGGAACTCCACTTTTGATCCAACCGGGACGACCAAAACATGCGGCTGGAAACTCTTGTTTTTTTGCGTCAGACGCGGGCGCGGAAGCGAAAGAGTAGCCGTGGCTGGAATTACGGTTCCTTCCACGGGCATCAGCCAGATCGCGGCATTGGGCGCATCGTGGCTTCTACTTTTTTTCCCCGAAGCGGCAACAGTTGCCCTCGCCGTCACCGTAACGGTTTGCCCTGAAGCAAGGCCGCAGGAAATTAGAATTGAAACGAGAAAAGCCCTGCAAAACCACCTCATCAGAATAAGACTCCCATCATCACGTTGACTTGCTCAGCATTTTCGCTGCTTTGGTAGAGAGGGAACGATTGCAGGAAACGGTACTCGGTGGAAAACAGCAGGTTCGAACGTGGCCGATAAATGAAATTTACGAATCCGCTGCGATTCTGAGTTAGAAGCATACCCACGTATGGTTGGCTGGTGGCCCCCGTGCGAAGCTCGGAAGCGAACGGGTTATCCAAGCCGAATGCGGTATTGAATTCGAGCTTGCTGTTTAGCTTGAATTTCAATTGCGACCAGCCGCCAACGGAGTCGAGGCCCTCGACATAGGTATTCGGGCTCGACGGGTTGCCGCTGAATACCACGCTGCGGCTAATGCCGGCGCCGATTCCGCCAATCGCTCGTCCGCGATAAAACTCACCCGAGAGGCCAAGCCAGCGAGTCAGAGGAATGTTCCAGTCAGTCATTCCCGCCCATCCGTCGACGTGTTGATTGGAGTTCCAAACCTGCCGCCCATAATAGCCGGCCGCGCCTAGGGTCAGAGGCCGACCGAGGAAATTGCTCGTCCATGACGTGCGGATCCCGTACGCGGGCTGGCTGGAAAGCTCTCCCGGATCGGGCGTGCGGAAGTAGGAATCGCCGGGGAAAGATCCGGTCAGATTGTCCAGGATTCCTCCCTGGATAGTGACGGTCTGATTGGTGCCGACGTCAAAACGATGTTCTACGCGCACCTGCGGCGTCCACGCCCACAAATTTCCGGCATAGTTCAAAGCCGGAACCGCGAGCGAGGCGAATGAAGTCGGGGAAAGCGGCGAAATAAAAAGATCATCCTGTCCGGCGACTATCGAGGTGCGATCCCAATCCATTCGAGCGGAGGCGATGCGCAAACGGAAGACGCCGGAATCGACGCCATTCCATGTATTGGAGAAGCCGCCGGAAAAGTCGGCCTGCAGATTGGCTGAAGTTGTCGCACCAGCTAGCGTGGGGCCAAATGCCTCCAGACCAATCTCCGATTGCCGCAGCGTAGCGCCGAAATTTCCGCTTACGTTCGGACCCGTCACGAAGCTGGGGATGTCTTGATTGTCAGTTTGTCCTCGATTACTGAATAGGTTCAACAGAACGATGCCGGAAAGTCGTACGCGATATTTGGACGCAGCCTCAACCTTTGTTTGATATTCGTCGTTGAGCTTGCTGTCGAGCAGTTCGGTATTTTCCTCCAGGGTAGATACGCGTTGCACCAGAGAACGCGGCGCCGAGGCCTGTTCAGTCTCTTGCGCACCCGGCTGAGACGCTGCGGCTGCGTTTGAAACGGAAGCTGTTGCCGACGATTGCGCGCGCATGGCTTCGAGTTCTCGCTTCAATTCCGCCGTTTCAGCGCGATACTGCGCCGCCTCAGAGCGGACCTCCGCTACGGCATCCCGCAGTTCGCCAATTTGCCGCTGAAGTTGTTGCACAGTCTCCTTCATAGCGTCGTTGTCGGCCGGGGGGGTGGGTGAACTTTGTGCCCAAAGCATAGCGCTACCCAGCATCAGCAGCGCGATTAGGAACGGCATTCTCCTGCAAACAGGCAAGCGACTCCGCATGACCAGCCCTCCCCGAGAAGACTGCCGGAGTGACCTTCCTTACCTAGGACGAACCTGGGAGCAGGTTTCGGCAGGATTGTTTCCGGCAGACCGGAATTTTGTCGTTCGCGTGCCAAAGCGCGCGCGAAACTTAAAATCCTAACGCAACCGCCTTCCGGACGATAGCCTAGCTTCCCGAGCCACCTTGCGGGGCCAGCGGATATGACTCCAATTGTCCCTCGCGCGCCGCTTCTGGGCTGAGTGATGAAGAAAGTGGAAGCGTGAGCCGAAACACTGTCCCTGCTGCCGAAGTTTTCTCGACCACCACGTCGCCACCGTGGTCTTGGATGATCTTTTGCACCACGGTCAATCCTAAGCCGGTGCCATTTTCTTTGCCCGAACTCACGAACGGTTCGAACAGCCTGTTTCGAATGGCTGCAGGAACGCCAAGACCGTTATCAGCCACGCGTATCTGAAGTCCGTTGGAAGTCTGTGTGAGCTCAACATTGACCCGTCGGTCCTCTCGCGTCGTGGCCTCGCACGCGTTGAGTAGAAGATTGTAGAGCGCACGCTCGAGCTTTTTGGTATCGAACCAGCCTTTGCAGTTGCCGTCTTCGCGAATGGAGATGCGAACCGGATGAAACCGAGGATGGCTACGGATCATTTGAATGACGCGATCGACGGACTCGCGGACATTCCCGAAGGTAGGCCGCAGAGACTCCCGTGTGCGAGAGAATTCTAGCAAGGAATCGATCAATTCCGTCATTTGGTTTACCGCGAGGCGGACTTCCTGATACAGTTCCTCGCGTTGCTCACTAGTGAGCCGACTCTCCAGCAGAAATTCGGCATTGGCGACGATGGCTGCAAGTGAATGCCGCAAATCGTGGGAGATAGAACTAGCCATGCGGCCAATGGTTGCCAAACGCTCGGCTTCCAGCAATTCCTGTTGCGTCCTTAACAAGCTGGCGCGCATACGATTGAAGGCGCCCGTGACTTCCGCCACCTCATCGCCGCCGCGGGCATCGAGGGCGTAGTGGAAGTCACCTTTTTCCAGGGCTCGTACGCCTGCCACGAGATTCCCCAATGGCCGAGTGAACGTATGAGAGATGAAAAAGACTAAGGCACTGCCGCCGATTACTGCGGCGAAGCCGAGTGCTAACAGCAGACGATTCAGACTATCAAGAAAAGCAGTGGCCTGGTCGTAAGACTTCAAAACCGTGAGCCGTACCGAAGGAGTCTTTCCGGAGGCAAGCTCAAGCGATGTTCCCAGAAAATGTTCATCCCCAAGCTGAACCTGCTGCGATTCGATTATGCCCGGACTCGACCGCACCGGATGCTGCGCAAGCTCGGCTTCGTGGATGGGATCAAGCGTGCTGCGTACGATCGTATCGCCATAACAGAATGCGACCTGGCTTGCCGCGATCCGGCTGATCTGAGAGGCGAGATTGTCATCGATTTCGTAGCCAATCACCAGATATCCCAAAAGGCGGTTTTCCGACGCCGGGCCGAAGTAAATGGGCTTGAGGAAAACCTGGTAAAGATGCTGCCCGCCGAACCACCACTGGGCATCCAGATTCGGTGGTATCCCTAAAGATTGCTGTGCGAGCTTTCGGGAGAAGCCCGGCGTGCTTGTGTGCAGTGCCGCGATTTTGCCGTCGCGGTCCGCGAGCGCGAACAAATCGCTTCCGGCGAGGCGCCACAAATCGGTGGAGGCATCCTGAATAGTGGCTTGATCGTGAGTGGTCATCAGTGCTCGCAGGTTAGGCAGGTCTGCTAACAGGTCAGCAGAGCGCGTCAGCATCAGTTCGCGCTCCCCCTGGAAATTCTGAAATGTGCTGACAGAGTTGTGCAGGTCGGAAAAGATTTCTCGCTTAACTTGCGTCTGAACGCTGTGCCGTACCAGCAATAGGCTTGTTGAGGTTAGACCGGCTGTGATCAGCACCATGGAGAGCAGAAACTTGGTGCGCATTCGAAGTTTCATTGGGCTCCACTCTCCTGATCACCGCGTTCCATGCAGTCTAGCGCTGTCCGCAATCCATTAGCGCACAAATTTGTAACCCATCCCGTGGACGGTACGGAAATGAACCGGATTGGCCGGATCGCGCTCCAGTTTCTGCCGCAGCTTGAGGATGTGATTGTCGACTGTCCGTGTGGAGGGGTAATTCTGATAACCCCAGACTTCGTTGAGAAGTTCGTCGCGTGTGATCACTCGTTCGGCGTTTTGGATAAGAAACTTTAGGGTCTTGAATTCCTGGGCGGTCAGAACCACGCTCTCGCCGTCTCGACTGACTTCCATCTTGGTAAAGTCCACAGAGATACCATCGAAGGTCACGACATCGCCGGTATCCTTGCGCACAGCCCGCCGCAGTGCTGCCCGGACACGGGCCAGCAACTCGCGAGGACTGAAAGGTTTGGTGACATAATCATCTGCGCCTAGTTCCAGCAGCAGCACCTTGTCAGACACGTCGGTGGTCGCGCTCAGAACGATGATAGGTACCCCGGGGGCCTGTTGTTTAATTTCGCGGCAGACATCGCGTCCCGACATCTGCGGCAACCGCAGGTCGAGCACGATTGCCGCGGGAACGGCTCGGCGGAAAGCTTCGACGGCGGCCTTGCCATCCGAACTGATCTCCACGGAAAAGCCCTCGCTCTCAAACAGCCGCTTTAACGCCTTCTGCACAGCGTGGTCGTCTTCCACGACCAGAATCCGTTCCATGGTGTTTGATCCTTGCGTGAGCCGGGTAGGCGGCTTGAGTAGGCTGCTCGGTATCGACTGCGTTTCCGCATCCCGGTTCGCTTCTATGCGCATCATGAGATAGCTCCTCTTCCCTGCAACACTCGATCAGCTTACTACTAACATTCTGTATAGACGGGCTTTAATACCAAATGTTGACAATGTTTTTACATTTTGTAGACAAATCAAGTCCATCACCCGAATCGACGCAACTTATTGATTGCAGGTTCGTTTTATGCGGTTATAATGCCATCCGCGGGACAGATCAGCTTGTCAGGAGGCCCTGTGCTGCTATCGCTCGACACGCGCGGAGTGGGGAAAGTTACGGTCGTTCGCTGCAGCGGACGCATCGTCGCCGGGAATGAAACCGAGTCGCTGCGCTCTCACATCACTGGAATGATGTTAGAGCACAAAGAGTTCGTGCTTGATCTGGGCGAAGTTGCCTTCATTGACAGCAGCGGACTGGGAACGATGGTCCGCCTGCTGACCAGCACCCGGCAGCAGCGCGGCGATCTCAAGCTTTGTAACGTTCCACAACTGATTCACAACGCTCTCAAGACGACGAATTTGACCACACTGTTTGAAACGCACGGATCCGAGGAGAGCGCGATTGCCGCGTTTTACCTTCGCAAGTCCGCCCCCGAGCAAGCAAAGGCATCGGGCCCAGTGGTCTTCTGTATCGATCAAAATACTGATGTTCTCGCTTACTTGCGGGAGCTTCTGCGCCGCGGTGGATACGACGTGCACACCAGTTGCAGCCTGCGCGATGCTTTGATCCTGATGCGCGTGACGTGCCCAGCTTTGGTATTGTTAGGTCCGAACGTCAAAGCTGCTCCGGGTATTCAGCAGTCCTTTCAGGCCGCTTGCACGAATTTGGCCGTCATCGAACTCGGCCTTGAGTTTTCCACCCTGGATGCCGGCGAAGCTGCCGCACAACTGCTCGAAACCATGCAGCTCCGCTTGCAACCGCATCCCAGGCTGGATTCCTGAACTAATCAATCTGGATGGGCCACTGGGTTGGGCAGCGGTAACGACGACTGCGCGTAGGCATAACGCCACCCAGTGGTAGTGCGCACGTAGGTATCGCTGAACCAAACTGTGTAATCGAACGGCTTCCCGCCGTCCGTACCTTTTTCCCATAACTGAGCAGTGATGACCGCTGAATCGCCGAGCACTCGAACCGTCTGCTTGGTATCTTCCTGATGTTCATATTGAATTCGGCCGCTGCGCGCCTCTTCCAATAAGTCGACTTTCGAATATCTCTTGCCTGAACCTGTCACGAGCGTGAAATTATCTGCGAGAAGACGATCCATCGTAGCCGCGTCGTTCTTCTTGACTGCAGCTTGGTATTCCGTATCGAGCGCGGCGATTTGTTTTTCGGCAGCTTCATTCGCATCTGAGGTTGCTGGGCGAAATGTAATGTCGAACCATGGCTTCCAGGTCTTTCCCCCGTCTAGGGAAGCGACGGCTGTCTCACGAACGCCGTCTTTCTCTGCTTTCCACGCGCCGCGAACGTGCCGCTCGACGCTTCTTCGGTTTGATCCGTTCCGCTGAGTACCATTTGGCCGTCCTCGAATTGGCCTTCGATGGTTAGCAGCCGTCCATTGTTCGTGACCCAGGTCTGATGCCAGACCTTCCTCGAAGCGTCGTAGATGGTGAAACTCTGTCCTTCATGACCGTCGTTGCCCTGGTAGTCTTCCCGCAAGACGCACCCATTGAGAATGCGATCCACGCGCGCGTGGCCGACGACACTTGTTGGGTTGTCAACGTCGTACGCGTTCCAATCGCCGACCCAGAAATCGAATTGCTTATATTCCGGAGCCGAACACGGCGCTGATTTCAGAGTGTCCGCAGCCAAAATACGAGACACAGGGAAGATCCCAACGCCTAGGAGCAAGAGGAGCAAACTAACTCCCCTGCGCAACCGGTCGAGGTTGGTGGTCATCGATTCTTTCTCCTTCGCCGATCAACATAATCGTTCTTTTCGAGTTGCGTTGGACGTTTGCGGACATTGCAGATCATCGAATCACGGAGGTCACAGATCTTTTGTGACCTCCGTGTCCGCTGTGTTCTTGCTTTTGAGTCGCTACTCCTTAGCGTTTGCCAGTTCCCATCGATGCATGCCCATATGTTCCCTGATTTCGTGCCGAATGTTTTCCGGCAGGATGACCTTTTGGCTATTGCCGGTCGCATCATCTCCCTTGAACGTCGGAACGGCCACATACGCAGGCCCGAACTGCTGGGTACTTTGATCGTAAGTCTCGCCGGTGATCTCACCGAAGTCGTTAATGTCTCCGGCAAACAGCAAAAAGGGCGAGCCCGGCGGAACCAGGCTATTGAGGTCGTAGATCTTTCCGTCTTGCCATATAAACGCCCGCGAATTTCCCTCGGCATCCAGCGACTGGCCGACAATCTCACCCTCGTCATTAATTCCATAGGCGAGGCTGTTGGAATCTCCAGGCAGTGGACCAATCTGTTGAATGCCTTTTTCCTTGGTCCAAACGAAGGCATAGCAGTGTGGATCGCATAAGCCTGTGTCGTTCGCCACATCGGACCATCCGGCGACGACGCCAAAATTGTTGATCGCGGCTGCCGTATTGAAATACTGGCCGCCGAAGTTTCCCAGGTTGATGACTGTGCCATTCTCCCAAAGCACCGCATGCCGCGCTCCCATGCCATCATCGTCGCCGCAAGGGCCGGAGATACCGACAATCTGGTTGCGCTCATTAATCGCGACCGCGGCTCCATCGGGGTCGCCGCTCAAAGTAGCAAGCTGTTGCAATTGGCCGGTATGGATGTTCCAGACAGTCGGCACATACTGGAGTACAGCAGGAGGAATGCAGGTCGAATCGTGCAATCCTGTTTCCGCCCAGCCGACGACGTGACCATAATCATCCGCACCGGCCGCCCTGCTGTTGTTACCCCCAAGCGTGGTTGGCAACCCGGTCATCTTATTTTCGTCGCTCCACCAGAAAGCCCAACATTCATACCCGTCGTTGAAAGCGCAAAAGTTTTCGCCCAGTGGATCCAACTTGTCGACGTCAGCAATACCTTCGAGGATGCCGCGGTCGTCTTTGGCCGGAAAAGCCACAGAACTGTTCGGACCGCCTAGAGTGCCGAGGCCGATCGTCTGTCCGTAGCGCCACAGTGTCGCCTCCTGGGTCGCATTGTTCGCGGTTGCACTGGAGCCAGCAGCCCAGCCCAGGTCGTTAATGCTATTGCCGGAAGCATTCGTGCCGCCGAGTGTGCCCAGCGTATAGATGCGGTAATGCGTAAGTCTCGGTCCGTTTTGGCATAGAAGATTAGGGGAGATCGCGAGAATAGCCGCGATCGCAATCATGCAGGTCAGCATCCTGGATTTCATCTCATCTCCTGTTCTGTTTTTTAATCGATTTACGGATTGATGTTGCAAACCGAACGCTTGCCGCAGCAGAGATCGGTTCGCCGGGCGCGCGTTGCGCTCACAATCCGCATAGATGCTGGCGCGTCGGACGTTTGCGGACTTTGCTATGGGTACCTGGACATTTCCGGACTCGGCTCCAACGCCGACGATTCAGATCGGCAGCGTCAGGTCTTTGACGGAAAGATGGAGTCAGCCAGCCCGGTCCGAAAACGTCCAATCGATCGTTCAAATCCCGATATCATGAAGTTCGAGCATGAATCTCGATTGGCGAATCTGTTCACGGGCCCGGCTCTCGCGCGATCTGCGTTTCGATGGGAAGTTTTTTATCGGCGTGATTCCCAGCCGGGTTTACTGCCGCTCGATTTGTCCTGCCCCTACGGCCAAGGAGAAAAACTGCCGGTATTTTTCGACGGCGGCCGCAGCAGCCGAAGCTGGCTTCCGCCCTTGTTTACGCTGCCGCCCTGAATGTTCGCCTGGAACTCCGGCGTGGCTGGGCACACCCAACACCGTGTCGCGGGCATTGCGGTTGATCGCAGAAAGCGCTCTAGCCGATGACGGCGTGGAGGGTCTGGCCGAGCGCTTGGGAGTTGGTTCTCGGCACTTGCGCCGCTTGTTTGTTCGCCATCTGGGCGCGACTCCCAGCGCCGTAGCTCAGACACGGCGGTTGCATTTTGCTAAAAAGCTGATCGACGAGACCAGCTTGCCGATGTGCGAAGTCGCGATTGCTTCCGGCTTTGGCTGTGTCCGACGATTCAATGCCGCGATTCGCAAGACCTACAAGCGCACACCGACGCAGATTCGCAAGCTGGCACGCCAATCTGCGATCCACCCGCAGGATCAATATTTTTTCCGATTGCGTTTCCGCCCGCCATACAACTGGAATGGCATGTTGGCTTTTCTCGCGCCCCGAGCCACGCCGGGTGTTGAACTGGTCGAAGACGTTGTCTATCGCCGCACCATTTCTTTGGAGGGTAAGTCGGGTTACTTTGAAGTCGCCCTGGACGCAAATCATCCCGCTCTCAACGTGCGAGTTCAATTTGGCGATCCACGCTCGCTCTTCTTCATCATTGAGCGCATTCGCGCGATGTTCGATTTGAACGCGGATTGGGCGGCAATCGTGGAGAGTTTGAAAATGGACCCAGGCTTAGCCAGCGGCGTCAAAGCCGAGCCGGGTTTACGCGTGCCCGGTTGTTGGAATGGCTTCGAACTCGCTGTCCGCGCAATTCTTGGACAGCAGGTGAGTGTGAAGGGAGCGACCACGCTGGCAGGTCGTTTGGTGAAGACCTTTGGCTCCGCGTTCCTGGCCGGAAATGGCCTCACTCATATCTTTCCCGCCCCGGAAATTCTGGCCGAAGCAAACTTAGCTAACATCGGCCTGACAAAAGCACGAGCGGAAACGATCCGGGTTTTCGCTCGAGCTGTGTGCGAAGGCAAAATCCGTCTCGACGGCATTGTGGACTCTGATGTCTTCCTGGCTCGCCTGTGTGAGATTCCCGGGATCGGCAAGTGGACGGCACAGTATGTCGCGATGCGCGCCCTCGGCGAGCCGGATGCGTTTCCATCAGGCGACCTTGGCTGTCTTCACGCGCTCAACCTGGCCAGCGCTCGAGAACTCGAGCTTCGCGCGGAAGCCTGGCGGCCTTGGCGGGCCTACGCGGCGATGTATCTGTGGAGGATGGCCGCTGAAAATGCCACGGCGACAAAGAATGCCTCGCCGGGTAGTGCCCAAGCAGAAAAACGGTCTCCGGCGATAGCTTCAGATCTGCTCTGCGAAGCGCGCTAACCTCTTTGTTGAAATGGCAGGTTTTTCCTACCTGCCGCGCTCAGAATGTGATAAGGTCGCGCACTGATGACTCTAACCTCTGGTGCGAGACTCGGCCCGTATGAGGTAATCGGCCCGTTGGGCGCGGGTGGTATGGGAGAGGTTTACCTGGCCCGCGATACCCGTCTCGGCCGCGAGGTCGCGATCAAAGTTCTTCCCGCACACCTCTCTACCAACTTCGATCTCAAGCAGCGGCTAGAGCGCGAAGCCAAGGCGATTTCGTCACTCAATCATCCGCACATTTGCACGTTGCACGACGTCGGCTCGCAGGATGGCGTGGATTTCCTGGTCATGGAACATCTGGAAGGCGAGACTTTGGCCGACCGGCTGCAACGCGGCACACTGCCGCCGGACGAAGCCTTAAAAATTGCGATTGAGATAGCCGATGCACTCGATAAAGCTCACGTTCGCGGCATCGTTCACCGCGATCTTAAACCCGCCAACATCATGCTAACGAAACATGGCGTGAAGCTGATGGATTTCGGGCTGGCGAAACCCTTACCAGGAATGGCCGCTTCCGTGGTTGCCCCAATGACGCCGACCACGCCGACAATGAGCGTAGCGGCGTTAAGCGCAGATGCCTCACCGCTTACCCAGAAAGGAACCGTCGTAGGAACGTTCCAGTACATGGCGCCGGAAGTCTTGCAGGGAGCGGAAGCCGATGGGCGTGCGGACATCTTCAGTTTCGGCTGTGTTCTGTACGAAATGTTCGCCGGGCGACGGGCATTTGAAGGTAAATCGCAATTCAGCGTATTGGGCGCGATTTTAGATCACGAGCCAGATCGGATCAGCACCGTGCGGCCAAGTTCTCCGGTGCGGCTGGATGAAACAGTCAGACGATGTTTGGCCAAAAATCCCGAGCAGCGCTACGGCTGCATGCACGACGTGAGGATTCAATTGGAGGGATTGGCGGAGAACGCGGCCCAGGCAGGAGCCGCGGAGCCGAGTGCTGTGCAGTCATCAGCGCTTGGCTCGCGGATTGGATGGATTGTCGCAGGCGTTGCAGTGCTCATTGCGTTGGGCATTGGGGCCGCTTACCTTTTCCAGACGCCAAGACCGATAGCAATCGTGCGGTCGTCGATCCTGCCACCGCCCGGCACCTCGTTTGTGACTATGCTGCCATCCTCGGCGCCGCCGGCATTTTCGCCGGACGGCAGCAGCCTTGCATTTAGCGCCCGCGATGAAAAAGGCAAAGTTCTTCTCTATGTTCGCCGCTTAGCGTCCCTTGTACCACAGGCCCTGCCGGGGACCGACGACGCAATTTATCCTTTCTGGTCGCCGGACAGCCGCGAAATCGGATTTTTTGCGGACGGCAAGATGAAGAAAATTTCGGCCAGTGGAGGGCCGCCGCAGACCATTTGCGACGCTGCGAACGCCCGAGGAGGAGCCTGGAGCACGGATGGGACAATCGTATTTACGCCTTCGACCCAGAACCCGTTGTTGTCAGTCTCAGCGGCGGGGGGAACACCGCAGCCGGCCTCGACGTTAAACCTTCCGCAGGGCGAGAACAGTCACCGCTGGCCGTTCTTTTTGCCCGACGGAAAACACTTCTTGTTTTGGTCGCGAACCTCGCGTGGACCGCATGAAAATATGGTGTACCTGGGCGAGGTGGGGTCGCTGCAGGCCAAAATGCTCATGAAAAGCGATTCGATGGCGGTGTACGCGTCGGGGCATCTTTTGTTTCTGCGGGAGCAGACGCTTATGGCCGAGCCATTTAACCTGAGCCGCTTGGAAGTCAATGGTGACCCGGTGCCGATCGCCGACCACGTGAGCATGAATGGGGCAACGGCCCGCCCATTGTTTTCGGTTTCACAGACAGGAGCGCTGGTGTATCAATCGGGAGACGCACAAGGGGATTGGAGTCTCTTATGGACGGACCGCGATGGCAAGCAAGCCGGTTTTGCCACTCCACCGGATCGTTATGTTACGCCGCGACTCTCGCCCGATGGTACGCATCTCGCGGTGATGATTTTCAACGGAGTCTTCGGTACCGGCGACATCTGGGTGTTTGATCTGGCCCGGGGAACCAAGACACGCCTGACGTTTGGTCCAGCGAACCAGAGTACGCCCGTGTGGACGCCAGATGGAAGAACGGTGGTTTATCAATCTGCACAAAGCGGCGTGCCACATCTCTACGCTAAACAGGCCGATGGCAGCGGCTCGGAGAAGCCGGTGTTAGCGACCAAGGATGGCATGGAGTATCCCGACAGCTTTTCTCCTGACGGCCGCTACCTGGTTTACGAAAGAAAGCTGGTCAACCGCGACGCTACTTATCATCTCTGGGTGCTTCCGATGTTTGGCGACGGCGAGCCCTTTTCCGTTGTGCAGACGGCATTTGAAGAACGCGACGGCGAAGTTTCTCCGGATGGAAAGTGGATGGCGTATCGAAACAACGAATCCGGGCGCTGGGAGATTTTCATTACGGCTTTTCCGGGCGGAGGCGCGAAGTGGCAGGTCTCGACCAATGGCGGCAGCGCTCCCCGGTGGCGAAAAGACGGCAAGGAACTCTATTTTCTCGATCTCTCGGAGAACATTGTCGCGGTGGAGGTAAATACCTCTGGCAACGCTGTGAACCTCGGCGTTCCCCATGCTTTGTTCCAGGCGCTGGCCATTCAGCCAGAATACGGTCCCTTCGATGTGACCGGCGACGGCAAGAAGTTTCTACTGAATAGCGGCGATCTGAAAGAAGGCAGTGCGCCCTTTACCTTGGTGCAGAACTGGCCGGCGGAGCTGAAGAAGTAGCTATAGCTCTATGCTCCAGCCGTCTTCTGCAATTTCCCAACCTGCTTCGCGAACCGCGCGATATTCCGGCCCAGCTTCGTTGAGCATTGGATTCGTATTGTTAAGGTGGATAAAGATTTTGCGTGGACGCCTCAATCCCGCGAGCCGCTTCAAAGTTCCATCCGGGCTGGAAACCGGGACGTGGCCCATCTCGTGTGCGGTCGCACCGCTGCCTTGGATTTGAATCAGTTCGTCGTCAGTCCAAAAAGTGCCATCGAAAAGGACAACGTCTGACGACTCCAGCCGCTCGATCAAAGAGTCATTGACAGCCGGAACAGCGGGCATGTACGCTAGACGGCCACCGGCGTCGGATTCGAGTATGACTCCGATCAGCGCTTCTTCCGCATTTAATTCTTCCGCTCGCTCCTGCGAGACGTACATCGGGTAGCGGCATCCCAAAGAAAAAACCGAACAGGTCAAACCGGATTCGACGCCCTGCGCGCCCAGCAGAGGGAAGGTTTCCGAGGCCCGGATCTGCGCCCAGCAGACTTGATCAGGAACGCGGTTCAGCATTTTGAAAGCGGAGTTATCGTCCTGCAGAATGCGGCGAAGCGAGGCGGTGCAATAAACGCGAAAGGGCTGCAGTTCACGGAGCGAGAGGAGGCCGGCGATCTGATCAATATCGGCGCTAGTCAGAACGACCCCGGTGATCGGAGAATCACGGCGACCGTGACGCGGTTGCAGCACTGCCCTCGCCTCGATCTGCAGACGCAGATCCGGCGAGGCGTTAAGCAGGAACCAGGAATCGGAGGAGTTGCTGACAGCTATTTGCGTTTGCGTACGCGCCTTACCACTGAAAGTTCCGCTGCGAAGATCGTGACAATTCCGGCAGTTACAATTCCACTGCGGGAACCCGCCCCCGGCGGCAGAGCCCAGGATTTCTATGCGCACGCGTTACATTTTACAGCGTGGCGCTGGCGTAGGAATTGATCTCGCAGTTCAAGCAAATCTCTTCAAATTGCGGCTTCGTCCATTCCATAAACTCACCCCTTAGGAGATGTACAACTGGCGCTTAGATTACCACAGCCCGCCCAGCGTTTCGCACTTTTTACAAAAAATCACGTGCCACCCCTTCCGTTGTGCAAAATCTTTCATACAAATGGGATGGTCATCATCTTTAGGTGAAAAGCCGTTCTTCAAAGCCGGTCCCGGCGGCGAAGCAGCGCCGCCGCAACTGCTCCTGCAAGACTCGAAACGACAAGAAAAACGATCAGCATTAGGAAAAGTCCAAGCCCCATCATCAGGGCGAGGCCGGGCGGGGTCTTGAGATACTCCAGCAGTTGTTGAGCCTGTGGTTCGGAGCTGCGGGCTGCAGATTGCTCAATCGCCTGAAGTAATGCGGCGCGGAGTTCACCGCCGCTGTGAAAGACAAGCACCTCGATGGCAGTGAAGACTGCGAAGACGCCAAAGCCAAGCGCACCGCTGGCCGCGCCCAGCCGCGCACCCATTCCCGGTGTGACGCCCATCCCGGGGTTGCGGCGACGATAAAACAGAACGGCTAAGATTCCGCCCGCAGCCATTCCCAAGCCGAAGGCGCCGAGCGGGATGAACATGAGCAGCCCAGCGATTACCCCGGCGAATGCCGTTGCGGGCAACGCTTGCGACCACTGGATCACTCCGGCAGGTGCGATGCGGTTCACCAGCTGCGAGGGGGCGATCGTTTCGGCTTCGGATTCACCGCCACCCACACGAATCTGAGGGGCATTGCATTGCGAACAAAAAGCGGTACCGTCTTCAACGGCCGCGCCGCATTTATAGCACGGGTGTTCCACGCGATTTTAAGGTACCGCAGTGGGTTGTTCAGAGCAAGAACGGCGAAGGATAGCGGCTTCGGTTTATCCGACCTCTTCTTCAGTGTCAGATGTCGGCTTGCTTTCCGCGCGATCGCACATACACCAAAGCGAACGTGGAGCCGTGACCGTTCTCGGCAGACTCGATCTCGACGTCGTGCTGATTGTTCTCGTTGCCTACCTTGAGTTCGACCACCGGACCTTTGTTATCCCCGTCGCACTTCAATTCTCTCGATTTGGAGTCGTCGTCGTTGTCAGCGTGGGTAGTGACGCCTTGCTTGGTGGTGTGGCATTCCAACACTTTTCCGTATTTTTTCAACTTGTCGCGGTAGAAAGCGATAATTTTGTTGGGCGAATCGTCGGAATCATAGTTAGCGATTACCAGCTTGAAGCCGAAAGCAGCGGTAAACAAAGAGAGATTGGCGTTGCTATTGTTGTCATCGACGTGTTTCTTGAGGCGCGCACCGGGATAGACAGGCAATCCGAGTTCACGGGGAGTGGCATCGCTGCCAAGGTGCATATCACCCACGGTGGTTCGTGCATCGAAACTCTTGTTCTGATCGTCGTTGCCGGAATCCTGCGCCACAGCGCTCAACGTCAGAGGTAACAGAAGGGCGAGGTAACTTATCCAGCGTAGGAGCACTGCCGATCGAATATGATTTCTGCTCATGACTTCCTCCTAGATGGTTCCTTCTTTGCCACGCGCGTGAATGTAGACGAGAGAGAAATCGCTGCCTTTGCCGTTGGGTTGGACCGAAACCAGGCGCTGATCATCTTCGGTTCCTACCTTGAGTTCGATGATGTTGCCGCTATTGCCGCCACAGCTTACTTCCTTTGATCCCTTGTTGCTGAGCGTGACGGAAATATCGTTCCCTTGCTTATCGGTGCGGCATTGCACCACATTGCCGAAATTTTTCAACTGGTTGCGGTAAAAATCGATGACTTTGTTAGGCGAGTCATCGGAAAGGTATTCAATGGCGACGACTTTCAATCCAAAAAAACTGCTCGAGATATTGACGTTGGCGCTTTTGCTGTCATCGTCGATCTTCGGTTTTTGCTTGGCGCCGGGATAAACGGGTAATCCGGTATCGCGGACATCGGCTTCTTCGTTGACGTGAAGGCCGCCGATGGGGGTATTGATATCGACTTTTTTGTTGTCACCGGCGTCGTCCTGGTCCTTCACGTGGACGGTGCAACCGAGCAGCGGGAGCCAGCAAAGGAAGGCTACCGCGATGAGCAGCTTCGCCCGGTTATTGAGAATTTTGGGAATGAGCATGCTGGGTTCCTTTCTCGTCAGGCACGGAACGCATGATGCCGGCCCCGCGCGGCGCAATCCCGGGAATGGTCACCGGAAGATGGCCGCGGATTGGAATTGCTCCGAACAATGCTTTCACCGCACTACTCTCTGAAACTCCCACGTTCGAAAATGTGCAAACGTAATTCTGGACTGCGGGGAAATCTTGTGCCATATAGGGATTCCCCATGGCCACGACGACGGTCTTTTCTGCTGCCTGATCGAGTAATTTCCTCAGGAGCACGGCGTTCGCATCCGTCACGTTCACAGAATTCGCATCGCCAGTTGCCGGCGCGATCCTTCCTGCCACCGGTACCGCGTACACAGCCGCTATCACTATCTTGGCCTCATTCACCGCGTTCAGCACTTGGTCCGACATCGCCTCCGCGGTCTTTGTATCGACGTTGATGACGTTGACATCAGGCACACGCGAACGCATTTCGCGCTCAAAAACATGTCCACTGTCAGCTCGAATGTCGTCAGAAAAAATGATCGCGATTGTATTGTTATGCACTTCTTCCACTTTCTGATACGGAAGCACAGGCTGACTAGTTCCCGAGTTCTTGAGTGGCAGGATCTTGCCGTTGTCGCGAACCAGGGTGACGGCGTCATCAGCGATCTGCTGGCCGAGGGCAAGATTTTCGGGCCTGCCGACGACGATGGAGATGTTTTTCAAATCCACAAAACGGTTCTTGTAGAGATTCAGAGCGGCCTTTGCTTTCAGTATCTTGAGCACGGAAGCGTTGACTTGGGCGAAGGGAATCTCACCGCTGCGAACGGCCTGCAGCATGGCGTTGTAAGAAGCGTCCAGATCGGCGGGGATGATGAGCAGATCGTTGCCGGCTTTGAACGCATCAACGGCGGCGCGGCCGAGGTTGGGAGCGTAAAGGCTGGTGAGGGCGGCCATGTCGAGGGCATCGGTGACGACAATACCCTTAAATCCGAGTTCCTCCTTGAGCAGACCGCTCACAATCGCGGGCGAAGTCGTGGCGACGCGGTTCGGTTGAGAATCCAGGGCCGGAACGGTGACATGCGCGACCATGACGGCATCGACACCAGCTGCAATCGCCTGACGAAAAGGCGGAAGTTCGACCGACTCCAAATGAGCTTTGTCACTATTCACAACGGCCAGGCCGAGATGTGAATCGGTAGTGGTATCGCCGTGGCCGGGAAAATGTTTGGCGGTGGTCATCATGCCATTGGCGCGGGCGGCGCGAATGTAAGCGGCGACGAGATCGCCAACTTGGGTGGGATCTTCGCCAAAAGAACGCGTATTGATGATCGGATTGGCGGGATTTGAATTCACGTCGGCGACGGGAAAGAAGTTCCAATGCACCCCGATGGCACGAGATTCCTGAGCTGTGATGCGGGCAAGAGCCTCAGCGTAAGCAGTACTGCCGGCCGCCCCAAATGCCATAGCGTGGGGGAATTCGGTTGCGCCACGAATCCGCATCGTGGGACCACGCTCAAAATCGGCGGCAATCAGCAGGGGTAAGCGGGAATCGTGCTGTAGGCGATTGAGCAGCACCGCGGCTTCGTAAGGCTCGGTCTTATAAAGAAATGGCGGCTCCCACGGTACCGTCATCACAAGTGAACCGATGTGATACGTGCGCATCGTGTCGCGCAACTGCCGGTAATCCGGGCTGTCGACATTCATGAACTGCGCCCGCATCTGGATCATGAACAACTGGCCGATTTTTTCTTCCAGGGAAAGCTTGTGCAGAGTTTTTTCGGCCCATTTTTCGCCGTCGCGGTTGGCATGAGTGGGACCAGGATTAGAAGATGTTTCGGCAGCGAAGCCGATAGAACTCAGCACCAAGACCACGAGCAAAAAAGCGAGACAGCGCATCAGCAGAAGATAGCACGTGCGAACCTGGCACATTTGCTGAATGGAGCTGGCTGGGCTAACCTTCGAGCTTCTTAATTCAGACCTTCGCCTGTGACGAAATATTCCCGCGCGAGGCAGCACGAGTCTTGTGAAGAAGGGCTAGACGGAACCTACTCTTCCGGTCCCTGCTCGTTCGGTTCGGCGGGCGCGAGAGGCAGACGGGAGGCTTTATCAAGCATGTCTCGTTCTTGTGGCGAGAAGCGGTTTTGGAAATCCGGAGATTCAATCATCCGCTGACGCGCTTCCGGCGGCATGGCCCGCAGAGATTGGATCGCGTTGCGTACCGCCTGCTGGCGCCCGGGCGGAAGTTGCTGCATCTGTTGGTGGAACTGTCGCACCTCCGATTTTTGCTCCGGCGTGAGATGCTCCCAGGTCTCCATGCGATTTAAGACGCGTTGCTGTTGTTCCGAAGGCAGGCGATTAAAGCGATCCAGTTGTTCGCGATAGCGCTGCTGCTGCTGAGGAGGCAGGTTTCGAAAGCGAGGATCACTTTCCAACGCGCGCCGCTGCTGCTCCGGACTCATGTTCCGGTGCTGACGCAACCACTCTCCAGCGTGGTGCTGTTGCTGCATTTGCCGCTGGGCTTGCTGTCCTGCCCGGCGCGCAGCTTCCTCCCGCGGCTTTTGCCCAAGCGATGGGAGCGCGGCCAACGACAGCGCAACTACTCCTGACGCCAACCACCGCGTGATGGACCGGAGCCGCACGATCGTTCCCCTCTTTTCCCCCAACGCCAATGCAAACTTAAGGATTCGCCACCACATCCTGCTGAACTGCCAAATCATCCAGCAGGTCAGAATCGGAATACAGATCGCTATTCTTATCCAGCGATTGCAGATCGCCAACCGCGGTGCCCGGTTCGCTCATTGTGGCCACATCCGGACCCGAATGAACGCCATGGGCGCTGTAATCAGTACGAATCAAGGTTGCACTCATCACCATGAGCACAGCTAATGAAACTGCCAGAGCAGGGCGCCGCAGCCAATACAGGTAGCCGCTCGGTGTCGCCTTCTCCTCGCGCACACGCGCCATGACCCGCGTGCTGAAATAGGGGGAGGGTTCGGGCGCCTGCCACTCGTCGAGCAGCGCCATGGTTTGACGAAACTCCTGCAATTTGCCGGCACACGTGGCGCAGCTTCGCAGGTGGTCCTGCAGTTCAGGCGTAGGCGCTTCAAAACCCGCGGCCAACTCGGGCATCAATTCGGACATTTCATGGCATTTCATAAATCACCTTCATACAAATTCCTTCAACTGCACGCGCAATGTTTCGTAAGCGCGGAACAACAAAGACTTAGTGGCGGACTCGCTTAACTTTAGTACTTCGGCAATCTGTCGATAATCCATCTGCTGATACTTATGCATTAGCACCGCCAGGCGTTGTCTTTCCGGCAAAGCTTGTACCCGCTTCCGGATGGCTGCCATCCGCTCCCGACGCATCATCCCCTCTTCCGCTGAGAGCGTGCCGTCGGGGACATCCACAGTCAATCCGGTCTCCGTATCCGGCTCATCGATACTCACCGTATTCTCGGGCCGCTCGTGGCGAGTGTCGCGCGCGTAGTTGACCGCCAGATTGGTCGCAATGCGATAGAGCCAAGTGGTGAACTTCGCACTCGGCTCGTAATTCGCTCGCGAGCGATACACGCGCAGAAAAACCTCTTGCGCTAAATCCTCGGCAGCGGACGCATTGTGCGCCATGCGATACATAAAACTCACCATCGGGCGCCGGTACTTCTGAACCAAGTACTCGAATGCGGAGTCATCGCCCGCTTTGACCCGCAACATGACCTCTGCGTCGTTCGTCGCCTCGGGCAGCGGTTCGAAGACAGGGGTGCCTATAGCCCCACGCGCAGAGCCAGTCATGGCGAGCAACCCGCGATTGATGGCAACGCTGCTCACATTGTTGTGAACCCGTCGCGGAGCGGAAAGTTGCGCGTGACCCGGCTCAGAATTAGCCACGGAAGTACCATCGAATGAATGGTTTACTTTGAACTCGGCGCTTGTCGGTTTGCCCGGCATCCGGTTTTCACAATTGTGACCCTAAAGATGGCCTCGAGGTCTGTGTGACTAAGGCTACCACGGACAGGGTCGGCGGCAAAAAACTGGCTCCCGATCGTTCGGGATCTCTCCCGCGCGAATGACGTTCGTAATCTATCGCCAGCACTCACGGACTAGTATGTTGCCAGGGAATCCCCATTCTGGTTGTTTTTTTGCTCGCAAATCCTTAAAGGAAGCTATCGTGGCAGCAGCAAGCGCTCCGGCGTTGGCGACCACAGTTCTCGGAAAACCGAGAACCGAAGTGAACCCGTCCGTCGACCGGCTTGTCTGCGTTGATTTGCTCCGCGGCGCCGTCATGATACTCATGGCGCTCGACCACACTCGCAGCTTCTTCACAGACCTGACTTTTGCTCCGGAGGATCTGCACCGGACGTACGGGGCACTATTTTTCACGCGTTTTGTAACCCACTTTTGCGCCCCAACTTTCTTCCTGCTGGCCGGCACCGGGGTATTCCTGGCAGGGGCGCGTGGGAAGTCAGTGAACCAGGTCTCGCGATACCTATGGACTCGTGGCCTGTGGCTGCTTTTGCTCAGTGCGACCGTCGTCGGACATGCGTGGACGTATCAATTCTTCATTCACGCGGATGTAATTTGGGCCCTTGCATCGTCGATGATCGTAATGGCGCTGCTTGTGCGATTGCCAATGGCCGCGATCGCTGTCTTCGGCGCGGGCATGATCGCGACTCACAACCTCCTGGACGGGTTCAATCCCGCCGCTTTAGGCAGTGCCTCCTGGCTGTGGTTTGTGCTGCATCGTCCCGGAGTATGTTGGATTCCATCCGTGCACGCACCGCTTCTTGTGGTATTTCCCCTGATCCCGTGGGTTGGCGTGATGGCAGCAGGATATGCCCTCGGTCCCCTTTTGCTCCGGCAGAACCGCGCGAAGGTCATCTTCTGGCTCGGCGCGGCATTGACGCTTGCATTCTTTGTTCTTCGAACATTTCACCTTTATGGCAATGGCAGTGTTGCCCTGCAGCCTGTCCACCCAGACTCGGCTGGCCCATGGCGTTTACAACCGACGTTGGCTCTTAGTGTGGTGGCATTCTTTAATACCGTGAAGTTTCCCGCTTCGCTGCAATTTCTTCTGATGACCCTCGGTCCGTCGTTGATGGCGCTAGCTTGGTTGGATAAACTGGGAACAAAGAACAGCTGGACCAGGATTCTGCAAGTGTTTGGCCGTGTGCCTTTGTTCTATTACGTATCGCACTTGTATCTGATCCACGTGCTTGCGGTTTGGACCGCTTTGTTGCTGCATCAGCCGGCTGCGTGGTTGTTGTATGGCGCGTTCTATCTCCATCCAATTCCGCCAGGATATGGACACGGTTTGCCCTTCATCTACGCCATCTGGTGCCTGACTGTCGCTCTGCTCTACTACCCCTGCCGCTGGTTCATGAATGTGAAGCGTGAGCACCCGCAGGTGTGGTGGCTGAGCTACCTGTAAGGGCAGTCCAATCCGCCTTTGCCCTGACTAGCGACATCTAAGCGGATGCTGGTATCTTGAATATTCCATGTCGTCCGCACATCAGGAACTGCTACGTCTGTTGGCCACCAAGTCGTTTCGCCTGGGACAATTCAAGTTGTCCTCTGGTGGTACGAGCGACTATTACATTGATTGCCGGACGACCACGCTGGATGGGCGCGGCGCGCAACTTACCGGCCGCGTGTTTCTTGACGAGATCGAGGCCCAGGGTTGGAAGCCGGCCGCGATCGGAGGCCTGACGCTTGGCGCTGATCCGATTGTCGTCGCGACCGCCGTCGCCAGCGGCAAGATCAATGGTTTTCTGGTTCGCAAGGGCGAGAAACAACACGGAACTGGACAACGGATCGAAGGCTTTCGCGATGTCGGCGCGAAGGTGGTAATCGTCGACGACGTTTGCACTACAGGAGCATCTACCATCCAGGCCATTGCGGCGGCGCGAGAATTTGGTTTTGAGGTTGTCGGCGTGATGTGTCTTGTGGAACGGGAAGAAGCCAAGGGACGCGCCGATGTGGAGAAGGCGGCCGCGCCACTAAAGTTTGTCAGCATTTTTACGGCAAATGATGTTAGAAGAGAGCATTTAGCAGCCAGCACTCGGCATTCAGCCAAATAGACTTTTGGGACTGCCAAATAACCGCAAATGCTGACGGCTGAGTGCTGAATGCTACGACGATAAATATGATCCAAACTCTGGAATGGACCGACGCGGGTGTGCGCTTCATCGATCAAACGAAGCTGCCCACCGAAGAACGTTACGTGACTTGCAAGACCTGCGAGCAGGTCGCAGAGGCAATTCGAACCATGATCGTGCGCGGAGCACCGGCCATCGGTGTGGCTGCGGCGATGGGCATTGCACTCGGTGTTAAGAATTCCAAGGCTGAGTCCGTTGGCGAATTGAAGGAAGACATCGATCGTTGTTGCGAAGCGATTCGTCAGACCCGACCCACAGCGGTAAATCTTTTCTGGGCGATTCGCCGCATGCAGGACAAGTTCGAATCCTTGCGCGTTCGGCCTCTAGCGCAAATCAAACAGGCCCTGATCGAAGAAGCACAGCGCATGCATGCGGAAGATATCGCTGCCAATCAGGCAATGGGACGGCTGGGCGCGACGCTCATGCCCGCCAGCGGAGGCGTCTTAACCCACTGCAATGCGGGGGCCCTGGCGACGTGCGGATACGGAACGGCTCTCGGTGTAATTCGAGCGGCTGTCGAAGAGGGCAAGAAAATCCATGTTTATGCCGACGAGACGCGACCATTTCTCCAGGGAGCACGGCTGACGGCCTGGGAACTTGTGAAAGACGGGATTCCTACGACGGTGATCTCCGACAACATGTCCGGTGCAATGATGAGGGCCGGCAAAATTCGTGCCATTGTCGTCGGTGCCGATCGCATCGCGGCCAACGGTGACGTGGCTAACAAAATTGGTACTTACACGGTTGCGGTTCTCGCAAAAGAGCATGGCGTGCCGTTCTACGTGGCGGCGCCGTTGTCGACGATCGATTTAGATACGATTGACGGCGGCCACATTCCCATCGAGCAGCGAAATCCATCCGAGGTCACGCATATTGCCGGAAAGCAGATGACGCCGGATGGCGTGCAGATCGAAAATCCGGCGTTTGACGTGACGCCGGCGAAATATGTCACTGCGATAGTGACCGAGCGCGGGATTGCTAGAGCGCCGTATGGGGAATCGTTGGCAAGGTTGGCGGGCACTGTCCAGACCGTTGCGGTCGAGAAATAGCGTTCAGCAATCAGCATTCTGCATTCAGTCACCGTACAAATCCCATCGGTCCAGTCCGACTGTGTGCTGGCTGCTGAATGCTGACGGCTCAAGTGGTTCAATCTCAACTTTTCTTTGATTCCGGCGGGAAAGAGATCCGCATGGATTGCTTTGTGCCTTCTGGAAATGGGCAGCGTTATCCCGCAGTGATCGGACTGCATGGTTCCGGCGGCGGGCATTTCTCCATGGCCGAACCCGCGAGCCTGCTCGCGGGTCAGGGCTACGCTGTCTACGTTCTGCACTACTTCGACCGCACCGGAACCACATCCGTGGATGGCATGGCGACCATCGCGCGCAATTATCCAGCATGGATGAAAACTTTGTGGGACGCGGTGAGCTGCGTTGTCCGCCAACCACAGGTCGATCCTGATCGCATCGGTTTGCTAGGATTCTCATTGGGAGCGTACCTCGCGGTCTCCGCTGCAGCGATCGATTCGCGTGTTCAAGCGGTTGTCGAATTTTTTGGCGGCTTGCCGAAAGAGATGAAATTCTTCATGCGCCGGCTTTGTCCAATGCTCATTTTGCATGGTGCGGACGATCAAACCGTTCCGGTCGCTGAGGCCTATCACCTGCAGCAGGTTCTCGAAAAGAAGCAAATTCCCTACGAGATGCAAATCTATCCCGGCGTGGGGCATGGCTTCAGCGGAGAGGTTTGGCGGGACGCCGGCCTGCGCAGTCTGGCATTTCTGAATAAGTATCTTGCGGTTACCCCGACCGTCGAGAGCTGATTTAGTCAGCGCGCTTCATTGGAAGGTCTCGGCCATCGGTGTGCAGAACCATCCCCGTCGCGCGGCCGCTGCTGTCCACCTCGAATGTGTACTCATCATCCGTTGTCATGGAGAAGAATTTGCGATCCCCCTCAGGAGCTAATTCCTGTTTGGGTTCACCACTTCCCTGTACAAATTCCTGCACGAAGAGATGTGTTCCTTCAGCTCGGGTGATCATCAGCACGACACCCGGCGTGAATACGTAACGCCCGAGGTATCCATCCAAGGACTTCGGGTCGATCGCCGCTTCTTTGTGCACAACCAATGGCGGCCGGGGAGGCAGCTTGTCATAAGGTGTATAGCCTTCCCACTCGATCGGTGTATACGAATTCTTAAGCGACGTCTCAAGCAGGTCTTCGAAAATTCCCTCGCCGTTCGAACTGTTGGTCAAAATAATGATTCCCGAGCCCTGTTTGTCGAAGCAGGCCACATAGTTTCGGAAGCCATCGGTGTGGCCCTCCTTGAAAAACACCCTACCCAGGGGCGTCCAATAAAGCCCCCACCCCAGCCCATAGCTCAGGCGAATGCCTTTGTTCACATCGGTTGTTTCGGTGGCCAAGCTGGGGAATTCATGTTTCGAGAAAATTTGAACTTGCGGGCTGAGCATTAGCTCGCGAGTTTGTTTCTGTAGAAGTTCGCCGTCTGTCACTGCAAGCATCAGCTGCGTGAAATCCTTTAGCGTAGTCTGCATCGAGCCGGCAGCATCGGCTGTCGGACGGCGTTGTGGGCCGATGGAGCGTCCGTACTCGTCATAGCCATTGGCGTAATCGCTCTCAAAGCTCGGCTGCCAAGTCATGCTGGTGCGCGTCATTCCCAGGGGTTGAAAAACTCGGGTCTGCATTAACTTTTCCAAAGGTTTGCCCGTCACCGTTTCGACCACCAGCTGCAGCAGGAGAATCCCTTCACCCGAATACGCAAATCGCGATCCCGGCTCAAAATTGATGCTCAACTTGTGGTCGTCCGTGAAATAGCGAAAATTGGGAAAGCCAGCGGTATGGCTGAGCAACATGCGAGCCGTTATTTTCTTGTAGCGCGGATCGCCGGCGAGATCGCGGTACTCGGCATACTGAGGTAAAGGCTTGGGAAGATATTGATAGACCGGTTTGTCCAAGTCGATGATCTTCTCCTGCACGAGCTGCATGACCATAAAAGCGAACGTCGATTTGGTGAGTGAAGCCGCAGTCATAATCGAATCTGGAGTCAGCGGCAGATTCTTTTCTTTGTCGCGGAAGCCGTAGGACTTCATGTAGGCAACTTTGCCATCGTTCAAAATCGCAATGTCAATGCCGGTGACTTCAGCTGCGGTCATCAGTCGCGTGACCGTGGCATCAATCCCGGCTGGAGTGATCGTGCTGCCATCCAGACGCTTGATCGCCGCCGGTTGCGACGCTGCCAAGGGTGCGAGAAGCGCGACGACGAACGTAATGCACAAGCCACGGCTCATCGGTTTACCTCCGGTGAATGGGAAATACTTCAGCTTCGACGACTGAGTCACAGAGTTGTACGGAACTTTCCCCGAAAATGTTGCGTACATTAGAACAGGGCAGGAGTTCGTTTTTGGCAGCTTTTCTTCAGTGGTGCATTCTGTTTCTGGTGTGCTGGCCGTTAGCGCTGCTGGCGTTAGTGCTTTATCCGCTGGTTTGGCTATTCTTACTGCCATTCAGGATAGTCGGGATTGCGGTGGAAGGAATTCTGCAAGTGGTGTGGGCGGTGGTCACGCTTCCGGCGAGGTTATTGATCGCTCCGTTCCGAGTTTAAAACATCCTACTCCACGCCTTTCGCCGGAATCTGCAGCCCCAATTCCTTCATCACCATCTGCAAATCCTTCCATGTTTCTTTCTTTTGGCGCGGATCGCGCAGAAGAAACGCTGGATGATAGGTCACAGCGAGCCGTGTGCCGCGAAAATCATACCAATGCCCACGAAACTCAGACATCGGCGCATTGATGGCGAGCAGGGTCTTCGCCGCAACCGCTCCCAGTGCCACAATCGCTTTTGGCTTGATCGCCTCGATCTGCCGCATCAGAAACGGCGAGCAGGTTTCGCACTCATCGCGCTCCGGCGTGCGGTTGCCCGGAGGCCGGCACTTGATGATGTTGGCAATGTAAACGTCTTCGCGCCGCAGGCCCATGGCTTTAATCATATTGTTGAGTAGTTGCCCGGCGCGGCCAACGAAAGGCTCTCCCTGCTGGTCCTCGTCAGCACCCGGCGCTTCTCCAATGAACATAAGCTCCGCCGACGGATTGCCCACACCGAATACGATCTGCTTGCGACCCTGCTTGTGTAAGCGACAACGGGTGCAATCGCCGAGATCTTCGCGAATCGCGCGCAGTGCTTTCACCGGATCGGCAAAGTTAGCTTCGGGCTTGGGCACGGCAAAAAGGTTTTCTTTTGGGGCGGATGCGGCAATCGCTACATTCCTAGGCATTTCTTCTCGCACGTCTGGCTGGGGGTTCGTGTCAGAGGGTTCATTGATGTCTTCTGTGATAACGGACTCGCCGGACTCTCGGCGATAAAAATCATAGATGCCCAATTCGCGATAAAAAGAAATGCGTTCGGCTAGGGCCAGGCGGAGGGTCGATTCGAGCGCGCGAGGCAACGAAATCACTTCTCCCTAAGTGTGGTCTTTTGATCTCGCAAACGCACAACCTGATTGAGCACACGCTGAGCTACTTCCCACTTAGTAGTCTCGGGCACTGCGACGACCTCACCCTCGGTGATAATGGTGACGGCATTCCGGTCAGAGTCGAACCCGACGCCTTCCCGCGAAACATCGTTGACCACGATGGCATCGAGCGACTTCGCGGTCAGTTTCTTACGAGCATTCTCAAGAACATTCTGCGTTTCTGCGGCAAAGCCGACAACGATCTGCGATTTTTTATGCCGAGAGACTTCACGGAGGATGTCGGCTGTGGGTTCAAGTTCGAGCACCATCGGACCTGTACGCTTGATCTTCTGTGACGCAGTTGATTTCGGGCGATAGTCAGCAACCGCCGCTGTTTTAATAACAATCGTCGCCTGCGGCAGCAATTTCAAAACCGTCTCCCGCATTTGCTCACTGGATTCGACTGCGGTGACTTCAGCGGCGCCGGGTGGTTTCAGCGCGGTCGGTCCACTGACCAGCAACACGCGTGCTCCGCGACGCAACGCAGCTTCCGCTAATGCATATCCCATGCGCCCGCTAGAGCGATTGGTGAGATAGCGCACGGGGTCGAGCTTTTCACGCGTGGGGCCGGCTGTGATCAGGACGGTCTCCCCAGCAAGTTCCTGAGAGGCGCCGAGTGCTTGCAGTGCTGCGGCAACAATCGCTTCATTCTCTGCGAGCCGGCCTGCGCCCACCATTCCACATGCCAGATACCCCCTGCCCGGCTCGACGATGCGTACGCCGCGTTTCTGCAAAATTTCCATATTCGCTTGCGTCGCTGTGTGGTTCCACATGTTCACATTCATGGCGGGAGCAACGATTACGGGCGCGGTCGTCGCGAGGTAAAGCGTGGTCAGAAAATCGTTGGCAATGCCTTGGGCAAACTTGGCAATGACATCCGCCGTCGCTGGGGCGACGAGTAGCGCATCGATCGATTCCGCGACCGCGATATGCTCAATTGCAGAATCTATGTTCGCCGCAGATTGTCCGCTCGTAAACATATCGGTGATGACTTTTTCGCCGGAGAGAGCTGCAAAGGTGAGAGGACGGATAAATTCCTGCGCGGCCTGAGTCATGGTGACCTGTACGCGAATGCCGCGATCCTGCAGCAAACGAACGATCTCAGCCGCTTTGTAAGCTGCGATGCCGCCGCTGACGCCGAGAGCGATTTTCATAGCCTGATCCGATGTGCGGGAAGATCCAATGCCGAGAGACTCAGATCAGCGCTCACTCTTGCCCGAGAGCCTTATCCAGAGCCTCGTTAGCAACCTCAGCCGCCGATTTGGGTGTCTCGGGAATCAGCCACTTGACCTTGCCCGCCTTGATTTCATCCTGCGCGATGCGGCAGGGTTTGCGTGAGCTGGTGCTGATGACTGGAGGTGCGCCCCCTTGCAATTGTCGGGCTCGCCGAGCGGCCACAAGGATGTATCGATAGTTGCTGTCAAATCCATCCATCAACTTCATAATTCTTTCCCCCTGTCGCTACTGTCGGCTGGGCGAGACCGCAAATGAGGCCAGGATCGGTTCTAGACGCTGCCGCACGTTGGTGAGTCGCCATTGTTCGGCCCGGGCCTGCATTGCTTGATCCGCGCCGGACGCCGTTCCCGAGCGCACGAAACGTTCCGTCAGAAGAATCGCAGTCAGGGCTTCGACGGAGTCTTCCAGGCGGTCGTTGATCAAAATATAGTCGTATTTGTCATAATTCTTCAACTCCCGGGTGGCCGTGACCAGGCGGGTTTGAATGACTTCTTCCGCATCTAGGCTGCGGTGGCGCAGCCGCAACTCCAATGTGTTGAAGTCCGGGGGCACAATGAAAATGCTGACGGCGTCTGGAAGCCGGTGTTTGATCTGCTCTGCGCCTTGCACATCGATATCCAGCAACAAATCGTGACATCTTTCCTTAGCCTCACGTAAGAACCGTTTCGCCGTTCCGTAATAGTTCCCAAAAACTTCGGCATGCTCCAAGAACTCGTCGCGGCGAATCATCTCCTCAAACTCCGCTCGAGTGACAAAAAAATATTCGCAACCGTTCCGTTCTTTGCCACGCGGCGAGCGAGTGGTATAGGAGATCGAAAAATCGAGTCCGGGGACGATCGCGCGTACTTTTTCGACGAGTGTCGATTTTCCGGAGCCGGAGGGAGCAGAGATGATGTAAACAGTCGTCACTCGAGATTTTGCACCTGTTCTCGAGCTTTTTCGATATCGGCTTTCATCGATAGCCCGAATTCAGTGATTTTGAGCGCCTCCCCTGCCAGCCCGGAAGTTTTGGATAGCAAGGTGTTGGCTTCGCGATTCATCTCCTGTAATAGGAAATCTAGTTTTTTCCCAACTTCGCCACCTGCAGTCAGCAAATCGAGAAAGTGTTGCACGTGTGCATCTAGCCGCACTAATTCTTCTTGGATGTCACTACGGTCCACCAGCAAGGCAGCTTCCTGTAAAACTCGCTCTGGCTCAATCTGAGAGCCAATCAGCTCCTGAATTCGAGCCGTTAATTTCTCCGTATAGGTGCGCAAGGTCGCACGCCGGTGCTTCTCAATCTCGTTGCGTGCTTGCTGTACGTGCGACATGCGCTCGCGCAACTCGCGCTCGGCGCTCTTTCCTTCCTCTTCTCGCATCTGGTTCAGGCGAGCTAGAGCTTCTTGCAAAGTCGAAAGAATGGCGGTTTCTAATTCTGAACCGCCGGGCAAAGGAGCAGAATCCAGCGCGCCTGGTAAGCGAAGAACCGCGTTCAGATCGGGCTCAGTCGTCAATCCAAACTCCGTCGCAGCGGTGCGAAACGCCTTAATATACGAAGTCACCAGCGCCCGGTTCAAAGCCATGCTCTCGTTCGAGGCGTGTTCAAGGTTCAGCATCAGTTCGACGTGACCCCGCGCCAATTTTTCTTTCAACTGACGGCGAAGCTTCATCTCGAGTTCGTCGCTATCTGCCGGCATGCGGAAGTGCAGATCTAGAAAACGGTGATTGACGGATTTTAGGACGAGGGTAAAACTGACGCGTCCTTCGAATTGCCCTTTCACTTGCGCGAATCCGGTCATCGAGCGAATCGGCATCACTGTTATCGCCTCACCGGCGCGGGATTGAGTTTCTGCGGCGGCGCATCGACAAACTGCAGGTCGTAGAGACGGCGATAGGTGCCGATTTTTTTCATCAGCTCTTCGTGGCGACCAATGTCGCTGATCGTACCATTTTCCAAAACCACGATGCGATCTGCGCGGCGCACGGTCGATAGACGATGTGCGATGACCACGACGGTGCGCCCGGTCATGAGATTTTGCAACGCCGATTGCACCAGCGACTCGGACTCGGAGTCAAGTGCAGAAGTGGCTTCGTCGAGAATCAAGATGGGCGCGTTCTTGAGCAGTGCTCGGGCGATGGCAATGCGTTGACGCTCTCCGCCGGAAAGCCGGACGCCACGCTCGCCGATGACCGTGTCGTATCCCTCGGGCAACAAGGTGATGAAATCATGCGCGATGGCGGCTTTGGCGGCCGCCTCCACGGCTTTGTGCGAGACATTCGGCTGACCGTAAGCAATGTTATTCCGCGCCGTATCATTAAATAAAACTGTGTCCTGGGAAACGACCCCGATTTGCGAGCGCAGCGAAGCCAGGGCCGTCTCGCGGATATCTTGTCCATCGATCAGCAGACGCCCGGCGGTTACATCGAAAAAGCGGGGAATCAGATGGACCAGTGTGCTCTTTCCCGCGCCGCTCGACCCGACAACCGCCAGCACCTCACCAGCGCGCACTTCCAGGTTGATGTCATGAAGAATTTCCCGCTCATCTTCAGCACGGTCGTAGGTAAAGCAGACATTCTCGAATTTGATACTGCGTGAAAAGGGGGACAGCGGCTTGGCGTCAGCCAATTCCCGCACATCGTCTTCCGTATCCATGAACTTGAAGATTTCAGACGATGCACCTAGAGCCTGCTGAAAATTGTTATTGAACAGCGCAAACTTGCGAACCGGATCGTAAAGCTTAAACACCGCCACGATGAAAGCGAAGAAGATGCCGGCGGTCATGCGCTGGTGAACGATTTGCTCGCGGCCGAGCAGCAACAATAGAGCGATGGCGATGGCGCCAAAAATGTCCATCAGAGGGGAACTAATAGCCGCAGCTGCCACGGACCGCAGATTTGCCCAAAACAATCGTTTCGCGGCTTTGCGGAAACGGGCTATCTCCCAGGACTCCATATTGAAAGCTTTGACAATCCGGTTACCCGTGATGGTCTCCTGCAGAATGTTCTGCACGTCCGCCAACTGGTCTTGCCCTTTGCGCGTAGTGTGGCGCACGCGGCGGCCGATCCTTCCCGCCGAGTAAATAATGAACGGAACAAACAACAACAGCACCCACGCTAGCCTACCGCCCAAAAGCACGACCACGATCGCTGTGAAGATCAGGGTGAACAACTGTTGCAAAAACTCCGCCATCACCGTCGACATGGCGTACTGCACACGTTCAATGTCATTCACGATGGTCGAAACTAGGGTCCCGGTGGTGTGCTTCTGGAAGAAGGCCGCAGATCTACGCAGAATGCAGTCATACAAATTATTGCGCAGGTCCGTAATCATGCCGTACCCGGCATAGTTCACCAAATATGTGCCGGCATAATCGAAGATTCCCTTTAGCAATGTCGAGGCCACCAACGCGAAGGCTACGATGGTCCACGCGTTATGGAAATGCGCGGGGACGAATTGCTGTAGATAAATCGGACGGCCGCTGGTTGGAACTGTGAAAAGCCGAATGTCGCTGGAACCAGAAGACGGATTGAGGACCCGATCCAGAACCGGCCCGACTAGAAGTACGCGGAACGCGTCTAGCAGGCCAACCAGCGCCATTAGTAAGACCGACGACAGCAACTGCCACCAATAAGGTGCCACGTAGCGGATAAGACGTGTCAGTTGCCGCATTCAGTGATCCCAAAGCCCAACCGGAGAAGGCGGCTGGGCAGATTCTGTGCGATTTGCAAGTTTTTATTCTACTTGAGCCATCGGCTCTTCGTCGTTGATCGTTACCACTCGGCGACGACCACTGATCCAATCTGGCACTCTCTATTACCCCGGACTATCCCGGTGAACAACCTTTACCCGGTATCCCGCTTTATGAAGCCGTTTGCTGACTTCTTCCGCGATCATGACCGAGCGATGTTGCCCACCCGTGCAGCCAAACGAAATCGTTAGATAACTCTTGCCTTCGCGAACGTAGTGGGGGAGAAGATAAACGAGCAATTCAGAAATCCGCTTAATAAACTCCCGCGATTGGGGAAATGAGCGGATGTATTTCGCTACCTTCGGATCGCGACCAGTCAGCGGACGGAACGCAGGCACGAAATGCGGATTCGGCAGAAACCGCACGTCGAAAACCAAGTCGGCATCCTCCGGAACGCCGTGGCGGAAACCAAAACTTACGCACGAAACCAGGATGTTGTTACCCGATTCCTGCTTCTGAAATCGCTGAGTGATGTAGGAACGCAGTTCGTGAACGTTGAACTTGGAGGTATCAATGACCAGGTCGGCAATGGCACGAATGGACCGGAGGCGGCGCCGCTCAGCCGCCAATGCCGCTCTCACCGGAGAGTTCGCACCTAGCGGATGAGGTCGTCGGGTTTCACTGAAGCGCCGTAGCAGTACCGCGTCGGAGGCCTCCAGAAAAACCATCTTCGTTGGCAGCCGGCGCTTGACCGATCTGACGATCTCGGGCAGTTCCTTTAATTGAACGCCTTCGCGAACATCGACTACGAGCGCCGTACTCTTGATTTCGGAAGATTGCCCTACCAGTTCGGCGAAACTGGGAATCAAGCGCACTGGGAGGTTATCGACACAGTAGTACCCAAGGTCCTCAAACGCTTTCAATACCGAGGCTTTGCCCGATCCGCTCATGCCGGTAATCACCACCAATTCGACCGGAGTTGTTGCGCCAGCGTGCGCTGAGGTAGAAGATTTGCGCGCACCAAGCCTGGCTTTCGAATCAGGCATGTGAGGGATGTTAACAGGCAGCGTTAGCCGTGGCCAGTACAGCACGGGATTACTGTTCCTGAGCGTTGGCAACGTAGAAAAAAGCCGGGAGCGTTTTGTGACTCCCGGCCGATCTCTGTTATCAGGCTTGTTAATTACTTAGGCTGGATTACAGCGAATGCACCTACGGTATTGTTCGACGGACCTGCGGTAAGAAACAGCTGGTTGGTTTGTCCATCGCTCGAATTGCCGCCACCAAATTCAATTCCCCAAAGCTGGTTAATCACGACCGGCTTGTTGCCGATGCTTACTGTGCCCACGAATGCACCGGTGCTGGGGTTGAAGCCAACAATCGTGCCGGTATTGGTGTTGTTAGCTACAAGCAGGGTATTGCTGAGCGGGCCAAAATTGCTCGGCGCCATAGCGATGCCCCAGGGCTGATTGAGTTTCGTGCCCGTAGCCACATGCTTTACAAACGCGCCCTGCTCAGTAAACTGGTCGATGACACCGCCAGGTCCGCCGTCAGCAGCCGCGAATGCCACATAAAGTTGGCCGCCGATGTCCTGAATTCCGAAGGGCACGAAACCCTTGGGAACGCCGGTGTCGGTGAAAGTTTTTACGAGATTGAAGTTGCCGTCATACATTTCTACCAAGCCAGTATTGAAATTGGCGGCGTAGAGGTTGTTCCCGGAGGATTTGCTCGTCACCGCTAGGCCCGTGTAGCTTGCGTTCGATCCGGAGTTGTCGACGGCAACCAGGGTCGTAGAAGGATCGAAATGCGACCAGCCTTGTATGCTTCCATCGAGGGTAGCGAAGATGAATTCGGAGGGCCAAGTGTCGATCTGGAATTCGCTAGAACCCTGGTAAACCATGCCCGTAGGCGTGCCGAAACCTGTGCCATTCGCCTTAGGAACGATCACTTCCAGGCTCTGCTTGTTACCCGACGCGTCATAGAGGGTGGACCATCCAGTGCCTTCATCGCTAATCCAGAACGGACCACCAGGAGCGTAGGCCAATCCCCAAGCATTGACGAGCAGCGGATCTGTTTGTTTACCTTTGCCGTTCAGGTTTGTATCCAGGATAGTTCCGGTGTATTGCGCTAGAGCGGCAGTGGAAATGAACATGAGCGACAATCCAAGTGCGAGCGAGAGGGTGAGAGTGCGAGTAAACCAGCGTTGCATGCGAAGTCTCCTTGGTTCAGCAAAATCAGATTGGTCGTGGTGCCGTTTGCGGGGAAGTCCGCACCGTACCTTCGAGTGCACACGATGGTATGTCTCCTCGGCGGCTGTGTTTGTCGGCAGGAAGTAAGGAATTTGTAAAATATTTGTCTCCCGAGGATGAGAGTGAACGGATCGAAGTTCTTGATCTGAATAGCCTCCGGAGGGTCACACACAAGCCGAATGCCCGAATTTTGCGATGTTGCGCTGCCGGTCCCGCTGGACGTAGTGTTCACCTATGCATTGCCGGAAGGAATGCAGCCGGTTGTGGGCGGGCGTGTTTTGGTTCCTTTTCGTAAGCAGCGCTTGTCCGGAGTGGTGACTAGCCTCCACGACTCCCCTCCGAAAGTCCAGGCCAAAAATATTCTCAGCGTGCTTGACGCTTCTCCTGTTCTTGGTTCGGAACTTCTCCAACTGGGCAAATGGATTGCAAACTATTATCTCGCGCCGCTGGGCGAGGTCCTGCGCACGATGTTGCCGCTAAACGCGGAATTCAAGCGCGCCATTGGTTATCGCATTTCGCCGAATGGCCAGATGGTATTGCACCTTGCCGGAATGTCAGGATCTTCCTCGCGATCGCGAAAGCATCCCGAAGATCAATTGGCTGAGTTTCGCGCGCTGGACTATCTTGCCGAGCGCGAACTTGTTCGGGAGCAGACGTTGCAGACCGCAGCCCGGGTTTCGAAAACAATTCTCGCTGGAATGGTCCGTAAAAAGTGGATTGTTCGGGAAGATCTGTCGAGCGCCCGGGATGCAACCCGTACGGTCAAAATCGCGGAATTGAAAGATGGTTCAGGCAAGTTGAGTGCAAATCAAAAAGTGCTGATCGACACGCTCGCCGCAGCGGGAGGAAGACTCTCGGTTGACCATCTGCAGACGATGGGTGTTCCGCGGACCACACTGACCAGATTGGTGAGACGTGGATTAGTCGAGATCGCGGACGAGCCTGCGGCATTCACTGTTTCCAGGCTTGTAAGCCGTTCGCCGGCGCTGAGCTTCACATTCAATTCAGCCCAGCAGTCAGCCCTGAGCCACATCGAGGAACGAGTCAACACACGCGAATTTTCCGGAGTTCTGCTGCATGGCGTTACCGGCTCAGGAAAAACCGCGGTTTATCTCGCGGCTATGCGTTCCGTGCTCGATGTTGGTCGCTCGGCAATCTTGCTCGTTCCAGAGATTGGCCTCACGCCGGCCGTAGCGGCTGATTTGCATCAAGCCTTTGGAGACGAGGTTGCAATCTTGCATTCTGCGCTTTCCGATCAGGAGCGGGCCGAGCAGTGGCACAGGATTCAGCGCGGCGATGCACGCGTGGTGGTTGGTACTCGCTCTGCTGTTTTTGCGCCTGTGTCGGATTTAGCTCTCATCATCGTCGATGAGGAGCAGGATGCCTCCTACAAGCAGGAAGAAACACCTCGGTATCACGCTCGCGATGTTGCGGTAATGCGCGCCAAGGCTGCGAACGCTGTGGCTGTGCTGGGTTCAGCCACGCCATCTCTTGAGTCTTATTTCAATGCGAAAAAGCACAAATACGCTTTGCTCGAATTGCCCGATCGCGTGGAGCAGCGACCCTTACCCGAGGTTGAAGTTGTGGATATGCGTCAGGAATTTCAAGAAACGGCTCACGAGCCAGTGATTTCCAGAAAATTGGCTGAAGAGATTGCCCAGCGGCTGGACCGCAAGGAGCAGGTAATGGTGCTGCTCAATCGGCGCGGATATTCCCCTCTTGTACTTTGCCGAACTTGCGGCAAGGTTCTCGAGTGCCGGAATTGTGCTATTGCCATGACTCACCATAAACGTTCGCATCGCATGTTGTGTCACTACTGTGGATTCTCAGCGCCAGTACCCAAGGTCTGCGCGGAGTGTGGCAGCGAATACGTCTACTTTCTCGGAACCGGCTCCGAAAAGCTGGAAGAGTTGTTGCATGGCATGTTCCCCCAAGCGCGGATTGGGCGCCTTGACCGCGACACGGTCCGAGGCCGTGAAGACTTTGAGCGCGTGCTGAACGCCCTGCATCAGGGCGAACTCGATTTGCTTGTAGGTACACAGATGATCGCCAAAGGGCACGATATTCACGGCGTTACTCTGGTGGGCGTAGTCGGAGCCGACGCGGCTTTAGGCCTTCCTGATTTTCGTGCAGCGGAACGGACATTTCAGTTATTGACCCAAGTTGCGGGTCGCGCCGGACGAGGAGAAACCCCAGGAAAAGTCATCGTGCAGGCCTACTTTCCCGATCACTACGCGGTCCAGTATGCCGCGCAGCACGACTTTGTCGGATTCTACGAGAAAGAGCTGCGTTTCCGCAGTTGGATGCATTATCCGCCGTACAGCGCCATTGCCAATGTCTTGGTTCGCGGCGACAAACTAGACGAAGTTTTGCAGTGGTCGGGCAAACTAGGAAAATGGTTTGAGTCCACGCGGCACGAAGGAATTCGCGTGCTAGGTCCAGCAGCAGCGCCTTTGCTTCGACTCAAGCGCGATTACCGCTACCATTTTGTTCTCAAATCCCAGAGTCGTCAGAAGCTGAATGCATTCCTGCGTGCGATGTTGGGTTATGCGGAACAGCAGAAGATTCCGCGAACGCAGGTGATCGTGGATGTGGACGCGGTCTGGTTGATGTGAAGCGGTGTCTCACGCATAGACTGTCGCCCAGGGACATCGCGACGCTTCGGCCAAGATTTCGTGAACGGTACTGGCGGCACCATTTTCTCCTGAGTACAATTGAACGATCTGAGAACTGGAGTGTTAGAGTGGCGTGTCCATTTTTCTTTCCGATCGCCAAGCTTGACGATGGAAGCTGGCTGCATCCTTTTCGGCTGCCGCTCGGCGGCGGATGGCAGGGCCAATGCTGCGCACCGGGACAGGATGACTGCGAACCGACGAGGGAGGAATTGCGAGAGTTTTGCAATATGGGGTACGCACGAGCCTGTCCTCGCCTTCCGAAAGAGCGAACCGCCGATGCCGTGAGGTTTTCCGTCACCCGCGATGTAGGCGCTCAACTTTTGCTTTGCTTTGTTTGTGAATTGGATCATCGCCCTGCGGGCCATGGAACACTGGAGTACGATCGTTCGCTGAATCGCTGGGCCGGCACACATCCCGATCCTCAAATTCAACGCATGGCGGAATGTTACTTGGAAACATACCTTTCTCGAAAAAGAAAAGTGTCTCCCGAAAACGACATCGCGAGGACAGATGCATGACAAGCGAGCAACTGCAAGCCCGGCCGGTACGGGACTCACAGTCAGAGATGGCTGAGATCGTACTTCCAAACGACGCCAATCCACTGGGCGCTCTGCTCGGCGGGCGGCTGATGCATTGGATCGACCTTGCTGGAGCGATGGCTGCGCATCGCCATTCGCGCAACTATGTAGTCACCGCCTCAATTGATCATCTCGACTTTCTGGTCCCAGTACACATCGGAGATCTGGTTATTCTCCGCTCGTCAGTAAATCGGGTCTTCCACACCTCGATGGAAGTGGGCGTCAAGGTTTGGGTGGAAAACTACATCCAGGACGATTGCCGCCATGTCAGTTCCGCATATTTGACCTTTGTCGCAGTGGATGGAGCCGGACGGCATCTTCCGGTCGGTCCGGTGATTCCCGAAACCGAGGAGCAACGCCGCCGCTACGATGATGCCGGCCGCCGCCGCGAGATTCGCCGCGAGCACCTCGCGCGGCGTCAGCATGCTAGGACGTAACACCACAATTGTGACGTGCATCACATCGGCTTCGCAGGATCGGCGGCGATAATCTTCCTTCACACTGGACCTTAACTATGGATAGTGCACTGCTGGTCGACCGCCTGCATTTCGCCTTTACTGTCACTTTTCATTACTTGTTCCCGCAACTCACCATGGGCTTGGCCCTGTTGATCGTGATTTTGAAGACGCTGGCTCTTCGCACCCACGATGAGGTTTACAACCAGGCGGCGCGCTTCTGGGCGCGAATCTTCGGCATCAATTTCGTGCTGGGAGTTGTCACCGGCATTCCGATGGAATTTCAGTTCGGTACCAACTGGTCGCATTTTTCACGTTTCGCTGGCGGAGTCATCGGACAGACGCTGGCGATGGAAGGAATGTTCGCGTTCTTTCTGGAGTCCGCTTTTCTCGGACTCTTCTTATATGGAGAAAAACGGCTGAGCCCACGCGCCCATTGGTGGTCGGCGGTTGCAGTGTTTGTGGGATCGTGGCTGTCCGGCTACTTCATCATCGCAACCGACGCCTGGATGCAGTATCCGGTCGGCTACGAACGTGCTGCAGACGGCTCGGTTCAACTCAGCAGCTTTTGGGAACTGGTGTGGAATCCCTGGGCGTGGTGGCAATATGCGCACAATATGAGCGGAGCGGCGATCACCGGATGCTTTGTCATGGCCTCAATCGGTGCATTCTATCTGCTCTGGGGAAAATTCGTGGAACACGGACAGGTTTTTGTCCGGACGGGGGTGATTGCCGGTTGCATCTTCAGCATCCTGCAACTTTACCCGACTGGGGACGGCCAGGGCTTGATGCTGGTCAAGCATCAGCCAGTGACGTTGGCAGCGATGGAAGCATTATTTGAGGGGCAGCCCGGCGCACCGCTGGTCATCATCGGCCAGCCCGACGTGAATGCGCGCAAAATTGACAATCCTCTGATTGTGCCCAAAGTACTCAGCTTCTTGACTTATCGGCGTTGGTCGGCGCGAGTCGAGGGGTTGGATGGATTCCCGAAAGACCTGTGGCCGCAGAACATTCCGCTGCTTTATTACAGCTATCACATCATGGTGGGGCTGGGGACAATTTTTATTGCCATCATGGTCGTCGCGCTTTTTCTTTTGTGGCGCGGCAAGCTGTTCGACTCGCGCTGGATGCTTTGGATTCTGGTGCTCAGCCTGCCTTTTCCTTATATCGCGAACACTGCGGGATGGATGACGGCGGAACTTGGACGCCAACCCTGGCTCGTTTATGGATTAATGCGTACCGCGGACGGGTACTCGAAAACAGTTTCGGCGGGAAATGGCATGTTTACCTTACTCGGATTTATGGGGATGTACATGGTGCTAGGAATTCTCTTTTTGTTCCTGGTACGGCGCGAAATCGAACTCGGACCGGTTGCAACAAGAAACACTGGTCACTAAGGATTCTATGGAGACGCTTTGGTTCATCGTGGTCGCAGTGATGCTCACAGCGTATGTGGTGCTGGACGGATTCGATTTGGGCGCGGGAGCGATTTACCTTGTTGTTGGACGAACCCACGAAGAGCGCCGCAAGATTCTGCGTTCGATCGGGCCGGTATGGGATGGCAATGAAGTCTGGCTGTTGGCCGCCGGCGGAACGCTGTATTTCGCCTTCCCTCAACTCTATGCATCGAGCTTCAGCGGCTTTTACCTTCCCCTCATGATGGTGCTGTGGCTGCTGATGCTGCGTGCGATCGGGATCGAATTTCGCACCCACGTGGAGAATCCCGTCTGGCAAGGCTTCTATGATGTGATCTTTTCTGTCGCGAGCATCTTGTTAGCGATCTTTTTCGGCGCCGCGTTGGGCAACGTAATTCGCGGCGTGCCACTCGGGCCGGAGGGCTATTTCTTCGAGCCGTTATGGACGAACTGGCGCGTTGGCCCGCATCCCGGAATTCTCGACTGGTATACGGTCATGACCGGCGTCATCGCTCTCGTCACGCTGACCACGCATGGGGCGCTTTATGTCGTGACAAAAACTGAAGGTGATCTAAACCTGCGGGCGCGCAAAGCCGTTTTACTCACCGCGCCCATTCAGGTTCTTCTGACCTTGCTCGCCATTCCCGTGACCTATGTGGTCAAACCGGATGTCATGGATAATTACCGAGCGCATCCGGCAGGAATTCTTATACCCCTGGTCGTCTTCGCCAGTTTGGGAATGTTGATGTGGTCGAACGCCAAGGCGAAGGAGACGGCAGCCTTTTTGGCTTCGTGTGCATATATTGCGGCTATGTTGGTAGGTGCAGCATTTGCACTCTACCCGGTTGTCTTGCCGGCCAGCACCAATCCCAGTTACAGCCTGACGATTTACAACTCCGCCGCCGGCCATCATGGTCTCGTGGTCGGCCTCATTTGGTGGTGCATGGGGGCGGTATTGGCTCTGGCGTACTTCGTTTTTGTCTTCCGGATGTTTCGCGGCAAGGTTCGTCTAGAAGACGGAGGATATTAAGGTCAGAAGTGGTCATAGTCGGTGTCCGCCCCGTCACACGCCCGTGTGACGCCGTATAATGGAAATCTGTAGCGAAATCCAGCCTATTTTGAGGTGATCCTTTGAACGCACATATGCCGGCCCGTCCCGGACAGCAGCCGCCCGCGCCCCAAGCTTTGCCTGGCGTAGGGGCGATCGTCGCCGTTGGTTCGGGAAAGGGCGGCGTGGGAAAGACCACGCTCTCGGTCAACTTGGCCATCGTTCTCGCCAAATTAGGCTATCGGGTTGGCTTGCTCGACGCTGATGTTTACGGACCGAACGTGCCGTTGATGCTGGGCACGAATCAACAGCCCAGGGTTCTCGGCGACCAGCGGATCGAACCGCTGGAAGCTTTTGGGCTGAAAGTCATTTCCGTCGGATTCCTCAATCCCGGCGACAAACCGCTGATCTGGCGCGGGCCCATGTTGCATTCCATCATTCGTCAATTTCTGGGTTCGGTTGAGTGGGGACAGCTTGATTATCTCGTGGTTGATCTTCCTCCGGGAACGGGAGATGTCGCTCTCTCACTGATTCAGACGGTGCCGCTTACCGGCGCCATTGTCGTTTCGACTCCGTCCGATGTTTCTCTCCAGGATGCGCGCAAGGCCATTGAGATGTTCCGCCAGATGAAGGTGGATATCGTGGGCATGGTCGAGAATATGAGTTATTTTGTTTGCCCGCATTGCAATCATGAGATCGATATTTTTTCGCGCGGTGGTGCGGAAAAAACGGCCAGTCAGTTCGACGTTGCATTTCTTGGCAATATCCAACTGGATCCTGACATTCGCAAAGCTGGAGACTCGGGCAAGCCCATGGCTCTCGCGGGTGAGGTATCTCCTCAATCCAAGTCGCTTTACGATTTTGCGCGCAAAGTTGTGGCGCGGGTCGAGGAAATTAAATCCACCGCGTCGGAAGGCGTTATACAGATTCAGTGAGGAGTCGGCTTGCTTCGGCGGTTTCGCCTTCGCAGTTTTGGATCAACCGGAATTGCCGATTGCGGACCGCGCTCCAGGCGGTCGCTGAGATTATGGATCGCCGTTTGTAACTCGGCTAATTGCCCGGTTTGAAACCGCACATCCGTACTGTCTAAATCGGAAACCAGCGACTCGCAAAGCTGGTACATGGCGCGGATTCGCTCTCCGGCCAGCAGTGAAACTACGCCATCGGAATTCTGCTGCGTGTCCTTGAGCGTCAGATATTGCTGGGCTGACCACGCCGTATTGCGAACTCGGTTGAGGGCATGGCGAAAGTCTGCCAAAATTCGGGGATCCAGATCTGCTCCGCCCATCAGTAAACGATCTACGCGGCGAAGTTCTTCGACCGCACTTTTAAGCCGGCCTGAAACTGTAACCACCTGTGGTGATGCCGCGTTCACAGAACCTCCCTGGCCATGAAGTCAATGATATTGATCGCAGGCTTGTGAATCGACGCCCAAAGGGATTACACCGACAGTAATCGCGCTGCAAACCGACTCACTCGATTGGTAACCGCGAGCGTAATCTGCTACTCTGCGTTGTTTGCCCGCATTCTTTTACGAGGAATCTTGGATGACACGAAAACAAAATCTGCTGCGCATGGTTGCTGTACTGCTGGTCACGTTGGCTTTGCCACTTCTTGCCGCGGACAGGAAAAAACCCAACTCCACATCGGCTGAAACCGAGAAGCCTTCTTACGAGCTTCCGCAGTCGGCCAAAGAAAACATTGATTACACCATGTATCAGCGCATTCGAGAGGAAGGCTTGCATCACTCGCACGTGATGGAATATGCGTCAGCGCTGATGGACGGGATCGGTGAACGCCTCACCGGATCGCCCAATGTGAAGCGTGCTAACGATTGGACACGCGATCAATTAGCCGCCATGGGTTGCGCGAATGCGCACCTCGAGGATTGGGGCGAGTTTGGCATGGGCTGGCAGCAGATCAATACCTGGGTAAGGATGGCTTCACCGGATAATGCGGTGTTCATTGCGCAGGCGGCTCCGTGGTCGCCATCGACCAATGGTGCGGTCACCGGCGATGTGATTTGGGTGGACATCAAGAAACCGGAAGACATCGACAAGTACAAGGGCAAAGTCGCCGGGAAGATTGTGCTGCTCGGCGAGATGCGTGAAGTCAAGCCGGTCGATAAGCCTTTGTTTGAGCGATACGATGCCGAGCAATTGGCTAAGCTGACGGAGTATCCCATCAAGGGTGAAGGGGAATTCGACGAGTATATGAAAGGTCTGCCGCAGCGACTGGCTTTGCAGAAGAAGATAGCGCAGTTTTTTTCCTCCGAAAAACCGCTGGCTGTGATCCAGCCCAGCCGCGACGGCCGGGACGGCGGCGGCTCTGGCGGCACCATCTTTGTCGATCGTGGCTTGGGCTGGGGAATTTACAAGCGTGAAAATGCGATGCCAGTCCCGGTTGTGATCATGGCGATCGAGAATTATGGCCGCATGTATCGCTTGCTGAAAGCGAATGTTCCCGTCAGCGTTGAAATGAACGTTGACACAAAGTTCTTTGGTGACCATGAACACGGTTTCGATACCATTGCCGAGATTCCCGGGACTGATCCCAAGGTGAAGGATGAAGTCGTGATGCTCGGAGGGCACCTCGACTCCTGGGCTTCGGCGACGGGCGCCACAGACAATGGTGCGGGTACGGTGGTTGCGATGGAGGTCATGCGGATTCTGAATGCGCTGCAGGTCAAGCCGCGACGCACGATCCGGATCGGGTTGTGGACGGGAGAAGAGCAAGGATTGTACGGCTCCATAGGCTATGTGAAACAACATTTTGGCTTCACGCCGCTTTCCACCGCACCCGATCAACTGAAGCTGCCGGAGTGGCTGCGCAAACCAGCAGGTCCTTTGCAGCTGAAACCGGAGCAGCAGCAAATCTCGGCCTACTTCAATGTGGACAACGGTAGCGGCATGATTCGGGGAGTCTACTTGCAAGGGAACGCTGCAATCGCTCCAGCAGTGGATCGAGCCTTTGAAGGATATTGGCGTCACTGCCTTGACGATGCGAAATACCGGAGGAACCGATCACGAGTCGTTCGACAATGTGGGCATTCCGGGCTTCCAGTTTATTCAGGACAAGCTCGACTATGGGACTCGCACTCATCACTCGAATATGGATACCTATGAACGGCTGCAGGAGCCGGACCTCGAGCAGGCAGCCACGGTGGAAGCAATTTTCGTTTACAACGCTGCGATGCGCGATCAGATGCTACCGCGTAAGCCCCTGCCGCATCCCGAACTCGAAGAGCAGCGCACTGCTCCACTGAAGAACTTGATGCCCGGCGCTAAAGAGGTGATTGAAAAAGCGCCAGACGGCATGTAGTTCGTCTCTCCGCGATTACTTGGTGGTTGGGAAATGCTGCGAGTGAAACTCCATCAGCTCGGCGAGGTGTGCGAGAAAATACGGAGCGCTATGGTCCCCTGGGTAGATATGGAACTGGTTTTTGATTCCTAGGGAGTCGAGTTCACGGTGCAGCGCCTCCCCGCTGACTTCGAACTTGAACTGATCATCTCGGCCGCAGTTGAAATTGATGGCCACTCTGCGGATCGCGGTTCTATTTTTGCGCGCAAGAGCAAAAACGTCGTTCTGCTGCCAATGGCCTATATCGATTGGATTTCCAAAAACTGATCCGAGGATCTGGTTCATCGGTGTGTCCGATCGCAACATGGCGTTGAGGTCATCAGGAGAAGCGGCGATGAGCGCGGCGCTTTCGGCGCTGACTGCGGAAAACTGCTCAGGGTATGCAAACGCAAAACGAAATGCGCCATACCCGCCCATCGAGATTCCGCTAACCGCGCGGCTAGTGCGTTCGCGACGAATCCGATATTTACCTTCAATGAATGGCATGAATTCGTAAAGAAAGAAGTCACTGTACCGCACTTTGCCTTTCACAGAGTTCACATAGAAGCTGGCTTCTCCGTCCGGAGTCACTATGAGAAAATCTGTGATCTTGTGCTGGCGGCGAAGGTCTTCCACTAAGTCCCATCCACCCATCTTGAAGAGAGCCTGTTCGTTTTCCCCCAGCCCGTGTAGAAAGTAAAGCACCGGATAGGATTTAGCAGTAGGCGCATCGTACCCAGCGGGCAGCATGACACAATAACGAATTGTTTCTTTCAGGATGTGGCTGTCCAGTGCATTGCAATCAATCCGGCTCTGCGCAAAAGCCGTTGCGGAAAACAAACTCAAGAGGAGCAGGATGCGGAGAAATCTCATTCTCTTACTCTACTCGTAGCGCAGGGCCTGGACGGGGTCGAGGCGCGCAGCCCGGGCGGCAGGATACAAACCCGACAACAAACTGACGACCACGGCAAAAACGATCGCTCCGCTCACCAGCCACCACGGCACAAACCAGATTTGTTCGGCAGGAAAATGCTGGCGTCTCAAATACACGTTGGTTCCGAAATTGATCAAACGTCCAAGCGCCCAACCCAGAGCGACACCGAGAACTCCTCCGAAAATGCCCATGGTTCCGGCTTCGGCAAAAAATAGCCCTCTGACATCCGCATCGCTCGCCCCGATCGCTTTCATGATGCCAATCTCGCGGCGGCGTTCGAGGATCGCCATGACCAGCGTGTTGACGATTCCGATGGATGCAACGGCGAGCGCCAAACTCCCGAAAATCCCCAGGAACAGATCCAACACGGCAAAAAACCTCCGCAAGCTCTTGGTCGCATCAGTAATCGAAAATGTGTTGAAACCCATCTTCTTAATGCTGTCCTCAACCGGTTGCACATTTGCCGGGCTATCTACCCTCACCTCGATGGTCGTGTAGGTCTGTGCTCCTGCCGTATTCGTCGTGTCACGCAGGTCGGAGGGTTGCATTACGTGCAAACTTTCCGCAAGCCGGAGTGGTATGAACACTCGTGCTCGGGCCTGGCCACGCATGGCATCCGGTCCGGTCTCGGAGATACCAACAATTGTGAGCGCCTGCTCCCGCGATACCACAGAATATGCAGCTCCGCCTTTAGCCTGCGCGTCGCCAGATTGAGATGATGTCCGCTCCGCATAATGCAGAACCAGTTTCTTGCGGATGAGCGACGGTGCCAAGATAGCGGCATTGACCTCGTCGTCGGGTCTCGGTTTGTTTCCCAGCAATTCCGCCGCAAACGACTTTTGCAAAATAGCTTCCGGCGCGGAATCTGCCGAAAAGAACGCGCCCTGCATCCCATCAAAGGCTTCATTGCTTTTGGCGGAAGAAGGTATACCCGCGACCGATGCTATATGCGGCTGATCATCGTACCGGAGTTCGCTCACGAAGCGAATGTCGGGATATGCTTCGCGGACATGGGGAAGCTTCTCGATCTGCTGGCGCTTGGCTTCATCGAGCGAAGGACTGTCAGCGGGGGCTGGCCCATTTTCTTCCTGCTCCCGATTAAAGCCACGCAAATCGCGCCGAGAAGTCACTACCACGGTGTCGAACAATCCCGATTTTTCCAGCCTGCGATTTGCAAGTTGCTGCAGTCCAATTCCAAGCGAAAGCATCGCCACCAAAGATGCCACGCCCACCGAAACCCCAACGGTGGTCAGCGAATTTCGCAAAATCGATTCACGCAAGTTCCGGCCAGCCAGTTCGGCGGCATCATAAAATTTCATCGTTCACCAGCCCCGCCGGTAGTCGTCCCGTTCGGTTCGTCGCTAGTAAGTTTGCCATCGGCGAGCGAAATCATGCGTTTCGCATAACGCTCCGCCAGCGATCGTTCGTGCGTGACCATCAGCACCGTCATCCCGAGATTCTGGTTAAATTCACGAATCAGGTTCATGATTTCGGTACCGGTACGGCTGTCCAGATTGCCGGTAGGCTCATCGGCCAGAAGAATTTGCGGCTGATTGATCACAGCGCGAGCTAGCGCCGCCCGTTGCTGCTCACCGCCGGAGAGTTCGGTTGGTCGATGTCGTAGGCGCGCCGACAATCCCACGCGGTTCAGCGCTTGCTGGGCGAGTTTTTTTCTCTCGCCTCGCGCCGCCTCAGCAAACCGTAACGGGAGTTCCACGTTTTCGAGCAAAGTCATGGTGGGAATTAAGTTGAAAGATTGAAAAACCATGCCCACGGTGTGCAAACGATATTTCGCCAGATCCATGCGCGATAGCTTTCCCAAGTCATGACCCTGAACAATCACCTTGCCCGAACTTGGCCGATCAAGGCCGGCAATCAGATTCAGCAGCGAAGATTTTCCCGAGCCTGATGCACCCAGCAAAGCAACAAACTCGCCATGGCGAACACCGATCGAGATGCCGTCGACGGCCCGGATCAACACTTCACCCATTGGGTAATGACGGCACACTTGCTCCGTCAGAATGGTCAAGCCATTAGCGGCAATTTCGTTTGGACTTGGTGTCAGCGCAAATCCCCCTTTACCAGCCGTAACGCATCCGCAAGGTCGGACGTGCCGTTGTTGGCGTTTGAGGATTCTTCTGCCTCTGCGCTCTCGCCTTCGCCAGGAGCGAGAAAGAGATTTTCCTCCAGTCCATGCTGCTTGGTGTAGAGTTCGAAGTAGCGGCCGCGCATGGCGTAAAGCTCGGTGTGTGTCCCGCGTTCGACGATCTGCCCCTGCTCTACGACTAAAATTTGATCAGCACGGCGGATAGTCGAAAGGCGGTGCGCAATCACAAAGGTCGTGCGCCCCTGCATCAGGTAGCTGAGGCCATGCTGAATCAGCGCCTCGGATTCAGAATCCAGGCTGGAAGTGGCCTCGTCGAGAATCAAAATGCGCGGCTCGGCGAGAATGGCGCGCGCGATGGAGATGCGCTGGCGCTGACCGCCAGAGAGTTTGACGCCGCGTTCACCAACGATGGTGTCGTATTTGTCCTGAAAGCTTTCAGCGAATTCATCGACCCGAGCGATACGGCAGGCTCGCAGAATTTGTTCCGAGGTGGCATTCGGCCGCGAGAACGCTACATTCTCGCGAATCGTCCCGTCGAAAAGGAAAGACTCCTGCAGAACAACTCCTAACTGCGTGCGGTACGAATCCAGGCGAACTGTACTCAAGTCGATCCCATCCACCCGCACTTTGCCACGAGTTGGCACATAGAAGGCTGCGACGAGCCCAATCGTCGTGGATTTGCCCGATCCAGACGAGCCGACGAGCGCTGTCACCGTGCCGGGAGCGGCATGAAATGAGATATCGTTCAAAACAGTACGAACTCCATCGTAACTGAAGGAGACATGATCGAACTCGATGTTTCCCTGAATTTGCGGGAGCGTTCGAGTGCGAGTCGGATCCTGATCTTCCCGCGCCTCCATCAAAATCTCGTGGGAGCGCTCTAGTCCCGCTAGGGCCTCAGTGATCTGAGTGCCAACCTGAACCACGCTCATGATTGGAGTAATCAGGAAGCCGAGGAAGAGGGTATACGTGAAAAACCCGCCGATGGTCATTTTGCCAGCTGCGATCTGGTGTGCGCCGATGTACATGATGACGGCGCCAACTCCACCCATTAGAAGGCTGCCGGACAAAGTCATAAAAGATGACGCTGTCAGCGTGCGCAGCACGTTATCCAGTAATCGCTGCACTCCTCCAGAAAATACTTGGTCCTCGCGCGCCTCTGCGTGATAACCCTTCACGACGCGCACTCCGCCCAAAGATTCCGCGAGTCGGCCGGTGACTTCAGCGTTAATCTTTCCGCGCTCGCGAAAAATAGGGCGAATCGTGGCGAAAACGCGCTTCAGCGCAATAGCAAAAATGAGCAGAAAGCCAAACGCCAAGACGGTCATCACAGCGCTGATGCGAAGCAGTACGACCAGGGCGATTGCTGCGGTCAGCAAGCCTCCGACCAAATCCACTAATCCGGTGCCGATGAGGTTCCGGATCCCTTCAACGTCGGTCATGATCCGTGACACCAGGACCCCTGTTTTCGTTGAATCATGGAATGCCACTGAGAGCCTGGTAATGTGCGCCTCGACCTTTCGCCGCAATTCGGCAATAAGTCGCTGGGCTGCCTTGGACAATAATTGCGTCAAGGCAAAGGATGTTATCCCCTGAATTACTGTGGCCAGCAGCACTAACAGTACAAGGGGCTTCAATTCGTCCAGGTGCCGCTTCACGATGACGGTGTCGATCAGAAATTTTGTTGAGTAAGGTAGGACGAGTCCAGACAACCGATTGATCACCATGAGAAAGAAGCCGAGAGCGAGCAATCCGCGCCGCGGACGAATCAACTCCCAGATCAGAGGCCATACCGCTCGTATTGTTTTGCTCGCGGGTTGCGCGAGGGGGGAGCCTTTAAGAGCGGCGCTCATGAAGTTAGTTTAGACTCCCGCTGGTATTGCTTGGCTTCATTTTATGCGGTGTTTCGCATTGTCCCCTCAATCTTGCGAGTTTGGCATTACGTTTACCCTATTCGCTCGGACGATCAAAGCCACAGTGACCAGATTGCGTCAACACACGAGTGCGTGATCGCGGACGCGGCCACGCGATGACTCTTCCGCCAGGCGCGCCCGTAAAAAATGCCGGCGATTGCTGCCAGCAGCACGTATCGCCAATTGAAAACCGTTGATTTTCGATTGAAGTGTGCAAGGCCGAATATCACTGCGGTAATCGTCAGTGACAACTGGCGCCCTATGCGCCGCTCGATCAGGTTCTGTATCCAACCTCGGAAGTAGATTTCTTCCGGGACGGCGATCGCGAAAAACGTGATGAGCCAAGTTTCAATGGCGGTTCCAAGTTGGGGAATGTGAGGGCGGAAATGGAGGAATCCCAGCCATAGCCCGAGCGGCACCACGATAGGCGCATAGAAAATCAGTTCACGCAGGCCGATACGCAAGTCTTCCCGCCGAATTCTTAAATCGAGGCCTACGTTCTCCAGTTGGCGAATTACGAGGAAACCATAGAGGCCTGAGTCGAGCAAAATCAGCTTGTTGATCACGCGCAGTGATGCTGGCCACGCTGGTTCAAACCAGCGCATGTCTACCGTCAGACCAAGCAAGAGCAGAATGGCAAAATCACGCCAGTTGCCGAGTTGTTGCGGATCCGCCCGGCGGGCGCTCCACAATAATGCGGCAATCAAGATCGGCAAACCCAGATAAAGTACCAACCAGTCTCTGTGCGCGGAGCGCCCTGCCACAAGCAGATAAGGCATTCCAAAAACGGCCGGCAGCAACAAACGCCATAGGGGAGCGAGTTTTTCGCAGCAGCGGACGACTTGCGTTCCGGCGAAGCCGAAGGCGAAGAGTGGAACCAGAGCCCAGACCAAGGCCAGAATTGCCGTTGAATTCCAAGCTTGCACACCTTCATCCTAACCAAAGTTTATTAATGGGTTCACCCGGTGCGGGATTTGACTCTGGGTTTCGGGTACACTAATGAAACTGGCGTCGAATACCTCGGCGCTCCAAGTTTAAAGGGAGCAAACGTTGATGTTTTCTGGCCGCGAGCCTGACCAAATTGAGCCGCATCCGGCCGACGGAAGCCAAGAAATCAATCTATTGCTCTCCGGCAATTGGAATCGACCCCTTTGGCGGCGGCTAGCTGATAATTTTCATGACCGCTTTTTCCCCGACCACCTGCCTCCACTGCACTTGACTTCGCGGCCGATGAACATCGGCATGTTGCAAAGCGACCGGCTTAACATGCCCTGGTTTCGGACGATTTTCACTAACGTCGGCGATGTAATTTCACCTGAAAGTTTGCCGCCCCTCGAACTCGAGTCCAATCCAGTAGACACAGGCGAGTTGATCTCCGACCAGATGAGCCATCTCTGGGTGAGTTCCTTGCTTCGTAATCTGGCCGATAAGGTGGCTCCCGAGCGGATGGCCCCGCTCCAATTGACTTCCAAGCCGATGGATTTGCACTCGGATTCCGAGTTCTTACAGATTCCTAGCTGGTCATCAACGATCAGCACGCCCAAAGTTTTTCTGCCGGATGGTCCCAAGGCGGAGTACTACCTGTCACCAATGGTTACTGCCCCCGCTAAGCCGACGCCAACTCCAGCAGAAGTGGAGTACATCCACACGGTGGAAGCAGATTTGAGAAGAGACCTGCGGCGTTCTGTCTTCCGGCAGCGGCTTTGGGTTGCGCTCACCGTTCTGGAAGTTGCAGCACTGGTCGGCAGCCTGTTTTTCTGGAGCTGAGACCTAGCCTACTCGAGGTTGGCAGCTCTTTCCGCGGCAACAAAGTCGACCAGTTTTTGAATTGGCGGCACAACCATGAGCAGCATTTGTGCTTTCTGTTGCTGAGCTCTTCGGAGAATCGACATTTGTTGCGCTTTCCAATCATCTGGCGGCTGATCTCCTCTTTCCAGATAGTCGAGCGCTTCTAGCCCCACCTCCGAAACTGCCGCGAGGTCTCTCGATAGTGGGACAAGTTCTTTCAGCAAAAACGATTTCGATTCGAGGGGCTGCAACCTTATCTGATTTTCTCGCCAGGATAACAACAACTTGCCGATTTCTTGCTTAGTGTCGTCATTCGCGGTTCCGGCAATCAGCGAATCCACCGCCGTGGAAAATTCGCGAGCGACTGAACTTTCCGGTCGAATTGCATCCACCAGTCGATTAAGCGGCACAAGGCTAGTCGGCGTTTCAGGAGCGGTTTCTTCGCGAGTATAATCTTTTACCGGTTCCAGAACGTCTGCTAGCTCGCGCAGCGACGAAATGTCGTCCGATCCCACGATCCGACGCAGCATAGGCTCATAATACGAGTTATGAGTGAGCCCTAGCCAATCGAGCCAGCGGCTGGTCGAGGCCAAGCGTTCATACATCGAGTTAACATCGGTGACATTCGCCGGTGACCACAGCCGTTCTGCAATAGCAGCCAGCCGCGGCCAAATTCGCGAATCGATATTCTCAGCCGAAACATATTCGGACCACATGCACGCTTCACCGCCCAGAATCCGCCGTTGTTCTTCTGGTGTGAGCTTCTCTGCGGGGTTGCCCAGCGGATCAATCGCGTAATGTCGCGACGCCGGCCACATTAAATCGAGGTAGTAGCCGTAGGAAAGTAATCCGCGGAAGCCTTGCTGGGCGGCGATTGCCGGAGAAGGTACTTCTTCCCGCCAAGCCTGGATGACCACGTCCTTGGGAATGCCTGGCTGCATGACCTCGTCCCAGCCGACCATGATCTTGCCGTGTTTGCGCAGGATTTTCTCCAGCCGGGAGTTGAAGTATGCTTGCAGCTGTTCTTTGTTCCTGAAGCCGCGCGCCCGCATGAAGGCTTGAATCTTCGAATTCGCCGCCCATTGCTTGCCATTGACCTCATCGCCGCCGATGTGAAAATAAGGATCGGGAAATAGCGTGGCCATTTCTCCGATAAACTTATCGAGAAACTTGTAGGTTCGTTCCTCGGTCGGGTTCATCGCCGCATCGAAGATTCCGAACCCGCGTTGGATCTGATAAGGTCCCGGGCCGCTTGCCAATTCGGGATATCCGACGAACCATGCGCTGCTGTGGCCCGGCATGTCGAATTCCGGGACGACTCGAATGCCGCGCTCGCCCGCATATTGAATCACTTCGCGAATCTGTGCCTGGGTATAGAAAAGTCCGTCCGACCCCATCTCTTGCAGCTTCGGGAATTTCTTGCTTTCTACGCGGAAACCCTGATCATCCGAAAGGTGCCAATGAAAGACATTTAGCTTTACCGCTGCCATGCCGTCGAGATTACGCTTCAGAACGTCGATTGGCATGAAATGGCGGCTGACATCGATCATCAGTCCGCGCCAGGGAAATCGAGGCTGGTCATGAATGGTGACTGCCGGAACGAAAAAGCCGTCCGGGCCTGTCGCCACCAATTGTAGGAGAGTCTCGAAGCCGCGCATAGCGCCGAGGGGCGTGGATGCGTTTAACCTGGCATTTGTCGAGTCGATTTCGAGTGAGTAGGATTCGTCGTCACCCAGTTGCGGGAATGCCGTGCTGGAATGCCCCACGTGCAAAAGCAGCGTGGCTCTTGGATTCTCGCCGATCCTCAGACCGAGTCGCGGCAAAGCGGTTTGTCTGCCTAGATGGTCGAGAAATAATTCGACAGCACGATTTAAGGTGGGATCCGATTGCCCGACGATCCCGACCGAAAATGATCGATCGATGATGAGCCGCCCAGCCGCGGGCTGAACCTGCGCGGGCATCGGCATAAGATTGAGGCCCGGCTGAGTTTCGGCGGGGGCAGAGACCGCAAGCAGGAAAAACAGACCTAACAGAGCGACATGAAGCAGTTCTTCAGCAACCTTGGCGGAAGTAATCAAAGATAACTCGGCCGCTTAATCCAAATCCGGCATCGAGCAAGCGCCGGGACCACGCGGATCGCCGCATGCCCCGCAGGCTCCGCCCGACGGAATGGTGGCACGGTTTGCCGTAGACCCCGGCGCGGTTGACGATACAGCGAACACCGAAAGCTGTGGCGCCAGGCTCTTGCTGTGACATTTGGGGCATTCTGCTTTTTGCTTGCCGTAAACGAGTGCTTCGAATGGATGATCGCACTCGCGGCAAATGTATTCAAAAATCGGCATGATGGAATTCCTCGACAAAGCCAGTTGCTACTCCATTAAAATAAATTTGTGGGGAATGCGCAATTCGAGGCTTTTGTTCCGCGGCGTCATTTGCGCGGCGGCCACATCCAGACTCTCGCAAGTTTCTTTCTGCCACGGCGTTTTCCTGTCCCTCCAGCCGAAGAACGGTGCATCGAGGTCGATCCCGGGGTGCGGATTTTGTGTCACTGCCATTGGCAGCCCGCGCGTCAGAATGCGTTGACCGTCATCATCGTCCACGGACTTGAAGGCTCGAGCGAATCGCAATACATGCGGGGAATTGCGGCGAAGGGCTTGTCTGCAGGCATGAACGTCGTCCGCATGAATCAGCGCAATTGCGGCGGCACGGATGCATTTTCCCCTACGTTGTATCACTCCGGCCGTTCACAAGATATTGCCGCGTTAGCTGAGCATCTCATCAAAGAAGACAAGATTTCGCGTTTTGCGCTAGCGGGATTTTCTATGGGTGGGAACTTAGTGCTGAAACTGGCTGGCGAATGGGGCAGGGAAGGCCCGGCACAGTTCCGGGCTGTGGCAGCGGTTTGTCCGGCTTTAGATCTAGCGCCATCGGCGGACGCCCTACACTCGCCCCGCAATCGAGTTTACGAAGCTTATTTTGTGTGGAAGCTGCGCCGCCGCCTGGCGAGCAAAGCTCGATTATTTCCTGCTACCTTCGACACCCAGCGTCTACGGGGCGTTGTTACACTTCGTGACTTCGATGAAAAGATCACGGCCTACTACAGCGGCTTCGCCGGCGCGGATGATTATTACGATCGCGCCTCTGCCAGTAGAGTGGTCGATCGCATCGCCGTGGCCACGCTCATTCTGCATGCGGCGAACGATCCCTTCATCCGCATTCTCGCGGAGACGCGGCAAAAAATTCGGGGTAATCCGAATATCACCTTCATTGAAAGCGACGATGGAGGTCACTGCGCGTTCCTGGCCGAACGCGATGGCAATGACGGGCATTGGGCGGAGAACCGAATTGTCGAGTTCCTCCGTAACTTCTAGGAAACCATTTCGCTACGCGCTGACTTACAATCGCTCTCGTGCAAGCGGACTTCGCGGTTGAACTTGGTCCTGACGACGAAACGCTCGATTTCCCTTGGGTCGATGAAACCGGTCGCCTGCAGTACTACGACCTCAAGCGAGGCCCTGATTTGCTGGGCGAGGTCGAAGAGGCGCAGCGCGAACCAGCGCTGCGCGAGTTTCTCACCGCAATCAACTCTGCCCCGAGCATTCTCGAAACCGCCAAGTGCGATGTTTGGCCAAGCACCGAGATAAATCCCGAGGAAGAGATCTTTGGTGGCACACACAAGTTCGGATCTTATGTTGATCTGCTATTCACGAGTGCGCAGTCACGCCAGGATTTTTCTCGCCATGAAGATTTTGCCAGACGGCTCACGGGATTGCTCGGGAAGGCACCAGAAATACCCGCGGCAGCGGAGTTCTTGATTCGCCGCTGTTATTACTGTCAATCGGCGCCGGCTCTTAGCGGCTTCTACATCACCTTCTACTTATTCGGATATGGGAACGACGAGGCCGAGGCCCACCAACAGTGGGTCATCGGAATGAAGTTGGTAGAAAACGCCATTCGGCAGACAGCAAAGTGAGGGTTCACGCGCTCGCGGGTTTTCTGATCCAGCCCAGCAATTCCTCGCCGCGCCCTTTCAGCTTCGTTCGCATCAGCGACAACACCAGCATCGACAAGAAAATCGTTAGCAATCCCAGCGAAGCGGTCCGAATATCTTGCGCGCGCTTCGGCAAAATCGAAAACCGGCCATACACAAATTCGATGTGCACCCAGTACACCAGCAGCGACGTGTGCCCCAGTTGAACCATCGGGCTGAATCCCCACTGCCCCGCGCCCCATCGACACCACGCGTAAACGGCCGCGAGAATAATGAATAACAGGCCGACGCGAATCAAGAAAAAATTTGGACTGGTGTGCCAGAAGTCATACACGGGATAAAGTTGCCAAGAACTGGCGTCGAGCCATTTCGCTACACCGATAAGTCCGAGTCCCGCCGCAGCTGCAAGCGCAAAAGCTTTACCACCCCTTTGCTTTGCCCAATCGCTTAGTAGAAAAAATCCCACTGCCAACCCGACGAACGCGAACGCCGCCCAGGGAAAAATCGGGAACAGCCACGCCTGCGGTTGGTTGAGATTGTGAACTCCGTTGACATACGACTCCAGTGGCCAAGGCAGCCATCGCGGTCGCCACGTTGTCCAAAGCATGGGTGTCAAAAGCGTGATCACGAGTGCAGCGACGCCGGCGCCTGCGGGCAATCGCCATCGTGCTGCACGATTCACGGCCAGGACTGCCCAGCAGAACAGGCCCATCAGTATCATGGAGATTCCGATCACGTTCAGAACATCCACGCGAAACAGATCGCTCCATGGCGCCCAACCCCAGGCGATCAGAAATTCCTGCAAACGAAACAGCAGCCCCAGCCCGAGTATTTCAGCACCGCGACGAATCGTTGTGCGCGCGATCGAAGCCGTCGCTACGTCCTTCTGCAGCAACTTGCCCGTCACCAGTGCAAACGAAATTCCTGCAAGAAAAAGGAAAAGAGGGGCTGGGAAAGTCCCACCAAGCTGCGACCACATAAAGAATGTCGATTTCCGCGCATCGCCGCCGAGCCAGGAGTCGTAACAGTGAGTTTGGAACATCAGCACGCAGGCCAAGCCACGCATCCAGTCGATGTAGGCCAGGCGTGATGGGGAGGGCGACGGCATTAGAATTACCGATTTTGCCTTACACGGAGGCGTGCGTCAAAAATGTCAAAGCGAGTACTTCGAAAGTCGGGGGGTTGAAAGGGAAAGTCAGCTGATTCTGGCCGGCGTTCCGGCCACCGCAGCCTTTGGTACCGCTGCCAGCACACGTTGAATAACCGCCAGCAGTGCCTCAGTGCCCTTTTCCACGCCCAACTCCGACTTTTGGTAAAAGGCAGCCGCTCCGGCGCTTTTCAACTTTTCTTCGTTGCGCTGCGAGAGCCCAGTGAGCGCGATGACTGGAATGTGCGCAGTGGCAGGATCCTTCTTAAGCGCCTCGAGAACGGCGGGTCCGTCCATGCGGGGGAGAATCATGTCGAGAAGGACGAGATTGGGAAGCGTCTGCCGCACTAGTCGCAGTCCCTCTTCGCCGTCCGATGCAAGGGATACTTCGTGCCCCGCCTTGGCGAGGATTCTCTGAATGGCCAAGCGTTGCAGCTTACTGTCGTCCACCAACAGGATTTTCATGCAACGACCCGATTCCTACCTATAAGAATAGGGCAAGAGAAAGCAGGAAACAGGTTCCCAGTTGGGTTCGGGCGAATTGCTATGCTTTCGCGACGGTTTCGGCCACGGCGTGTTCCCGCTCCACATCGCGGAGACGGGCTGCTTTGCCACGGAGCGCGCGCAGGTAGTAAAGCTTTGCGCGGCGGACCTTGGACGAGCGCATTACTTCGACCTTGTCGATGACCTTGGCGTTTTCCGGGAAAATACGCTCCACGCCGTGGCCAAAGCTCATCTTGCGCACTGTGAAGCTGGCCTGTGGCCCACGAGTGCGGGCGATCACCACGCCTTCAAAGGCTTGCAAGCGTTCCTTGTCGCCTTCTTTGATCTTGACGTGTACGCGGATGGAATCGCCAGGAACAAAATCCGGAAGATCGGTCCGCTTGGTCTTTGCCAGCAATTTTTCGATGATGAGGTTCGACATAAATTTCCCCTTCTAAATTTCCCCGTTCTGAATTTGGGCCAATATAGCCTTATCTTCTCTGCTGAGCTCGGTCCGTTCCAAAAGGTCCGGCCGGTTGCGCATGGTTTTTTCCAGCGCAGTTCGGCGCCGCCACCGGCGTATCTCTTCATGATTGCCCGACGCCAGCACTTCCGGCACCCCCATCCCACGAAAATCTGCCGGGCGCGTGTAGTGCGGGTAATCCAGCAAACCGCCAGAGCCGCAGGTCGAACTCGGCGCGTCCGTTATTTCTGTCCTTGCATGAGCTGTGAATGACTCCTGTTGGGTCGACGCCGCATTGCCGACCGCGCCCGGAATCAGCCGCGTGACGCAATCTACAATGATCGCCGCACCCAGTTCGCCGCCGCTCAGCACGAAATCTCCAACGGACAATTCGCGATCCGCCAGACCCTGTGCAACTCGCTCATCCACGCCTTCATAGCGCCCGCAGATGAGCACCAGCCGTTCCAGCCCGGCAAGATCGTTTGCCTCGGCCTGATCAAAGCGCTTGCCCTGAGCGGAAAGCAGCACCACACTCTGCAGCAGGTGCGCCGCCAGCCGTTGCTTGCGTGGCGCCACACCCAGCGACTCAATACATTCAAAGATCGGTTCCGGCTTAAGCACCATGCCTTCGCCGCCGCCAAATGGGCGGTCATCTACCGTGCGATGACGATCATGCGCAAACGCCCGCAGATCATGCACAGAAATCGTAACTAAGCCAGCTTCGCGGGCTCGGCGAACGATGCCAAAATCCAGCGGCCCGCGAAAAAACTCGGGAAAGATCGTAACCAGATCGATCTTCATTTTGGCCACGAGTCTGTTGCCCTGAGTTACTTTTTCTGCTGCGCCTTCTCTTCCGCAGTCAGAGGCGCGTCCAGTTCGAGCATTCCTTCGGGAAGCGCCATTGTCAATTTCTTTCGCGGCACATCGACTTCCTCAACGTATGCTTCGGCAAAAGGAAGTTCGATCTCTCGCTTGCCCGCCCGTACAATCAGCAGCGGCGCTTCGCCAGCGCCTGACCGCACGTCTTCCACGATGCCTATCTCGCGATCCCCGTCGAGCAGTTCACAACCAATCAGATCGGAAACGTAAATCCAACCGGCTTCCAACTGCGCCCGCTGACTCCGCGGAACCTGAAGCTGGCAGCCAATCAACTTCTCCGCATCCGAGATCGAATCAATCCCGGCGAACTTCAAAACCAATTGCCCCTTATGGGGCCAAGCTTCGTCGAGCACGAGCTCTCGTCTAGGGCCGCTCGCTTCCGAAACCAACAAGCGCATCCCTGAAGCGAATCGGTCTGGGACGTTGCTATAGATCTCAACTGCAACCTCGCCGTGGCGGCCTTGGGTCTTCAGCACTCGCGCCAGAGTCATAAAGCCCTCCGACGTTTTCGGCTCCGCCATCGCCTGCCCTATTCGACGATCTCGACCGCGTAACGCTTATGGGCCCGGATTCCAGTTGCACTGATCAGTGCCCGCAGCGCTCGCGCCACTCGTCCCTGTCGGCCAATCACTTTCCCGACGTCTTCCGGGGCAACAGTCAACTCGAAAACCGTGGTTTCGCCGTCGATTTGATTGACCGAAACTTGCTCCGGTTCGTCCACCAGAGATTTCGCAATCTGCTCCAGCAAAGTCCGCACGTCGCCGCTCTGTTCGCTCATGGCTTTCCTATCGAATCAGGCAGGATTAAGACTTACGCTACCGAGGGAGTAGCCGCAACCGGACGAGACACGATCTTGCTGACCCGGTCCGACATCTTCGCGCCTTTGGATACCCAGTAATCAACGCGCTCGCGCTTCAATTCCACGGTGGCAGGGTTAGTCCGAGGATTATAGGTTCCGACAACCTCGACGGGCCGGCCATTGCGGGCGCGCTCCTTCTCAATCACCACGACGCGATAGTGTGGCTGTTTACGCGCACCCATACGCTTTAAGCGAATCATCAACACTGAACTTGGTTCCTTTCCTAGTGCCTCTGGCAGGGATCAGACAAACCATCATTTTCACAGAATTTGAGGGGCTTGGCAAGGCAATCCCAATCCCTCGGTTCGCAGAACGAATGATTGCGATCATAAGTAGCGTGCAGGCCACCCGCTTGGCCTCATCTTGCTTGCTCGCGATGGCCCGCTTATACTCTTGAATTTGCCGTCCAATCCGGAAGATCCTGTTCCGGACCGGCCAGCCTATTTCATGCCCCACTCATCGGAGACCATATGACCGCGACCACTATGCACAATGTGACCATCGAGCATGAATTCAACCCCATGGAGGCGCAGGCTGCGCGCTTTGACCTTGCGGCCAACAAGCTAAACCTCGATGAAGGGCTCTGGAAAGTCCTGCGCTATTCCAATCGCGAGGTCACCGTGCACATCCCGGTGGCCATGGACAACGGCAAACTTGAGGTCTTTACCGGTTTCCGCGTGCAGCATTCCATTGCACGCGGCCCTTCCAAGGGTGGGATTCGTTATGCTCCCGATGTCACCCTCGACGAGGTTCGCGCGCTCGCCGCCTGGATGACCTGGAAGTGCGCGGTCGTGAATATCCCATTCGGAGGTGCCAAAGGCGGAATCATTTGCGATCCGCACAAAATGTCGATGGGTGAGCTAGAGCGCATGACCCGGCGTTATACCGCGGAGCTGATCGAATTTATTGGTCCTGAGAAAGATGTTCCCGCCCCTGATGTAAATACCAACGAACAAATCATGGCTTGGATGATGGACACCTACTCCATGCACATGCGGCAGACGGTTACGGCGGTGGTTACGGGGAAGCCGATCAACATTGGCGGCTCCCGCGGGCGCCGCGAAGCCACCGGTCGCGGCATCATGATCGTTTGCGACGAGGCCATCAAGAAATTCAATCTACAGCCTGAGAACACGCGGGTGATTGTCCAGGGTTTTGGCAATGTAGGGTCCAACGCCGCCTTATTGATGGCTGAAGCCGGCTACAGGATTATTGGCATTCTGGAAGTCGATGGCGGGCTTTATAACAGCAAAGGAATCGATGTGAAGGCTCTCTCCGAGCATCGCCAGCGCAACCGCACGATTACAGGTTTCGCGGGCGCCGAAAAAGCCGATCCCGCGGACCTGCTCGTCACGGAATGTGACATCCTGATTCCAGCAGCAACCGAAAATCAGATCACCAGCCGTAACGCGGATCGTGTGAAGTGCAAGATTCTGGCCGAGGGAGCCAATGGTCCCACCACGGCTTCGGCAGATGAAATCCTTGCCGACAAGGGCGTCTTCATCATTCCCGACATTCTTTGCAACGCAGGCGGCGTCACGACTTCTTACTTCGAGTGGGTGCAGGACCGCCAGGGTTATTTCTGGAAAGAGTCGGTCGTCAATGAGCAATTGGAAACGATTATGGTCTCAGCTTTCGAGGATGTGATTCGTTATGCCGAGACTCACCACGTGAACAACCGTATCGCCGCATATATGCTGGCGATTGACCGCGTGGCTTACACGATTCGGCAGCGTGGAATTTACGCGTGAGGAGCTGTTCCATGAGGCGTGCGTGTTGTCTGCTCTTACTTGTGTTGATCGCCGTTGCCGCCATGGCGCAGCAGGGATCAGTGCAGGCCGAGTCTGCCAGCGCCCAAATCTCTCATACGACTTCCACTCCTTCGGAAGCCGATATTGCCGCGGCGAAGGCCGCGCATAAAGTCTGGGTGAACCTTGATACCGGGATCTATCACAAAGGCGGCCGCTGGTATGGCAAAACTAAGAACGGCAAGTTCATGACAACGGACGAAGCTAAGAAGGCTGGGTACAAGGCCGCGAAGCGGGATTAGAATTCGGAGGCATGTGCCGAATGAATCGTCGGCTGCTGTTCTGCGTTCTTGCCCTTGTACTCCTCTTGGCAGTCAGCGCTGTCGCCGCCGACAAGCCCTGGCACGAAGTCGATAGCCCGCATTTCCACGTGCTGACCAATGGCAATGTTTCCGATGCTCGCCACGTGGCGCACGAATTCGAACAGCTGCGCTATGTTTTCGTCACCGAATTCCCAAACTTCCGCCTAGAATCCGGCGCTCCTCTATTGGTCTTTGCGGCGCGTGATGAGGCAACCGCTAAATCCCTCGAGCCGGAGGCGTGGAAACTCAAGAACACCGCCAAACCTGCTGGCGTATTCCATCATGGCTGGGAGAAACAGTACGTCATGGTTCGGTTGGACACTTGGAGTTCGGGTGCGCGTGAGGTGGTCTACCACGAGTATGCGCACTCGATTTTGCACATCAACTCGCGCTGGCTGCCCATGTGGCTTGATGAGGGCATGGCGGAGTTCTACGCCTATACGCGATTTCAGCAACACGAGATCTTCATCGGTGCTCCTTCTGAACTTTTTGCCGTTTTACGTGTTAGGCCGCTAATTCCGGTAGAGAGCCTAATTGGAGATCTCTCTCGTTATCGCAGCGATCCTTATGAAGCGCAAATGTTCTATGCCGAGTCCTGGGCGCTCGTCCACTTTCTTACCTTTGGCCCAGGCATGGAACAGGGCAAAAAGCTCAATGACTTCTATCGCGAATTACAGAAAGGCACCGACCAGAAAAAAGCATTTCAAGAAACTTTCGGGGACTTCAAATCGATTGACCAGGAGTTAGGAGACTACACTCGGAGGTTCAATTTCGCCGCGATCCCACTTCCGAATCCGCCAAAAATTGAAGAAAAAGAATTTACCGCACGCTCGCTTAGTCTTGCGGAAACCGAAGCTCAACTCGCTGGCTATCATCTCTGGACCCACGATTTGGCGAGCGCTAAGCCGCTCGTGGAGCAAGCCCTGAATAACGATCCTAAGCTCGGACTCGCGCACGAAGAAATGGGCTTTCTCGACTTCGCCAATGGCAACGACTCAGCGGCGCTGGAGGAATTCTCGCAAGCATCCATGCTCGACGCTAGATTGTTTCTGTCTGTGTTTGCCAAAACCATGATGTCGCCCATCTCAACTTCGGAAAAGCCGGGCGATCAGACCATGTTCGAGACTTGTCTGCGCCATGTGCTGAGCTTGAATCCACAGTTTGCTCCTGCCTACATCCAACTGGCGCGGGTTGACCTGCAGAAGGGCGACATGGCGAGTGCGCTGGCGGAATCCCGCAAAGCTGAGCAACTCGAGCCTTCGCGAGCCGGTTACCACATACAAACCGGGCATATCTTACTGCGCATGGGGCAAGGAACTGATGCTGCAACTTTCGCCAAATTCGTTGCCGATCGTTGGACTGGTCCAGACCACGACGAAGCTGTGGAACTATGGGATCAGGTTCCCATGGAACAGCGGCCCTTGGGGGAGACGCTTGCCGAAACGATTCCTCAAAATGCGCAAACCGTTTTCGGCGTGGTGCGATCGGTTCAATGCGCGAGTCCGGAAGCCCTGACATTGGTTCTGGCCCATGGCCAGAGCACACTTACATTTCACCGCAAGGGCCGCTTTATTAACGGATTTTCCGACACGCTCTGGTACGGTGCAGATCATTACGATATCTGCCATCATGTCGAAGGGTTGAGGGCCATCGTGCGCTACTATCCTGCAGCGGACCGAAGCTATGCAGGCGATCTGGCGGAGGTCGAGATTCGCAACGATCTGCCAGTGCCCATCAAGGCCACGACGGCAGCGAACGCCGCACTCAAACCGTAGGTCTTGCCTTTCTGTGTTGGAGATCTGAACCTTCACACCCTGATGTACCCCTTGATGCCAGCCCAGTTCAGTCAATTTGCTTGCCGCTCCTTGGCCATGCGCAGGTTAAACTGTCAGCATGACAACAGACACTGCTGGATCGGCGGTGCCGGAATTTCTCCCATATCAATTTCTGCACGCAATGCTAAATTCCGCTCCCGACGGACTCCTGGTTGTCGATCTATCGGGGACCATTCGCGTAGTGAACCGACAAACGGAAACGCTGCTCGGCTACACCCGGGAAGAGTTGCTTGGCAAGCCCTTCGAAACTCTGATTCCGGTTCGCTATCGAGCAAAGCATGCTGGATATGCCCGCGATTTCTTCTCAAGTCCTCGAAACCGGCCTATGCAACCCGGTGTGGAATTGTCCGCTTTATGCAAGAACGGTATGGAAGTCCCGGTTGAAATCAGCCTGAGCCCCATGCAGAGCGATGGTGGCATGTTAGTGATTGCCGCGCTTAGAGATCTCCGGGAACGGATACGTGCAGAGGAAGACCGTCGCGAAAGCGAGGCGCGCTATCGGATGCTCTTCGAGAACAGTCTCGATGGCATTCTTCTTACCTTGCCGAACGGGGCTGTTTTGGATGCCAATCCGAGTGCTTGCCGCATCATGGGGCGAACCCGCGATGAGATCGTTCATGCCGGGAGAGCGGGTTTGGTCGACACCACGGATCCGCGGTTAGGGGTCCTGATCGAGGAGCGCGCCCGCACCGGCAAAGCCCAGGGAGAACTTAGATGCCGTCGCCCGGATGGCACTTTTTTCCCAATCGAAATCTCGTCTGTGGTCTTCGACAGCGTGAAGCGTGAACCGCGAACCGTTATTATTTTCCGCGACGTGAGCGCCCGAAAGTCGGCGGAAGCGGAGCGGGAGCAGCTAGTGGCTGATCTGCAGGCCGCGTTAGAACGTGTCAAAGTACTCAGCGGCTTGTTGCCGATCTGTGCGGCTTGCAAGAAAATTCGCGATGAAGAAGGGGCCTGGCACCAGCTCGAGACCTACATCAGCAAGCACTCCGAGGCGACTTTTACGCATGGCATCTGTGCGGAGTGCCGCAAAAAGCTCTATCCCGAGTTCTCTTGAGAAGGCGGTTTTAGACGTCACAGCGATATGTGATGCATGTGCTTGTACAAGTCCGCGTTCTTGAAGAAGATTTTTCGCACTGAAGAGCCAACTTCCCTTTGCCCACTGATCGCGCATGAAGGGAAGACCAGAGGAGGAGCAGCCCGCTCGATTCTGTCCGAGCGGGCTTTGTCGCTCCAACGGGAGACCCTCCTTGGTGTCTAGACCGCCCATTTCCTTCGTTGCGTTCGCTGTTCCCGCTGGAGGATAATTCGGTAGCGATCCTTTTCGCCATTCGTTTGGTCGCCCAGTGTCCCGGTGAATCTCCCGAACTCCATCACGCTCACCCGCATCGCCAGTATCCCGCTACTGATCTGGATATTGTCGACCAATCGCTTTGAAACCTCCGGCGGGGAGAAAGAACTGCTGGCGTCGGCATTGTTCATTGCTGCGTCGATTACCGATGGAATTGACGGTTACCTCGCGCGAAAGCGTGGGCAAATCACCACTATTGGAATGCTGCTCGATCCGCTCGCCGACAAACTGCTGATTGCTGCCGCTTTCGTTACCCTGGTTCAATTCAATCCCGCTCTGGTTCCGGCCTGGATCGCCGTAGTTATCATAGGCCGCGAATTTCTGGTGAGCGGCTTGCGCTCGATCGCGGCCTCCGAGGGATTCACGATAGAGGCCAGCGATTTGGGGAAGTTTAAAATGGTGGTACAGATTGTCTCCGTCGTCGCGGTGATTCTGGACCATCGTTGGAAAGAGTGGCCGGTTTACGGTCCATACGTTTTTCCGGTCCACTGGATTGCCCGCTTGGCCATCTGGTTCATGGTTGTGCTGTCGTTGCTGTCCGCAGGCGATTACTTCATTGCGTTCTGGTCCAAGATTGATCGTCAGGTTGTGAAAAGCCGCCGGCGCCGTGCATTTATCCTGAGTCGGCGCAGGAAGCGCGATGTCGCCGCTACCTAGAAATTCGTCTTGTCCACCATTCACGAGTTCATCCAGCGCTGAGTTTACAGCAGAAGAACGTGCAACCCTGCTTCGGTTGGCGCACACATCGATTGAATTCGCACTGGCGAAGCGCGAAATTCCACTCGATCCGCCCAACCTTCATCTCGCGGAGCTACGCGGTGCGTTCACGACGCTTTATGTTCACGGGCAACTCAGGGGATGCGTAGGCTATGTCGTTCCTGTAGCTTCCTTGTATAGAACGGTCGCTGAAACGGCTCAAGCCGCGGCTTTTGATGATACGCGTTTTCCTCCGGTGACACCCGAGGAAGCCGGCGAACTCGAAATCTCGCTCAGCATTCTCTCCCCTCTGCAGCCGATCCGTGCAGAAGAGGTGGAGATCGGCCGGCACGGCTTGCTTATTTCGCAGCATGGGCATCGTGGGTTGCTGTTACCCCAAGTGCCGGTCGAACACAGTTGGGACCGTGTGACATTTCTCGAACAAACCTGTTACAAAGCGGGCCTGCCTGGGGACGCTTGGCAAAAAGGAGCTAAGATCGAGGCATTCACCGCCGAGGTGTTCGGGGATGGGAACCACAGCTGACCACTTCGATCTTCCATCAAGCCGAAATTAGCTCAGCGGCAATCACTGCGCATTAATAAACACGACCGCGCTCGACTTGTCCGCGAGCGAAACGGCGAAATCCGGCGCGCCATCCTGATTGAAGTCACCCACAGCGAGCGAACTGCCTCCCGCGCCGATCGTGCTCACTGCGACCGGAGACTGGAAAGTTCCATTTCCATTTCCGTACATGAGCCCGGGATTGCCAATCTGGGGCAGATAGATGATGTCGGGGTTTCCGTCCAGATTAAAATCAGCCACGACGACCGCGTCGGGGGCAGTTCCGGTCGACAATGTGGAATAGGTTATTGGGTTCTGGAAGGTGCCATTACCATTGCCGAGAAACACTCCAATAACCTGATCGGAGGCGCTGGCCACCACTAAATCTGGGTTGTTGTCGTGGTTGACGTCGCCGATTACAACATCGAGGGCCTCATAGCCGGCTTTGTAGTCGGCGGTACGCGTGAAGGTGCCGTCGCCATTGTTCACGAACACAAATAGCGTTGCGGGGCTGGTTTCGGTATTGTTGTCGTTCGAAACGACAAGGTCGACGTGCCCATCTCCGTTCACATCGCCCGCCGCAACACTCCAAGGATGGCCGCGCGGAATGCCAATTTCTTCAAACGGTTCAAAAGTTCCGTTCCCATTGCCTAGGAGAACGCCGACGTAGCCTGCCTGCGGCAGATTTTGAAAGGAAAAGGCAATCGCAAGGTCCGGATGCTTGTCGCCATTGAAGTCTCCGACCGCGATTGAGACTGCGCCGTTGCCTCCGGAATAGTGAGTAAATTCGGTAAAAGTGCCATTGGCGCTTCCAAGGAAAATGATCACCACGGAATGTTTGTCAACGCTTCCCAAATATTGCACGACTGCCAAGTCCATAAATCCGTCGCCATTAAAATCCGCGGCAGCAATTGCCGTGCAGGATGACAGACGAAAATGGGTGGCCGGCTGAAAGGTGCCGTCTCCATTCCCAAGCAGAAGCGCAACACCTTGGTTTTGGTCGCACACCGCCAGATCGAGCTTCCCATCATTGTTAAGATCGGCGGCGATGATTTGCCCAGGATTGTTTCCAACTCTATAAACGGTGCCGGTAAGAAATTGCTGTGCGGCAGAGAAACTCTCCAGAAAGATCGCGCACACCGCAATGATGAGGAAGGTAACAATCGAACGGGTATGTTTCATGGTGACCTCTCGATGAAAGCTAGTAACGGATTTGTTGTGTAAGAAGGCTAGTCAGTCAACCAGTGAGCGTCAAGAGATGAAAGTCTCCTTCGGATCGCTGACCCCTAATGACAGACAATGATCGGCGACACGATTTACTCGGGCGTACGTGATTTTTCCAATTCCCGTCCATGTTCCACCACAAGCTCGATCAATTCTGCGATCTGCTGTTTCGACGTGCACGGATTCATGCAGGTCAGTTTTAGGTACTGCCGCCCGCGAACGATGGTGTGGCCGATCACTGCAATTCCGCGCTCGAATAGGCGCTGCTGAAGGTCTGCATTAAAGGCGTTGCTTTCGATTGCCGAGTTGGCCGGACAATATCGAAACACCACGCAGCCCATCATCGGCTCATGCACAACTTCCAATCTCACGCTTCGACGGATGAAATCGGCAGCATGGGCGGCTAGTTCAAGTGTGGCATCGATCATTTCTCCCAGCCGGGTTCTTCCAATCGCTTGCAACGAAACCCAGAGCTTCAGTGCGTCAAATCGTCGCGTGGTCGCGAGCGAACGAGTCACCAGATTCGGGACACCTCGTTCCTCATGGGATTCGGGGTTTAGATAATCCGCGTGGAGCTTAAGATACCGGAAATGGTCGGCGTTGCGCAGAAGAAAGGCCGCACAACTGATGGGCTGCCAGAGCAGCTTGTGAAAATCCATGCTGACGGAGTCGGCCGAATTGATTCCTTGGAGCTGGGCTCGATGCAGATGGGAAAACAGCAAAGCTGAGCCATAGGCCGCGTCAATGTGAAACCATGCGCCCGCGCTCTGCGCTAATGGTGCAATCTGCGGAAGCGGGTCGATCGAGCCGAAATCGGTTGTCCCCGCGGTGCCAACCACAGCCATGGGAATCAACCCCCGGGCTTGCAATTCCCCAATTGCCCGGGCGAGCGCATCGACGCTCATTCGGAAGTTTTCGTCGCTTGCTACGCGTACAACCGCGTCCGTTCCGAGTCCAAGCTGGGAGGCCGATTTTTCCACTGTAAAGTGAGCGACCTCCGAGCAAAGAATGCGCAGCTTGCGTGCATCGTTGGGCAAGCCCTGCTTTTTAACCGACCAGTGAAAATGCCGCTCCACCGCCGCATCTCGGGCCAGCAATAGCGCCATGTAGTTCGACTGCGTTCCGCCGGCTGTGAAGACGCCGCCACTTTGGCTGGGCAGTCCTGTTTCATCGCAAAGCCAGCGCACTATTTTTTCTTCCAGCACCGTGGCCGCGGGCGCTTGATCAAACGAGTCCATGGATTGATTGAGAGCGGTAAGGATGACCTCGGCGGCCAGAGCCGGAATCAGCGGAGGGCAATGCAAGTGAGCAGCGGTATTCGGATGCGTGACGGCGACTGACTCGGAAACGATTGCCGTTATATGCTTCCACAATTCATCTGGGGAACAGCGATCTTCGGCAACGACTCCGCCCAATACTTGGCGCAACGATGCAGCGGTCTTTCCGCTATAAGGGCCGGCCGGCAAATGTCGGCATAACTCGTCTATCGCGCGGGCCATCCATTCTTGATAGCTCGTACGGCTTTCCGGGGAATTTGTCAGAAACTCAGATTCGTACACGCACTCCTCCGCGAACTGGCAATTCACGGATTGTATTCTGCTGGCGTGAGAGGAATGAACCAAAGGGCAGATGGGTTCTGCGGCTGAAAAAAACAAGCCGGGAAGGGTTTCACCTTCCCGGCCATGAAGTGCGGTTTGAAAACTACTGTTGCGGATCGATCTCGACGCCGTCGCCGAGATGAATGTCTTCCATTGCGAAGACAATCATGGCGGTCGATGTCGTATCGGTGGTACTCAAAACAACGACCTCACCCACGGCGCGGCGTGGCAAGTCGGCGACATGGATGCGCGGGCCGTTGCTGGAACTGAGCATGCTCTGTTCGATCTGGGCTGGGTGCGCCTGTGTGTCATCCGCGGTCGACGCAGCGAAGGACAGCGAATCAACCGGATTATGCAGGTCGGCTTCATAAGAGCGGACCACACGGAAGTAGTCACCCGGCTTCACGCCCTGTTTCGCACCCAGATTGAAGTACACCTTCATGCCGGTACCGAGCTCTGAGTCGAAATCCCGAGCCATCGCAATACGCCCGCTGAGTTTACCGGAAGCCGGCACGAAGCGGTCGAAGCGGACTGGCTGATGACTGGGAATCGTGGTCTTCTCCACGTAGGGAACGGCGATGTCTCCGGGAAGAATCGGAGCGCAACTGAAGTCGATGTGCGCGATTGCGCTTTTGCTACGAGTGTCGACGATTTGAACAATCCCCAGTTCGTCGTACGCCTGGCCCATTGCCTTCTCGAGGGCAAACTGCCCATCAAACAACTCGTAGCGATTGGGGTCGCGCAATTCACGGACGATCGTGTAGCGCTGTCCGGCTTCGTATCCTTTACCGGCGAGGTAAACAAGTTCCCCGGTGGCGAAGTGGGTGGTGTTTGGTGTCTCCAAACCCCCAGCTACATAGTTCACATTGGCCAGGGGATGCTGTCTAACGAACCCGGCGCAATATAGGTCGGCATAGGTCGGCGTGGTAAATTGCTCTTTGGGGAAATTGGCATTGGTCGCCACTGTGCCTGCGGGTGAAGGGTGATTCGTGAGCGGCGTGGCTTCCTGTGCCTGTATGGCAATGGCCCAGCACAAAAGCAGCAACAATCCTGTTTTCTTCATGTTACCTCCGAAGCCCAGGCGTTCCGTTTTGGCCGTCCGGCTTCGTTAAGTTGCAGAAAAATAAAATACTTCCAGCTTCGGACAGTAACAACTGGGCTGGGGACGGTCAAGGTTACGCTGGTGTCATGCGGCATACGTTAAAAAGTTTTTGTCAAAAAAAATCTAATCCTTTGTTGCATCTGGAATTACAGGCTTGTAATATCGCGCCACTCCTGAAAATCTGATGAACGCGATTTCCAATCAGTCGTTTGCTCGTCTGCGGCCGTTGCGGCTGCCTCGCGTCTGCGTCGCCGTGATCGGCGCCGATCCTGCCGACATGTTTGAAAAGGCGGAGGCGCTGGTTCGCGATAATACCTTTCTCGAGTTCAGGTTAGATTACCTTTCGCGACCTGCGCTGGCCCTTGCCAGGATCAAGCAGTTTAGCGAGTCGTACCCCCACGTCACCACCATTGCCACCTGTCGTCGCGCCGCCAGTGGCGGCAAGTTCCGAGGGTCGATTGCCTCGCAACTGGACATCTTGAGCAAGGCCGCGGGCGCCGGCTGCCAATTGGTTGACGTCGAGTTGCAAACCGCCATGCGCCTCAAGCCGCGCCAACTTGAGCGTCTGCGCGCCAGCGCCTCGGTGATCCTTTCCTATCACGATTTCCGGGCGACGAAGAAACTGGACGACACATTAGAGAAAATGGCGAAGTTTCCCACCGATCTCTACAAGGTCGTGACCATGGCGACAAACTTGTACGACAACGTCGTGATGATGAAATTCATCGAGGCGAATAACGATGAACATTCCCTCATCGGCTTGTGTATGGGTGAGCAGGGAATTATCAGTCGAGTTCTGGGGCTGCGGGCGGGCAGCGCTTTCACTTTTGCCGCGCTCCGCGAAGATGAAAAAACTGGCCCTGGACAAGTCACGGCACAAGAGTTGCGAAATACCTATCGGATAGAGCAGGTGGATGCCGCTACTCGAGTTTATGGCGTGGCTGGCGATCCTGTGGCGCACTCGCTCTCTCCCGCGATCATGAACGCAGCGATGCGGCGCGAAACGGTCAACGGTGTTTATCTTGCCCTGCACGCGAAAACGCTGAAAGATTTACTCGCTTGCGTGCGCGACATCCCAATTCATGGCCTCTCCATCACCATGCCCTACAAAGAGGCTATTATTCCGTTTCTCGACAACACCGATTCTCACACAACGAAAATCGGAGCCTGCAACACGGTCGTCCGGGCACAGGATGGTAAGTTGTATGGCTTTAACACCGATACCGCCGGCGTCGTGCGGCCCCTGCAGCAGCGGATCGAACTCGAGAACGCCAAGGTCCTTGTGCTGGGCGCGGGAGGCGCTGCGCGAGCAGCGGTATTTGGACTCAAGGAGCGCGGCACCGAGGTTTATATCCTGAACCGAACTGCAGCTCCAGCTCAGAAGCTCGCGCGTTCAGCGCGGGCGCGACTTATCAAGCGGGCCGATCTAAAGAAGCTATCGTTCGACGTGATCATCAACGCCACCCCAGTCGGGATGGGTAACACCCGCGAGACCCCTCTGAACGCAAACGAGATTAAGGCTCGCTATGTTTTCGACATGATCTACGATCCGGCGGAAACCCACTTTCTCAAGTTGGCGCGGGAAGCTGGGGCTGAGACTATTCCCGGTACGGAGATGTTCGTTCAGCAGGCTGCGCGGCAGTTTGAGATCTGGACGGGGAAGCCAGCTCCGCTGGATGAGATGTTCTACGTAGTAAGGCTAGCATTGCAGGAGCGGGCAGCGGCAAGAAACGCCAAAGAGCCCAAATCCTAGAAGGTCCTGTGGACAAAACTCCGTATCCAGAAGTGATTGAGAAAGCTGACAGTTATCTTTCTTAACAGCCGATTCTTAAACTATCGATGCTGCTCCCTACAAAATGGTTGCATTTTTCAACGTTACCGAGGTAATATGAGCTTGAGCGCGGCATTGTGCGCTCGATCCAATCGTGGTACCGCCCTTTCTTCCAAGGTTCAAGAGCCGTAACCAACTGTCTCGCTTGGGGTAATTTTGCGCCCCGGGCCAGGTGCGGAGAGATCTTGTATGGCGTGGTACGCATATTGCCTGACCGAGCAACAATCCATCAATGAAACACGCGCGCGGCGCCCCTTCCTTCTGGAAGGCATTCAAGGAGTGAACGCAGCCCTCGTTTTCGGCTACCCCAGCGGCGAATTTGCCGTCGTGGTCAGCGAATTCGACCGAGCCAGCCATAGCTTGGACGATAAATCGGTTTTGGCGCATGCCCGCGTGGTGAGTTCCTGCTTCCGCCATGGCACTGTCCTGCCATTCCGTTTTGGGACAATCTTCGACACCGATGAGGCCCTCCGCCAAGCCGTTCGTACCAACCGGCGGGCGTTCGGCCGGAGTGTTGCCCGTTTGCGCGGCAAGTCCGAAATGCACCTGAAATTGGTCGTCCGCGACGGTTCGCTGCGTGACGCCTTGACCGACATCGAACTGCCAGACACCGTTGGCGGCGAATACCTCATGAAGCTGCGCGAAAAGGCCTCCCGTGAACGCGAACGCCAGACGAAGGCTCGCGCGCTCTCCGTACAAGTCCATAAAATGTTCAATCCGCTCGAAGAAGAGATCAGCTGCAAGCGCATGAACACCGACGGCATGCTGATCGATATCGCTCACCTGATTGACTCCAAGTCGGTGGAGAAGTACCAGAATCGCTATAGCAGCGCCGCCAAGCAGCTCAAGAACTGTGAGCTGTCGGTGAGTGGTCCCTGGCCGCCCTACCATTTCTTGCCCGGCAAGCTCCGTACCGTGGCTGGGAACTCGTAGCGCGGCTTACATCGCGGTGCACATAAGGAAGAACACGGCATACGCCCCTGCAGTCAATGTGCAGGAATCTGCAGACAGCTTCTTGTGCGCTTCCCAGCACTTGGCCCCGTCCCGCCTTTCCTCAGCCTCTAAGTTCCGAGTTTCTAACAACTTGCGTTTTTTCGCCCGGGCTGTCCGGCGGCTGCGTTCTTTGGCGCCGCAAATGCTTTATTCGAATGTCAATGAAAGAGGCCGCCGACGAAATGACCTTCACTCTGTTCTCGACATCTCTTCTTGGCCAATCCACTGGCGGATTGGCTTGAATCGCCTTTCCTGACTCCTTTCCATTCTGCCTCTTTTGAGAATGTGGCCCCAGAAATGGGGCCCTTTTTCTTGGGGCACAAACCTTACCATTTGGATGTAACCGCTTCCTTACACGCCCACTCGCTTAGCCGGCTCAACGCTCCGCAATCCAGGCACCTTGCCATATCAAACTGCGTCGCGCAGTAAGAGCAAACTCCCTGCGTCTGAAACGTATCGAATCCTCGCCCGCAATTTCCGCACTTCCAGAACTCGCCAATCGGAGGCGCGGTTTCGCAACGCGGGCAAGCAAAGCCCTCGCGCCGAGGCAGCTTCGCCACCTTCGACAGATATCGCGCGTGGCGCAACCCGCCCCAGCAATTCAGCAGCATGAAGGCTGCAAGAACGCCGTACCAGAGAGATTGCGCCCACAGTGCTAGTCCGATGAATCCAATGACGCCCACAAAGCCCAGGATCGTCGCGACCATTAAACTTCGGGCGCGGCCAATTACAAACCAGAGCAGCGAACGCAGAATCTGGCCGCCATCCAGTGGGTAGATGGGCAGAATATTGAAAACGAGCAACCAGAAGTTGATCATCGCGATGGTGCGCAGGAGGTGATGAAAGTTGGGCATAGACTCAGGCCAGCCCAACGAGCGGCTCAGCATCCCGAGTCCTAGCAAGATGGGAAACAACGCAACATTCACTAGCGGGCCCGCCGCAATACTCCAAAGCGTTGCGCCCGGTCGTGGCGGAGGATCGACATACGCCACGCCACCCAGTGGCCAAAGCACAATCTGGTCTGCATGCCCGCCCACCTGGCGGCAAGCCAATGAGTGACCGAACTCGTGCAGCAGCACAATCAGGAACAGCCCGAGATATTCGAGTACGTTGAACGTGATCGAGGAATAGTTCCTGCCGCGGCCATTGATTTCATACATCGCCACCAAGAACCATGACCAGTGCAGGTAGACGACGATGCCCGCTGCGCGGAAGAGCCGGATCGATCCTTTATGGGTGGGCATGAGCGAGAGTTATAGCACAGGTCTACTTTTGTGCAACCCCGGCCGAGGAAATTGCCACGGCTCCGGAACGCGAGAACACCGTCCCATGAGCGTACGCGTTGCCCTTAAAACCGTGCGGCCAGGATTTGCCGTCCATGCTTACCCCCGGACGGTCGCTGCCGGGGTCGCGAAAATGTTCGTCGAGCGACAACGTTCCGGTTTGCGGATCAAAGTTCACCATGAACAAGCGATGCTCGCCATATTCGCCGGAGTTGAGGATGATGCGGCGATTGTCGGTATCAGGCGAAATCCAATGCGGCTTTTGTTTATCGTCAAACGTGATTCGCGAGACCTCGCGGATGTGCGACAGATCGGAGATGTCATAAGCCGCCAGCGCGTGCTGCGAGAATAGCGTTTGCACCCAATAATTCCCGATGCGTAGCGGTACGGCGCAGGTGTTGCCGTCAAACGTTTTCAGATAACTCACCGTCGGCTGATTGGTTTCGAGGCCATCTACTTTATACAGTCCGCATGAAAAGGTGTGGATCAGCACGGTTTCCCCGTCGGCTAGCACTTGCGGTTCGCCCGGATTTAGTTGCTCTTTGCCACGCGGTCCCGGAGGCAACACCAAGGTCTGAAGCCGCTTCAGATCTGAAAGCCGCCAAATCTGTATCGTGCGGGCATCCCCGTCTCGGTCGTGCATCGCAGTATTGGTGCTGACGACGCGATTCGCCGCAGGCACGGCAACCAGGCTATAAGGACGAATAAGTTCGGCCTTCGCCGCGGGATCCATCGCGCTGCTGCTGCGAATCACAAATCCGCTTTCATTGAACTCCACTAGGCCGCCGCCATTCGACTTAGGATCGTCTCCACCGTGATACTGGAACGTAGCGAGCACATGGTTATCGGCCAGGCGAATATAAGTGTGCGGATGCATGTAACCCCGAAGTTCGCCGAATGAACTGACGAAATACGGATGAAGGGGATCGCGCAAGTCGAATACGATTGTGCGGCCGCTCTCAAAAGCATTGGCCAGCAGGAATCCATCCTGCGGCATTTGCAACTCGGTATGATGCGGGGTTCCACTCGGCCCCGGAACAGCGACCGAAGCGACAGGCTGGCCGTAATGAGGAGACTTCAGGTCGGCGTCCAGCACGGCGAGGAAATCGCTAGCTGTGCGCGTATCGTCGCCGGCCCACACGAAAAGGTACGAATGGCTCTGGCCAAAGGCTTGAATGGCGACGCAGAAGATCAAGAAGAAGAAAACGAGGCGGCGCATAACAACGATTTTGTGCCTTCGCAAACTTCAGTGTCAATTTGATGCGCGAACGCGATTCTACGTCCCTCCGATACTTCGGAATCCCGACCACCAGTTGACGCATCTTAATTTAGGCGCATATCATCTTCA
>Ga0335073_10000132_pt1 | contig 84989 bp, 79 predicted proteins | sample Lox_Sample_22_FD_207093 | JGI IMG/M metagenome (GOLD analysis project Ga0335073, IMG submission 207093) | Soil microbial communities from Loxahatchee National Wildlife Refuge, Florida, United States - Lox_Sample_2.2 | ecosystem: Environmental > Terrestrial > Soil > Wetlands | place: USA...
TGTGCATCGCTACTACTTTCTTCCTTATGGACAGCGTCATTCTTGACGGGTATATCGGGGACAGCGCCAGAGGAGGGCTGGCCTTCCTGCTTGTGTTCCTCGGGTTTTTGGCCGTCTGTCATGGAGTTGGTTTATTGTACCACGCAAATATACATTGACAAGCCCTGATTATCGGGGTACACTAATTGCCACAGGGAGAACGCAAATGGCAAACGTCCTACCAATGGAAAAGAAAGTGGCGGTCATCAGCGCACTGGCAGAAGGCGCGGGCATCCGACAGACGGAGCGCATGACAGGCGTTAACCGCGAAACGATCATGTATCTTGGCGTCCGCGTAGGCAAGGGATGCGCGAATATCCTGGACCGGAAGATGCGCGGCCTCTCTTGTCAGCATCTCCAGTTCGATGAGATATGGGGATTCATCGGCAAGAAGGAACGCCACATGCGCCCCGAAGATGACCCGACCCTTGGCGACGTTTGGACATTTTGCGCGATCGACTCTGACACCAAGCTAGTCCCATCGTTCAAAGTTGGCAAGCGCGACACGGCGACCGCGAACGCCTTTGTTGCGGATGTCGCCGCACGGATGGCAAACCGAGTGCAAATTTCCAGTGATGCGCTGCGTGCCTACGTGGATGCCATCGAGCTATCATTCGGGAGTGATGTGGACTTCGCGCAAATCATCAAGACGTACACACATGATGACTCAATCATCGCGGAACGGAAATTCAGCGCGCCGGAAGTGGTCACTACTGAGAAGCGCCGCATTATTGGCCGCCCTAACATGCGCCTCGCGTCCACAAGTCATATCGAACGATTGAACGGTACCACGCGCCTTCACATGCGCCGATTGACCCGGCTTACCTATGCTTTCAGCAAGAAGCTGGAGAATTTCGAGGCAGCCACCGCGTTGCACTTCGCCTATTACAATTTCGTGAAGCGCCATAATACCCTGCGCGTGACTCCCGCGATGGAAGCAGGAATCGAGCGGGATTTCTGGACTGTCGAGAATTTGATAGAGGCCGCGTGACCTACATCGAGGAATTGCGGGATGTAATCCGGCGCTTGCATGGCGTCGAGTCAACGCACGTTGAAAGCGTGCCCATCAAAGAGACGTTCCAGGGAAAGACCGTATGGGAGGGTATTGTGGAAGTGTTCGAGCTTCACGGCCATCCCAAGGCATCGAGACTCTATGCGTGGGCATACGAAACGGACAACCCAAAGAAGCCTAAGCATGTGACCGTACTGCATCTCGGTCCCATCACGTCACCGCTGTTGGCTGTGCGCGCTGCAATCGTGGAGGAATTCAGGGCCAATGAGTCAGCCGAAGAAAGCTAGGAAAGCAGGGCGGCCGCCGCTGCCCAAGGGACACGCGAAAGCCGAATTCCTCCGCATTCGCGTCACGCCAGAGGAATTGCGAGCGATTGAATCGAAGTCCAAAGCCATCAAGCAAACGATGTCGGACTGGATTCGTAGCACGTTGAATGCCGCTCTATGAGGGCGGGGAATTCAAAACCGGCCACTACCCGTGGGCGATCAAACGGTGCTTCCGGTCGAGAGTTTCGCGTATTTTCCGCGCCAGATCGCGGGGGGAATAAGGCTTTTGGAGCACTGGCAACCCTTTCTCCTGTACCCGCTGCAGTGCCGCCACATCCGAACTGTAGCCCGTAGCGAAGACGACCGGCAGGTCCGGTCTTTCGGCGCAGATGCGAGCATACACCTCCGGACCGTTGAGCTTGGGAAGCACGACATCGAGCAACGCCAGGTCAACCTGGTTGCGGTGCGCACGAAACTCGTGGATAGCTTGTTCGCCATCGGAGGCCAGCAAAACCCGATAGCCGAGATTTTCGAGCGTTTCCTGAGCCAGTTGCCGGAGACCCTCATGATCTTCGACGACCAAGAGAACTTCCGAGCCGCCAGCAACCGGTTTCGTTTCGTCGTCGGCGCAACCACGTGGTTCGGCTATCTCGCTCACCGGAAGATAGACGCAGAACGTGCTCCCTGCGCCAGGCCGCGAGAAAACCTGAAGGAACCCTCCATGCTGGCGCACGATGCCGTAGACGGTCGCGAGACCCAGGCCCGTTCCTTTGCCCATCTCTTTGGTGGTGAAGAACGGTTCGAAGATCCGATCGACGGTCGCCGAATCCATTCCGATGCCCGTATCCGTCACGCTCAGCATGATGTAATCGCCGGGCCGGGCGAGCGGCTGCACGCTGCAAAACTCCTCATCGACTTTCAGATTTATCGTCTCGACGACGAGCGACCCTCCGTTGGGCATCGCGTCGCGTGCGTTGATGCAAAGATTCATCAGCACCTGTTCCACCTGCACGGGGTCGGCGCGCACGACGGCAAGATCGGGCGCGAGATTCGCCTGAATCGAAATGTTGCCGCCGATGACTTTCTCGAGCAAGCTGACCGTTTCGATCACCGCCTGATTCATATCGATGTTTTTCGGTTCGAGAAGCTGTCTGCGGGCGAATGCGAGCAGTTGCCGCGTCAGAGCGGCGGCGCGGTCGGCCTGCCGGCGCACTTTTTCGAAATAGCGATGCAGTTTCGGGTTGGTTGACGTTTCCTCCACACCCATGTCGGCCCAGCCGAGGATGGCCCCGATCATGTTGTTGAAATCGTGCGCGATGCCCCCCGCCAGTTGGCCGATCGCTTCGAACTTTTGCGCCTGCACCAGTTGCTTTTCCATCGCGACATGCTCTGTGACGTCTTCGACGATCACTTCGAGACACGGCTTGCCGATTTCGGGGTCGGTCGCTTGCCAGCCGTTGAGGCGGACGATGATCTTTCTCGAGTCCTTGCTCTTCCACTCGACGGTAGCTTGGACGCGGCCGGCGCGAAGATACTCGGCGTGGACCTCGTCGCGGTCCGCCGGATTCGCGTAGAGCTCGCGCGACTGCCCAACGGCCAGTAGCTCCACGACCGAATCGTAGCCAAGCATTCGCGCGAGCGCGGGATTTGCGTCGACCAGAGTGCCTTCGGCGCTCACCCAATAAATTCCATAGGTCGAGTTGTCCACCAGACCGTGATAGCGTGCTTCACTGCGGCGAAGCGCCGCCTCTGCCCGCTTGCGGCTGGTGATATCGACAATGCTGCCGCGAATCAGACAGCGGCTTTCCGAAGGAAGCCGCACGAGGTGTATTTCGCAGAGGATTTCTTCACCGCTCGAGTTGCAGTGGATCCATTCAAAGCCGAGGGTCCGTCCGGTGGCGACGAGACGGACGTTCCGCCGCGCGGCAGCCTCGGAAGTTTCGCCGTCCGGTTGCCGCTCGGGGCTGAGGTCCGCGGGACCCCGCTTGAGTAGTTCGGCGCGAGTGAGCCCGAAAAGCCGCAACGCGTTCTCGTTGCAATCCACGAATTGTCCCGTCTCGCCATCCAACACGACGATCGCTTCCGGCGCGTTTTCCACGAGGACGCGATAGCGCTCCTCGCTCTCCTGCAACGCCTTAACAGCGGCGATTTCGGCGTCCCGCAGCGCCTTCTCGTCCTGCGCGCGGCGAATCGCCATCGGCAGGCGGGCCATTTGCTCCTTCAGGACGTAGTCGGTCACGCCAGACTTGATGCAATCCACCGCGAGCTCGTCTCCGATCGTGCCGCTGACCAGAATCAGCGGCGTTCGCGGTCGAATTTCTCGAATGATCGAGAGAGCATCGATTCCTGTCCAGCCCTTCATACGGTAGTCGGAGAGAACGATATCGACGGGGCTCTCGCGCAACTCGCGGACGAATTCTTCGCGAGTGGTGACCGCCGCGGCCTGGAAATCGATATCCAATTTTTTCAGGCCGAGCAGGCAAAGCTCGAGATCCTGCGGGTCGTCGTCCACGATGAGAAGGCGCAGAGGTTTCGCATCGGCTGAGTTCTTCGGCGGCGGCGGTTCAAGCATCGGGCCCTCGACTTTGGTCTTGCTATCACGCGAAAAACGCAGACACGGGCGGCGCGCTGTTCACCAGCAGCCAATACATCCCGAGCTGTTCCACAACCCTCTGGAATTCGCTGAAGCTCACCGGCTTCTGAATGTAGCTGTTGACGCCGAGCCTGTAGCTCTTCACGAGATCAACCTCTTCCTTCGAGGAAGTAAGCACGATCACCGGAATCGCTTTGGTGCGCGGGTCGGATTTGACTTCCTGGAGCACCTGTAGTCCGTCGACTTTCGGAAGCTTGAGATCGAGCAAGACGAGCGGGGGAGCTTCGTCGAAGCGCCGCGCGGCGAAAGGCCCGCGACAAAACAAGAAGTCGAGGGCCTCGGCGCCGTCGCGAACAAGATCGACTTCGTTCGCAAGCTTGCTCTTCTTGAGAGCGTGGAGGGCAAGTTCGGCGTCCGATGGATTGTCCTCGACCAGCAGAATCCTAACTGTCCTGGGATTGCTCAAGGCTCACCTTCGCTTCTGATTTCGATTCGTTCCATTCCGCTTGAGGCCCTAGCGTGAAAAGAAATGTGGCGCCGCGGTCGGGTTCCGATTCGGCCCAGATATCGCCGCCGTGGCGGCGGATGATCCTCTGGACAGTCGCGAGTCCGATGCCGGTGCCCTCGAAGTCCTCTTGGCGATGCAGGCGCTGGAAGACGCCGAAGAGCTTATCGGCGTACCGGGGATCGAAGCCCACGCCGTTGTCGCGGATGAAATAGGCCGGTGCGCCGTGACTCTCGCATTCGCCGACTTCGACCACCGCGCGTTCTCGCGTCCGCGTGAATTTCGCGCTGTTCGCGAGAAGATTCGAAAGAACGATCTTGATCAGTCCCGGATCGCAATCGGCGAACCCCAGCGGTTCGACCAGCCATTCGATCTTGCGTTCGCGAACCTCGGGGGGCAGCGCCGCAATCGCCTCCTGGACGAGGTCTTCAAGCCGCACCCTTTGCTTGGCAATCTCGCGCCGCCCGATGCGGGCGAGATTAAGCAGGTCATCGACGAGCTGCCCCATGTGGCTCGCTGCGGCGAGCACGCGATCGAGATAACGGATGCCGTCGGCGGAGAGCCCGCCGGCGTACTCCTCCTTCAAGATGCGGGCGAAACCGTCGATGTGCCGCAGCGGCGCGCGCAGATCGTGGGAGACGGAATAGCTGAACGACTCCAATTCTTTGTTGACCGTATTCAGCTCAGCCACGCGCTCGTTGAGCGCGGAATTCAGCTGTCGAATTCGGTCCTCCGCCTGGCGGCGGTCCGAGACGTCCCGAATGGCGCTCGACACGAGCACGCCGCCGGGCGTCTTTAGTGGGCTCAAGCTGATTTCGACCGGGAATTCAGTCCCGTCCCTGCGGCGTCCGGAGAGCGCAAGTCCGGCGCCCATTGCGCGCGGTTTGGGAGACTCCGAGTAGGTTCGCCGGTGCCCGGTGTGTTGCGTGCGCTGGCGCTCCGGGATCAGCATCTCGACCGGCTTCCCGATCAGGTCGCCGCGCGGGTAACCGAAGAGGCGCTCCGCTTGCGCGTTGACCAGCTGCATTCGGCCGGCCGCGTCGACGATCACCATGGCGTCTGGCGCCGACTCGAGTAGATTGCGGAATTTTTCCTCGTTTTCTTTGCGTAACGTAATATCGCGATTGGATTCGAGAATCGAACCCGGCTCGCCCGAAGCATTCGCTCGCAACGCCCATCGGCTCGAGACGATGATCTTTTCGCCGTCGCGTCGATGATGAACGAGTTCGCCTTCCCAGCGTCCCTTTTCGTACACCTCGGCTTCGATTTCGGACAGAGGCTTCGGGTACACCGTGCCGAGTAGTTCGTGGGAAATCTGCCCTCGGGCTTCGCGCCTGGTCCAGCCGTACAGTTGTTCCGCGCTCCGATTCCAGTAGATGATCTTCGCTTGAAGATTTCTGACGAAGATCGCATCGTGTGTCAGGTCGAGCAGTTCGGCTTGCTCGCGGTAATTGGCTTCGCTCGTACGAAGATCGAGTTCGATGTCGCGCCGCCGCTGGACCTCCTGCTGGAGCGTCGCGTTCGCCTTGATCCACTGGCTCAGATCGGGCAAGTCAATCGCTTCCGGCGCGACGCGCACCAGCAGAATCGCCGTCGAAACGGACGCAACCGCCGTGATCGCCTTGATCACGCCGGAAAGCCAATAGTCGCCGTGCCACAGGTTCCAGACCTCCATCACGTGCGTCGAGCCGCACGCCACGATAAACACCGCAAATAGAGCGAACATCCAGCTGAAGGGAACGTTGCGACGCCTGCGCACGAACCACACCAGAATGACCGGAATCGCAAAGTAGGAAAGCGCGATCAGCGAATCCGAGATCACGTGCAGATAGATGAGCCGCGAATTCCAGAGATAGCACATTCCGTGCGGCATGAAATCGCCGGAACCGAAGAGCTTCCGCAGAATTTCCATGCTCTCTCCGAAGGACGCTCCGCAATTCACGGCATCGCGAACGCATCCGATCGCAGGAATGAGAGGTCTTTCCTTGCGCTACTTACAGCAGAAAAGGCAACCGAGGAGCCGCCGCACCGCAGGGTCCTGGGGAAGGGAACTCCATTCTGACCGCACTCGCGCTTATGTCAAGACCGAGAGTAGTGCGCATATATCCGAGAAGTCACCCGAGGGGAACAACTGTTCCGAAACGGTAACCGCGTGACGAATCGATCAGCCGCGATGGTCGGGAGGAATATAGCTGCGCAGATCGTATCCCGTGTAGACCTGGCGCGGACGCATGATCTTCTGCTCCGGATCGAGCAGCATCTCCTCCCATTGCGCGATCCAGCCGGATGTGCGCGGAATGGCAAAGAGCACGGGAAACATCGTCATCGGGAATCCCATCGCCTGATAGATCAGGCCCGTGTAGAAATCCACGTTGGGGTAGAGCTTGCGCGTGACGAAATAGTCGTCCTCAAGAGCGATGCGCTCGCACTCCAGCGCGATGTCGATCAGCGGGTTGCGCCCCATGACTTCGAAGACTTCGTAGGCGATGCGCTTCACGATGCGCGCTCGCGGATCGTAGTTCTTGTAAACGCGGTGGCCGAAGCCCATCAGCAGCTTTTCGCCCGCCTTCACGCGCTTGACGTACGCGGGCACGTTGTTGACGGAGCCGATCTCCACCAGCATGCGCAGCACCTGTTCGTTCGCGCCGCCGTGCAGCGGGCCGTAGAGCGCCGCGGTGGCTGCGGCGGTCGCCGAATACGGATCGACGTGCGAGCTGCCAACGCCGCGCATCGCCGTTGAGGAGCAGTTCTGCTCGTGGTCGGCGTGCAGGATGAAAAGAACATCAAGCGCGCGCTCGAGCGTCGGATTGGGCCGGTACTGCAGCTCCGTGGTGCGGAACAGCATGTTCAGGAAATTGCCGGCGTAGCTCAGGTCGTTGTCGGGGTAGACGAACGGCATGCCCAGGCTGTGCCGGTAGGCGAATGCCGCGAGCGTTGGCATTTTGCCGATCAGTCGATAGGTCTGCTTCCGCCGCGAGTCGGGATTGAAAATGTCTTTCGCGTCCGGATAAAAGGTCGAGAGCGCGGCGACGGTCGAAATCAGCATGCCCATCGGATGAGCGTCGTAGTGAAAGCCGTCGAGAAACTTCTTGATGCTCTCGTGGATGAACGTGTGGTGCGTGATGTGGTAGTTCCAGTCGCGCAGCTGCGACTGTGTGGGCAGCTCGCCGTGAAGAACGAGGTAGGCGGTTTCGGTGTAGTTGCTCTTTTCCGCGAGTTCCTCGATCGAGTAACCACGATAGCGAAGAATGCCCTTGTCGCCGTCGATGAAAGTAATCTTACTGATACAAGAAGCCGTGTTCGTCAGCGCCGGGTCGTAGCTCATCATCCCGAAATCCGCGTCGCTAACCTTGATCTTGCGAAGATCAAGCGCGCGAATCGTGTCTTCCTTGATCGGAATCTCGTATTGGCGGCCGTCCCGGTTGTCGATGATGGTAAGCGTGTCGCGCCGCGACTCGGAGGAGGCCGACCCGGATTTGGTCGGATTCATTTCCTGGCCCTTTCCAGCGGTGACTGAGGACGGTTGAGACATGACAACCACACTCTACACCAAAATCGCGCCTCGGCGAACGGCTTTGCGCGAAAACACTGCAATGGAAGCTGTTCCTGCGGCCATACGGATACGTATGGTCCTCGAAGATTCAGCCAGAGGCAGCTCACTTCATCGGAGTGGGAAGGAGCTGCAAGACGTCGGGATCGACTGCCGCGAGTTCGCATCGATTTCTTCCCAGGTCCTTGGCCCGATAGAGTGCTTCGTCTGCCAGATAGAGCAGGGCGCGCGCTTCTACGGGTGGGTTGCCGGTGCTGCAGGCGATTCCGCAGCTGACGGTTACGTGGAGCTCCCCGCAGTCGGTTTCGACCGGTGTGGCCTCGATCTTTGCCCGAATTCGCCGCGCGATCGCCATCGTGTCTGCCGAGTCGGAGAGGGGAATCACCACGAGGAACTCCTCGCCACCATACCTGCCGACGGTGTCGTAGGGGCGAACGCAGGCCGCGATCCTTTCGGCGATCGTCTTCAGCACGAGGTCGCCCGTCAAGTGGCCACAGCCGTCGTTGACACGCTTGAAATGATCGACGTCGATCAGGATCACGCCAAAGGAGCTGCCTTCACGAGACTGGCGCGAGCGCTCGCGATTGATGGCTTCGAGCGCCGTGGCACGGTTCGCGACGCCAGTCAGCGCGTCGTGGGTTGCCTTGAATCGAAGCTCCTCCCGCGTGGCGATGAGGTTGTTTTGCAGATCGAGGATGCGGCGACCCACCAGCAGGCGCGCGCGAAGCTCTTCGGCGTCGAACGGCTTCGTCAAGTAATCGTCGGCGCCGCATTCGAGACCGCTGAGAATGTCTCCCCGCTGATTGCGCGCCGAGATCAGCAGGATGTAGAAGTACGGACGCTCCGCTTGGGAGCGAACGTGGCGGCAGACTTCCGGGCCTTCGAGGCCGGGCATCATCCAATCGAGCAGGGCGAGTTGGGGCGCCCCGGGGCTTTCGAGGATTCGAGCCGCCTCAAGCCCGTCGGCGGCGGGAATTACCCTATATCCCCATTTCGTCAGCAACGACTGCAACATGAAGCGGGCGACCGGGTCGTCATCGGCGACTAGTACCGTGTTTTCAGTTGCGTTGGCCTCGGTCACAATTGAACCCAGCCGGTCGTCACCGGGAGACTTTCTGGCAAGCGTGCGCGAGTTCGGGTAGTAGCCGGTCCATTTCGCGCTGGAGAGCGTCGATCAAGTCCGACGCGCCCTGCAGGTTCCCCGCGTGAGCGAGCTTTTCCAGCTTGAGCGCCGCGGCCGATATGGCAAACGCGCTCAGATTGGAGGCCGCGCCTTTGACCGTGTGCGCAAGCCGTTCGAGCGACGGCGCGTCGGTGCTGGAGAAGGCTTGACGAATCGCTTCCATGTTCGCCGCGGACTCGCTTGTGAAAATGCGGATGATTTCTTCGAGCAGCTCGCGATCGTCTTCGACGCGGGCGAGCGCCTCCCGCAGGTCAAACACACGCGGCTCGGCACCGCCGGCGTCCGGCGTCCCTTCTGTATTTGGCGGGCTCGCCAGCTTCGCGTCGATTTTCAAGGACGCCGACCGGTCGATGGCGCCGAACAAGTCCGAGGTGCGGATGGGCTTCGAGACGTAATCGTCCGCACCCATGCTGATGCATCTTTCACGGTCGCCTTTCATGGCGTGAGCGGTCAACGCGACAATGGGAATGTGAGCGCCGGTGGTTTGCTCCTTCATTCGGATCAAACGAATGGCTTCGAAGCCGTCCATCACCGGCATCTGAACGTCCATCAGAATCACGTCAAACTTCTCGCGATCGAGAGCCGCCAGCGCTTCCTGCCCGTTCTCGGTGGCGATTACTACGTAGCCTCGTTTCTGCAACAGCGTAATTGCGAGTTTGCGGTTCACGGCATTGTCCTCCGCTAGAAGAATTTTCACCTCGCGCCTGTGGTGCAGTGGTTCCGGACCCAGTGTCGTACGTTGATTCGGCGGCGCGGCGGACGGCGGGGTCCTCGAAACCGCCGCCAGAATCGCGTCCAGGACGTCCGATGGCTGTGCGGGTTTCAGCAGATAGCCTGAGACGGTCAAATCACGACACATCAGTGTTTCCGCGGAGTGGCCCGTCGAGCTCAAAATCAGAATCGGCAACCGACTCAGCGCCGGGTCGCTCCGAATCTCTTTGCTCAGGGCGCATCCGTCCATTTCTGGCATCTGCATATCGGCGATGAGCAGCCGGAACGAGCGCCCTTCGGCGTGGGCGCGCTTGAGCGTCGCCAAAGCTGCGGCACCACTCTCGGCGCACTCCGGCTTCATTCCCCAAGTCGCCAGCATTTCGACAAGAATCCGGCGGTTCGTGTCGTTGTCGTCGACAACGAGCACCGGCATGTTTTGGATGATGTCCGGATCGGCTGGTTCGGCGGACGGAGAGACGGTCTCCGCGAATTCAAAGCGGCAGGTGAAATGGAAAGTGCTGCCGCGCCCGACTTCGCTTTCGAGCCAGATCCTTCCGCCCATCAGGGAGACGAGGCGCGAGGTGATAGCGAGCCCGAGTCCCGTGCCCCCGTACCTACGGGAGGCCGATGAGTCCGCCTGCGTAAATGCGTCGAAGACCAACTGTTGTTTGTCTCGCGGAATTCCGATGCCGGTGTCGCGGACCTGGAAGTGAAGCACGAAGCCCTTCGAGTTCGCCGATTCCTTGTCGACCGAGACGACGATCTCGCCGTGCTCGGTGAACTTCACGGAATTTCCGACCAGATTGACGAGAATTTGCCGCAACCGCCCCATGTCGCCCTTTACGTATCTCGGAACATCCGGAGCCACGCGCCAGGCAAGTTCCAGATGTTTCTGGTGTGCGCGGAAGGCAAGCGCCTTGAGCGTTTCGCCCACCGTGCGCTGGAAGTGGAAATCGGCCGGGTCGAGGTCGAGCTTGCCGGCCTCGATTTTCGAGAAATCCAGGATGTCGTTCACGACGGTGAGGAGGGAATGAGCGGATGTCTTCACCATGCCGAGGTACTCGCGCTGTTCGGCCGTCAGATCGGTGTCGAGCGCGAGTTCCGTCATGCCGATGATTCCGTTCATCGGCGTCCGGATCTCGTGGCTCATGTTTGCGAGAAACTCGCTCTTCGCCCGGCTGGTGCCTTCGGCAGCCTCTTTCGCGCGGAGAAGCGCTTCTTCGGCGCGCCTCCGTTCGGTGATGTCTTGGTAGAGCAGGAGCGCTCCGGTGATTTTTCCATCGATCAGTAGGGGAACGGAAAAGGCTTCGACGTCGACCATGCTGCCGTCCTTGCGACGCCGGCGGGTGACGAGGTGGGTTGTCTCACCTCGCCAGAGCTTCGTGCTGTTGGATTCCACCTCATCCCGCAGTTCCGAACTCGACAGGAACTCCGATAAAGTTCGCCCGAGGATCTCCGGCTGTTTGTAGCCGAAGAGGTTTTCAAAGGCCGGATTGCACATCTGAACCGCATGTTTGTCGTCGATCGCAATGATGCCGATGGGGCTGTTCTCGATGAGAGAGTTGAGAAACGAGGTACGCTCGGCCAGCCATCTTTCGGCTTGCTCGCGCTCGGCGACCTGCGTCAAGAGCTCCTGGGTCCTCTGATCGACTCGGACTTCGAGCTGATCGTGGGCCGTTTGCAAGGCGTCGTCGCGCTGCTGGATCTGGGCGAGCATGTCGTTGAAACGGTCTACAAGGGATCCGACCTCGTCATTCCCGAATTTCGCGGCGCGGATCGAATAGTTTTTTCCGGTCGACACGGTTGCGGCGGTCTCCGCGAGCGCAAGAATGGGCCCCGAAATTACGCGCTGCAAACGCGAGGCGAGCAAGTAGGCGGTCAGCAGACACGCGAGAATGACGACGTCCAGGATTTCGAGGAAATCCTTCGCGCGGCCGTAGAGCTGCCCGAGATCGGAGTTCAGATAGACGGTGCCGATTCGTTCACCGCTCAGCCGAACCGGCTCGAATACGACGATGCTGTGCCTGGAAAAGCTAACTCCATCTCGCCCTGGTTTCGGCGGGACGATGCCCGCATCGCCCGCCGCACGCGCGTAGCGGGCAAACACGGAGCCATCCGACGCGTAGATGGCCGCCGATACGATGTGAGTCTGCGCCGCGAGCGAGCTCAAGGTATCGTGGGCCGACCGCGCGTCTCCGAAGGAAAGCGCCGCCGTAGTGTTCGCCCCGGTCATCTCCGCGGTTGAGGTGAGCTCGACGGCGATCTCGCGCCGGAACGCGTTGAGGTCGTAGATCGCCAGCAGCGTGCAGGCGATAAGGATCGAGACGCCGCAGGTGACCAGAACGATCAGCGTCAGTTTCTTTCGAATCGAGAGATGGCGATGAGAGCGCATATCAGTTTTTCCCGCTTTCCGACCCGCTGCGGACGATGGTGGCGAGCGCAAGCAGTTTCGAGCTGATCCGCAGGCCGGCTTGATCCGCCGCGCCCGGATTGATCAAAAACCGCACGTGGTTGTCTTGTAGAGTGAGCTCGATCGCGCCACCTGCGGCGGCGAAGCCTTCGGCGTCGCCTACCACGAGAACGCTTGCGCCTTTCAGGCTTCCCAGAATGTCCCGCAGGTGGCTCCTCTCCGATCCGCTGACGAAAAGGATTTGGCAGTGACGAGCCTCTGTTTCTTCCTTCATTCGGCGGACGATCACCGGGTGATTGGCGATCGTCTTGTCGCGCAATGCGTCGTCGATGGCCGATCCAAAGGGATCGGAGCCCAGAATGCAGATCGAGAAGGCCGACTGCGATTCGGGGAACGTGTTAGGCGGCCAGTCGACGAACTTAGCGAAGTTGTAGACAAACGCCGCCTTGAGCTGGTATTCGCTCGGGTTGTCCTGGGCAGCACGAACGGCACTCGCGAAAGCGATGCTCGCGATCATGGTCAGCGCGAGGAGCGCCGAGCGCAGAAAGCCGCAAGGGAGGCCCGCTCTCCACAGGCCCCGGTTCTGCGCATCTCTCCCCACTGCTCTCGTTTCGCCCAATTCTCCCCCGCTTCCAATCAAGGAACCTCGTCACGCCCGCGGCGGGCCTTCAGAATCTCCAAGTGAACTTGATGTAGGCGCTGCGTTTTACGAACGTTGTTTGCGCGCTGCCGCTGGAATCGAAGAACTCCGTGTGGAGGCCTTGTGCGAGATTCTGTCCGACAACGGCGATCGATCCCCCTTCGCTGAATTTCCAGGAAAGCTGGCTATCGAGGCGGGTGTACGAAGGCACGGACGGATCCCGAAAGCGGCCTACGAAATAGGCGGACGTGTCCCACGTAAACCCGTGCGAGAGGTCGACCCGCGATCGCAGCTGGGCCGAATGGTCCGGGCTTGCCCCTTGTGCGGACGCGACGGAGCCGATGTCCTGACTCGTTGGTTTCAGGTGCATGTGAATCTCTTCGAACGCGTAGCCGGGGTTCAGAGTCCAGCGGTCCGTCACTTTCCACGCGCCAAAGACTTCGATCCCTTGCGTCTCGCCGTACATCAGGTTTCCGTACGTGAATGGCAGGACGTAGTGCGGGGGCGCGGGACTTTCTTCGAAGAACTCCGGTGCCGGCTCGCTCGTTTCCTGATGGCCGTAGTCGTTGTAGTAGGACGCAAAATCGAACGACAGCCGCTTGCCGATCGTGCGCCGATAGCCCAGTTCGTAGGCGATCAGCGACTCGTCGTCGACGTGCGGATTTCCGATGAAGGCCAGCACCACCGGCACGCCGCCTGGCCCCGGGAAACTTCCGACATTCGCCCGGAAGTTGGCGTCGGTCTCGGCGGGGGATCGCACCGCGTCGGAGACCGCAGCCCAGATGGTTTGTTGCGAAGTCGGCGTCCATGCGACTCGCGCGCTGGGCATCACGTTGAGTCCCGTGTAGTGGTTGTGTTCGAGCTTGGTGCCTACAGTCAGGTAGAGTTGGTCGGGAATCAGCGCAATCTCGTCCTGCGCGAAGGCGGCGTATTCGCGTAGCTCCAAACTCGGCGGCACGAAAGAGATGAAGAAATCTCCTCGAGAATGAGAGTCGGAATCGAGGAAGTTGGCTCCCCAGACCATGTTGTTTCGTTTGCCCCAGGCGAGGTGATGGGAGAAATCGACGTTAAATGCGCCGCGATGATCGCCCAGCTGGTCTCCGCGATTGTACCGGTCGTACGAAACCTGGAGTGTCGTACCAGAGTGGTCGGAGATGGTGTGCGACCAAACGCCTTGTATGAAGCCTCCGGAAATATCCTCGAGGTCTTCCTCCGGAACGATTCCGGGTGATGTAACCCCGGGCACGTTGTAGGTCGGATCGCCGACTCGCATCGAATAGAGATCGCCTTGGAAGGTCAGCGAGTCTCGCAACGAAAGCGTTGTATCGGTGCGGAAGCCGCCGCGGAGCGCGTGCCATCCGTCCCCGCCGTTTCCGCCAGCGAGCGCCGGCAAGTGATCGTCATCGAAATACTTGCTATACACGCGGTAGTCCGTGTTCTTGCCGACTGCGCCGCCGTATTGCAGGGTCGCAAAGCCTTGGTCGACGTTTCCGCCGCCGCCGGTCATCAGCGCGCCCCGCGTTTCAGAGGCTTTCTTCGTGATGATGTTGATCACGCCGTTGACGGCGTTGGTTCCCCAGATCGAGCCGCCCGGCCCGCGAATCACTTCGACTCGCTCGATGTCCTCGAGCGGCATGTCCAGCTGCTCCCAATAGACGCCGCCGAAACTCGTGGTGTACACGCTTCGTCCGTCCACCATCACGAAGAGTTCGTTGCCGAAGCGCGCATCAAAGCCTCGCGCCGAAATCGCCCAGGTATTGGCGTCGATCTGAGCGACGTCCATCCCCGGCACCAGGCGCAGCAAGTCGGGAATGTTGGTAGCGCCCGAGCGGCGAATGTCTTCCTGCGTGATTACGAAAATCGCGGCGGCCGTGCGGGCGATGCTTTCCTCGGTTTTCGATACCGAAACGACCTTCACGTTCATCAGGTCTTCGAGGCTCTGGCTGGCAAGATCGACGTTCTCTTGCTGCGGCCATGCGCCGGGCGGAAACACAAGCAACAGCGAAGCGCACATTGCCAAAGCGCGCACCGATGCAAGCGAGACGCGAAGGCTGGGCTTTGCCCGGGCGTTTTCCACGTCGTGGTAATTTTGCTTTCTCACTCTCTTCACCCCGGACGCCCCGCTCGAAGCGCCCCCTTTTTCGCTCCCTCTAAGCAGGTGATCGACACAAACGCACACCCCATGCAGGAGGAAAGCGAGGCGAAACAAAGCAGGGAAGCCGCCAAACGCGCGCGTTCTCGATCGAGCCAACCCGTGTGGATTCACTAGGCTGGGGGTGGTTCTTTGTGGCACAGAGAAGCGTGAACCTCCCAGCGAGTTCCACTTGCGAAGTTCCGCTCCAGTCTGAAACCGTGGCGGTTGCCCGTGGCGAAACTCGGACCTACAAACCACTGTCTTGCTTCTGGACGGCGTTTTCCGTATGGTGTGGACGACAAATTCCCAGAGAGAAACGATGAAACGCATACTGGTAATCGAAGACGATAAGGACATCGTCGAGCTGTTGAGGTACAACCTCGAGAAGGACGGCTTTCAGGTCACGACAAGCGCCGATGGCGGCACGGGCCTCGCGCAAATCCGCAAAGCGCCTCCCGACTTGCTCATTTTGGACCTGATGCTTCCCAAGGTTTCCGGGCTGGACATTTGCAAGGAAGTCCGCAAGGACGTCAGCTTGAATCGCCTGCCGATTTTGATTTTGACCGCCAAGGGTGAGGAAGCCGATCGCGTCGTCGGGCTCGAGCTCGGCGCCGATGACTACGTGACGAAACCCTTCAGTCCTCGGGAACTCGTGGCGCGCGTGAAAGCCCTTCTGCGCCGCGCCGAGCCGGGCACTCCCTCGGAAAAGCCCATCGAAATCGGGGCGCTGCGCATCGATCCGGCGGCCTATCGCGTGACGCGCGGCGGCCGCTCGGTGCCGATGAGCACGCTCGAATTTCGCCTGCTCTATTTTCTCGCGGCCCGGCCCAATCGCGTGTTCACACGCGATCAATTACTCGACGGCGTTTGGGGCACCGAGCGCTTCGTCACTCCGCGCAGCGTGGATGTGTATGTTCGTCGGCTGCGGGAAAAGATCGAATCGGATCCGCAACATCCCGCGTACATGAAGACAATCCGCGGGGCGGGATATCTCTTCGAAACCCGTGCGAGCTAGGCTTTTCTGGAAACTCGGGCTAGGCTATCTTGCCCTTTTGCTTGGAATTTTTCTCGCCTTCGATTTCTACTCCACAGACGTTCTCCGCCGTGGCTACCTTCGCGCCGCCGACGAAAGCCTCGCGTCGCTCACGAACCTCGCGCAACAGCGTCCACCCCGCATCGGCGATCCAGCCGACCTCCGCGTCTGGGCCACTTGGGTTGCTTCAAGCGGAGCGCGCGTTACGGTAATCGCCGCCGATGGGCAAGTCCTGGTCGATTCCGCTCGCGACGCCGAAACGATGGAAAATCACGCCGCGCGCCCGGAAGTGCAGCAAGCGCTTTCCTCGGGCGAAGGAGAGTCGATTCGCAACAGCAAGACGATTGGCGTGGATTTCGTCTACCGGGCCGTGCGCTATCAGCCCCCGTCCGGACCGCCGGTGATCATCCGGATGGCCCTGCCTCTTGCGGAAATTGACTCCGCTGTCGCCGAACTCCGCCGCAAGCTTCTTGGTGCATCGCTCCTAATTTTGATAGTTGCGACTGCGATATCGCTCACGGTCTTCCGCGTGTTTTCGGCTCGCATCGGGCGGCTCGAGCGCTTTTCGCGGCGCTTAGCCGAGGGAGATTTTCGTCCCCTGCCTTCCGGTCGATCGCACGACGAACTCTCCGATCTTACGGTTTCCCTCAACGAGATGGCCGCTTCGATGGACCGCACGATTCGTTCGCTGAGCGGCGAGCGCAACCGCTCGAGCGCGATTCTCCGAAGCATGGTGGAGGGCGTTGTGGTGGTCGATGCGCAGGAACGAATCGTGTTCTCGAACCACGCGTTCTCCGAAATCCTGAGTCTCAATCCCACTTCGATCGAGGGCCGCCCGGTCATCGAGATCGTTCGTAACACAGCGTTGCTAGGGCTCATTCGCCGGGCGCTCGACGGCGAAGAAGGCCTGCAAACCGATATCGCCATGGGAATCGTTCAGCAGCGCACGTTTTCGATCACGGCGACGCCCGTGCAGGCGCTCGAGTCGGGCGCCCCGGGTTCGCCCATGGTCGCGCCTCCTGTGCCTGAGCGGCCGTCGGGCGCCGTTGTCGTTTTGCACGACGTGACTGAACTCAGAAGACTCGAGCGCGTGCGTCAGGATTTCGTTGCCAACGTTTCTCACGAGTTCAAGACGCCCCTCACCGCCATTCAGGGCTTTGCCGAGACGCTCCTCGCCGGCGCCATGGAGGACTCGCACAGCAACCGGCGCTTCCTCGAAATCATTCGCGATCACGCCGTCCGGCTGGCCCGCCTGACCAACGACCTACTTAAACTCGCGCGTATCGAGGCCGGCAAGCTTGAGGTCGAGTTTTTCCCCGTGCAACTGATGGAGGTGGTGGAACGCGCTGCCGAAACCACCCTGTTGAAAGCCAGCCGAAAGCAGATCACGCTCGAGGTAGATATTCCGTCCGGACTGCCCATGGTCCGTGGCGACGCCAGTCTGCTCCGCGACGTCCTCCAGAATCTGATCGACAACGCCATTCAATACACTCACGAAGGCGGGCGAATTCACGTGAACGCAACCACCGGGCCGCGCGGCGTCGTCGTTTGCGTGGCGGATTCCGGGATTGGGATTCCGCTCGCCGACCAGGAGAGGATCTTCGAACGTTTTTATCGCGTGGACGCCGCCCGCTCGCGCGAAGCCGGTGGCACCGGCCTCGGCCTTTCGATCACCAAGCACATCGTCGAGGCTCATGGCGGCCGCGTATGGGTGGAAAGCGAAGTGGGGCACGGATCGAAGTTTTTCTTCTCGGTGCCGCTCGCGAGCTAACTGACCGGTGGCTGTTTTCGAACGTTCATGTGTGCTTCATCTCCTTGCAACAGGAGAGCAGAATCCTGCAAAAGGCTACATAGAACTTGGGCGGCCGCGCCGCCAGGGAGACACGGGGCTGTGACGATGACCACAATGAGCTCGGAAGGCGTCTTTCAGAGCGTCCTGATGAACTACTTGGTGTCGCAGGCGCGCACGGTGGAATCGTCGATCAGTCGCGCCTTGATGGCTTTGCTTGACCGCAACGAGCGGCTCGCGAGCGAAGTGTTTCTCACCGAGCCGCGCATCAACGAAATGGAAATCGTGATCGACGAGCACGCCATTCGCTTGCTGCGCCAGGGCAATCTCACCGAGCCCGATATTCGCCTGATTGTTGCCACTCTCAAAATCAATAACGACCTCGAGCGCATGGGCGATTTGGCCGTCAACCTCGGCGAGCGTGCGGTCTCCCTCGCCTCCATGGGCACCGTCGACTCCCCCGCGGAGCTTGAGCCCATGACCGGCGCGGTTCGCGCAATGGTCTCGAAATGCCTCGGCGCTTTGATCTACCAGAACGTGGACCTCGCGACGCAAGTGCTCGAAAGCGACGATGTGGTCGATCAATTCCGCGACCGCGTCTTCGATGCCCTTCTGGCCGGAATCGCGGAAAATTCCGCGCAGGCCGCCCCGAATCTTCAATTCGTGCTGGCTTCGCGCAATCTTGAGCGCATCGCCGATCACGCCACGAATATCGCCGAAGACGTTCTCTTCTGGGTGCGAGGACTCGAGGTGCGGCACGGCAGAGCAAGGCAACTCGAAGCCGCTGCAGGCACTTCCGAGGCGGCCAAGGCGTAGTCATCGAGTTTTCACACGCCACTCATCGGACGTTCAACCGCCCCCTCTACCCTTCGAGCGTGCCGGGGTCTAGTCAGGCAACTGGGGGAAATCCGGGAACAACGAATTGCGATTGAGTTCTGGCGCATGGCGACCTGCGCCGGATGCACCACCCCCTTGGTTCGCCTCAAGGGGCGCGGTCTGATCCACCCCCCGAGACCGCGCCCCTGCCTTTCCCTGTCGAAAGGTGCATTCATCCCGAATTCTTTTGGGTGTAACACGGTTGCAACAATTCTGAAACGATAATGACGGAGGCGACTGCGACATATGCGAAAGTTTCTCGTTAGCTTGCTAGCTTTGTGTGCCCTGACCTTCACGGCCCAGGCACAATCGGGTACCGTGCTCCTGAACGCCGCCGGTGCCACCTTTCCGGCACCCATCTACTCCAAGTGGTTTGACGTCTACCACACGGCGCATCCCGATATTCAGATCAATTACCAGCCCATCGGGTCGGGGGCGGGCATTCGCCAAGTCCTGGCCGGTACGGTCGATTTCGGCGCATCGGACGGCCCCATGACCGATGAACAGCTGGCCCAATCGAAGGTCAAAATCCTTCACTTTCCGACGGTCCTTGGCGCCGTCGTGCCTACGTATAACATTCCTGGCGTGACCGCGAGCCTCAACTTCACCCAAAAAGTGCTGGCCGGGATCTACCTCGGCGAGATCACGAAGTGGAACGATCCGGAGATCGTCAAGGCGAACCCGGGCGTAAAGCTGCCGGCGGACGACATCGTCGTCGTTCACCGTTCGGATGGCAGCGGAACCTCCTACATCTTCACCGACTTTCTTTCGAAGGCCAGCGATGAGTGGAAAAGCAAAGTGGGCAAGGCGACCTCGGTGAACTGGCCGGTCGGGCTCGGCGGCAAAGGGAATGACGGCGTGACGGGTCTCGTGAAGCAGACGCCTGATTCGATCGGCTACATCGAACTGATTTACGCTTTGCAGAACAACATCACCTACGGAGCCGTGCAAAATGCGGCCGGCAAATTCCTGAAAGCGGACTTGGCGGGCGTCACCGCCGCAGCTGCTGGCGCCGCAAAGGAAATGCCGGACGACTTCCGTGTTTCGATCACGAACGCTCCGGGAGCAGCCGCCTATCCCATCTCCAGCTTCACCTGGCTCTTGATCCCCGCGCAGATTCAAGACGCGACAAAGCGCGACGCGATCAAGACCTTCCTCAAGTGGATGATGACGGAGGGGCAGAGCTACAACGAAGGACTTTCCTACGCCAAGCTCCCGAAACCGGTCGTCGCGAAGGAAATGAAGCAGATTGCACTGGTTCAGTAGGCTCGACCAAGGATGGCAACAACGGCAGCTCCGATGGATCAAGCGGTCCCGCCTCAGGCGGGACCGCGTTCTTTTGTCCACCGCCTGCGCGACGGTGACGAGATCGCGCATGTTGTCACCCTGTTATTCGCGGCTCTGATCCTCCTCGTCACTTCGACCCTTGTTTTCATCCTCTGGCAGAAGTCGCATCTTTCTCGCACTCAATTCGGCTGGAACTTCCTCTGGACGAGTGTATGGGATCCAGTGTTCGATCATTTCGGGGCTCTTCCCTTCATTTACGGCACCTTGGTTACATCCGTTGTTTCGTTGGCGATTGCCGTGCCGCTCGGCCTCGCAGCGGCGATATTTCTCGCTGAGCTTGCTCCCCGCACCTTGAGTGATTACATCGCGTTTCTGATCGATCTGCTGGCAGCCGTCCCGAGCGTCATTTACGGCTTGTTCGGTATCTTCATCGTGGTCCCACTGATGCGCACGACGATCGGTCCCGCCCTGAAACACACCCTCGGCTTTCTGCCCCTTTTCGCGGGGCCGAACTACGGCGTCGGTTTTCTCACGGCGGGAATCGTGCTCGCTATCATGATCGTGCCGTTCATCATCTCCGTGTCTCGCGAGGTGCTGCTCACCGTTCCGCGAGAACAACGCGAAGCGGCCATGGGCCTCGGCGCCACCCGCTGGGAGGCCACTTGGAAGGTCGTCGTGCCTTGGGCGCGCACCGGCATTATGGGCTCCGTGTTCCTCGCGCTCGCTCGTGCCCTCGGCGAGACGATGGCCGTCACGATGGTCATCGGCAACGACCCGAAAATTGCGACTTCGCTCTTTGCCCCCGGCTATACCATCGCCGCTGTAATCGCGAATGAGTTCACTGAAGCAACCGGCAACTTATACCTCAGCGCGCTCATCGAGCTGGGCCTCGTCCTATTTCTCATGACGTTCATTCTGAATGGCCTGGCCCGGTTACTCATCTTGGCTACTGAGCGCGGAGGAGGCCGTCCGTCGTGAAGCGGGCCCGCATAATTTGGCGTAAGTCGCTCAACGTCGTGATGCTAAGCCTCACCGGCGTCGCGGCCTTCGGCGTTGTCTCCATTCTCTTTCTCATACTCGGCTACTTCATAATTAACGGCGGGCGCTCTTTGAACTGGGCCTTCTTTACGCAATTGCCTAAGCCGATCGGTGAAACCGGCGGCGGGATGGCCAACGCCATCCTCGGTAGTCTCAAGCTCCTCTTTCTTTCTGCGATATTCGGTTTGCCCGTTGGGCTGATGGCTGGCGTCTACTTGGCTGAATTCGGGGGGAAGACCTTCGCGTATATCATTCGCTACACGGTCGACTTGCTCAACGGCGTTCCTTCGATTGTGATAGGCATCTTCGCGTACGCGCTTGCGGTTCAACCGGTGAAGCATTTCTCGACTCTCGCCGGCGGTTTTGCCCTCGGCGTTATGGTCGTTCCGATCACGGTACGTGCCACCGAGGAGTTCCTGCGCGCCATCCCGAATAGCCTGCGCGAAGGCGCGATGGCCCTCGGCGCAAGCAAATGGAAGACGATCGCGAGTGTGATCCTTCCGGCTGCCAGCGGCGGTATCATTACCGGAATGTTGCTTTCACTCGCCCGTGTCGCCGGCGAGACTGCTCCGCTGCTTTTCACAGCCTTGGGCAATCAGTACTGGAGTCCCGGCTTGGGGCAGCCAACCTCTGCGCTTCCCCTGATGATTTACCAATACGCGATTTCAGCCTACGATGATTGGCACCGGCAGGCTTGGGCCGCCGGTTTGGTCCTTCTTGGCTTGGTTCTGCTTGCGAATCTTGGTTGCCGGCTCGTCATCACTCGCCGGGGAGTTCGAGGTGTCTGATATGGCTCCAGCTGCTCAAGGGAGTAACGCAACGGCCGCACGGCTCGCCCATCAGGCGGAGACGAGCGAACATTCGCACGCGGCTTCCAAGAAGGAGGCGCTGGTGCGCTTTCAGATTTCACATCTGAACTTTTTCTATGGTCCGAAACAGGCCGTGTTCGACGTAAATCTGAGCATTCCGGCCAAGAAAGTCACCGCCCTGATCGGCCCCTCCGGATGCGGCAAATCCACCTTCTTGCGCACCCTTAACCGCATGAACGAGACGATCCGCCACAGCCGCGTCGTCGGCGATATTCTTCTCGACGGCCAGGATATTCTTCAGATGGACGTCGTGGCCCTCCGCCGCCGCGTGGGCATGGTTTTCCAGCGGCCGAATCCGTTTCCAAAGTCCATCTACGACAACGTCGCCTACGGCCTTCGCGTCAACGGCTACAAGGGCCGGCTCGACGATCTCGTCGAGCACAGCCTTCGCCGCGCCGCCCTCTGGGAGGAAGTAAAAGACTACCTCCACAAATCCGCCTTCGCGCTTTCCGGCGGCCAGCAACAGCGCCTTTGCATCGCGCGCGCTCTCGCCGTCGATCCCGAGGTGCTGCTTCTCGACGAACCCTGCTCCGCGCTCGATCCCGTAACCACCGCCAAGATCGAAGAGCTGATGTTCCAGCTGAAAGACAGCTGCACCATGGCGATTGTCACCCATAATATGCAGCAAGCGGCCCGCGCCAGCGACTTTACCGCCTTCATGCTTGACGGGAAATTGATCGAGCACAGCGAGACTTCGAAGCTTTTCACCACGCCTCAGGATCCGCGCACGGAGGCTTACATCACCGGCCGTTTCGGATGATGCGGCGGGCCATCGCCCACAAGGACTAGAGGATCATGGAACGCCATTTCGAACACGATCTCGAAGAGCTCAAGCGCCGCATACTTTGGATGGGGAGTCTCGTGGAGCGCGCCGTCCATCAAGCAGTCCACGCGGTGCTCGATGCCGAGGAGCATCTCGCCGAAGCCGTCCTCTCCGAAGAGGACGCCATCAACGAGATGCAAATCGAGATCGACGAGCGCGTCCAGCGCCTGCTCGCGCTCCAGGCGCCGATGGCGGTCGACCTGCGCTTCCTGCTCGCGGTTTCGCGCATTAACGGCGACCTCGAGCGCATCGGCGACCAGGCCGTCAATATCGCCCACTCCGCCATGCGCGTTCTGCGCCACCCGCAGGTGAAGCCCTACGTCGATCTACCGCGCATGAGCGAGCTCGCCGAGGGCATGGTGCGCGACAGCCTCAACGCTCTCGTCCGCGGCGATCAGGATCTCGCGCAGAGCGTGCTGCAGCGCGACGATCAAGTGGACCGGCTGCGCGATCAGCTGTTCCGCGAGCTGCTCACTTACATGATGGAGAATTCCTCGGTCGTGTTCTCGGCGTTTGAGCTGGTGATGGTCGCCAAGAATCTCGAGCGCATCGGCGACCACGCCACCAATATCGCCGAGGACGTCATCTACTTCGTCGCCGGGCGCGACGTTCGCCATCCGGCTCTCGACCGCCGCTAGGCCCGCTCCTTTCTGTCACTCCGTGCTTCGGGTGACGCACCCGATAATCTCGTGTAAAATTGTTCCCCCATGACAAACACAACCGCCATTGCGCCCAGCGTCGCCGAGATGCTGCGCGGCTTTTCAATCGAACTGAATCCCGGGGATGCCAAAGTAATGGACGCGGCTCCCGGCCGGCTCGAGCCCGGCACCGAAGTGTTCCTGACGTGGATTCCGGGGACGAACCCGATGGAGACGATCGCGCCGGCGGGCAAGCTCCGCAAGGCGGGGCTTTTCCCGAGCCCGCATATTGGCGCGCGCCACGTTGAAAGCGCCGCGCAGCTCGAACAATTCGCGACGCGGCTGGCCGGTGAAGGAGTGGATCGCGTCCTTATTATTGGCGGCGACCGCGACAAGCCCGCCGGTCCCTTCGATTCAAGCCTCGCGGTGATGCAGAGCGGCATATTGCAGAAGGCCGGCATCACGCGCATCGCCATCGGGGCGTTTCCCGAAGGCAATCCGGCCATTCCGGATGCGCTGCTTGTTCCGGCGCTACCGGCCAAAGTGAACTTCGCGAAAAGCAACGGCTTGCAGACCACCATCGTGACGCAATTCTGCTTCGACGCCGAACCGATCCTTAAGTGGCTGCACCAAATTCGCAGTCAGGGAATCGACTTGCCGATTCGGGTGGGGCTGGCAGGCCCGGCCAGCATCATTTCGCTCACGCGCTACGCCCTGAAGTGCGGCGTCGGCAATTCGATCAAGGTGCTCACCGAAAAGCCCGCGTTCGCGAAGCTTCTCGTCGACAAAGGTCCCGAGCCGATCATTCGCGACGTCGCCGCCGGTATCGGTCCCGGCGAAGGCGCGAAGCTGCCGCTCGGCATCGCCGGCCTCCACTTCTTCGTCTTCGGCGGATTCAATAAGACCGTCGACTGGATCCAAGCCCAAAGGGCTCAGTAGCTTCCGCTAGGTTCCGCCCGCGAACTCCGGCTGGATTTGCCGCGCCGGGGTGTGCCGATTCTGAGATAGAATCGGCCACCGATGGCCCCCGCTCGCGAAAGAACGGTCACCGCAATCTATCCCGGATCCTTCGATCCGGTTACCAACGGCCATCTAGACCTGATTGCCCGCGGCGCCACGATTTTCGACCGGCTCGTGGTCGCCGTCGCGCGCAACGTCGAAAAAGAGCCGCTCTTCGACGTGAAGGAGCGCATCGAGATTCTCGAGACCGTCACCTTCGATTGGAAGAATGTCGAGGTGGACAGCTTCGACGGCTTGCTCGTCGAATTCGCTCGCGAGCGCCACGGCACCGTGATCCTGCGCGGCATCCGCGCCGTCTCCGACTACGAATACGAATTGCAGATGGCGATGATGAACCGCAAGATCGAGCCCTCGATCGAAACCGTCTTTATGTTGCCCGGCGAGGCTTACGGCTATCTGAGCTCGCGCCTGGTGAAAGAGCTCGCCCGCTTCGACGGCCTCCCCAAAGGACTGGTCCCCGCGATTGTTGAAGAGCGTCTGAAGGCCAAATTCAGATAAAATAGGCAGGCGCATTTCAGTCGAAGGGGACCAATATGGCTTCCAGTGTGAAGACAGAGGTATCGTTTCAGTTTTCCGACCGCGTGAATCGCATCGCCGCATCGCCCACCATGATGGTCGTGCAGGCTGCCGACCAGTTGAAGTCGAAGGGCGTTGATGTCGCCGAGTTCGGCGCGGGCGAGCCCGACTTCCCGACGCCCGACCACATCAAGAACGCCGCGATCAAAGCGCTCGAGGAAAACCGCACCAAATACACGCCGGTCCCCGGCATCGGGTCGCTGCGCCAGGCGATTTGCGACTGGCACAAGACGCAGCTTGGTTCGTCGTATCAGTCCGCCGAGTGCGTCGTCACGGTCGGCGGGAAACAGGCGATCTTCAACGCGGTCTGTTCGCTCGTCAACCCGGGCGACGAAGTCGTGATCGCCGCGCCCTACTGGGTCAGCTATCCCGATATCGTGAAGTACGCGGGCGGCGTTCCGGTCGTGATCGAGACAGCCGCCGAAGACAATTTCGTGATGCGCGCCGCCGCGGTCGAAAAAGCCATCACGCCGCGCACCCGCATCGTGATCGCCAATTCACCCAGCAACCCGACGGGCGGCGTGATTCCGCCGGCCGAGTTGCGGAAGATCCTCGAGGTTTGCGAGCGCAAAGGCGTCTGGCTCATGTCCGACGAGTGCTACTCGCACTTCACCTATGGCGACGCGAAGCCGTATTCGATCGCCAGCGTCCTCGAATCGAAGAACAGTCTCATCATCATCGGCTCGATGTCGAAGACCTTCGCGATGACCGGATGGCGCATCGGCTACGCGCTCGCCCCGCAGCCGCTGATCGCCACGATGACCAAGCTGCAAAGCCAGTCGACGTCGAACCCGACCTCGATCGCGCAGTATGCCGCCGTGGCCGCGATGACCGGACCGATGGATTCCGTCCCGGTGATGCTCGCCGAGTACGCGCGGCGCCGCGAACGCATCCTGGCCGGCCTGCGCGCGATTCCGGGCGTCACCTGCACGGCGCCGCAGGGCGCGTTCTATGTGTTTCCGAATGTCTCGGCGCGTTTCACCCCCGAGATGCCCGATTCCGCCGCGGTCGCGAAACAATTGCTCGAACGCGAGCACGTCGCGCTCGTGCCCGGCGAAGGATTCGGCGCGCCCGGCTATCTGCGCCTCTCCTACGCCACGTCGCTCGACCGGATCGACGAGGGCGTCCGGCGCATGAGCCGTTTCTTCGGCGGGACGCACTAACTTCCGTGAATCAGCGCTCTGAGCCGCGTGTGGAAATTTGCCCCGCGCGGCTCGAGCCCTTTTTCAGCCCGCGCCCCTGGGGTGTCCGTTCTATCGAGCCCTTCTTCCCAGAAATGACGAATCTTGCCGAGCCCATCGGAGAGGCCTGGATGACCAGCAATGACTGCCGCTTTGCCAATGGCTCTTTCGCCGGCAAAACGCTCGGTGAGGTCTGGCCTTCCATGCCCGCCGAATGGACCGGCACGCACATCGAGCGCAGCGCCGCTCTTCCGCTCCTCGTGAAATTCATTTTCCCCGCCGAAAAACTCTCCGTGCAGGTCCATCCGGACGACGCCTACGCCGCGCGCCACGAGGCTGCCGCCGGGGGGCGCGGCAAAACCGAAATGTGGTACGCCGTCCGCGCCGAGCCCGGCGCCGAAGTGCTCCTCGGCATGAAACCCGAAGTGACGTTCGATCAATTCAAGCGCGCGATTGCCGATGGCACCGCGGAGCATTGCCTCGAGCGCGTGCCGCTGCGCGCGGGCGAAGCCGTCTTCGTCAGCGCCGGCTCGGCCCACACCATTGGCCCCGGCTTCGTTCTTTGCGAGGTGCAGCAGCAATCCGATCTGACGTACCGTGTCTACGATTACAACCGCCGCGATGCGCACGGGCGCGCCCGCGAACTCCACATCGAGAAGGCCCTCGACGTGATGCGCTTCGGCACGCAAACCTGCGGCCGGCTCGATCCCGTTCGCATCGAGCGCGACGGCCTGCGCAAGAGCCATTTCGTCGCCTGCAAGTATTTCGCGACTGACCGGTGGGATTTCGGCGCGCCGGTGCGTGCGGCAAGCTCGCCCGAGCATTTCGAGGTGCTCATCGTTCTCGAAGGCAGCGGCTCGATTCGATGGAGTGGCAAGGCGGTTGATTACAGCCTGGCGCAGGTTTGGCTCATCCCCGCGGCGCTCGGCGGCTACGAACTCTCCCCAAAATCGCCCACGTCGCTCTTACGCACGTACGTTCCCGGCGATCTCGCCGAACTCCGCCGCCATCTGGTCGCCAGTGGAATGAGCGAATTCGCGGCTTCAAGCCTCGTTCGTTGTTGACGCAAGCCGAATTCGCGCGCCTTCGCGTCGTTCTGGTCGCGACGCGAAATCCGCTCAATATCGGCGCCGCCGCTCGCGCCATGAGCAACTTCGGCTTCTCGCAGCTCGCCGTCGTGCGTCCCTACGATCCCGCATTTCGTGAGGCGAAATCCGCCGTCGGCGCCGCCGCGCTTCTGAAAAACGCCGCGCAATTCGATTCGGTCGCCGATGCCGTCTCCGATTGTTCTCTGGTCGTCGCCACCACCGCGATCCGCACCCGCAATCTGCAGCATCAGGCCCGCCGCCTCGAGGATGGCGCGAAGCTCATTCGCAGGCGGCTGAAATCAGGCGGCGTCGCGATCCTCTTCGGCTCCGAAAAATCCGGCCTCTCGAATGACGACATGAGCCATGCCGACTGGCTTCTGCGCATTCCGACCAGCGACCAGAACATCTCGATGAATCTCGGCCAAGCCGTCGCCGTTTGCCTCTACGAGCTGATTCGCGACGCCCAGGCTCCTTCCGCCGAGCAGCTCCCGCCCGCCACTGCCGGCGAAATCGAACGCATCGCCGCGCTGCTGATGGACGCCCTGCACGAAAGCGGCTACATCGGCCGCCGCCGCGTCGCCGACGTCGAGGAACGCATGCGCCGCCTGATCAAGCGCCTCCACCTGCCCGCCCGCGACGCCGTCCTCTGGCTCGGCATCTTCCGCCAAATCGCCTGGAAGCTCCAAAATCCCCACGCGCCGACAATCAAGTCCGAAGACTAGCCCGCCGCCGTGGGTCACCCTCCTCTTGGATAGATGGCCACCACCCGCGCTGTCTTCGTAGGAACAAATCACCGCATCCTTTACTATACCTACCTGTGAAATCGACCCGAAGAAAGCTCGTGCACGAACGCCTGCCGGCATCCGCCGTTCTTCTCGCCGGAGGTCGCGGCACACGCTTCTGGCCGCGCAGCCGCATGCGCACGCCGAAGCAGCTCCTCAATATCACCGGCGGCGAAACCATGCTGCGCGAAACCGCCTCGCGCCTCGAGCCCTTGATTCCGCCGCGCGATCTCTGGGTCGTCACCAATGTCGAACAGGCCACCGCCGTGCGCCGCGAACTCCGGAACGTGCCCGCTTCCCACGTCCTCGCGGAGCCCGTCGGACGCAACACGGCCGCCGCAATCGGCCTCGCGGCGATTCACCTCGCGCGCGAACGCGTCGACGCGGTGATGGCCGTGCTGCCCTCCGACCACCACATCGCGGACGCAAAGCGCTACCGCTCGCTTGTCTCTGCCGCGATAGATCTGGCCTGCACACCCGGGAATCTCGTCGTGCTCGGCATTCCGCCGACGCGCCCGGATACCGGCTTCGGCTACATCGAGAGCGCCAAAGTCGAGGCGCGCCCACTTGGCGTTCCCGCTCTCGCGGTCAAACGCTTCACGGAAAAGCCTCCCTTGCCCGTCGCGAAGAAATACTTCGCATCCGGAAGGTACTTCTGGAACGCAGGTATGTTTTTCTGGCGCGTCTCGACCTTCCTCGACGCGCTCTGGCGCTTTCTCCCCACGCCGCGCTGATCGAACTCGGCAAAACGATTGGCACGCCGCGTTATGCCTCGGCTCTGCGGCGCATCTATCCGCGCCTCGAAAATATTTCGGTCGACTACGCCATCATGGAGGCTGCCACCCAGCCCGGCAGCCCTTCGCGGGTTTTTGTGATTCCGGCGAAAGTCGGCTGGAGCGACATCGGCTCCTGGGCCGCCGTCTACGAACTGCTCGCCGCCCAAAGCGGCGCGAAAGACGGCGCCAACATTGCCGCGGGCCCCCATTTTGCCGTCGACGCCGAACGCAACTACCTTTGGAGCCCGAAGAAATTCGTGGCCGCCGTCGGAGTCCGCGACCTCGTGCTGGTCGACACCGACGATGCGCTTCTCGTTTGCGCGCGCGATCGTTCGCAGGACGTCGGTAAAATCGTAAAATGGCTCGAGGAGCGGAGGACGAAAAGCCTCCTCTGAGGTGGTTCCGGTTCCAATCGACATTTGAAGATTCGGGTTCAATGTAACATCCTGAAAAAACAAGGCGACGTGCTTGACTGATCGACACAAGAAAGCCGCGTCCAAGAAGCCGCCCGAAATCAAATTCGGCACGGACGGCTGGCGCGGCGTGATCGCGGAAGATTTCACGTACGACAACGTCCGCAAAGTGGCGCACGCTATCGCTCGCTACGTGGTGCGCGCCGAAAAGCCGGCCAGCGGAGTCGTCGTCGGCTTCGACACGCGCTTCGGATCGGAAAAGTTCGCGCGCGTCGCTGCCGAGGCGGTCGCCGCCACCGGCACGCCTGTCTGGCTCGCAACCGATGCGTGTCCCACTCCGGCTGTTTCTTTGCTCGTGCGTCTCCGCGAAGCAGCCGGCGGCATTCAGATTACGGCGAGCCATAATCCCTATCGCTGGAACGGAGTGAAATTCAAAGCGAGCTACGGCAGCTCCGCTTCGCCCACGATCGTCGCGCAGGTGGAAGCCGAGCTCGAAAAAGTTCTGCGCGACGGCGTGCCTCCGCTACCGCCGCAAAAAGGCTTGATTCATTCGCTCGACGTGCGAACGCCGTATCTCGAGAGCCTCGACAAGCTGGTCGATTGGGACCGCCTGAAGTCGTCGAAATTTCGCTTTGCGATTGATCCGATGCACGGCGCGGGCCGCGGCCTGCTTCGCGAACTCTTTCGCCGCCACGGAGTCGAGGCCGGAGAGATTCGCGGCACGCGCGATCCGCTCTTTGGCGGCGTGAACCCTGAGCCGATCGAGCCGCACGTGGAGGCTCTGCGCCGCGCGGTTGTCGAGGGAGGCTACGATGCCGGCTTCGCGCTCGACGGCGACGCCGACCGTATCGGGGCGATCGACCGCGACGGCACGTTCATCACGCCTCACCAGATTTTCTCGATCCTCCTCTGGCACCTCGCCGGCACGCGCAATCTCTCGGGCGACGTGGCGAAAACCTTCTCGACCACGAAGATGATCGACAAGATTTCAGGCAAATTCGGCCGCAAAGTCTGGGAGACGCCCATCGGGTTCAAATACATATGCGATCGCATGCTCGAAGGCGACATCGTGGTGGGGGGTGAGGAGAGCGGCGGCATCGGCACGAAGCTCTATCTGCCCGAGCGCGACGCCACCGTCAGTGCGCTCCTTCTGGCCGAGGTGATGGCCTGGCACGGCAAGCGGCTCGGCGAGCTCGTCGCGATGCTGCATCGCGAGTTCGGCGAGCATCACTACGGGCGCGTGGACCTTGAGCTGCGTGAAGGGCAGAAGGAAAAAGCGATCGCGCGCTTCTCGGATGCGAAGTTCGCCCGGCTGCTCGATTGGCCCATCGTCCGGCGCGAAGATCTCGATGGCGTGAAGGTCTACCTGGGCGAAATCGGCTGGGTGATGGTCCGCGCGTCGGGAACCGAGCGCATGCTTCGCGTCTACTCCGAAACTAAGGGCCCCGAGACTACCCGGCGCATCCTCGAGGAAGTTGCCACGCTCGTCCAGAAACTGTAGCTGCGAGCGCTGGCGCGTTCATCCCTCGATATTCTCGATCGCCGCGTCCAGAACTCCGTTCAGAAACGCTGGCGCCTCGGCGGACGAAAACTTCTTCGCCAGTTCGATGGCCTCGTCGATCACAACCTTTGGCGGCGCCGTCCCCGATTGAAACTCGCTGATCGCCAGACGCAAGATGTTCCGGTCGAGCGCCGCAAGCCGATCGAGCCGCCAGTTCTCGACCAGCTTCGCAATCAGCTGATCGCTCGCCGCAGCCCGGGCGACTGCGCCTTCGAACAGCTGATCCGCGAATCGGCGAGTCGCATCGGCTGCGTGTGCCGATTTCCAGAAAAGTTGTTCGATTCGCTTTGGCTCCTGGCGCGCCATGTCCCATTCGAAAAGCATTTGCAGAGCGTATTCGCGGGCCTTGTGGCGAAGGGAAGGCATGCTAGCGGGGGCGCGAAGACCGGGTGGAAGCGGATTTTTTCGCGAGCTTGCGCGTGAGGCTAGCCATTTCGATCGCGGCAAGCCCCGATTCATAGCCCTTGTTGCCGCTTTTCAGTCCGGCGCGGTCGATCGCCTGTTCGAGCGTATCGCAGGTGAGGACGCAGAAAATCATCGGCACGCCCGTATCGAGCTGGGCGAGCTGGATGCCGCGCGCGGTTTCCGACGCCACGTAGTCGTAGTGCGACGTCTCGCCGCGCAGCACGCACCCGATACAAATGATCGAATCGAACCGCCCCGTGGCGGCCAGCTTCTTCGACGCAATCGGAATCTCGAACGAACCGGGCACCCGGACGATCTCGATCTGCGCCTCGGTTGCGCCGCCTTGTTTCAGCGCGTCGAGCGCGCCGGCCAATAGCCGGTCGGTGATGAAGCTGTTGAATTGGCTCGCCACGATTCCGAAACGCAGCCCGGCCGCATTCAACTGGCCGCGCACCCGCTCCGATTGTCCCGTACCCGCCATCGATCCCCGCCTGTGAACGGAATGACGCTGCAAGGTCTGCTACAGAAGAATGTCATGGAGTGGCGAGAGGCACAAGCACGTTGCCGCCGCGTTGGTAGGCTTCGTCGAGTCCGCCCTCGGCGCGATTGATCCATTCGGTTACGCGGTCTTCCGTATCGTCGCCGGGCCGCGACGTTGCCTCGGCCACGATTGCGCTGGCGCTGAGGCCCTGGGCGCCCCACGACGGTTGTACGGTCGCGGCCACTTGCAGAAGCTTTTCGGCGAGTCCCCGCGCATTGTCGATCGTCGTGTTCGGCAAGATGAACGCCAGCGACCACGCCGTGTATTTCACCGCGATATCCGTCTGGCGTACCGTTGAAGAAAGAGCCGCCGCGAGCTGTTCCATGTAGCGGTCGACCGTGGCGTCGCCGTGCTGCCGCAGCAGATCGCCGCCCTGGTCCACCTGCAGGATGACGAGCGAGAGCGGCGTCCCCTGTGCGCGCGCACGATTGGATTCGACGAGCAGACAATCGATATAGGCGCCTCGGCTCAAAAGCCCGGTTTTCTCGTCCGCCACCGCGAGCGAACGTACGAGCGACCGCAAGCGCGTGTGGTTCACCGAGAGCACGAGCTGGTCGCCCACTGCCTGCAGGAAGAAGCTCTCGTTCGATTTCCACTTCCGAGCCGACCGGTCCGCCACCAGCAAAACGCCGGATTGCCCCTGCGCCTCCTTGTCGTGCAGCACCACCGCGAGCGCCGATTCCATGCCGATTTGGCCGACCGCAGGCGCGTTGGCAGCGGCCAGTTCAATCCCCCCGAGATCGTCCGGGGAAGCCTTTGCGACCAAAGAAGCGATCGCCGGCAAATGCGCCGTTCCAGCCGGCGAAATGCCCGGCGCGGCGTACTCCGCCATCAATGGCACAGCGTCGCTCGGCGACCCGAGGCTCACGAGGCATCGCGCGACCCCCAGGTATTTGCCGACTTCCGCCGCCGTCGCGGCCAGCACTTCCCGAGGTGTCGATTGCCGGTGCATTAGCCGGTTGATTTCGGCGATCGCCGCAAGGTCGCGGTGCGTTTCCGCGGCTGAATAACCCAGTGCCGGAGCGGGAGGCGGAGTTGCCGCTACGGGAGCCGGGGGTGCGGCTGGCGCTGCCGCGGGTTTCGGCGGCGCGCCTTTGGGCCACCAGTTGGCGCGCTCGTAGAGCGTGCGCAGGCGTTCGTTCTTTTCCTCCTCGCCCGGGAAAAGTTCGGCGATGCGCTCCAGCCGCTCGACCGCCTTCGTCTGTAGCGAGTACTGCAGGAAAATCTCGACCTGTACGACCAGATCCTCGAGCGCCTGCTGAGCGCGGACCTCTTCGGAGACGGGCGCTGCCGTAGAGGTCACGTCCGATCCGGCGCCTGAAAATCCCGAACCTGCGCGTGTCGAAACCGTCGCTGCCTTCGCCGCTCGTGCCAGGATGTTTTGCAGAAAGGCAGGGTCGGCCTTTCCTTCCAAGTGTGCGATCCGTTCCTGATTGCGGTAGTCGTAAGGATCGATATCGACCAGGCGGTCGAGTATTTCGCACGCGTCCGGAACGCGCTCGGCGACCAAATAAAGGTCGAAAAGCCGCACGAGCGCGTCGAAATATTTCGTTTCGCGGTTAAGTTCCTCGTACAGATGAGCGACAGCTTCGGATAGGGGCAGCGAATTCGGATGATTCGCCGCCAGCCGCTCGACTTGCGCGACGAGTTCGGGTTCCCTCCGCGCGCCGTACATCCACTCCTTGGCTTGCGCGATCAGGGAAGCGGCCTTGGGGTCTTCGCCCGCTTGAATGTACGCTGCGGCTAGCTCGAAGAGCTTGGAGAAATTCTCCGGCTTCTGCCGGTAATAGGCTTCGAAGATCTCGCGGGCGCGGTCCAGTCTCCGCGTGCGCAGCAGCGCTTCGCCGAAGAGGGCAAGAAACGCTGTGTCTTTCTCGTTCGGCGCGAGGGGATCGAGCAGCGCGACGGCTCCTTCGGCGTCGCCCTTTCGCAGCTTGGCGTCGGCGAAGAGCAGCGCTCCGGTGCGGTCGTTCGGCAGCAGCCGGTGCGCGCGGCCGAAGTAGTCGATCGCTTCGTCGAGCCCTCCGGCGGCCTGTGCCAGCTGGCCGGCGCGCAGGAAGCTGCGAGTGGCGAGGTCCGCATGCTTCAGCCGCTCTGCCAGTTCGCCGAGCACCACGTGGCGCGAGGCGTTTTCTGGATCGAGGATGGCAATGCTTTCGTAACACGCCAGCGCATCGATGTCGCGCTGGTGTTGCAGGAAGAGGTCGGCAGCTACGCTGAATTGTTCGATCGCCTCCGCGGGCCGGTTCTGCTTCTGCAGCAGGATGCCGTAGCGCATGAGCCGGTCGGGAGGCTGAGGAAACGATCGCAGGAAGCGGCTGAAAATTGCCGACGCCTTGGCGACGTCGCCCGCTTCGATGTGCCGGTCAAACTGCGCGCCGTAATACTGCGCCGCCAGGGCCGGCTCGTTCAGGCGGGTATAAATATCGGCGAGCGCCTGGAGTGCCTCTTGGTTGGCGGGAGCCTCTTCCAGGACGGCTTGGTACTCGGTCACCGCCTCGCGCAGCTTGTTCTTTTCGAGGCTGCGCCGGGCACGCTCGAGATGTTTGTTGAGGTCCGAAGCCATGCGAAATTCCACGTCCCTCGCGCGCTTTGCGTGGCAGGAAGACGCCGTTTGTCCGCGTAGATCCCTTCGCAGACCGAAGCCGACGCCCGCGAGAGCCCCATAAAAACTATATACCGGACCTCTCGCCCGCCCTCAAACGAAATCGAGGCGATGTGCTTGATTACCGATGGCCGGCGGTCTTGTGGGGGCGTCTTTAGGCCGGGTCTGGTGCGGAAGGATGCCTGGGGAGCCGCGTGACCTCTCGCATCGAGCGCAGCGACATCCCGCCGCTGAGCAGGGCCGCGAAGCCGAGGAATATGAATGGGACCGTCAGCGCGATGAACGCAAAGATCGAAAACCCGGTGGCGGTGGTCTTTTCTACGTTGAAAGCACTCAGGCCCAGCACGCAAAAGAACTGGTACGAACCCACGTTGGCAGGCGCGTTGGGAAGGGACACGCCCAGGTTGATCACCAGCAGCACCACGACGGCCGCCATGAACGAAAGGGGCAGACCATATGACCTCATCATGGCCCAGAGAGCGATCGCCTGACAGAAGGGCATCAACAGCGATAAGAATACCGCGCCGTAAAAACTCGGTGCCGTCCCCATCGCGTGAAGATCGAGCAACGCCGCCATCATCCTGCCTGGCAGGTGTCGCCGCCCAATGTGGGGTTCCGGAACCCGGCCCAGCCTCAGCTCCAGGTAAAAGACCAGCGCGACCACGATGGTGACGAGCACCAGGATGGCGATCGCCAGCGTGTTCGCCGTACGCTCGAAGCCTCGCGAAAGCCGCTGTACCGAGAGCGAGGCAATGGCCAGCGAAGCCGTCGCGATCACCAGATCCATGAAACGCTCGACGCCTACCGATCCCAGCACGCGGCCGATCGAAATTCCCTCCGAATCCGCCAGCAGGTAGCTGCGCAGGAATTCGCCGGGGCGCAACGGCAGGATGAGATTCGCGAACAATCCCGAATACACAGACCGAACTGCATTGCGTGTGTGCACCTTTCCGAAGGGGCTCAGAAGAAACTTCCATCGCAAGGCTTGTACCGCGTAGCTGATCACGTCGAAGACGATGCCCACCAGGACCCACTTCCAGTTTGCGTTCGCCATTTCGTGCAGCGCGCGCACGATGTGAAAGTCGTGGAGCACCCACACCAGGCACACGGTCGCCAGCCCATACCCGAGGATCAGCAGGATTCTCGATCGCTCGGACTTCTCGCGATGGGTCTGAGAGGTCAACTCGGCGGTTCCGGAAGCTCCAGGCATATTCGGCAGAAAGAGAAAGCGATTCGTTGCCAGACCGCAAAGTGCCCAAGCTTGCTCTTGGACACGCAGCCCTAGGGAGGCGGCATACCTCTCGGCCTGGGATTGGCCGTCCGCCCCAGGACGGGCGTATAATAGCAGGAGTGATGGGATTCCTCGTGCAAAAGTCTTGGTTCCTCGCCCCCTGCGTACCTGCATGAAAACCCCGCAATCGCTGGACCGTCGAGAACGGGTCTTGCTCCTGGGCGTCGCCCTGAAAAGGGCTGGCCGCACCAGCGGATTCTCGCGGCCTAATGTCGACGGCCCGGCCAATCGCGATTCGCTTGATGAATTGCAGGAACTAGCCGAGAGCGCCGGCGCGAAAATCGAGGGAAGCCTCCTGCAAGTCCGCGAGGCGCTCGATCCGGCCACTTTGGTCGGCCGCGGCAAGCTCGAAGAGATCCGCACCGAAGCGAAATTCCGCCACGTGCCGCTCGTGATCGTCGATCACGATCTGACGCCGGTGCAACTCCGCAACATGGAAAAAGGTACCGGCTGCCGCGTGATCGACCGCACGCAGCTGATCCTCGATATTTTCGCCACGCACGCTCACACCCGGGAAGGCCAGCTTCAGGTCGAACTCGCACAGCTCAACTATCTGCTGCCTCGGCTCACCGGTCGCGGCGAAGAGCTGTCGCGCCTCGGGGGCGGCATCGGGACGCGAGGGCCCGGCGAGCAGAAGCTCGAAACCGATCGCCGGCGGATTCGCGACCGCGTCCGCAAGATCGGGCAGGCGATCGAGACCGTTCGCAAACAGCGCGCCACGCGCCGCCGCGCCCGCCAGGCCGTGCCGCTCGGGATGATCGCGTTCGTCGGTTATACCAACGCGGGCAAATCGACCCTCTTCAACGCGCTGACCGACGCCAGCGTGCTCACTTCGCCGAAAATGTTCGCGACGCTCGACCCGACGATCCGCGCGATCCGCCTGCCCTCGCGCCGCCGCGTTTTGCTTTCGGACACGGTCGGTTTTCTGCGCGATCTTCCGTCGGATTTGATCGCGGCCTTTCGCGCCACGCTCGAAGAAGTTCAGGAAGCGGCGCTGATCCTTCACGTCACCGACATTTCCAACCCGCATCACGCCGAGCACGATGCCGAGGTGCTGAAGGTGCTGCGCGAACTCGGCGCCGAAAACAAGCCCCGCCTGCATGTGCTGAACAAGATCGACCGGCTGCCCGATGAGGACCTGAGTGCCTTGAAGAACGCCGGCTCGTCCGACACCGCTCTCGTATCGGCGGTCTCGGGAGCCGGCCTCGACGAATTGCTGCGGAAGATCGACGCCGCCATGCCCGTCGACCCGCTGTTGCGCATGCACTTGCGCGTTCCCGCCGACGATGGCCGCAGCCTTTCCGTTATCCACGGTCGCGGTCGCGTGCTTCACTCCGAGGTGGATGACGCCCACCTCATCTTCGAGGCGGAGCTGCCCGAATCCGCCGCGCGCGAGCTCGAAAAGTTCGTTCTGGAATAGGAGCGGCGCCTTCAAGGGCGGTGCAATGTGTGGAAAACGCTGTGGAAAAGCCTCGCCCATGAGTCCGCGCCCCACGCGAGCGCCCAGCCTCCCCCGCAAAGCGGCCCGCCGGCTCCGTCCCGTAAGTTATAGTAATGTCGATCCTTAGGCGTCCCGCCCGGTTCGTTGTCGAGGCCCTCGCCCCTCCACTTGGCAGCCGGAATCGCGCCCATGATTTTGCACAGTGCTGGGGCGCTCGCGTCCCTAAGAGTAACTGGCGGCTGGATTTGTCTTTTTCGTTACCTCACGCCAAGGTGCCGAAAAATGCCGCACGGTTGACTCGGCTGCGATGCCGGGGCTATCATCTCGATTGAGATTGCAGTCGCACCCGATCGCACGGCGGGTGTGTCTTCCCGGGAACGAAATGAATCTGCCAAATAGCCTCACGATCTTGCGGATCTTTTTCGTTCCGCTTCTTGTCGTCGTTCTCCTCACCCGACAGCCCAACTGGAATTTTTGGGGCCTGCCCATTCACTTTGAGGTGTGGGGCGTTTTGATTCTGCTCGTGGCCGCCGCCACGGACGCCATGGACGGTTATCTGGCGCGTTCTCGCAGTGAGGTCACGACACTCGGAATCCTGCTCGATCCCATTGCCGATAAGCTGCTGATCTCGGCGGCGTTCGTGTCTCTCGTCTCGATGGGACTGATACAGGCGTGGATGGTTGTGATCATCATCGGCCGCGAGTTCATGGTCGTCGGTCTTCGCGAGATCGCGTCGGTCGAGGGACTCGTGATTCCGGCTTCACCGCTCGGAAAAGGGAAAATGATCCTGCAGGTGCTGGCCGGCTGCATCGTGATTCTGACGGCGAATCATCCGGCGCTGAAATTGGTCGGCACCGTTCTGCTCTGGCTGGTGGTGCTGAGCGCCGTCGCTTCGGCGATCCATTATTTCCAGATGTTCTGGGGCCAGATCAATTACCGCGTGGAGCAGCGAAGGACACGCGTACTTGTCGTCGATCCGAAAGAAAAACCGCAGGATGTTCTCAGCAGGTAATCGCGAAAAGCTCTTGGAGTTGGCGCGGCAAGCCGTGTATTCCGCTGTGGAAGGCCGCGCATTCGTCGCGGATCTCTCTCGACTCGCGGCTGGACAAGGTTTGGGAGGCGTGTTCGTGAGTTTGCACCGCCGCGGGCGCCTCCGCGGTTGCGTCGGCCAAATCATGTCCAATGAATCGCTCGCTGCCACGGTAGCTTACTGCGCGAGGGCGGCTGCTCTGGAAGACCCGCGCTTCGATCCCGTTCGGCCCGACGAGCTGAAAGAAATCGCAATCGAGCTTTCCGTTCTGTCGCAACTGGAGCCGATCGCGCCCGGCGAGATCGAATCGGGCAAGCATGGCTTGATGGTAAGCAACGGGCGAAATCGCGGCATTTTGCTCCCGCAGGTGGCGGGGCAATTTCGATGGGACGGACAACGCCTGCTGGAAGAGACCTGCGTGAAGGCGGGACTCAGCCGGAACGCCTGGAAACTTCCGGAGACGCGAATTCAGGCGTTTACCGCGGAAATTTTCCGCGAAAGAGAAGTCCCAGCCGAGCCGAACTATTCGAGTTCGACGTAATCCCCGGGATAGATCTCGCGCAGGCTGAAAGTGATCAGGACGGTCGAGGCATTGGGCCCGGTTCGCAGCACGACTCCTTCGCCCACGTCTTCCCGCGGCGTATTGCTCCAATCGTATTTCTTGGGCGCGGCGCCGAAGCCGTAGATCGGGAAAAAGGGCACCGCGAGTTGATCTTCCTGATCGAACGCGTAGCGCGGATCCTGAAAAACTGTCTCGTGCTGGGTGCCCGTGTAGCGGAAGATCCGGAAGTAGTCGCCCACCTTCACGCCCTGGCCGCTGCCGAGATTCACGTAGACCACGTCCTCGCGCCCCACGGCCGCCTGAAAGTTCTTGCCGATAATGATCATCGCGAGCGGCTTCCCGTTGGCCGGTGCAAACTTGTCGAAAGTGGCTTCCGATTTCAGCGGCGGCGCCGGCCGCTCCATGAAGGGCAGAAGAATGTCGCCGCGCTGCAGTATGTCGCACGAATGCTCGACCCGGGCCACCGAGGAGTTGCCGAAGACTCTCGTCACGCGAACGCGGCCTTCGTCGGCCCACACGGTTCCCATCTTCCGCAGAATCGTGCTCTGCCACCTCGTCCAATCGATTCCGAAGGGATCCTCGGCCTTCCGAACTACCGAGAAGACATCGCCCTCCTTCACGCCCTCGCTTGCCCCCCGGTTGATGTAGACGTTGTCGCCTTCATCGAACGTGATTCGAAAGTTGGATTCTTCCCCCGTGATGATCACGGCGTCATGCGGCACGGATTCGGTCGTGACCGTGCCGGAGCAATAGAGGTCGTCTGGGCTTGGAACCTCAGGCGCAGCAGTCTGCGCCGACGCAATCGTTCCAGCGAGAGCCATTAGGAGACCGCCAAACGCAATTTTCCCACGCATGATGCTCGCTCCTTGAACCCAACTCGGCGCCGGATAGGCTTGGCGCTTCCCGATGACCGACCGTAACATCGCCCTCCCGGAGCGTCAAGATAATGGTCGGCCGGGCTTTACACATTGGGTACCGCATGGTAGAAGCAAGAATTCCCCTCTCGCGCGGTCGCCGGAGCGGAGCGGGATCTCACTCCGAAGAGATTGGAAACACAGCATGTTAGGGCGAGATAAGGTGTGCGCCGTGGTGGCGGCGCAGGACGCAAGTTCCCTGTTGGCGCAACTGGGCCGCGCCCTCCGGCGCGTTCGCGCGGTCGAATTGCGGCTTGACTGGCTTTCCGACGACCACGAAATCGATCGCTTCTTGCGCAGCCTGCGGGCCCGAGAGCCGACCCGCAAGGGCGTCGCGCTGCTAGCCACGTGCCGCAGGTTCGCCGCCGGCGGTCGCTACCGTGGCACGATCGCCAAACAGCTCATTCATTTAGCGGACGCGATTCGAGCGGGATGCGCGTGGTACGACCTCGAGGTCGAGACCGCGCGCGAGTGCCCCGGCGAGCTGATCGATGCCTTGCTCGGGGAAGGCCGCCGGCTCGCCTCGGCGCATTTCTTCGAGCGCATGCCGAAGAATCTCGCGCGCGTTGCCTCCGAGCTCGGGCGCGGCCGGCCTGATGCGATCAAAATCGCCGCGCATTGCGATTCGCTGGCCGACGGCCACAGGCTGCTGAACTTCGCGCGAAAGCGACGTGACATCGTCGCGATTCCCATGGGCGAAGTGGCTTTGCCCGCGCGCATCCTCGCTCTTCGCGAACGCAACTCGTTCGCCTACGCGCCCGTGGAAAACGCAACCGCCCCCGGACAGGTCTCGCTCGCGGAAATGCTCGATGTCTACCGCGCGGATCGGCTCGACGCGCGCACGAGCGTCTACGGCGTGATCGGCAGCCCCATCGGGCACTCGCTCTCGCCCGCCATGCAGAATGCGGGCTTCGCCGCCCGGCGGATCAACGCGGTCTACGTGCCGTTCCTTGTGCAAGATTTGCACGATTTTCTCGCCTCGATCGAGCCGCTCGGAGTTCGCGGTTTCAGCGTCACGCTGCCACACAAAGAGAAAATTCTGCGCCATCTCGATGACTGCGATCCTTTGGCCGCGCGCATCGGCGCCGTAAATACAGTGGTCGTGCGCGATGGCGGCAATCTCTATGGGTACAACACCGATTACGTCGGTGTCCTTCAGGCTTTTGAGAAGCGAATACCTCTTCGCGGTAGCCGCGTTTTGATCGTCGGCGCGGGCGGCGCCGCCCGCGCAGTAGCTTTTGCGCTGGAGCAAGCCGGTGCAGCCGTCTGCGTCACGGCGAGGCGCCCGCCACAGGCGAAGGCCCTTGCGAAGGCCGTTGGAGGCGAGGCAATTCTCCGGAATCGCATTCGCCATGAGTTCTTCGACGCCGTTGTGAACGCAACCCCCGTCGGGATGCACCCGGCCGCCGGAAATTCGCCGTTCGATGCGCGCGAATTGAATTGCCGGCTCGTATTTGACACCATCTATCGTCCTCGCCGGACCAGGCTTTTGCAGCTTGCAGCCAGTCGGGGCATCGAAACGGTCTCCGGCGTCGAAATGTTTGTCGCGCAGGGAACTGCGCAGTGGGAAATCTGGACCGGCGAGCGCGCGCCGATCGAGCCCATGCGTCGCGCTGTGATCAAGGCGCTCGACGCCGAGGAAAAATCGCACAGCCGCGCAGCCGGCCGAAAAGCCCCGCGCGAAGCGAAACTCCAAAGGAAGATGCACCCAGCCGATGATTCAGCCTGACTTCAAAACGTTCGCCCGTCTCGCCCGCGAAGGCAATCTCGTGCCCGTCTACGACGCGTATACCGCCGACCTGCTGACTCCCGTTGGCGCCTACCTTCGCATCGCGCACGGCGCGAAATACGCGTTCTTGCTCGAAAGCGTGGAGGGTGGCGAGAATATCGGCCGCTACACCTTCACGGGCGCGAATCCCGAGGAAGTGTTCCGTGCGCGCGGCAGCGTCTGCCATCTCGAGACCCGCAAGAAGACGATCACCTTCGACGAAAGCCCGGTCGAACAGCTGCGCCGCCTCACCGCCCGCTATCGCCCCGTCCGGGTGCCGGGCCTGCCGCCGCTCACCGCCGGTGCGATCGGCTATTTCGCCTACGACATGGTCCGGCTCATCGAGCGCATTCCGGACACCGGCCGCGATGATCTCGGTGTCGACGACTGCATGATGATGTTCTACCTCGGCCTCGTCGCGTTCGATCACGTGCAGCACCGCGTCTGGATCATTCGCAACGTCTTCACCGGGGGCCCCGGCAGCCTGCGCGCGAAATACGATGCGGCCGTGCGCGAAATCGCTCGCACGCGCAAGGTGCTCGAGCAGCCGCTGCCCGCGCAGTCCAGGCCCCGCCGCGCCAAGCCTCTGCGAATCGATTCGAACATGACCAAGTCTCAGTTCACCGCGGGGGTGCGAAAGGCCAAGTCCTACATCCGCGCCGGAGACGCATTTCAAATCGTCCTGAGCCAGCGATTCGAGGCCCGCACGCCGGCGACCCCCTTCGAAATCTATCGCGCGCTGCGCGTCGTGAATCCTTCGCCTTACCTCTATTACCTCAAGCTCGGCGACCTTTCCGTCGTCGGCAGTTCGCCCGAGATGCTCGTGAAAGTCCAGGGCCGCGACGCCTTCTATCGACCTCTTGCCGGCACGCGCCCCCGTGGCCGCAACGAAAAAGACGATCAGAAGCTTGAAGCCGAGCTTCTTGCCGACCCGAAGGAGCGCGCCGAGCACGTGATGCTCGTCGATCTCGGCCGCAACGATCTTGGCCGCGTGTGCGAATATGGCTCCGTGAAGCCCGAGCGGCTGATGTTCGTCGAGCGCTACTCGCACGTGATGCACCTGGCGTCGAGCCTGCGCGGGCGTCTCCGCGAGGATGTCGATTGCTTCGACGCGCTCATGGCGTGTTTCCCCGCGGGCACGCTTTCCGGCGCGCCCAAGGTTCGCGCGATGGAAATCATCGACGAACTCGAGCCCACGCGCCGCGGAATCTACGCCGGCGCCATCCTCTATCTCGATTTTTCCGGCAATCTCGATTCCTGCATCGGTCTGCGCACCCTCGTCGCGAAAAATGGCCGCGCGTATGTGCAGGCGGGCGCGGGCATCGTCGCCGATTCGGTCCCCGAGCGCGAATACGAGGAATCGGGGAACAAGGCGCGTGCCGTGCTCCGCGCGCTCGAGATCGCTCACAGCCGCGGGGTCGCGCCGCGCGGCGGAAAATAGTCGCTCAGTCCGCGCCCGATTGTTTTTTTGCAGAGCAGCCTTATGCCCGAAACAGACGCGCCGCCCAAACCGCACGGCCCCAGCGCGAGCGACTATCTCGCCGCCGAACGCACCTTCCTCGCCTGGATTCGCACCGGCCTGGCTTTCATGGGCTTCGGTTTCGTCGTCGCCCGCTTCGGCCTTTTTCTTCAGGAGCTTCGATTCGTCGCGCCGGCCGCCGGCAACCGTATCGGCAACCATCACTCGGTCTTATTCGGCACGCTCCTTATTCTTGCGGGAGTCCTCGTCGACGCATTCGCTTGCGCCAACCACGTCAAACTCATCCGGCAATTGAATCGCGGCACCACCGAATTCAGGCGTCCCTCCGGAGAGGCCGTTGGCCTCGCCATTTTTCTTGGAATCGTTGGCCTCGCCATGGCCATCTATCTTCTATCCGTCTGAATCGCACGGTGGATTCTTCGCGAGAGGAGAAAACGATGGCTTTGACTGTGGACAACGGAATCGTCAGCAAGCCCAGTAATCACTCCGTCGATACAACCGTCGAAAAGCTGAAAGCAATCTTACAGGCGAAAGGCGTGATGCTCTTCGCGCTCGTCGATCACAGTGGGGAAGCCGAAAAAGTGGGCATGAAGATGCCGCCCACCAAGCTCCTTATCTTCGGCAGCCCGAAGGCTGGGACGCCTCTTATGCTCGCCTCGCCCAGCATAGCGATCGATCTGCCGCTCAAAATTCTGGTCGCCGAAGACGCGGGCGGCAAAGTCTGGATTTCGTACAACACACCGGCCTATCTCAAGAATCGCCACGATCTGCCCGAAAATCTGCTGCCGAATATCGCTGTCGTCGACGCCCTCGCCACCGCCGCCTCGTCGTAGAGAGCGATTTTCGAGTTTCCAGTTTCGATTTTCGGGTTTCGCTAGTGTGCGGCGGGTTCTGCGGCGGGATGCATCCCGTGCTGCGGCACTTCGTGGACGCCGCGCGGCGGCGGCTCCTGGTGGAATCGGAAAAGCTGGTTAAGCGGTCCCGGGCCTTTTCCGGTCGCATACGATTTCTCGATCGCCTTCGTCACATACGCCTTCGCGAGGATCACGGCTTCGCGCAACTGTTGTCCGATCGCAAGCTGCGCCGCGACCGCCGACGAAAACGTGCAGCCCGACCCGTGCGTATTCGGGCTCTTCACATGGTCGCTCGCGAATGTTTCGACGTAATCTCCCTCGCACAGCACGTCGATGGGTTTTTCGAGATGTCCGCCCGTCACGATCACCGCCCGCGCGCCCATTTCAAGCAGCCTTTGTCCCGCAGCCTTCATCCCGTGCAGGTCCTTCACGTCGAGCCCCGTCAGAAACTCCGCCTCGGCGATGTTCGGCGTGATCACGCTCGCGCGCTTCAGCAGTTCATCGCGCACGAATTTCAGTCCCGGCGCGTCCAACAACTCCGTGTTGCCGGCCGTCGGCCGCGAAACAGGGTCCAGCACCACGTGCCCGAATTTGTGCTTGTCGAGGAACTCCGCCACCACCGATGCATTCGCGCGATTCGCGAGCATCCCGATTTTCACGCCCGCAATCGCCGAATCTTCCGCCAGTGCATCGAGCTGCGCGCGTAACGTCGCCGCCGAAGTTACTTGCACGGCGAGCACGCCCTGCGTCGATTGCACGGTGAGTGCCGTCACCGCCGCGATGCCGTAGCAATTGTGCGCTGCGAATGTCTTGAGATCGGCGGCCACGCCCGCGCCGCACGAAGGGTCGAATCCGGCGATGGTCAGCAGGACCGGCGGGACGTGATTCCCGTGATTGGCATGAGTTGCGTGACTGCTCAACGTGCAGTGCCCTCCGCGCGAGGCACAAATGCCGGCAGCGCCCAACCGCTGAGCGTGCCGGCAAATGAAAATGTACGCGCGTTCTTGCCTTGCGCGCAACCATTTTTTTCCGCGCGGCGATCTTACGCGAACAAACTGCGACCGCCGCGCCGCGTTCGCGCGCGGCGGCCGCGAACTCGCTCACGCAAACGGATTTTCGTCGCCGCTCGGACCGTAAATCGAAGGCACCGGAATGTCCAGCAATCGCAAATACACCGAAAGTTGTCCGCGATGGTGATAGATGTGGCTGAGCATGATCATTCGGATCACGTCCTGGCGCGACTTCGTGAAAAGCGTCCGTCCGTTGGCCTTCAGCGTCCACGCGGCTCGAAGCTCTTCGTCGCTGAGGCTGTCGAGAAAAGCTCCCGCGTCTTCCGCGCTTTGATCGAACACGGCCAGAATCTCCTCCGCGCTCTTCGCTTCCTCGAATCGGAAAGCGTTGGGGTCGACCTCGTGCTCCGTTTTCTCGAACATCGATACAGTTCGCCCGGGAACGGAAGCAATGTGCAGAGCCAGTTGCCCCAGCGACATCGACTTCGCCGTCGGCTTCCAGTTGAGCTTGTCGATTGGCATCCTTTCCAGCACGCGCCGCGTCGTCCGCGCTTCTTCGCGGAACTCCGCGGCCAGTGGCGTCGTGCTTGTTTTCTCCACTACTGCCGCTACATTCGTCATTGCCTTTTCTCCTTTGCAATCAAGTTGACCGAAATGAAGTTGACCGTAGGCGATGCATCACTCCTTCTAGCCCGAGCGTCCCGTCAGCGGCGGCGCCGACGCGACTCACTGCGCGTTCAGCGCGCCGTATTCTTTCTGCCGGCAGGTGTTTCCGCCCGTTCCTTGGCGTGCGCGGCGATATATGCCCAGCCTTTGCCTAATCCCTCGCGGCGATCCGCCGGAATCGCCCCGATGGCCAGGTGGTGGAATTTGATCAGCGTGCCGCCCGCTTCCTCGCTCAGCCGGTACTGGACATTCGAGGTGGCCGCGTACGACATCATCAGCGGCCCGAAGATCTCGAGCAGCGTCGGGCGTTTGATCGCTTGCACGTGCCCCCACAAGTGTCCGTTGCCGTCGCCGAGGTCTCGATACCATCGCCCGCCTGGCCACGGTTCGATCTTCATCGGCATGGCCTGGCCAGCGCTGGTTTCCATGGACGAGCCAAGCTGTTCGAGCAGCGAGTCGAACGTCACGTCCAGTGGAGCCTTCACGTGGATTTCCTGGTCGATGCTCAGCGTCAAGTCTTCAATCTTTGCTGCCGTTGCGATCATGATTCCTCCTTGAATTTGAATCTTTCGTGTTGTCGCTCGCCTTTGCTTCGGCGCGCTCTTTGATTTGGGTCAACTGATGTCGCCAGAATTTTTCGAACATTCCCGTCCATTCATGCAGAGGGCGGATTCCGTCGGCGTTCGTGCGGTAGAGCATCTGCCGGCCCTCTCGCCGCACCCGAACGAGCCCGACGTCTCGCAGCACGCGCAGGTGCTTTGAGACCGACGGTTGCGCCAGTTCGAGCGTCGCCACGATGTCTCCCACCGGTCTTTCTTCCAGCGCCAGGTAATTGAGAATCTCCCGGCGGCGGGGTTCAGCCACCGCGTTGAACGCATCCGAGGTTGTCGCCGCTCGTGCCATAGATAGACAATACATTCCTATATAGGAATATGTCAAGCGCTAAATTTGGTCGCTGTGGAGGGTCGCTTTTTTCGGGAAACCCGCGGGTCGCCGGGCCCGAATTAGTTGTACGCGGAGTCTCGGCCGGGCCCGGTTATGCCGGTGACGTAGTTGTCCTTCACTACGATTCGCGAGGTCGGATTCCTCAGCTTGATTCCGTTGCACACGCTGTCGTGAATCAGATTTCCTTCCACGAGAACGTGATCGGCGTATCCGATCCCGATCCCGCTTTGGCCGGTGCTGCGCGCGATTTCATTCGCCTGGCTGATGATGTTAGCCGTCACAACCACGTAGGACGGCGTCACCGTTCCTTCGCCGCCTCCGACGTAGATGCCGTAGTTGCCCGTCGAGCTCAAGGCGCCCGGCGTCAGCGTGCCGACGTACGTATTGCCCGTCACCGTCACGTGATAGAGCAGATCGGTCGAATTGAATGGATTGATCCCGATTCCCATCAGGACGTTGTCGAAGACGTTGTCGGTGATCGACACGCCTGCGCCGGCGTGGATCATGATTCCCTCGCCATTCACATAGGTGCTGACCGTGTTTCGCGAAATGTGAATGTCCCGGCAGATCGGGTAGCTCACGCCGTCGTCGAGAGGCGCGGTTGTGTCGAGCCCGATGGCCACGGCGAAAGCGCCGCTATTCGGCAGTTGCGTGTTCAGAATCGTGTTGCCGAGGATCTTCCCACCCTCCACGCCGCTGAACCGGATGCCGTCGGAGACCTGTTCGATCGTGTTGTCTTCCACCGTCACATCGGTGGCGTTTTGGATGAGCACTGCGTGGAGGCAGAAGCCGGTGAACGTATTGCCGACGATGCGCACCCGGCGGATGTTTCCCGCCGCCGCGTTTTGCAGTCTGATGGCGTTGGTGTCGTCCTCCGGCATGGTCCCGGGAATTCCGACAAACGTCACGCCCTCGATTTTCAGATCGCTGAGCGCGTTGCCGTAGATCACGTTGTGGTTGCCGCCACCGCCGACTGTACCGCCTTGAATCAGCTTCGTTTGGCCCGTGCTGCCTTCGATGCGAACGCCATTGGACTCGATCAATATCCCCGGAGTTCCGTTCAGCGTAAGCTGCGTTCCGTCGAGCAGCAGTGTGACGGGCTTGTCGATCACGATTGTGGATTCGGCTGAAATTGCTCCCTGATTCCGGAAATCGTAGACCCCGCCCGTTGGCCGCATCGCGGCGATAGCCGCGCTAATTCGAGCGCCGCCATCCGCATACGCGGGCATGCTCGCGATGAAAATGATGGAGAGAAAGAGGCTGAGTTTGAAACGCATTGTATTGCTCCCAAGTGCTAGGACAACTTCCCTGCGGAAGGGTAGGAGCAAGACGTTCGCCATTTGTGCGCTGGATCGAAGATGTCGCGGACCGGCGCGGCGGCGACCCAGTGTGCCGGTCCGACACAACGCCCTGGACGGATTTGCGTGTGAATCGGGCGCGATTCCTCGAAGGATGCGCCGCCCGCCGAAGCGTCAATCAGGGGAAGAGGCCGCGGACGAGGGTGGCGTCGGCGACGCGGCCGACAGCGAGGACGTAGGCGCCGGTGCGCATGTGCGTCCTGTGCTTGCGCATGGATTCGAAAACGTCGACGAACGCGCGGCGCATGATGGATTCCAGCTTCGCGTTCACTTCGGCGAGCGGCCAGAAGAAGCTCTGCAGGTCCTGCACCCACTCGAAGTAGCTGGCGGTGACGCCGCCGGCATTCGCGAGAATATCGGGCAGCAGCATGATGCCCTTGCGCGCGAGCGCTTCATCCGCGTGCGGCGTGGTGGGGCCGTTAGCGGCCTCGGCGACGATCTTCGCCTTGATCTGGTCGACGTTATTGAGCGTGATCACGTTTTCGAGCGCCGCCGGCACCAGAATGTCGCACTTCATGGTGAGCAAATCGTCGTTGGAGATGCGCGACGTCCCTGGCATGCCGACCACGGTGCCCGAGCGCTCCTTGTAGCGCATCGCCTTCAGCGGATCGATGCCGCGCGAATTGAAGACGCCGCCGCGCGAGTCGCTGATCGCGACGATGCGCGCCTTCTTCTCGGCGAAAAGCTTCGCCACCATCGAGCCCGCGTTGCCGAATCCCTGAATCGCGACCGCCGCGCCGCGCAACGAAATCTTCTTCACCTTGCACGCTTCTTCGACCACCACGGCCACGCCGCGCGCCGTCGCTTCCTTGCGGCCCTCGGAGCCGCCGATCGAAACCGGCTTGCCGGTGACGACGCCGAGCGACGAGTATCCTTTCGTCATCGAGTAGGTGTCCATGATCCAGGCCATCGTCTGCGCGTCGGTGTAGACGTCCGGCGCCGGAATATCCTGCTCCGGCCCGATCACCGGCAGGATTTCGGACGTGTACCGGCGCGTCATGCGCTCGAGTTCGGCCTTGCTCATGCGCTTCGGATCGCAGATCACGCCACCCTTGCCGCCGCCGTAGGGGATGTTCACGGTGGCGCACTTCCACGTCATCCAGGTGGCCAGCGCTTTCACTTCATCGACGGTAACGTTGGGGTGATAGCGGATGCCGCCCTTGGCCGGCCCGCGCGCCGTGTTGTGCTGCACGCGATAGCCCGTAAAAACCTTCACCTGCCCGTTATCCATCTTCGTCGGGATCGAAACTTCCAGCACGCGCTTGGGCGTGCGAAGGATTTGGCGCAGGCCCTGATCGAGCTTTAAGTACTCGGCCGCCATGTCGAACTGGATTTGCGCGATGCGGTAGGGATTGAGGTCCTCGCGCGGAGCGATGCGCGGCATCGGGGGCTGCGGGGCCGCTTTTACCACGGTGGCCATCTTGCGTTCCTCCTGGGAGGTGGGAGCTCGCGCTAACCTCTTATTGTCGCTTCAGCGTGTAAATGACTTGTAAGTGGCCCGTTCTTCCCAGATTGCTTGTAAGTCTATCGAGACTCGAAGTTTAGCCAAGCGCCAAAAGATGTCAACGGAAACCATGGCGCGCGCCTCGTATCGAATAATGCGCAGATGCAGGCGGACTCGGATGGCCTCGCTGTAACGTATTCATAAACAATGCTTTACCGTCCTTCGTCCAATGTCACCTTTTCGGGAGTCGCGCGTCAGAAATAAGCGCATTGACCATTGCCGGGTCGCACGTGAGTCTGGCCCGCTCCCGAGCCGCAATCCGAGGCAGTGGCCGGCTGCGTACCTTTCAGAAGGGAGCTTCCAAGCCAGGTGAGTTCGCAAATGGAAGCGGGGGTGAGGGCCTCGGACGTGGCGCTCATCGAAAGAGTGTTGCAGCGGGACGAGGCGGCGCTGGCCGCGCTCTACGACCGCTATGCCGCCATGCTATCGTCCGTCCTGAACCGGATCCTGCGCGACAGCCAGGCCGCGGAGGAAATCCTACAGGACATTTTCCTTCAGCTTTGGCGGGACGCCTCCCGATTCGACGCCTCGCGCGGATCGCTCCCCGGATGGCTCCTGGTGATCGCGCGCAACCGGGCGATCTCGCGCCTGCGCCGCCACGAACCGTCGGCGGGCGGCGAACTCTCGGAAAATTCCGTTATTTTGCCGGTGAACTTTGAGAGCGCGGTGGCGCAGCGGCAATTGCTCGATCGCGTGAAAGCGGCGCTCGAAAATCTGCCGCGCGAGCAGCGAGCGTGCATCGAGCTCGCCTATTTCGAGGGGCTCACACACAGCGAGATCGCCGCGCGCACTGGCGATCCGCTCGGCACGGTGAAGACGCGCCTGCGGACGGCGGTCGAGACGCTCAAGCGGACGCTGCATTCGGCGGCATCCTAGAGACGATGAACGGTCACCCAACTCGCGACGAAGACTTGGACTTGCTGGCGCTCGGCGCGCTCGAAGGCGAAGAGAAGCAGGCGATCGAGGCGCACGTGGCGTCCTGCGCCGATTGTGCGCGCCGGCTTGCGGAGGCGCGCGGGCGAATCGCGCTGCTGGCGCTCGCGGTGCCGGCAGTTGCGCCGTCGGCCGCGGCGAAGCAGCAGCTGCTGAGGCGGATTCGCGGCGCGGCGACCATCCCGCAAGCCGCTCCGTGGGGTCTCAGCCGCTTGGGGAATGCGATTCTTGCGCCGGTAGGCGTCGCTCTCGCCGCGCTCGCGATTTTCTTGTGGCACGAAAATCGCGTTCTCGACCAGCAGCTTGCCGCGCTGCAAACTTCGATGAGCGAGCAGGCGCACCAGCTGCACGAGGCGCGCGAAGTGGCCGACCTGATGACGTCGCGGGCCACGATCACCGTTCCGCTCGCGCAGCAGCCCGGCATGCCGAAGGGCGCCGCGCACGTGATGTATAACGCGAAAATGGACATGATGATGTACGACGGCGCAATCACGCCCGCGCCCGCCGCGAAAACGTATCAGCTGTGGCTCGTCCCCGCGAACGGCAATCCGATCAGCTGCGGCACATTCAACGGCACGCCGGACCACTGGATGATGAAGGTGCCGGAGGGTATGGAGCCGAAACGGTTTACGGTGACGCTCGAACCTGCGGGCGGCATGCCCCATCCCACCGGGCCGATGGTGCTGATGGGCTCGGTGTCCTGACTCGCCTCCTCTATCCGTCGTTTTGATTTCCCGAAAAATGACAGTTGTGGCTTCGCGCGCCGCTGCGGTATAACCGAAGTGCCCCGGTTGAGGGACCCGGCACGTTGTTTCGCGTTGTAATCACCCGTCTCCGCAACCCAGAATCGATACATTCTTTCTCGAGGGAGGAAATCATGAAGAAGGCCGTCAGCATGTTCGGGCTGCTCGCGCTGTTGTTCGCCGCGATCAGCTTCGCCGCAATACACACTCACGCCGATAGCAAGACCATGACCTGGAAAGGCTGGATCAGCGACAGCCACTGCGGCGCAAAAGGGATGAGCGCCGACCACAAAGCCTGCGCCGAGACCTGCGTGAAGTCGAAGGGCGCGTCGTGGGTTTTCGTCGACACACGGACGAAGAAAGTAATCCCGATCGAAAATCAGGACGCCATCAAGCCGGACCACGATCTTGGGCAGGAAATGATTTTGAGGGGCCACCTGACGGACAAGGGAGCGGTGCATGTCGACACGCTTTCCAAGACCGGGGCGGCGTAGTCCCGTCGATCCGTCGATTGTTTGAACTCGCGGGTACAGGCGACTGGCTCGAACGCCATGTCGCTTGTACCCGCAGTTTTTTCGGTCGCCACTGCGACCTATCGCCTCGCACTGCCACCTCTCTTGTTCCAACCTGCTACAATAAATGTGGGGCGCCAGCAAAAGCAGCAGACAAAGGCAGCAGACGCCAATGATTCTTCTACTCGACAACTACGATTCGTTTACCCACAACCTCGCGCAGTATCTCGGCCAGATGGGTCAGGAGCTGCTGATCCGGCGCAACGACCAGATCACGCTCGACGAAATCGCCGAGCGCAAGCCCGAGCGCATCGTGATTTCACCGGGGCCGTGCACGCCGAAAGAAGCGGGTATCAGCGTGCCGTTGATCGAGCGCTTCGCGGGCAAGATTCCGATCCTCGGCGTGTGCCTGGGGCATCAATCGATCGGCGCGGCATTTGGCGGGCGCGTGATCCGCGCGCCCAAGGTGATGCACGGCAAGACCAGCCAGATCCGCCACGACGGCGAGACGATCTTCTACGGGCTCCCGCAGGATTTCGAAGCGACGCGGTACCACTCGCTGATCGTCGAACGAAAATCGCTGCCGCAAGAGCTCGAAGTTTCCGCCGAGACCGCCGACGGCACGATCATGGGCCTGCGCCATCGCAGGATGAAGGTCGAAGGCGTGCAGTTCCATCCCGAGTCGGTCCTCACCGAGGCGGGCTTCCGCCTGCTTCAAAACTTCCTGAGCCTCTGAAACCTACGACGCGGTTTGCGTGTGGCCCTTTTCGCTTTGCGAAAAGGCGACGAGGGCTTCGAGTTTCTCGCGGGCAGCGCCGGAATCGATCGATTTCGCGGCGAGATGAACGCCTTCGAGAAAATCGGCGGCGCGGCCGGCGGCGACGAGCGCGGCGCTGGCATTGGCGAGGACGATTTCGCGGTGCGGGCCGTGGTCACGATACAGCATCGAGCGACCAAGGACCTTGTGGATGATTTCGGCGTTTTGCCGGGCGTCGCCGCCGCGAATCTCTTCGATCGGCGCGCGGTGCAGGCCGAAATCCTCGGGCGTCACCGTGAAACTGCGAACCGTGCGGTCGCGTAGCTCGGCGACGTAGGTTTCGCCGGAGATCGAAATCTCATCCAGGCCGTCCGCGCCGTGCGCCGCGAACGCGCGCCGCACGCCGAGCTCGCCGAGCGCCCGCGCCAGAAGTTCCGTGTAGCTCTCGTCGTACACGCCGACGATTTGCGCCGAGGCGCCGGCGGGATTGGTGAGCGGGCCGAGCAGATTGAAGACGGTGCGCATCTTGAGTTCGCGGCGCGCGTTCATCGCGTGGCGCGTGGCGGCATGCACGGCCGGTGCGAACAAAAACCCGATCCCGATTTCTTCGATGGCGCGCGCCATTCGCTCCGGGGATAGATCGATGCGCACGCCAAGCTGCTCGAGAACGTCCGCCGAGCCGCAGCGTGAGCTGATCGAGCGATTGCCGTGCTTGGCGACGCGCACGCCCGCGCCCGCGACGACGAACGCCGCCGTGGTCGAGATGTTGAACGTGCCGGACGCGTCGCCGCCCGTGCCGCAGGTGTCGACCAGCGATTCGCCGGCGATGCGCGAGTGCTCGGTGAAAATCGGAGGCGCGTGCCGCCGCATGGCCGTCGCGAAGCCGACCAGCTCGTCGACGGTCTCGCCCTTCATGCGCAGGCCGGTGAGGAGCGCGGCTATTTGCGCGTCGGTGGCGTGGCCCGCGAGAATGTCTTCCATCGCGGCCTCGGCCTGCGCGCGGGTGAGATCCTCGTCGGCGACGATTTTTTCGAGCGCTTCGTGAATCATCTTGTATTCAGGAAACCGGCGCATCCGCTTGCCCGCCCCTGTGGATGCGGGTAAACTGCTCTGTCTGCATCGTAAACAAATACTAGCACTATTAAGGCAGCCTTCGATCCGGCCGATACCACCAGCATGAAAATCCACGAATATCAGGCGAAGGCGATCCTCGCGAAATTCGGTGTTCCCGTGCCGCGCGGCGAAGTCGTTTTCAAGAAAGAGGAGGCGCGAGCGGTGGCGCAGCGCCTCGGCACGCCGGTCGTGGTGGTGAAGGCGCAGATTCACGCGGGCGGGCGCGGCAAGGCCGGCGGCGTGAAGCTGGCGAAATCGGCGGATGAGGCTGCTTCGCTTGCGAGCAGCATCCTGGGCATGACGCTCGTGACGCCGCAAACGGGCCCCGAGGGTCGCGTGGTGCGGCGGCTGCTGATCGAGGAAGGGCTCGACATCAAGCGCGAGATCTATCTCAGCATTCTGGTGGACCGCGCGGCGGGCGCGCCGGTGTTCATGGCCAGCGCCGCGGGGGGGATGGAAATCGAGGAAGTGGCGAAGGAGCATCCGGAGGCGATCCTTCGAGAGACGATTCGTCCCGAGACCGGCTTTCAGCCGTATCACGCGCGCAAGATTGCTTTCGGCCTCGGGCTCTCCGCCGAACTCGCGCACGTGGCGCTGCCTTTCCTGCAGTCGCTCTATCGCGCGTTTCTCGAGACTGACGCGTCGCTGCTCGAGATCAATCCGTGCGTGATCACGAGCGACGGGCGGATGGTAGCGCTCGATGCGAAAGTGAATTTCGACGACAACGCGCTCTTCCGCCATCCCGAATTCAAGGACCTGCGCGACCTCGACGAAGAGACGCCGCTCGAAGTGGAAGCCTCGAAATTCAAATTGAATTACATCAAGCTCGACGGCACCGTCGGCTGCATGGTCAACGGCGCGGGCCTGGCGATGGCCACCATGGACATCATCAAGCTCTGCGGCGGCAGCCCGGCGAATTTTCTCGACGTAGGCGGCGGGGCGTCCGAAGAGCAGGTGAAGAACGCGTTCCGCATCTTGCTGAGCGATCCGAACGTGAAAGCGGTGTTCGTGAATATTTTCGGCGGCATCCTGCGCTGCGACGTGCTCGCGAGCGGCGTGGTGAACGCAGCCAAGGAGCTGCAATTCAAGGTGCCGGTGGTCGTGCGCATGCAGGGGACGAACGTCGAGCAGGGCCAGCAGATCCTGCGCGCCTCGGGGCTGAACTTCACCATCGCGAGTGGAATGAAGGATGGCGCGGAGAAGGTCGTCGCTCTCGCTGGAAAGTGAAAGAAGCATAGGAGGCAGAGGAAGCAGAGGAAGCAGAGGACGTGGAGGAGAAACCGACTCGCGCAGGGCCCATATGCCGTTATCGCGACTTATTGGTTTATCAGCAGGCATACCGGCTCACGTTGGAGGCGTCGCGACTGTCGAGAGCTTTCCCGCGGCAGGAACAATACGAACTCGGCCGGCAAATTCGTTCTTCGTCGCGATCGGTGGCGGCCAACATCGTCGAGGGATGGGCCAAGCGAGGATCGGCGGCGGAATTCAAGCGGCATTTGCAAATCGCGATTGGCGAGTGCGAGGAAACGAGATTTTGGCTCGACCTGGCAAGCGATGAGGGATTCGCGCCCAAGGCAAATACAGAATCGATCTCAGGGGAGTATGCAAAGTTGGGAATGATGATCCGGAATTTATGGAAGGAGTGGCGCAAACTATGAGGATGGTCTTCTCCTTTGCCTCCTCTGTTTCCTGTGCGTCCTGCGCTTCATTCGGATGAGCGTGCTCATCGATCGAAATACTCGATTGCTCGTGCAAGGCCTCACCGGGCGCGAAGGCGGGTTTCACGCGCAGCAGATGATCGAGTACGGCACGAACGTCGTTGGCGGCGTGACCCCGGGCAAGGGCGGCACGAAGCATCTGAGCGTGCCGGTATTCGATACGGTGGCCGGCGCCGTGCGCGAGACGGGCGCGAACGTTTCCGTGATTTTCGTCCCACCGCCGTTTGCGGCCGACGCGATTCTTGAAGCGATGGACGCGGAGCTGCCGCTGGTCATCTGCATCACCGAAGGCATTCCGACGCTCGATATGGTACATGTGGCCGCGGCGCTCAAAAATTCGAAGACGCGCCTGATCGGGCCCAACTGCCCGGGCATCATTTCGCCCGGCAAGTGCAAAATCGGCATCATGCCGGGTTCGATTCATCGCGAAGGACACGTGGGCGTCGTGAGCCGCAGCGGGACGCTCACCTACGAGGCGGTCGATCAGCTCACGCGGCTCGGGATCGGCCAATCGACCTGCATCGGCATCGGCGGTGATCCGATCATCGGCACCACGTTTCTCGACGCCGTGAAAATGTTCAACGACGATCCGGAAACGCATGCGATCGTGATGATCGGCGAAATCGGCGGTAACGCCGAGGAGACCGCAGCGGAATTCGTCAAGCAGCGCGTGAAGAAGCCGGTGGTCGGCTTTATCGCCGGGCAGACCGCGCCGCCCGGGCGCCGCATGGGCCATGCCGGTGCGATCACCAGCGGCGGACAGGGAACCGCGGCCGGCAAATACAAAGCGATGCGCGCCGCCGGAATTCACACCGTGCAGAGTCCCGCCGAAATCGGCGAAACTCTAGCAGCCGCAATCAAGAAGTAAGAGAAGCGGGACAGGGAAGCAGGGAGGCAGGGAAGCAAGAAAAAGGCGGAGGCCCGTGGCGATCCGCACATATCGCGACCTGGAAGTCTTTCGGGAATCGTACGCGGCCGCTCTCGACGTGTCGAAGCTCACGAAGCGGATCGAACTGGGGCGCCAACTCAGGAGGGCTGCACGGTCGATTCCAGCGAATATCGTCGAAGGGTGGGCGAAGCGCCTTTCGGCAGCTGAGTTCAAGCGCTACCTTCAGGTAGCCGTCGGTTCGTGCGACGAAGTGAAGATGTGGCTCGAGATGAGTAAAGACGAAGGATATATTTCGGAAGAAATCTTCGAAGCAAGGATGTCCCGTTACAATCGAATCGGAGCGATGCTGGCGAGTCTTTGGAAGAACTGGCAGGGAACGGCGCGATGAGCGCGGGTTTTTCCCTGCTTCCTTGCTTCCTTGTCTCCTGCATCCGAATTCGCAGGCAGCTACAAAACTATCGTGGAGGAATCTCACTTGTCCGTTGAACGCACGCTCGCAATTATCAAGCCCGACGCGGTGGGCCGCGGCCTGACCGCCGAAATCCTAAGCCGCATTCACGCCGCGAAATTTCAGATCGTGGCGATCAAATCGCTGCGGCTGACGAAATCCGAAGCCGAAGGATTCTACGCCGTGCACCGCGAGCGGCCGTTTTTCGGCGAGCTCACCGAATTCATGAGTTCCGGAAAAGCCGTGGTGATCGTCCTCGAAGCGGAGGGCGCGATCGCGAAATGGCGCGAGACGATGGGCGCCACCGATCCCGCCAAAGCCGCGCCCGGCACCATTCGCCGCGAGCTCGGCACGAGCATTCAATACAACTGCACACACGGATCGGATGCGCCCCAGACGGCCGCCTTCGAAATCGGCTATTTTTTTTCGGGGTTCGAGCTGATCTAGCGCGATCGCCGCGCGCGGACCTGCGCGCACGCTGAATCGGCGCTAAAATGGGGCTCGCCCCATGGACCCGTCGCGGGAGCTCGGGAAGCTGCTGCTGATCGCCGGCGTTGTGATCGTCGCGGCGGGCGCGTTTTTGTTTTTCGGCGCGAAGCTGCCTTTCCGGCTCGGCCGGCTTCCCGGCGATATCGCGTATCAAGGCCGCGGCGGCAGCTTCTATTTCCCGATTGTGACGTGCATCCTGGTGAGCGTCGCGCTGACGCTTTTTTTTTGGGTCGTTCGTTTGTTTCGCCGCTAGCAGCGCGGGGATGAAATGAGCCAGACTCCGCTTTTCAATTTCGACATCATGCCCGAGCGCCGCGTCTGGCGGGTCAGCGAGATCACCGAGCGCGTCGGCGAATTGCTCGAAGGCGAATTTCCCGACGTGTGGATCGAAGGCGAGGTGTCGAATCTCCACGCGGCGCAATCCGGGCACCTCTATTTCACGCTGAAGGACGCGCGCGCGCAGCTTCGCTGCGTCTGCTTTCGCGATCAGGTGCGCGGGCTGAAGTTCCGTCCCGAGGACGGCCTGCACATCACGGTGCGCGGCTCGCTCGGCGTCTACGAGGCGCGCGGCGAATACCAGCTCTATGTAAGCCACATCGAGCCGGTCGGCCTGGGCGCGCTGCAACTCGCTTTCGAGCAGCTAAAAAAGAAGCTCGAAAGCGAAGGGCTATTTGACGAAGCCCGCAAGCGGCCCCTGCCGGTGCTGCCGCGCTGCATCGGTGTGGTAACGTCGCCGAGCGGAGCCGCGATTCAAGACATTCTGCGCGTGCTGAAGCGTCGCTTCGCGAACGTGCACGTGCACCTCTATCCGGTGAAGGTGCAGGGCGACGGCGCGGCCGCCGACATCGCTGCCGGCCTGCGCCATTTCAGTCGAGCGCGATTTGCGGACGTCGTGATCCTGGCGCGCGGCGGAGGCTCGCTCGAAGATCTCTGGGCGTTCAACGAAGAGGTGGTCGCGCGCGCGATCGTGGCGTCGGAAATTCCGGTGATCACGGGCGTGGGCCACGAGACGGATTTCACGATTGCGGATTTCGTCGCGGACCTGCGCGCGCCCACGCCTTCGGCCGCCGCGGAGATCGTGGTGCGCTCGCGCCAGGAGTTCGAGCGCCACATCGCCGAGCACCAGCGGCGTCTCGCGCACCACATACGCTACCTGCTTTCCGAGCGGCGCCACCGCGTGCGCGACTTGCAGACACATCGCGGCTTCCGCCAGCTCGAAGCGCTCGTGCGCCAGCGGCGCCAGCAAGTCGACGATCTCTCCGGGTTGCTCGGCAACGCGCTGCGCATGCGGCTGACGGCGTCGCGCCAGCGGCTTACCCGGGCGGGGACGCGTATCGCGTCCTTCGATCTGCGCAGGCGCGCGGAGATTCTGCGGCGAAGGATCGATCAGCAGAGACAATCGCTGCGCGCCGCTCTGGAGCGGCTCGTAACGCGCAAGCAGCGGCGCTTTACCGCTGCGAATGTGCGGTTCGCGCGAATCGACTTGCGCGCGCGCGTGGCGAAGTTGCGCAGCGCTCTCGACGAACGCTCGAACGCGCTGCGTGTGAGTACCGATCGTGCGCTGATCGCCCGGCGGCGGCGCTACGAAGCCATCGAAGTACAGCTGCGAGAGCGCAATCCGGAAAATCTGCTGCAACGCGGCTACGCCATCGTGTACGACGCTTCGGGGAAGGTGCTGCACGCGGCGGATCAGGTCGACATCGGAGAAGGTATTTCGGTGCGGCTCGCGCGCGGGCAGGTCGATGCTACGGTCACAAGGAAGAAATAGGCGAGAACGGCCGCATCATCCGATTCCAAGGAAAGCCCCACTCGATCATGCAGTTCGATGGCGGCATTCTCTTGTGAGCGCTCTTCCATTGCCGCCCTACTCTTCGTCGCCGCTGCCAGCCACTTTCAGCACAGCGAGGAAGGCTTCCTGCGGGATATCGACGCGGCCGACGCGCTTCATGCGCTTTTTGCCTTCCTTCTGCTTTTCGAGGAGCTTGCGTTTGCGGCTGATGTCGCCGCCGTAGCACTTGGCGAGGACGTTCTTGCGGATCGCGCTGATCGTCTCGCGCGCGATCACACGGCTGCCGATCGCGGCTTGAATTGGGACCTCGAACATCTGCCGCGGGATCAGCTTTCGCAGGCGCGTGACGAGGTCGCGGCCGCGCTCGTACGATTGATCGCGATGGCAGATGATGGTGAGCGCATCGACCGGCTCGCCGCCGATCAGCACGTCGAGCTTCACGAGATCGGATTCGCGGTAGCCCGACAAGTGGTAATCGAGCGACGCGTAGCCGCGGGAAACGCTCTTCAGCCGGTCGTAGAAATCGAGGACGATTTCGTTGAGCGGCAGCTCGTAGGTGAGCATGATCCGCGTCGGCGAAAGGTATTCGAATTTCTTCTGCACGCCGCGCTTTTCCTCGCACAGTTGCAGCACGCCGCCGACGGACTCTTCCGACGTGATGATCATCGCCGTCAGAATCGGCTCCTCGATCTGCTGAATCGAAGTCGGCGGCGGAAATTTTGTGGGATTGTCGACTTCGAGCACGTCGCCCGTGGTCGTCGTGATCCGATATTGCACGCTCGGCGCCGTGGTGATCAGGTCGATGTTGAATTCGCGCTCGAGGCGTTCCTGCACGATTTCCATGTGGAGCAAGCCGAGGAATCCGCAGCGAAAGCCGAAGCCAAGAGCGACGGAGTTTTCCGGCTCGTAGAAGAAGGCGGCATCGTTGAGCTGCAATTTTCCGAGCGCGTCGCGCAGCAGTTCGTAGTCGGTCGCATTCACTGGAAAGAGCCCTGCGAACACCATCGGCTTAATGGCTTCAAATCCTGGCAAGGCCGGCGCGGGACGGTCGGCTTCGACGACGGTATCGCCCATGCGGGCGTCGGCCACGCGCTTGATGTTGGCGACGATGAATCCCACGTCGCCGGCGGCCAGTTCTTCGAGAACGACCGGCTTGGGCGTGAGTGCGCCGAGCGTTTCTACTTCGTAGACCTCGTTGCCCGCGCAGAGGCGAATCTTCATCCGCGGCGCGATACGGCCGGCCATCACGCGCACCAGCACCACTGCTCCGCGGTAAATGTCGAACCACGAGTCGAAAATCAGCGCCTGCAGCGGCGCGTCGGACGAGCCCTTCGGCGGCGGCACGTGCTTCACGATCGCTTCGAGCACTTCATCGACGCCGAGCCCGCTCTTCGCGCTGATCGCCAAGGCATCGTCCGCCGGAATCGCCAGCACGTTTTCGATCTGTTCCTTCACGAACTCCGGCTGTGCGGCGGGCAGATCGATTTTGTTGATCACGGGAATGATGGCGAGGTTGTGGCGCGACGCGAGAAACGCATTCGCGACGGTCTGGGCCTCCACGCCCTGGCTCGCATCGACCACCAGCAGCGCGCCTTCGCAGGCGGAGAGAGCGCGGGAGACCTCGTAGGAAAAATCGACGTGTCCCGGCGTATCGATCAGGTTCAGGCGGTATTCGTGGCCGTCGCGCGCGGTGTAGTGCAGGCGAATGCTCTTCGCTTTGATCGTGATGCCGCGCTCGCGCTCGAGGTCCATCGAGTCGAGCACTTGCGCCTGCATCTCGCGCTGAGTGAGCGCGCCGGTAAGCTCCAGCAGGCGATCGGCCAGCGTGGATTTCCCGTGATCGATGTGCGCGATGATGCAGAAATTCCGGATGAACCGGGGATCCATGGTGTCTCTTGGGGAGCGCGGTGCGGCGAATGAGGTGCGCGCTCAGCGGCGCCCGCCGCGTCCTTCAGATTATCGAGTGTGCCACAGTTTGGAGCGCGCGGCCAGCGCCCGCGTCGCAAGGGCTCGCGCGCTCTCCCTACTAGTATTGTCTCGCGAGGCCACCAACTGCAATGCGGCTTGAGTCTTGATCGAAGAGCAGAGCGGTGTTGTCGTCGATCAGGTAGTAGACGACCTTGTAGGTGACGTCTGGATTTTGTCCTTCGAGAGTCGCCGTTCCTCGGCCATTCGAGTTGGGTAGGGCGATCAAGCTGGTGCTCGTATTCACCGGGTCGGTTTTGAAAGTCGCGTTGAAATTGTTGATGTCGAAATCTCCGCCCGTAAAGCCCGTCAAAGCGAGCGTGAGCTGCCCCTCCGTTTCCGGCTGGATCCCTCCCGAAGGTTGATGGAACAGGCCCTGGCCGCCGATCACAAACGCGAAGCTGCCGCTGGCCGGCACGGTCGACGCCTCGGCCGTGTTCTGCGCATAAGCAATGCCTGTCGACACCGCGGTCGAATCGAGCTCCAGCATCACGGCGGTTCCGGCGGCCGTCTGATACGTCGCGAACTCCGGGGAGCCGGAGCCCGTGCAGAGCGTCAAGTCGATCCGCCCGGTCGTGCCGTCAACGCTATACCCGCACGTGGTGATCGTCGCGTTCGACGTCACCGTCCCGGCGTTGTTGATATCGAGCGCGCCACCGGTGAGGCTTCCACTTCCGCCCGATGTGAACACGCCCCCTGCGGCGTAGGCTCCGGTGGCGGATGTGCTCGATGTGCCGCCGGCCACAAACGCAAAGCTGCCGGAAAACGGAGCCGCCGCGCCTGCGCCCGTATACATATCGCCCGCGAGAAATGCCTCGCCGTCGATTTCGACGAGGTGAAGATGCGTGCTATCGATCACGTAAAACGCGAATTGGAGCTGGTGCGGCGCCGCGGTCAACACCGAGATAGCCGTGCTCGTCAAAGTGATCGTGCCGCGCCCCGTACCCGAATTCGCTGTGTCGAGGGCGTACGAACCGGCCAGGCTGGTGTCGGATTGCGTGATCGTCCCGCCGTCGTGTACGTCGAGAATTGTCCCAGGCCCTGGAATTCCGCCCGATCCATTTGCGGAGAATGATCCCGCCAACGCCAGCGGCTTGAACGACGCGTCCGTCCCGGACGCGCTGAATACATACGGCCCCATCACGACTGTCGGCGATGTCGTCAGGTCGTTTAGATTTTGCTGGTCGATTGCTCCGCTCCCCGTGTTGTTCGCGTCGAAGCGAATCATTACTGCGTGCTGATTCGTCGTCAGGGCAAATTGCCATGTCGCGACGCCGTGGCCGGTATCAATCGTCGCCGTTGTCCGGCCGTCCTGTCCCACGACGTACGTGCCGGTGAAGGGAATCGCAGTCGAAACTCCCAAGAGAAAACTGTCGTAGTCCTCGATACCGCTGCTGATGTTGCCCTGACCGTCGGCCACGAAGCTACCGGCGACCGCCAGGAATCCATCCCTGTCGTTTCCGGAATACGAAAATGCAAAAGGCCCGTCCAGCGAATGATCGGAATAGACGATGTGTGCCGTCGCCGTTGCGGGCGTGTTGACCGTCGAATCGGTGGCCGTAATCGTCACCGTCCCACCGGGCGGCGGAAAGTCAGGCGCTGTGTATAGCCCGCTCAACGAGTTGATCATTCCCACGTCCCCGCCATTTGAGGAACTCACCGACCAGCGCGCGTTCGGGTCGTTCAGGCCGTTCAGCGTCGCTTCGAATTGGTGGGGTGCACCCGCCGGCACGGAAGTCGTCAGCTCCGTGATCGCCAGGCCCGCGCCGTTGCCGATGGTCACAACCGCCGTGTTCGAGGTCACTGTGGCGCTGGTCGAAGTCGACGTCGTCGAATCGGGATTCTGGGGAGCCACCGCTGTGATGTTCACTTGGCCGTTGTTCGTGCTCGGCACCACCGAGGGCGCCGTATAGATACCCACCTGGATGTCCGTCGTGGAAGCGACGATTGTTCCCGTCGTCGAATTTCCGCCGGCAAATCCATTGACCTCCCAAGTCACCGCCGTGCTGGTGCCCGTGTTGTTCGATGAGTTTGATAAATTAACCGTGGCCGAGAACTCGGCCGTTTGGTTCAGTGCCACCGTCGCCGAGGTCGGCGTGATGGAAACCGAGGTCACGGTGGCGCCGCCGCCCGAGCCTCCGCCACAGGCGGTCAAAAGGAAGGCACACACGATTGCGAGCGCGGAAAAAAATGGAGCTGGACCCCTCTTCTGCATCAGGAAGCTGCCCTCGATTTCCATAAGTTGCGGACGAATCACTGCCGCGGCGACACACGGCCGCACCGCACCCCTGCGCTCCTTGGAAGACATTTGTGCGGCTGGGGTTGCCAGAGAACAGACACGTACACCGCCCACCCTGGCAGCGGGTAACTGTAGCATTCCTCGCGCCCATTACAAAGTTCCGGAATTTTCGCGCCGCATCAGGCCAGGAGCTCGGTTGAGTCGAGACGGCTGGAAGAAGCGGCCAGGATCACGTCCGAAAGGAAATCGCTCAGGCTCCGCCCGGCCAGTTGGAATTGCCGGTCCCGCGTCGCGCGATCTTGCCAGCCGAGGCACAGCAAAAGCACGACCTCCGACCACGCCTGCGCCGCCAACGGGGCAAACCCGATATCGTGCAGAATCTCCTCGATCACCTTGGCCTTGCGCAGATCGACCGCCGCCACGCGAACCGCAACCTGATTATTCCGCCGCGCCCATGCCCGCACCGAAGCCTCCAGCTGCATCCGGCCCGGGTCGGAGCTGGCTTGGACGATTTCTGCCCACCGCGTTGCTGTAGTGCCCCCAGCCTCTTCGTTCAGCCCGAGAAGTTCGAGCTCCTGCAGTTCCCAGTTGGCCAGCACCTGTTCCAGCAGGTCCTGCCGGTCGCGGAAATGCCAGTAAAAGCTACCCTTGCTGACGTGCAGGTCGCGAGCGAGAAGCTCGACGCGGACCGCATCGATCCCCTGCCCGGAGAGCCTGGCGAGCCCGGCTCGAACCCAGTCGCCCGGCCTGAGCGTCTCGGCAACCTTAGCGAGTTTAGGAGCACTTCCCATACGGTTCCGTATGTCCGCCCGAATCCTAATTCCAAGCCGGTCTTGAGTCAAGCCTCCTCATGAGAAAAACTGGCCCTCTGCGACGGCAAGTGCTGCCGACACGATCTCTCGATCATCGCCAAAGCCGGTCAACCAGTCCACGTCCTTCTCCCGCCGGAACCAGGTGATCTGGCGCTTGGCAAACCGCCGCGTCGCCTGTTGGATTTCTTTGATCGCGGCCCCCTGAGTCAAACACCCCTCGATGCAGGCCCGCAGCTGAGAATAGCCGAGAAACTGAAATGGCTTCGCGTCGGCTCTTACTCCCTGCGCGACCAGCCGGCGGACCTCTTCGATCCATCCGGTCTCGATCATCGACAAGACGCGCGCGTCGATGCGTTCGTAGAGCGCGGCGCGCGTCGGCAGGAGGCCGATTTTGCGCACTTCGTAGCCTGTGAGTGCTGCCCGGCCTTCGCGGTGCACTTCGCCCACGCCTTTGCCGGCCAGCACGCAAATCTCAATCGCGCGGATGATTTTCGGCGTATCGCGTGGCGCGATGCGATCGGCCGTTTCGCGATCCAGGCGCGCGAGCAGGCGATGAAGATACGGCGAGCCCCGTTCTTCGGCGCGTTTGCGCAGGCGCTCGCGAAGCCTCTCCGAGCGCGTGGGCGCGTCCGCCAGGCCTTCGAGCAGCGCGCGCAGATACAGCCCCGTGCCCGCCGTCAGAACCGGCACCTTCCCGCGCCCGCGCAGGTCCTGCAGAACCTCGATCGCCCTCCGCCGGTAATCCCCGGCCGTAAAAATCTCGTCCGGCTCGACCAGATCGATCAGATGATGCGGAATTCCGCGCCGCTCAGCGAGCGGAACCTTCGCGGTGCCGATATCGAACCTCCGGTAAACCTGCGTCGAGTCGCACACGAGGATTTCGCCGCCGAGCCGCTCGGCGATGCGGATACCCAGCTCGGACTTGCCCGTTGCGGTCGGCCCCAGGATCACCACGAGCCGCGGAAGTTCGCTCATCTCCAAAGTTTCCAGTAGCGCAGCAGCAGAACCAGCAGCGCGAGAGCCGCCAGCAGCAGGGCCCCCGCGACTTGGGTGCGGCTCAACTTCACCGGTAGCCGTTCACTTGGTCCGGAGGAATATTGTAGATAAACCAGATCCGCAGCTCGAGATACGGCCCGTGGAATTGCGAAGGCAGGGGCTCGAACGGATTCGAAGCGTGAATGGCGGACATCGCCGCGTTATCCAGCGGCTCCTTGCCCGACGTTCGTTCGAGGATCGGGTCGGGCGGCACGACGCTACCATCCGGCCGAATCTTGAAGGTTGTCGACGTGATGCCTTTGTCGCCCATCATTGCCGATTCCGGCATGACGTAGTCCCAATTCCGCTTCAGCGTGGCCAGCAGCCGCTGAATGTAACTTGAAAAGTCGACGCCTTGGGTGTCCGAGAGAATCTGCGCCTGGTCCTGTTTCCCGCCACGGCCGCTGCCCGGCGCCAGGTCACCGCCTGGATAGACTCCGCCGCGATTGCCCTGGCGAATCGCATCCTGAATCTGATCCTCGATCTCCCGGCCGGGTGAGGCCGAGTGCAGCCCCAGATTGAGGTGGCCTTGATTTGGCGAGGGTGGCTGGACCGGCTCGAGCTGCGAGGGCGTCGGCTGCGTCTGCTGGGGCGCTGGCTGCGGCGGAGCGACAGTCTGGGCCCTGGGCGCCTCGGGCAGATCCGAGGGCGGCTTTTCCGGATTCGGTGTCGGAGCCGGCGCGATGGCGTGCTCGATCGGCGGCGAAATCTTGTTCAGCGTCTTCGGAGTGATGTGAAGCTTGGGCGAAGGCGGTGGCGCAGTTTTCGGCAGCTCGGGCGGCGTGTAAATCCAGTTCAAATCGCGCTTCGCGAGAGCGATGTCTTCGTCGGTTGGCTGATGCGGCGGGAAAAGTTTCGGCGTAAAGATCAAAAAGATGATCAGCCCAATGTGAACCAGCACGGACATGACGCGTGTCAGCAGATCCCACTTGGGATCGCGCTTGTCCTTCCGCTCGATCAGGAGGTTTGCGTCACCGGTCAGAAAGAGATCCGGCTCGATCACCTCGCGCAATTCAGCCGTCAGCTCGGGCGCGTGCTCGAACTCCTCGATTTCCTCCGGCGTTGACGGTTCCACGTACGCCGGCACGACCACCCGCGAGTCCAGCACCGCGACCGGCACCGATTCCTGCACCCTCACCAACCGCTCCATCGGCTTCGCAGGCATGCCTCGCGGCACGAGCGTGCGGTCGACAAGAACGCCGAGTGGAACATACGAGGGAATGCTGGTCTTGCCGTCGAGAGGAGGCGCATCTGAAAGCCCGGACGGTACCACCGTCCGGTCGTCCATATACGTCTCCGTACGGTGCCCACGTTGCTTCACCTCGTCGGGCCGGACGGGGCGCACATTCATCGGAACTAGCGTGCGGGGAATCATCGAATGTCCTGGGATGTAAAGGCGCTCAGTTGGACGCGCCGCGCGTGCTCGAGGATGCCTTCCATGACCCGGTCAGCCAGCGCCAGGGCTCGCCGGCCCGCGGCCCCGTCCACCACAGGCTCCTTCCGCATCCTCACCGATTCAGCGAAGGCTCGCAGCTCGCCGTGCAGCGGTTCCTCCGCCGTGGTTTCCAGCTTCTCGAATCCGATTCCCGGCTGCGGCGTCCCCGGCTGGACGCGAATGCGCAGCGCGTCCTGGCGCGTGAAATCCAGCGAAATGTACTCGTGTTCCTGAAAGAAGCGCATCTTGCGGATGCGTTCGGTCGAGACGCGGCTCGCGGTCACATTCGCCACGGTGCCGGTCTCGAATTCCACGCGCGCCTGCGCGATGTCCACTTTGTCCGTGATCACGGGAATGCCCACAGCTTTCAGATCGACGACCGGCGCATCCACCAGCGCCAACAAAATGTCCAAGTCGTGGATCATCACGTCGTAGACCACGTCGATATCGAGGCTGCGCGGCGTGAAGATTCCCATCCGATGCACCTCGAAGAACATCGGCCGCGCGATAATCTTCTGCGCCGCCGCAACCGCCGGGTTGAACCGCTCCACATGCCCGACCTGTAAAATCCGTCCCGCGCGCTTCGCCGACGCGATCAGCTGGTCCGCCTCGTCAAGCGACGCCGCCATGGGCTTCTCGACGAGCACGTCGAGGCCCGCATCGAGCAACCGGCATCCGATACGCGCGTGCTCCTTCGTCGGCACCGCGAGGCTCACAGCCTGTACGCCCGCGGCGGCCAGCGCGTCGAGATCCGCAATCACCTGCGTGCCGAATTCGGTGGCGATCTCCCGCGCCCGCTCCGGGTTCGCGTCGACGACACCCGCCAGATCGACCCCCTCGACCTCGCGCCACACCCTCACGTGGTTGCGCCCGAATTGCCCGGCGCCGACGACTGCCACGCGGATCATCTTCTCGCTCACGATTTCGCCTTTGCCGGATCGGTGCGCTCGGGCGCGAACGCCTGAATCGCGATGTCCGCTTCGTTGGCTGCGCGGATCAAAGCGTCGCGGTCGAAAAGCAGCGTGCGCCCGGCATCGATCGCCAGCGCGGTCGCATTGGCGCGGCGCATCACTTCGATCGTCCGGCTGCCGACGACCGGCACGTCGAATCGCATGTCCTGCCGTGGCTTGCTCACCTTTACCACCACCAGCTTTTGCCCCCCGGCGATCCGCGCCGCGCGTTCGATCGTCTCGTCGGTGCCTTCCATCGCTTCCACCGCGACGCAGGCTCGATCGCGGATCACCACCGTCTGCCCGAGATCGAGCCCCGCGATCTGCTGCGCGATCTGCCGCCCGTAGACGATGTCCGCCGCTTCGGCCTCATCGGGCGCGCGCTCTGTCAGCACGCCGGCCGCCGGAAGCAGCGGCCCGAGAAACTTGGTCGAATCGACGAGCTCGATGCCTTCGCCCTCCAGCACGCGCGCCACGGCGCCGATCAGCGAGTCCGTGTTCTTCAAGGGCAGCGCCAGCAGCAGTTTCGCCAGGCGCCAGTCGGGACGTATCGAGCTGAAAATCTTGTTGTGCTTCACCTGCCCGGCCATCACCGCGCGCTTCACGCCTTCCTGGTGCAGCAGATCGATCCCGCGGCCCAGTTCTCCCAGGCTGATCCAGTGAAAGCGCTTCGTTGCTTGTTCGAGTGCGGGCGAGGCCTCTTCGCGAATGGCGATCACCGCCATGTCGATCCCGCGGCTGCGGGCGCCTTCGAGGACGAGGAAAGGGAAGTCGCCGTTGCCTGCGATCAGGCCCCAGTTTCGCGAAGTTTCTTCGGCGGCGGCCATTCGGACTCCTATTTCGTCAAGCCGCGGGCGGTGGTCGACTCGATGAATCGGATAAGACTTTGGACGTCCTCCGACTCGCCCAGGGTTCCACGCATTTGTTCCACCGCCTGCGACGTATTCAGCTTCGACCGCAGCAGGTAGCGGTACGCTTTTTCGATCGTGCGAATCCGCTCCCGGGAGAATCCGTGGCGCTCCAGCCCCACCTTGTTGATGCCGAAGCAGCGCGTCTGGCGTTCTCCCACGATCAGCGAAAACGGCGGCACGTCCTGCGTGATGATCGTGCCCGCGCCGATATACGAGTGCGCGCCGATGCGCACGAACTGATGGAACAGGCAGAACGCGCTGATTCCGGCGTAGTCCTCGACCACGCTGTGCCCCGCGAGTTGCGCGCCATTCGTCAGGATCACGTGATTGCCGATCTGGCAATCGTGGCCGATGTGCGCGTACGCCATGATCAAATTGTGGTTCCCCAGCCGCGTGACGCCGCCGCCCTTGATCGTCCCGCGATGCACGGTGCAATACTCGCGGAACTCGTTTTCGTCGCCTGCTTCGAGCCGCACGCTCTGGCCCGCATACGTCAAATCCTGCGGGTCGCCCCCCACGATCGAGAACGGGAAAAAATGATTTTTGCGGCCGAATGTCGACGGCCCCTGGATCACCGCATGCGGCTCCACGATCGAGCCGTCGCCCAGCTCCACTTCGTCTCCCACCACCGCAAACGGCCCTACCTGCACGCAGTTGCCGAGTTTCGCGGAAGGCGAAACCACCGCGCGCGGATCGATTCCGCTCATTGCGCTTTTCCGGCAGGCTCGACCGCGGCTGCTTGCTCGACATCGAGGTCGACCATCTTGCACATCAGCGTGGCCTCGGCCGCCACCTCGCCGTTCACCGAGGCGCGGCCTTGGAGCTTGCAGAAGCCGGCGCGCCACGCCAGCACGTTCATCTCAATTCTCAATTGGTCGCCGGGCACCACCGGCCGGCGAAACCGCGCGTTATCGATCGCGACGAAATAGAGCAGCTTCTTCTCGCGATCCGGCACCTCCTGCAGCAGCAATAGTCCGCCCGTCTGGGCCATCGATTCGATGATCAGCACGCCCGGCATGATCGGTTTTCCCGGGAAATGGCCCTGAAAGTACCCTTCATTGATGGAGACGTTCTTTATTCCTACAATGCGCTTCCAGCGTTCCATTTCTTCAATCGCGTCCACCAAAAGAAACGGGTAGCGGTGCGGCAGTATTTTCTGGATGGCGTTGGTATCGAGCAGCATGTTTGACCTCAGGCGGTTTGGTTTTCGTCAGGCCGAATCGATCAATTCTATACGAATTGCCAACGAACCCGGAGGGGGAATCCGGTGGCGCGTGTCGGCGGTCCTTGCAAAATCTTCACGGACTGCATACGCTCGTCACCTTGAGACCAAACGACACGCCGGGCGCCGCCCGCGACCACATTCTTATGCGCGCGTTCTCGCGCGAGGCGAAAGGCCGCGAAAGGGAACTCGTCAGCCTCCTCGGCGAATTCGTCCGCTGCGAATCTCCCAGCCACGAGAAAGCGGCCGTCGACCGCATGGCTCGCCTCGTCGCGCACCAATGGCAGCAGCGCGGCGCGCGAGTCAAAACGCTGCGGCAGAAACTCGCGGGCGATCACGTCCGCGCGGAAATTGCTTCCGCCGCAGGCCGCTCTGCCGGCCAGATCTTGATTCTCGGCCACCTCGACACCGTCTACCCGCTCGGCACGCTCGCGAAAATGCCGTTTCGGTTGGCGAAGCAGCGAGCCTGGGGACCCGGGACATTCGACATGAAAGCGGGGCTCGTGATGGCGCTTTTCGCCGTCGATGCGCTTCGCGCCGCCGACGTCGAGCCGCGCAAGCGCCTCGTCTTCTTGTGGAACTCGGATGAAGAGATCGGCAGCCAGACCTCGCGCGGCGAAATCGAGCGCGAAGCGAAACGCAGCGACGCGGTGCTGGTCCTCGAGCCTGCCTACGGCCGCGGCGGCGCGCTCAAGACCGCGCGCAAAGGCGTGGGCACTGCGGAACTAATTGTCGCCGGAAGGGCCGCCCACGCCGGCATCGATCCCAGCGCCGGCGTGAACGCGGTCCACGAGCTCGCGCTGCAAACCGCGCGTTTGATGAAGATGAACGATCCGCGCCGCGGCATCACCGTGCAGACCACCGTCGTCTCGGGCGGGACGGCATCGAACGTCGTTCCCGCGCATGCGCGCTCGAAAATCGATATCCGCTATTCGCATCTCGCCGACGCGCCCAGAATCGACCGCAGCCTCCGCAAGCTCCAGCCCATGCTAAAGGGCGCGCGAATCGAAGTGCTTGGTGGCGTCAATCGCCCGCCGCTCGAACGCACCCCCGGCGTCCTCAAGCTTTTCCACCACGCGCGCGATTTGATGAAGGAGATCGGCCTTCATCTCGACGAGGCTTCGACCGGCGGCGGCTCGGACGGGAATTTCACAAGCGCGCTGGGCGTGCCGACGCTCGACGGCCTCGGCGCGGTCGGCAACGGGGCGCACAGCGTGGACGAACATGTCGTGGTTCGTTCATTGCCCGAGCGCGCCGCTCTGCTGGCCGGTTTGCTCGCGACGCTCTGAACGGATCCCAATCCCTACGGCAAATAGGCGTGCTTGAGGTAGCTGACGGTCTGCTGTTGCAGGTCGGCGTAATTCATTCGCAGGGTCTCTTCCAGCGCGGCTTCCGTGGACGGCGCGTTCGCCACGTGCTCGAGCAGCCGGCTGATGTCGCTCACGCCGCCCTGGTCGATGATCGATTCCACCACGGCCAGCGACCACGCGTAGGCAAACGACGCCGCGTCTCCTGAGAGTCCCATCCACGAGCCTTCCATCGACGAAAGTGGCGGCACCGCGCCCTGGTCCGCGGCGGCGACCAGCGCGGCGGCCGAATCGCTGCTGCGGCGCCCCTCCATCCACTGCGCGATTCCTTCTTGCAGCCACGTGGGCGCGCGGCCGTGCGTTTTCTGCCCGACGAAACTGTGCGTCAGTTCGTGCTTCAGCACGTGCGCCAGTTCGGGAGTCACTTCGGTCAAGCCCTGCACGGGAATTCGCAGCCGTCCGTCGTTGAGCGCTCCCACCCATCCGGGGGCGCGCGTGATATCGGCGAAGGCCTGGCCGGTGTAGAGAATCACGGAAATCTGTTCGGGCGGCGTGTAGTCGAGTTGTGACGCCAGATCGTTGAAATCGTCCTCGAGCACGCGCAGGATCGCGTGCGCCAGGTCGGGATCGGCGCTCCCGTAGTATTTGAGCTCGAAATGCTCGGTTTCGCCCTCGCGATAACTCTCTTCTTCCGCCTGGTCGCGCTCCGCCTTTTCGAGTGCGCTCCGTACATCCGGATCGGGGCGAAGCTGCAAGGCGCGTTTCCACGCCGCGATCGCCTGATCCGGTTTGTTCGCGCCGTAGTAGGCCCAGCCCATCAGCTTCGCAACATCGGGCGAATCGGGAGAAGCCTGGCGCGCCCGCCCGAGCGGATCGAGCGCCTCCTTGAACTTGCTTTCGCGCAGATAAATCACCGCGAGATTCAGAAGCAGTCCCACGTTGTCCGGCGCGAAGACCAGCGCCTGGCGATACTGCTCGACTGCCGCATCCGAATCGCCCTTGCCTACGAGAAACTGCGCCGCCGCGTAGTGTGCGGCCGCCACTTTGGCGATCGCAACCGGCGAACCGCCACGCGCGTCCGTTTCGAGCCGCGCGATATAGGCGTAGTCCACCCCGTCGCCGTGAACCGCGAGTTGCGCCACGTCCTCATAGCCGCGGACCGGCTCGATCGTCGGCGTCGAAACGGGCGGCTCGGAATCGGCTGCTGCGGCGGAAGAAAATGAAAAATCGTCGTGGTCGACTCGCGCGACGATCGATTTCGGAATCGAAAGCTGGCCGGCGGGCGTTTGGTATGTAACGTGATTGTCATCTTCTGTGACGTTCGTCGCGACGATCTTGTGCCCGTTTTTCAGGACGATCGTATCCGCAAAAGCCGAACCGGCAACAGCCGAAGACGACGCGGCGAGGGCAAGCAGGGCAGCGAGTTTCACTATGGAACGCACACTCCGATGTTACCAACGGCTTTGCTGCGAAAGCGTTTCTTCGCTGGGAGCGATGCTCTAAGTTATATGGGGAATCTGCGTACGATGAGTTCGCCAACGGATCGGTCGCTGCGATTTCCGTGAATTTTGCATGGATGGAACGCGATTTTAGGGGCCAATATTTTTTTCATTTCAACTTGCTTCAGGGCGTCTCCGGTTTTATGCTATTGCGTCCTAAGCGAGCCGGGTGGCCGTGGGAAAGCCGAGCTGGGACGAACTGCAGTTCTAAATAATTGCGACAGAGCTGTTCGGAGCGGATCGAGCGGGGCGCTTGACCGCAGGCTTTCGCTCCGCGATGCCCTTCATATCGACAACAAGCATTTGTTACTAAAGCCGGGGACACCGCGTGGATTCTGAGGGTTCTCAAAAGACAGTAGGAGTGGCCGGGCCCGATCAGCTTTTAGCTCCCGGTCACACATTTGAAAGCGTCACCGACAAGATCAGCGCGATCGTCCTCAAGCGCCCGGTGACGCCCGGCTGGGTTTTTGGCCTTCTGCTCGGCTTTTCACTCCTGATGTTGTTGAACATGGTCATCACCCTCCTGATGATCAAGGGTGTCGGCATCTGGGGAATCCGCATTCCGGCCGCCTGGGGCTTCGCCATCGTCAACTTCGTCTGGTGGATCGGTATCGGCCACGCCGGCACACTCATCTCCGCGATTCTCTTGCTGCTGCACCAGAAGTGGCGGACTTCGATCAACCGTTTCGCCGAGGCCATGACGATTTTCGCCGTCATGTGCGCGGGCATGTTCCCCTTGCTGCACATGGGCCGCCCATGGCTCTTCTTCTATCTGATGCCCTATCCCAACCCCATGTGGATGTGGCCTCAGTTCCGCAGCCCGCTCGTTTGGGATGTTTTTGCGGTTTCCACGTATTTTACTGTTTCATTGTTGTTCTGGTTTGTCGGCCTGATTCCCGATTTGGCAACGCTACGCGATCGCGCCAAGAATCGCGCCGCCAAGATCATCTACGGCATGCTTTCGATGGGCTGGCGCGGCTCGGCGATCCACTGGTCGCGCTACGAAATGGCCTCTCTGCTCCTCGCCGGTCTCGCAACGCCCCTTGTTCTCTCGGTCCATACCGTCGTGAGCTTCGACTTCACGATCGGCATCATTCCCGGCTGGCATACCACGATCTTCCCGCCATACTTCGTCGCGGGCGCCATCTATTCCGGATTTGCCATGGTGTTGACGCTGGCGATTCCCATTCGCAAGTACTATCACCTCGAAGATCTCGTCACCATGCGCCACCTCGACCTCATGGCCAAGGTCATGCTCGCAACCGGGTTGATCGTCGCGTACGGCTACGGAATCGAAGCGTTCATGTCGTACTACAGCGCGGACAAATACGAGCGCTACATGCTCTGGAACCGCATTCACGGTCCCTACCACGTGCTCTATTTCATGCTCATCACGTGCAACATCCTGATTCCGCAGATGCTGTGGTCGAAGAAGGTGCGGCAAAATATCGCGCTGCTTTTCATCATTTCCTTGATCGTGAATATGGGCATGTGGCTGGAGCGCTTCGTCATCGTCGTCATCAGTTTGAGCAATGATTTTATTCCGTCATCGTGGAACATGTACTACCCGACCAAGTGGGATTGGGCTACGTTCCTCGGGACGTTCGGTCTGTTCTTTACTTTGTTCTTCCTCTTCATTCGCTTCCTGCCGATGATCTCGATCGTCGAGGTCCGCTCCCTGGTGCACGAAACGAACGAGGAGAAGGCGCACGCATAAGAAAGAGCGATAAGCGAACCAATGGCGCAGATTTTTCATCGCAGCACGAACCTGATCGCGCGGGCCAGCATCTACGGCGCGGCGCTGTTCGTCGCCGGCTTGGCCTTCGCGCTCTATTGGATCGCCATGTCTCCGTGGTACACCGAACAGTACAACACGCGGCCCCAGCCCGTGCCCTTCAGCCACCGCCACCACGCCGGCGAGCTCGGCATCGATTGCCGCTACTGCCACACCTCCGTCGAGAAATCCTCCTTTGCCGGGCTGCCGCCGACCCAAACCTGCATGACCTGCCATTCGCAGATTTGGACGAACTCCTCGATGCTTGAGCCGGTGCGCGCGAGCTACCGCGACGACAAGTCCCTCGAATGGACCCGCGTCAACGCTCTGCCCGACTTCGTCTATTTCGATCACAGCATCCACGTCTCGAAAGGCATTGGCTGCACCACCTGCCACGGCCAGGTGGCCGAAATGCCGATGACGTATCGCGCCGGCACCCTCTATATGTCCTGGTGCCTCGACTGCCACCGCGACCCTGCGAAAAACGTGCGCCCGAAGTCGGAAGTGTTCGATGCGTTCTACGAGCCGCCCTCGCGAACCCATCCCATCACCGTCGACGGCGTCGCCTACACTGATCAGACGTCGATGGGGCGCCGCCTTGTCGCGGATTACAAAATTAAGAGTTTGCAATACTGCTCGACGTGTCACCGGTGAAAGCGAAGCGATGAGCGAAGACTCCAAATCAGCGAACTCGATCGACCTGGCGGCGGCCCGCTCCAAGCTGCAGCGTGAAGGCGGCAAGCGCATGTGGCAGAGCCTCGAGCAGCTCTCCGACACGCCCGAATACCGCAACTTCCTCCACCATGAGTTTCCCTCGATGGGCCAGAAGAGCTCCCAGGGCTCCGACGGCGTGAATCGCCGCGACGTCCTCCGCCTGATGGCCGCCTCGGCCGCGATGGCTGGCTTGGGCGCTTGTACCAAGCTCCCGACCGAAAAGATCGTTCCCTATGTGCGCCAGCCCGAAGAGATTATTCCCGGGCGCCCGCTGTTCTACGCGACTTCGATCCCGCAGTCCGGCGTTGCCGCCGGCGTCCTGGTCGAAAGCCACATGGGCCGCCCGACGAAGATGGAAGGCAATCCCGAGCATCCGGGCAGCCTCGGCGGCACGGACGTTTTCACGCAAGCTTCGATCCTCAACATGTACGACCCCGACCGCTCGCAGGTCGTTTTCAACGAGGGGCGGGTGAGCACCTGGGAAGATTTCTCGGCGGCGATGGGCAACGCGCGCGCCACGATGTCGATGAAGGGTGCGGGAATTCGCCTGCTTACCAGGACCGTCACCTCGCCGGCGCTCGGCGCGCAGATCACCAGGTTCCTGAAGCTGTTTCCCGAAGCGAAGTGGCATCAGTACGAGCCGTGCACTGGCGATTCGGCGCGCGAAGGCGCGGTCCTGGCCTTCGGAAAAGTCGTCAACACGGTCTACCACTTCGATCAGGCTGATGTGGTTGTTTCGCTCGACGCGGAATTTCTCGTCAACGGCCCGGGTCACGCCCGCTACGCGCGCGAATTCGCTTCGCGCCGCGATCTCGCCGCCGGGCCGGACTCGAAGATGAATCGCCTTTACGTCGTCGAAAGCATGCCGACGAGCGCCGGTGCCGTCTCCGATCATCGGCTGCCGCTGCGCTCGACCGACGTTGACGCTTTTGCCCGCCAGCTCGCGGCGGCCGTGGGCGTTTCCGTTCCGGCCAGCGCCGCCTCCGGAGCCAAGATTCCGGCCGATTGGGTTGCGGCCGTCGGGCGCGACCTCGCCGCGCATCGCGGCTCCTCGCTGATCGTTGCCGGCGAGACGCAGCCGCCTTTCGTTCATGCCCTCGCGCACGCGATGAACGCCGCGCTCGGCAACGTCGGCAAGACGGTCACCTACATCGAGTCCATCGAAGTTCAGCCTGTCAGCCAGATGGCGTCGCTTCGCGATCTCGCCAATGATTTGAACGCCGATCGCGTCGAACTCCTTCTGGTTCTCGGCGGCAATCCTGTCTACGACGCGCCCGCCGACTTGAATTTCGGCGCCGCGCTCATGAAGGCCAAGACGCGCGTCCATTCGGCGCTCTACAACGACGAGACGGCCGAGCTCTGCCACTGGCACGTGCCCGCCGCGCATTTCCTGGAGTCCTGGGGCGATGCGCGCGCCTACGACGGCACCGCGAGCATCCTCCAGCCGCTGATTCAGCCGCTCTACGACGCGCACACGCCGCTTGAGATCATCGGCCTCTTCACCGGTGATGCGGGCAAATCCGATCACGATATCGTCCAAGATTACTGGGCCGGCCAGCGCCCGGAAAAGGGCCGCGCCTTCGAAGTCTTCTGGGAGACTTCGCTGCATGATGGTCTGCTCGCCGGTACGGCATTCGCGCCGACCTCCGTCAGCATTCATCCCGATTGGGCGAGTCAGGCGAGTGCCGCATCCGCGCCCGGCGATCTCGCCGCGACGGAAATCGTCTTTCGTCCCGATCCCGCGATTGGCGACGGCGAATATTCGAACAACAGCTGGCTGCAGGAATTGCCGAAGCCCGTCACGCGCATCACCTGGGACAACGCCGCGATGATCGGCCCCACGATGGCACAGCAGCGGGGCCTCGTCACAGGCGACTACGTCAAGCTTTCTCTCGGCGATCGCTACATGGAAGCCGGCGTCTTCGTCGTGCCGGGCCACGCCGATGATTCGATCACCATGCATCTCGGCTACGGCCGCCGTCGCGCCGGTAGCGTCGGCACCGGACCCGGATTCGACGCCAACCTGTTGCGTTTCTCCTCGACGCCCTGGATTGCCCGCGGCGTCCGTATCGAAAAGTTGGACAAGCAGTATTCCTTCGCGTCGATGCAGCAGCAGCATACGATCGATGTCGAAAGTCACGGCGAAGACGAGGAGAGCAAGAATGCCTTCGCGCGCGATCTCGTCCGCATCGCCACCATGGACGAGTTCCGCAAGGATCCGGCCTTCGCGCAGCTTCCCGAAGAGGAAGAAACCAGGGACCTCTCGATCTATCCCGGCTACAAGTACGACGGCTACGCCTGGGGCATGTCGATCGACCTCAATCGCTGCATCGGCTGCAACGCCTGTGTGGTCGCCTGCCAGTCGGAAAATAATATCGCCGTGGTCGGCAAGGAAGAGGTGATGCGCGGGCGCATCATGCAGTGGATTCGCATCGACACCTACTTCCGGGGCGACCTCGACAACCCGGAAATGTATTACGAGCCGATGCCCTGCCAGCAGTGCGAGAACGCGCCTTGCGAGTACGTCTGCCCGGTTGGCGCCACCACGCACAGCCCCGAAGGGCTCAACGACATGACCTACAACCGTTGCGTCGGCACGCGCTACTGCTCCAACAACTGTCCCTACAAGGTCCGGCGCTTCAACTTCTTTCTCTTCTCGGATTACAAGACGCCGAGCCTTTATGGCGTGCGTAATCCCAATGTCACCGTTCGCAGCCGCGGCGTCATGGAGAAGTGCACCTACTGTGTGCAGCGTATCAACGCGGCGAAGATCAAGTCCGAAGAAGAGAATCGTACGGTGCGCGACGGCGAGATCATCACCGCCTGCCAGCAGGCCTGCCCGGCCGAAGCGATCATCTTCGGCGATATCAATGACAAGGCGAGCCGCGTCTCGAAGCTCAAGGCCCAGACCCGCGACTACGGCCTGCTCGAGGAATTGAACACGCGTCCGCGCACCACCTATCTCGCGCGCGTACGTAATCCGAATCCGGAGATTCGCGGCTAGCCATGAAACGGCAACCGATTTACGGCATGATGGCGGAATTCGAGACGCCCGAGCAGGTGGTCGAGGCCGCTCATCGCACGCGCAACGCGGGTTATCGCCGCATTGACGCGTTCTCGCCGATCCCCGTCGAGGGGCTCGCCGAAGCCGTAGGGTTCGATTGGACGGCCCTACCCGTAATCGTCTTTCTCGGCGGCCTTGTCGGCGGCTGCACCGGCTTCGGCATGTGCTACTACGCCAATGTGATCAGCTTCCCCCTGAATATCGGTGGGAAGCCCTTCAACAGCTGGCCGATGTGGATTCCGATCACCTTCGAGCTGACGATCCTCGGCGCGTCCCTTGCCGCCGTTCTCGGAATGCTCGCGCTCAACGGGCTGCCGATGCCTCATCATCCGACGTTCAACGTCGAGCGCTTCGCCTTGGCTTCGACCGACCGCTTTTTCCTGTGCATCAAAGCGCGCGACCGCAAGTTTGATCTCGTTCAGACGCGCGTGTTTCTCGAAGGCTTGCATCCGCACGGAGTGTATGAAATTGAAAGCTGAGTTCGTTTCACGCGTCACTGCCGTCCTGCACCCGGCGGCCCCGGGGCGGGCGTTCGCCCGCGGCGTGAGCGCTGCCTGTCTCGGCGCCATGGTGCTGCTCGGCGGTTGCCGTCTGGATATGCATATTCAGCCGAAGTATCTGCCGGAGGAGCCGACCACCTTCTTTTCCGACGGCCGCTCCGAGCGGCAGCCCGTTCCTGGCACGGTTGCGCGCGGTCAGCTCCGCGTCGATGAGCTGCTTTATTCCGGCACCGAAAACGGCGTCGAATCGAACCGCTTTCCGTTTCCCATCACCCGCGCCGATCTCGAGCGGGGACGCGAGCGTTTCAACGTCTACTGCACGCCCTGCCACGACTACACCGGCAGCGGCCGCGGCATGATCGTTCAGCGCGGTTTCCCGCAGCCGCCTTCGTATCACATCATGCGCCTGCGCGAAGCCCCGGTCGGCCATTTCTACCAGGTGATGACCAATGGCTTTGGCGCCATGTACAGCTATGCCTCCCGCATCGAGCCCGCCGATCGCTGGCGGATCGCGGCTTACATTCGCGTGCTTCAGTTGAGCGACAACGCGACGATCAACGACGTGCCGGAAGGCGACCGCTCGAAATTGACGGCGCAGTCCGGCGCGCCCGAAGCCCATGCTTCGGCGCAGGCGTCTGCCTGGAAAAAATCGGGGCAATCGGAATGAGTCCTTCGGAAATCATCCAGCAGCGGCTCAATAGCTGGCAGACGCGGGCGCTCCTCGTCGGGGTACTCGGTGTTGTGATCTGGGTCGTGTTCGGCCTGCGCGATCCCCAGCAGTTTTTCCGCTCTTATATTTATGCGTTCGTGTTTTGGGCCGGAATCGCCCTGGGCTGCCTCGGGCTTACCCTTCTTCACCATCTGACGAGCGGCTGGTGGGGCTTTCCTCTGCGCCGGCTCGCGGAGGCGGGCTCGCGCACGTTGCCCGTGGTATTCGTCCTGTTCCTGCCCATGATTCTCAGCGTCAAGATCACGCCCGAGGCGCACCGGCCCTATCTTTGGGCGCAACCGGCCGCCGTGGCTGCCGATCCGATCCTTCAGTACAAAGCTTCGTGGCTGAATCCGGAGTTCTATATCGTTCGCACGATCATCTACTTTGCGATCTGGATTCTGTGTGCGCTGCTGCTCAACAAATGGTCGGCGGAGCAGGATCGCACCGCGAACCCTGCCTTGAAAGGACGCATGTCCAGCCTCTCGGGCCCGGGCATGGTTCTTTTTGCCATGCTCGTCACGCTGGCCGCGGTGGACTGGGTGATGTCGCTTGAGCCGCACTGGTTTTCCACGATGTACGGGCTCATCTTCATGGTATCGGACGGCCTTTCCGCGCTCGCCTTTTCGATCATCGTGCTCTCCGGTCTCTCCGACCAGGAGCCCCTCAAGGATTGCGTCCCGCCCAAGCGGTTTATCGACATGGGCAGCCTGATGCTGGCGATGGTGCTCCTCTGGACCTATCTGTCCTTTTCCGAATTCCTGATCATCTGGTCCGGCAACTTGAAGAACGAAATCCCGTGGTACAAGGATCGCGTCCTGGGCGCGTGGGCTCCGGTCGCGGCGGTCATCATCGTTTTTCACTTCTTTGTCCCCTTCTTCCTGCTGTTGCAGCGGCGCGTCAAGCGCCGGCTGCCCGTTCTTGCCCGCGTCGCATGGTTGATCGTCGCCGTGACTCTCGTCGACATCTACTGGGTGATTGCGCCGTCCTATGACGTGAACACGCCCAAAGTTCACCTGCAGGATATTCTCGGGATCATCGGCCTCGGCGGCCTGTGGGTCGGCGCGTTTTTCTGGCAGCTGAAGAAGTGGCCGTTGCTGCCGCTGCACGATCCGCGATTTGAGGGTGCCCATGGAGATTAGGCAGCCATATCCGCCGGGTTCTCCGCACGACCGCGGCCCGGGCTACGAGCGTCGCGACGCCAACGTTGGCGGATTGCTCCAGTTTGCCTTCTGGATGGCGGTCCTTCTCGCGGTCACGCTCGTGGGCATGAAGTTCACCTTTGACCATTTCAAGAAGGTGCAGCCGCTCGGCGCCACCGCTTCCCCGATGGTTGGCGAAAACGAAGAGGCCCTTCCGCCCAGGCCGCGCCTGCAAGTTCAACCGCATCTTGAGCTCGAAGACTTCTGCGCCGCGCAGCAGCAGGCCGTCGACAGCTATTCCTGGATCGATCGGCAGTCCGGTGTTGTCCACATCCCGGTGGACCGCGCCATGGACCTCATTCTTCAGCGCGGCCTGCCCACTCGCCCGGCGAGTGAAGCTCCCGGCGGCGCGCTTCCTGTTGTTGCCACGCCTCCGCCGACTGCCGGCGGTGTCGACCTTCTCGGGCCCTGCGGTTATCTGAGCGAGCATCCCACTCCCCCGGCGCCCATGGGGAAGAATGAGTAACTCTCAGGAGAGAGTCGGAACGAAAGCATGACGACGGCGAGTCCCAATCGAGCTTCGATCGCAGGCCGTGCGCTGTATGTCGCGGCCGCCTGCCTCGTGCTGACCTGCGCCCTCCTGCTGAGCCCGTCGATTGCAAACGCGCAGCTCTTGGGCGATCCGATGAACCCCACGCAGAATCTGGGCGTTCATCCCGACCTGCTGAAGCAGGTGGCCATCGATCAGAAGCTCAACGACGCCATTCCGCTCGACCTGACCTTTCGCGACGAACACGGCAAAACCGTCGAGCTCGCCCGATATTTCGGCAGCAAGCCCGTCATCCTCACTCTCGTTTACTACAGCTGCCCGATGCTGTGCACCCAGGTGCTCAACGGCCTCGATCGCAGCATGGAAAACATTCCTCCCACGATCGGGAAGGATTTCAATGTCATCACGGTGAGCATCGATCCGACCGAAAGGCCCGTGCTCGCCGACGCGAAGAAGCAACTCTACGTCGGGATGTACGGCCGGCCGGGCGCCGCCGCCGGATGGCATTTCCTGACCGGCGACCAGCCCCAAATCAAGCAGCTGGCCGACGCCGTCGGCTTCCGCTACGCCTACGATCCCGATTCGAAGCAGTTCGCCCACGCGGCCGCCATCATCCTGCTTACGCCCGAAGGCCGCATCTCGCGCTACTTTTACGGTGTTTCGTACCCCGAGCGCGACCTCCGGCTCGGCTTGGTCGACGCGTCGTCCGGCAAGATCGGTTCGCCGATCGACCAGGCTTTGCTTTACTGCTATCACTACGATCCCCAGACCGGCAAGTACGGGCTGCTGATCTCACGGGTGATCCAGGTCTCGGGGCTTTTGACCGTCGTGCTCGGCGGAATCGGCCTGATCGTCCTTTTCCGCGGAGAGCATTACGTGCCCTGGAGCAAGACGTGAACGCCGTTAAACGTGGCTGCCAAGCGATGAAGGGATACTGACGAAACTGCGATGATTGGTCTCGCTCAAACCGGTTTGCGATTCGCCTCGACGGTCTTGGCCTTCGTGCCGTTTCAGCCGCCGTCCGCATCCTCGATGTCCGGCGACGTGGATGAGCTCTACTATCTCCTCTCCGGCATCACCATCTTCTTCAGCGTCCTGATCTTCTCGATCATTTTCTATTTCATGGTCAAGTACCGCCGGCGCTCGGAAAACGAAGTCGCCGCCGAAACCCACACTTCGATGGTCCTCGAGTTGACATGGACCATCATCCCCTCGCTCATCTGCGTCGGCCTCTTCGTCTGGTCTTCGGCGATCTACGTCAAGAACTCGCGGCCGCCGGCCAAGTCGACCGAAATCTTCGTAATCGGCAAGCAGTGGATGTGGCACCTCCAGCATCCCGAGGGCCCGCGCGAAATCAACGAGCTCCACATTCCTGTCGACGTGCCCGTCCGCCTCACGATTACTTCCCAGGACGTAATTCACGGCTTCTACGTCCCCGCTTTCCGCGTCAAGAAAGATGCTCTGCCCGGACGTTACACCGAGCTTTGGTTTGAGCCGACCGAGGTTGGGACGTATCATCTCTTCTGCACCGAGTACTGCGGCACCAACCACTCCGAGATGATCGGGTGGGTGTATGTCATGTCCGCCAAGGATTACGCCGCGTGGCTCGCGGGCGGCGAGAAGACGGAATCGATGGCTCAGCAGGGCGAGCGCCTGTTCACGCAATACGGTTGCGTTGAATGCCATGTCGCCGGCGGCACGGGCCGCGCTCCCTCGCTCGTAGGCCTCTACGGACAGCCCGAAAAGCTCGCCAGCGGCGAGACGCGCGTCGTCGACGAGACCCTGATCCGCCAGGCCATCCTCGTCCCGAATTCCGTCCACGTCCCGAACTATCAGCCGGTCATGCCTACCTATCAGGGCCAGTTGAGCGAAGAGCAGATTTTGGATTTGGTTGCGTATGTGAAGTCGCTTGGCGGGGAAGAAAGGAACGGCAAATGAGTACGGCCATTGCGGATATCCACCACGATCCGGTCGAATCCAATGTGAACTATCTGAACGCGAGCTACGGCATCAAGTCGTGGCTGTTCACAGTCGACCACAAGCGCATCGGGCTGATGTATCTGGCCGTGCTCACGTTCATGTTCATGATTGGCGGAATCGCGGCCACGCTCATGCGCCTCAACCTCGTCGAGCCCCAGGGCGCCCTTCTTGAACCCGAGACCTACAACAAACTCTTCTCCACGCACGGCATCATCATGGTTTTCTTCTTCCTGGTGCCGTCGATTCCGGCGACCCTCGGCAATTTCCTGATCCCGATCATGATCGGCGCGCGCGACGTTGCCTTCCCGAAGCTCAACCTCTTGAGCTGGTATGTCTTCGTCACTGGCTGCCTCTTCGCGCTGGTCGCGCTCCTCTCGGGCGGCGTCGATACCGGCTGGACGTTCTATCCGCCCTACAGCAGCCTCTATTCGCATACCCCGGTCGTCATCATGGCCCTCGGCATCTTCATTGCCGGTTTCTCGTCGATTCTCACCGGCTTGAACTTCGTAGTGACGATTCACAAAATGCGCGCCCCGGGCATGACCTGGTTCCGCTTGCCGCTCTTCATCTGGGCCATGTACGCCACCAGCCTCATCTTCATCCTCGGCACGCCGGTAATCGCGATTACGCTCTTCCTGCTCGGGCTCGAGCGCCTCTTCCACGTCGGCATCTTCGATCCGGCGATCGGAGGCGATCCGCTGCTCTTCCAGCACCTTTTCTGGTTCTATTCCCATCCCGCCGTCTACATCATGATCCTGCCGAGCATGGGCGTGATCAGCGAGCTGATCACCGCGTTTTCGCGCAAGAAGATCTTCGGGTATAGCTTCGTCGCCTTCTCCAGCTTGGCCATTGCCGTCATCAGCTTCATCGTCTGGGGCCACCACATGTTTGTCACCGGCCAATCGGTCTACGCCGGCCTGGTGTTCTCGGTGTTGAGCTTCATCGTCGCGATTCCTTCGGCCATCAAGGTTTTCAACTGGACGGCCACGCTCTATAAAGGCTCGATCTCCTATCAGGCGCCCATGCTCTACGCCCTGGGCTTCATCGGCCTCTTCACGATCGGCGGCCTCACGGGACTCTTTCTCGCGAGCCTCGCCACCGACGTTCACCTCAACGGCACCTACTTCGTCGTCGCCCACTTCCACTACATCATGGTCGGCGGCGCGCTGATGGGCTATCTCGGCGGACTCCATTTCTGGTGGCCCAAGATCACCGGCCGCCTGTATCCCGACATGTGGGCCCGCATCGCGGCCGGAATCGTCTTCATCGGTTTCAACCTGACGTTCTTCCCGCAATTCGTGGTTGGCTATCTCGGGATGCCGCGCCGCTACGCCGTCTATCCCGCCGAATTCCAGTTCCTCAACGTCATGTCGTCCGCGGGCGCTTCGGTCCTCGCCGTCGGCTACGCGATTCCGCTTGTCTACCTGATCTGGTCGATGCGCTATGGCCCGCCCGCCGGACGCAACCCCTGGGGCGCGAAAGGCCTCGAGTGGACCACTCTTTCGCCGCCGCCCACGGAGAATTTCGAAGTGCCTCCGATCGTCACCGAGGAACCGTATAGCTACGCCACCGCCGAGGCTACGCATGTCTGAAATGGCCGCGCACGACGCGCACGCCCATCCGCCCGGGTTCGCGCACCAGTTCGAAGACGCCGCCCAGCAGAAGGATGCGGGAACGCTCGGCATGTGGGCCTTCCTGGTCACCGAAATCCTCTTCTTCGGTGGCATGTTCACGGCGTACATCATCTATCGCTCGTTGCATCTCGAAGGCTTCATCCTCGGCAGCCATCTCCTTCTCGTGAAGTTTGGCGCCACCAACACCGCCGTCCTCATCTGCTCCAGCTTGACGATGGCTTTGGCAATCCGCTCGGCGCAAACCGGCAAGAGCAAGGGCACGATCATCTGGTGGCTCATCTTGACCATGATCCTCGGCGCCCTCTTCCTCGCGCTCAAATTCACCTTTGAGTGGCGCACGGATTACCTGGAGCACACCGTTCCCGGCGCCTTTTTCGGGTTTGAGAACCGCCCCGAGTGGGGCGCGAATGCTCCGTACGTCCAGATGTTCATGTGCTTCTACTTCTTCATGACGGGTCTGCACGCCCTCCACATGGTCATCGGCCTCGGGATCCTCACCGTCCTCGTTGTCATGACCGCGCGCGGCAGGTTTTCGTCCGAATACTACACGCCGCTCGAAATCAGCGGTTTGTACTGGCACTTCGTCGATATCGTTTGGATCTTTCTTTTCCCGCTGCTGTACCTGATTGGCGGGCGCTATCCGGGGAGCTGAGAGCGAAATGTCCGATCACGCTGCGCAGGGTAGTCACGGCCACGTAGTCCCGATCGGTGTCTATATCGGCGTGTTCCTGGCGCTGATGATTTTGACCGCGCTGACTACGGGCGTCGCCTATATCGATCTCGGTGCGTTCAACACCGTCGCCGCGCTCACCATCGCCGTGATCAAGATGCTCCTCGTCGTCCTCTTCTTCATGCACGTGAAATACGCCCACGGCCTCACCAAAGTCGTCATCATCGCCGGCTTTTTCTGGCTCGGTATCATGATCACGCTTTCGCTCTCGGACGAGCTCACCCGCGGCTGGGAGATCAACCCCGCCGGCTGGGGCGGC
>Ga0335073_10000133_pt1 | contig 84653 bp, 69 predicted proteins | sample Lox_Sample_22_FD_207093 | JGI IMG/M metagenome (GOLD analysis project Ga0335073, IMG submission 207093) | Soil microbial communities from Loxahatchee National Wildlife Refuge, Florida, United States - Lox_Sample_2.2 | ecosystem: Environmental > Terrestrial > Soil > Wetlands | place: USA...
GTTCCGCCAATCCCGAGGCCAGCGTGGCCGCACCGGAAAGAGTCCATCCGTTGATCAGGTAACGCGCGCTGAACGAATCATTGTTGACCAGGCGCGGCTGCCAGGTCCAGAGGATGGTCGCGCGCTGCGGCTGATTGAAAGTGGAATCGCCACGGTCGGAGGCATAATATCCGGGACTCACGTTGGCCGGAACGAAGCCCGCCACCGCCGGCGGTCCATTGACGTCGTCGATCGCGTGCGAGTAGGTGTAGGATGCCTGCAACGTCAGGCCGTGCGACATGCGCTGGCGCAGTTGCAGAATTCCCGCGTGGTAGGACGACCGGCCGGCGTCCTCGAGTTCATTCACCTGCGCGAAATTGGTGTTGGTTTTGGTCGTGTACATCGGTACCACCAGCGTGTTGATCAACTGGCCGGCCGCGTTGTCCACCATGTACGTCTTCGAAAAGCTGGGGAAGTTCAGGTTGGTATCGTAGTACGTCCACAGATCCAGACCGCGCGCATAAAAATAATTGAGCGACAAAGTGGTGTTGCTGTTCAGCTCCCGTTCGACGCCGAGCGTGCCCTGCGCCGACAGCGGCACACGAAATTTGCTGCGCTCATAGAGCACGTCCTGGGAGCCTTTCGGGATGCTGCTGGGCGACCCCAGAATGTGCGGAAACACCGGAGGCGAAGCCAGCAGCGGCGTGATTGTCGCCTGAAGCTGGCTGATCCCGTTGCCGTTGTACAAGGCTTCGAGCAGTTGTCCGGAAAAAGGCTGATAGTAGGTGCCGATGCCCGCGCGGATCACGGTCTTGCCGTTGAGCTGGTAAGCTCCGGCGACGCGCGGCGAAGCATCGACATCCGGCGATGTAATGGTGCCGGTCTGATAAAACGTCGAGTTGGCATAGAGCGGGTGGGGCAGGAACGGTTTTTCCCAGATCACACCCATCACCACCGTCAGCTTGTGAATGGGCGTCCAGGTGTCCTGCAAATAGACGTTCCCGATTTTCGAGTTCATGTTGATCAGCGGATTCCCGAAGCCCTGGTTCAGAATCGTATAGTCCTTGTGGCTGCCGGTGTTGCCGGTGTAGTCCTGGGCGAAGGTGGTCAGCGACGGGAAGTAATAATAACCGGCGCTGTTGATGATCTGCCGGTTGACGTCCTGGTCCAGCGAAAAATCGATGCCCGCCTTCAGCGAGTGCGCGCCGAGCGAAGAACTCAAATTATCCACGATCTGATAGCGATTCTCGCTCAGCGCCTGCGGCAGATTGGGATTGCCGCCGAACGGCGTCCCGGAAATATTGAGGCCCACCGCGCCGGTGGTCGGAAGCAGCGCCTTGTCTTCGTAATCGGAAAAACGGTCGTGGTACCAGGCGCCGTACGCCTGGTTGGTCGCGTTGCCGCTCCACACCGCGGTGTAGGCGCCTTTGGCGTAGCGGGTATCGTCGGACCAGGTGCCGTTCTGCCCCAGCAGTCCGTTGTCCGTCGAAACCGTACTCATGTTGGCGCCATTGGGCGATTTCTCATGCACCGCGCCGCCTTCCAGGTCGACGGCATTGAACGAATTGGGACGCCAGTCGAGCTTGGCCAATCCCCACAACCCCGTCTGCGAGCTGGCCACCACGCGATTCAACTGCTGGTTCAGAAAATCCGCCGCCGCGGTGCACTGCGCGGTGGTCGCCGGCGCGCCACAATTCGCCGGCGCAATCGATTTGCCGCCGGGGTTCGTGATCAGCGGATTATCCGCCAGGTTCAGTCCCTCCGTATGAAGACCCAGATCCTCGGCGCTGGCGAACCAGAACAGTTTTTGCGATTTTCCCGCCGGTCCGCCGGCGCTGGCTCCAGCATCGGTCCGCGAACCCGGCGGATGAAATCCCGGCCCGAATCTGTCCGCCGCGGCCCACGAATTCGGCGCGTAATATCCGAACAGCGCGCCGTGAATGGAATTGCCTCCATTCGGCGTAACGGAATTGATAAATCCGCCGAAGGCGTGACCGAATTCGGTCGGCGCCAGCCCTGAAATCACCTGCATCTCCGACACCGAATCCTGCGGCGCCGGGAACACGATCTGGGGACGGTCGTAAAAATACAAATTAGTGGTCAGAATCCCGTCCAGGAAATAGCCGTTGGTTCCCGGCTCGCCGCGGAACCCGAGAATTCCGTTCTGTTGATCGCGCATCGCCGCCGGCGCCAGCGAATCCAGCGCGTTTGGATCGCGATCCACGCTGGGCAGCGTTTCCAGTTCGACCGCGGAAAAAGTATTCTCAATCGCGGCGAAAATCTGGTCCTGATACGTAATCGACGCGTTTTGTTTTTCTCCGCTGCGCCGCAGCGACGGTTCCTGCGCCATCACGATGCTGAACCCCAAGGTGTGTCCGGCGAGCAGCTCCAAATTGTTGGAATCGAGATCGAGAAAACCCTTGCGCGTCGCTTTCAGGCTGTAACCCGCGCCGGGCGGAAGCGCGGTCGCGTTAAATCCGCCGTCGTCGGTGGTATCGAGCTCGCGATGAATGCCCAGCCGGTCGTTGGAAATGATGATTGTCGTATCAGGAATGCCGCTGCCGGTATAATCCACCACCGTTCCGCGAATCGTGCCGGAACCCAGCACGGCCTGCGCGTGCACGCTCGCGCACACTGCCGCGAGCGAAAGCAAAACCCCATGAATCTTCATACTTTACCTTTCCAAAAAAGGCCCTAGCGAACTAGACGCCACTACCGTTTTGTCCGGTTCCAAAGATTGTGGAAGGAGCGCCGGAAACGGCTCAGGCCTTTCAGGTGAATTAATAATGATAACGAATCCGCTTGCGCCGCCGCATCATCAGTGCGTCATCGCGCCGTGAAATTTCGGCACACGCGTGGCCCGGCTTGCACAACAGTGGCATAAGCCGCCAGGCTTGTGTTGTTCGCGGCCGATGAATCGACAGCCATCGAGCGCAACACCGATTCGTCTGGCGGTCCAACAGAAAAATGCTCCAGGCGGGTGCTGAAAAAGCGGACCGGCCGCTCTGTCCACGGCCACGCTCGCACGCGGCATGAATAACTTACAGGCGGGGACGCGGTCGGCCTTTTGAGTACCTTCTACGGCTTCTTCCGTTTTTTGAAAAAAACATTCGAGGGCCGCGATGTTGCAATCATCGCCAGGAACAAACCGAGCAGCGCCACCAGCGTCGCCACCGAGCCGATCACCATGTAATCGGAATCCTTGAGCGGACGCGGCATCCATTGGAGCATGATGGCCGCGACGACCGCAAAAATACACACCGCCGCAATGCCCAGCGTTATCGCGCGCGGCATAAATTTTTCGAACGATCCACCAGCGCTTCGACCAGTGCGGGATGCCCGTCGAGCGGCGGCGTCACCTCGATCTCGACGTTCCCCCGCGTCTCCGCCTGCTCGATCAGCGCCGGCAGATCGCGTTCCAGGTGCAAACCGGGCGTCAGAAAATAAGGAATCACCACAATCCGCGTCACGCCTTCGCCGGCAAGCCGCGCAATCGCCTGCAACAGATCCGGCTCTCCGCCGCCGAGAAACGCGGCCGCGAATTTTTTCCATCGCCCGGCGCGCGCCGCCCGCCGAGCCGTCTCGCGCACCGCTTCATTGGCCGATTCAATACTCGATCCGTGCGCGAAAACGATGTAGCCGTTCATAGCGCGACACTCGAAGTTTGCGGCTGGCCAAAGGAGCCGCGCAGAAAATCGAAGAACGCGCGCCCGCGGCGCCGTCCGTTATTGTGTTGCAGCTCGATTCGCTCCAGAAAAACCAGCGTGCCCAGAATCTCCGCGTCGCGCAGCGTTTGCATCCCGGTTTCTTCGCTGAGCTCTTTGCGATATTCCTCGATCGACCCGACGAGCGCGCTCTGAATCGCCGCCGCGTAAAGATTCTGCGGGCGCGTTTCATAAATGAGTCCGGATTCACGCGTGCGATAGGTGCGAATGAGCGCGCCCAGCGCCTCCCGCGCATCGAAGTCGACCGCCCGTTCTTTCTCCATCGCTTGCGCCAGCGCCACCGACAGATACACCACCAGTTCCTCATGCTCGCGGACAAAATCCTCGCTGACGCGAATGTCTTTATTGGGAACTTCGTCGGGCGTCATCGGCGCCAGCTGTTCGTGCTGCCGCGCGGCCATCAGGTGTTCGCAATCGAGCGGACAATCGATGGTATTTTCGCGCTCCCTGCCGCAGCAGACCGGACAGATATCGCCGCCCACTCCCGGGCAATACCGTTTGGCGCGCCGTTTTGAACAAATTTTGCAGGGAACGTTCACTTGAAGGTTTACTCTTATCGTATCATCGGACCATGCGGCGCACCGATGTTTACGTCAAGGTCGAGCTGGATGTGGACGAAAAAGAGAAACCGGAGCGCGTCGCCGCCGATATTTGCCGCCAGATCCGCAAAGTGTATGGCGTCCGCTCGGCGGAAGTGACCAATATGGTGGAGCGCGAATGATCGTTCGTCCCGACCAACCCGCCGAGGCCGCGGCCGTTCATCGTATCCACGAACTCGCCTTCGGACGCCGCGAGGAGGCGGATCTGGTCGATAACCTGCGGGCCGAAGGCGTGGTCCTGTGCTCGCTGGTCGCGGAGATCGAGGCAGGCCCCGCCGGTCACATTTTATTTACGCGGATGTGGGTGGGCGCCGGGACGGAGGCAGTCGCGCTGGCTCCCGTCGCCGTGCTGCCCGGCCAGCAACGCCGCGGCATCGGAGCCGCGCTGATTCGCGAAGGACTGGATCGCCTGCGCACGCTTGGCGAACCGGTCGTACTGGTGCTCGGTGAACCGGGATATTATTCGCGCTTCGGATTCTCGGCGGAAAAAGCCCGAAGACTCACCAGTCCATTTCCAGCGGATGCATTCATGGCTCTCGAACTCGCGCCTGGCGCACTGGATAGCATCGAAGGGCCGGTCCGATACGCAAAATCATTCGGGATATCGGGATAAATGAACCGCGGCCGATTTTTTTTCAGCCGAAAAACCTCTTGACAATCTTCCCCTTTTCTTCGTACACTGGGTCTGAAGAAAAGGCGAATGTATGCGGAACCTACGAATCGGCCCCGCCGGATGGTCCTATCCTCAATGGAAAGGTGTGGTCTACCCGTCGGCTGGGCCGCACCCACTCGAAACTCTGTCGCGGCAATTCGATGCCGTGGAAATAAATAGTTCGTTTTATCAGCCGCTTAAACCAGAAGTTGTGAAGTTATGGATGAAGAAAGTTCAGGCCAACGCCGGATTTCAATTCACTGCCAAGCTTCACCGGCAATTTACCCATCAGCGCATTCTGGAAGAGAGCGGGATTGCGCAATTTAAGGATGGTTTGTGGCCTCTTCTGCGCGCCGGAAAGCTTGGCGGTCTTTTGATGCAGTTTCCGTGGGCGTTCCGGTTCACCGCCGAAAATCGCGAATATTTCATCCGTCTGCGCCGCGCCTTTCATGAGTTTCCGCTGCTCGCTGAAATGCGCCACAGCAGTTGGATGGCGGAAGAGGCGGTCGGGACATTTCTCGATTATCGCGTGGGCTTCTGCAACATCGATCAGCCTGAATCTATGCGCGCGATGCCGCCGACGGCGTTCCTCACCTCGCATATTGGCTACGCGCGGCTGCACGGGCGCGGGCCCGGATATCTTTACTCGGACGGGGAGCTGGCGGAATGGGCGCGGCGAATTGAGCGGATCGGCCGTTATGCCGAATCGATGTTCGTGATTTTCAATAACGACGCGGGGGCGAAAAGCGTGGTCAACGCGCTGCAACTGCAAGCGATGCTGTTGGGTGTTCGCGCGCCCGCGCCTCGAGAGCTGCGCCGGCGTTATCCGGTGGAACTGGAAACCTTCGGCCCGCACCGCGCCGAACAGCAATACCTGTTCCCGGCTGCGTAGCGTTTCGGAGGCTAAAGTTCCTGGCGCGGACTGCCGATATTCCCCAACGTGGGAGATTCCTATCTCGAACCTCGCCTGGACGCGCTGCGGCGGGCGCAAAATTCCGACGGCGGCTGGCCCTATTTCGCCGGAAAACAATCGTGGCTGGAACCAACGGCCTATGCCACGCTGGCTTTGCACGGCGAGCCGGCGGCGGATCGGGCCTGGAAGCTGCTGAAATCGTGGCAAAACCCGAACGGCAGCTTTCGTCCCGCGTCCGAGGTGCAGATCGAAAGCTGGGGGACGGCGCTCTGTGTGACGCTGGCCGCCGCGCGAGGCGAATTTGGGGAACCGTTTCAGAAAGGCGTCGATTGGCTGGTGGGGACCGAAGGTATCGAGGCGCCCTTTTATATTCGCGGGCTCGCCAGGCTGGGTCTGTTCAATCCCGATCGCAATTTGAATTACCACGGATGGCCGTGGAAGCCGGATACCTCGTCGTGGGTTGAGCCGACGGCGCACGCGCTGGTGGCGCTGAAGCTGGCGTCGCCGAAAATCCGGCACAGAGATTTGCGCGAACGCATCCGGTCGGGGCAGGCGCAGCTGCTCGATGTGCGCAGCCGGGACGGCGGATGGAATTATGGAAACCGGTCGGTGTGGGGGGTGAATCTGCCTTCCTATCCGGAGACGACGGCGGTGGCGCTGCTCGGGCTGCAAGGCAGCGGCGCGAACGATGCGGTCGACGCCGCGAAAAAAATAGCGCAATCGCCGGTCTCGCCGCTGGCGCGGGCGTGGTTGACCGTCGCGCTGAAACTGTACGACGCCGGCGCGCCGGAACAAACGGGCGAGCCTACGCCGGACCTGATGCTGACCGCCGTGGAGGCGTTGAGCCGGGCGAATTATCGATTCTTCAAAACCGGAGGCGAAGCGTGATTTCACGCCGCGAATTTCTTCCTTTGGCGGGAGCGGGGGTGCTCTCCGGATACGCCGGGTTTAAAGGCGGGCGGAGCGGACGGCCGGATCGGACGGGCAGGGCGGCGGTGGCCATTGTCAAGGCCGCGACTTATTCGGTGGACCTGGAAAGCCGGATGCTTCAAGGCATTGCCGAACTGAAGCTGGATGTGCGCGGGCTGAAGGTGCTGCTGAAGCCGAATCTGGTGGAGTTCGATGCGCGCACCTGCATCAATACCGATGTGTCTATGGTCGCGGCGGCTTACGACGTTTTCACCAAGCTGGGCGCGGCGGAGGTGGTGATCGGGGAAGGCCCCGGGCATCGGCGGGACACCTACGCGCTGGCGGAAATGGCTCGGTATCGCGGGGACATATCGCGTTTCGATGCCAGGTTTGTGGATTTAAACCGGGACGATGTGAGTCCGGTGGTCGGGTTTGCGGATCGCGGGGAGCTTTATTTTCCGAATACGGCGCTACGGGCCGATCTGATCGTTTCCCTGGCGAAAATGAAGACGCATCATTGGGCCGGGGCCACGCTGTCGATGAAGAATTTTTTCGGGCTGGTTCCGGGGTGCGTGTACGGATGGCCGAAAAACGAGCTGCACCACATCGGAATCGAGGAGTCGATTGTGGAACTGTCGAGAATTTTCCGGCACAGTTTCGCGATCGTAGACGGCGTGGTGGGGATGCAGGGAAATGGACCGATTCAAGGTTCGCCCAAGCCGGCCGGCGTCATGGTAATGGGTTCGGATCTACCTGCGGTAGACGCGACGTGCTGCCGGATTATGGGGATTGATCCAGCTAAGGTCCTTTATTTGACGATGGCAGCGGACCGGCTCGGCGTGACCGACGAAACGCGGATCGAACAACGAGGAGAAGCCATCCGAGCCGTGCGGACCAACTTTGATTTAATGCCCGCTTTCGCGGATTACCGCCTGGTGTAGGGCAGCCGGTAAGGCTGACACCGTTTTACTGGTTCTGTTGCGGCGGGCGGGGTGGACGACCCATCGACCCCATCCCCGGACCGCGCATTCCGGGGCCCATCAGCATTTCGAGATTCGGACCGGCCTTCGTTTTTTGGTCCGCAGTCAAGGCGGAGTAAACCTTTACCATTTCCTTGGCGTGAATCGCCTCACGTTGCTGATCGAGCGCGGACATCTGCTGGGTGATCGAATCGATTTGATCGGAATTGCCAGCCTTAACCGCCGCGGCGAGCGATTGTTGAAGAGTGTGCCTCTGCTGCATCATCCCCTTGGTTTCGGTGCGCTCCTCTTCGAGCGCCGTATGCAGGGTGTTTTGCTGGGTGGCGTTCAAGCCGAGTCGCTTGGTAAGCCGCGTTTCCAGATTTCCGGGTCCCCGGCCTCCCGGTCCGAAACGTCCCCGGCCGGCCGGCGGTTGCGGCGGCTGCGCCCACATCGCAGCGGCCGTAAACAAAGAGAGGGCGATATGCCAAACCTTCATTGGGTTTGACCTCCTTCCCTCCCCAGACGCGTGCTCTCTCCGCCCGGATTACACGCTGAACCGTTTATTTTTAACGGCTGTTGGTGGCGGCCGGCGCATGGTGCTCAGGCGCCATCGGATGCATGAAATGAGCCATCTTCTGGTCCATTTTGGCCTTCTGGGCCGGATTCAGCATGGCGTAAAACTGAGCCATTGCCTTGGCGTGGATTTCCGCCGCCTGGGCATTAAGCTGCGAGTTGGCCTGAATCAGATGATCGATCTCGCCGACATTGTCGGTTTTGATTGCGTTGAGGACGGCTCCCCGCTCCTCACGCAGTTTGGGGGTCAGCGCTTTGCGCTGCTGCCAGGATGAATCGAAGATCTTTTTGGCCTCGGTTTGCTGCTGCGGGGTCAGATTGAGATCGGCCGTCAAACGCCGCATCATCATGGGGCGGCGATGCTCGGTCTGCGTCTCGGTTTTGGCTGGGGTATTCGCCTGCGTGTTCGCGGGAGGGGTGGTTTGGGCCACCGCCATCCCGGCCGCCAGTACCGCAGGTAGGAAAAGTCCGAATTTCATGTTTTTTCACTACTCCTACTTCATTCGACGAGGTTCCGCCGGTTAGAACGCTAGCCTGCGGAGGGTAAAAGAAGGTCGGGAAGTGGCGTAAGCCGCCAGGTTTGCGCACCTCGAAGGGCGGAACACGAACTTTGGAGCAGAAACGGGCAATTAACGCTGCATCGATTGCGCTAATTTTTCAATGGCGCGTTCCAGTTGTTGGGGATTTTTCAGAACGCCTTCGAATAAATCGCCGACGCGGTCGAAACGGGCTACGGCATTGCCCAGGTGAAACTGCTCGGGACGGAGACGCGGGGTCAGCTCGCGCCAGGCGAGCGGCGTGGCGACCGGGGCGCCCTCGTAAGCTCGCGCAACATAAGGGGCGGAAATTGTTTTGGATTGGGCGATCTGCGCCCAGTCGAAATAGACCCGGTTTTTTTCCCGCTTTGAGACAGAACGGGCAGTGGTGAACAGTTCGGGACGGTCCATCAGGGCGAGCTCGGAAAGAAGGCGCGCGAATTCGCGGACCTGTTCGTAGGTGTAGCGCGGTTCGAGCGGAATATAGATGTGCAGACCGTCGCCGCCCGTGGTTTTGGGATAGCCTTCGAGGCCGGCCAGTTCCAGCTTCGACCGGACCAGCAGCGCGGCTTCCACGATTTTTTCGAAAGAGCACTCGACCGGATCGAGATCGATGAGCACGTAATCGGGAAATTCGTAGGAGCCGACGCGGCTCATCCACGGGTTCTGGTCGATGCAGCCGAGATTGGTCAGAAACAGCAGCGTGGCGCGGTCTTCGCCGATGACGTATTTAATCTCGTCGGGCGCGACTTCGGTACGCAGCCATTTGGGAAATGTATCGGGCGTGTTTTTCTGAAAAAACGCTTCGCCGGCGATGCCGTCGGGATAGCGGCGCAGAGACAGCGGACGGTCTTTTAAATAAGGCAGGATCAGCGGCGCGACCGCGTCGTAATAATTCAGCAGATCGCGCTTCTTGTAGCCGTCCTTGGGCCAGTAAACTTTGTCGAGATTGGTGAATTTGAGGTTGCGGCCGTCGATGGCGAGTGTGGCTTCTTTGGCCGCTGGATCGAGCAGCGGAGCGTGTTCCGGCTCCGCCGATTCGCGGACGCAATCGCGCGGGTCGATATCGGGGCGCAGCGCGACGAAAACGGGAGCGCGCAGGCGGCCGTCTTCGGTCCAGTTGGAAAATTTCACTTCGCAAACCAGTTCCGGCCGGACCCAGGTGATCTGGCGCGGAAGATTTTTATCGGCCTCGATCGGGCGTTCGCCGGTGATCAGCGGCTCAAGCTGCGCGTGAATCTCACGCATCTTTTTTTGATCGAATCCGGTGCCGACGTTTCCGGCCCACACCAGTTTGCCGCGATCATAGATGCCTAGAACCAGCGCGCCGAACAGCTCGCGCTCGCCTTTGGTGAATCCGCACAGGACGAATTCGGCGGATTCGGTGATTTTCCATTTCACCCAATCGGAGGTGCGGCGCGATTCGTAAAAACTCCTGCGGCGCTTGCCGACAATTCCTTCGAGGCCCTGCGCGCGGGCGGCCGCGAACAGCTCGGCTCCCTTGCCGGTGAAGTGTTCGGAGTAACGCACCAGATCGCCGGGCGTGAGAATTTCCTTGAGCAGGCGCTTGCGTTCCTCAAGCGCGACGCCGCGCAGATCGCGGCCGTTCAAATAGAGCAGATCGAAGGCGAAAAAAACGACCGGCTCCTTGCGCGCCATGGCGGCGATCGCGGCCGCGTCGGCGACGGTGATGCGGCGTTGCAGCAGTTCGAAACTGGGCAGGCCGCGTGCGTCGAGCGCGGCGATTTCGCCGTCGAGAATCGCCGAGTTCGCGCGGATGTGATGCGGCAAAATGGACAGCTCGGGATATTGTTTGTCGATGGAAATTCCGCGGCGGGAAACCATGCGCAGCGCGCCGTTTTCGATAGAGCAGAGCGCGCGCACGCCGTCCCATTTGATTTCGTAGAACCACTCATCGCTCGCCGGGGGCGTGCCGCGGCCGATTTCGGCAAGCATGGGCGCGATGTGGCGCGGCATCGGATCGCCGGAGGGTTCGGCATGCGTTTCGACGGCGGGAAGCTGTTGCGCGATTTCCTGCTGGGTGCGGCCGGTGAGCACGCTGCGCGCGTGATCTTCGGGGTCCCAGCCGGGTTGCGCGAAGGCGTCTTTTTTCTTAATCAGCAGCCACTCGTTTCCTTTTTCGCCGCGCTTGATTTTGGCCAGAACGAATTCGCCGTTGATTTTTTCGCCGTGAATCAGAAATTTGAAATCGCCGCGCGCGATTTGTTCCTCGGCGGTCGCGTCGCCCAAAATTTCATAAGTCCCGCGATCCCACAGCATGACGCTGCCGGCGCCGTAATTGCCTTTGGGGATGACGCCTTCGAATCCGCCGTAGTCGATGGGGTGGTCCTCAACCATCATGGCGAGCCGTTTTTCCGCTGGGTCGAGCGTCGGACCTTTGGGGACGGCCCAGGATTTGAGCGCGCCGCCGGATTCCAGGCGCAGGTCGTAATGGAGGCGCGTCGCGTGGTGGCGCTGAACGCAGTAGCGGAGCGCGGGCGCAGGCTCGGGTTGGGTGGAGGGCGCGGGTTCGGGGGTTTTGTCGAAATGGCGCTTCTGTTTGTACTTTTCTAAAGACACGCGAGAACTTCCTGCTACGAGCCAACGTATCGCACTTGCGCTCCCGATTTCACGTCGGTAGTCCTACGTCGCGGATCTGATACTCTTTCCAGGGGGGCGAGGGGAGCGCAGCTTTGGGCAACAATCCGCGAGTAGAACCGCGAGGTTCGCGATCGTGTTGATCGCGTACGGAGATGACAGCGCCGACGAAACGAGGAGTCGGGTTTTCGCCGCTGGCGCGGTCGTGGCGGGACAGGATGATTGGGACGTGTTCCTACCCCGGTGGCTGGAAAAGAATCCCAAGGAGAGACCGTTTCACGCGACAGATTGCGACTCGGACAGAGGCGATTTCAAGGCGAGGAAGCACGAGGAGAATAAGCGGCTGTACGCCGACAACGTCCGCCTTTTCGTTAACAGTCTACTGATTGGCGCTGCGGTCTCGGTCAGTATTAAGGATTACTGGGAAATATTCCCGTTCGCGCCAGACGACAAGTTGTGGCCGTACTACATCTGCTTCACCGGTGTACTGGCCTGCATTTGCAGAGTTGCGCAAGTGTTGATTCCACCGGAGGGGGTTAAGGTAATCTTCGATAAGGACCCGGCGAAGGAACTCGATACGGGGCGAATCTTTGATCTCATCGCCAAGCATCCCGACGGGCTTCCGGAGTGTCTTGCCGGCCGCGTAGGGTTCGGCGATCACCGTGAGGTCATCGGCCTTCAGGTTGCAGATCTTCTCGCCCGCGAATCAATGAAGGAGCTGGACAATGAGGTCCAGGGATCACCCCGATAGCCGCGTCAGTCGCTAATCGAATTACGACGATCAATGCGATTTGATACTGTTCAATGGAACAAGGCAAAACTTGAGGCACACGCGGCAATGGCCGAAAAGCTACATGGCGATCCCGCACGAGCCAGGGAGTTCCGTGAGTGGCTGAGCCGAAACGGCCTTCGGGATTCGATCCACGCGCGTTTACACTTTCTTGCCGAACGCGGACGATGAACCCGTGAAGCGAACGGCGCGGTGAGGGCGTGTCCTCCAAAAACGCAACAAAATCATCCCTAAACGTTTGGGGTATAGTGGCTTCATGGCGTCCACCGTTTGGAAGGGACATCTCACTTTCGGGCTGGTTTCGTTCCCGATTCGCTTGTATAGCGCCGCGCGGAGCGAGAGCATCAGCTTCAATCAGCTTCACAAGGCCGACAACTCGCGCATCAAGCAGGTGATCTATTGCGCGGCCGAAGATAAACCCATCCCGCGCAGCGAAATCGTCAAGGGATTCGAGTACGAAAAAGACCACTACGTCGTCATCGAGGATGAAGAGATCAAAAAAGTCGCGCCGGCGACGGCCAAGGTGATGGAGATCCTGGAATTCGTCAAGGCCGACCAGGTGGATCCGATTTATTTTGAAACTTCGTATTACATGGCTCCGGAAGAGGCCGGCGAAAAACCGTACGCGCTATTGTTCGATGCGCTCAAGAAAACGAGCTACGTCGGCGTGGCGAAAATCGCCATGCACAATCGCGAGCACATCGTGATTCTGCGGCCCGGGCAGAACGGCGTGCTGCTGCACACCATGTATTACACGCACGAGATCCGCAAAGTGGACGAATTCCGCACCGATCTGAGCCTGGTGAAGGAAAAAGAACTCGCGCTGGCGACCAGTCTGATCGAGGCGCTGGCGGCGGATTTCGAGCCGGCGAAATATCACGACGATTATCGCGACAATCTGCTGAAAATGATCGAGGCCAAGAAGCAGGGTCAGGAAGTGGTGGCGACGCCGGAGCCGCAGACGGCCAAGGTCGTGGATATTCTGGAAGCGCTGAAGAACAGCCTGGCGATGGCCAAGAAGCCGGCGGCGTCGGAGACCGCGGCCGAGCCGGCGGTGGTCGAAGAAAAGCCTCGGCGTCGGGCGCGCGGTTAGGTTTCGGCGAGCAGTCGTTTCACCGCGTCCAGGCACAGCACGGCGGCGTGTTTCGATGCGGGTTCCAGGCCTCCCAGCGCATCTTCGATTACGGCGTCGTTCAACGCGGCAAGCTCCGCGCGCGTTTTGCCGGTCATCCATTCGGTGAGCGCGGAAGATGCGGCGATCGATGCGGTGCAGCCGCGGGTCTGGAATCGCGCTTCAGCCACGCGGCCATCTTCAAAGCGCGCCCACAGGCGCAGCATATCGCCGCAGGCCGGATTCGATACGTCCACTTTAACCGCCGGCGGATCGAGCGTGCCGGCGTTGCGCGGATCCTGGAAATGATCGAGCAGACGTTCCGCGTGCATTCGTGCTTCAATTATCCCTGATGAACGTGGTGGCGGCGGTGATCGAACGCGATGGCCGGGTGCTCATCTGCCAGCGAAAAGGCGGCCGGCACGCGCTCAAATGGGAGTTTCCGGGTGGAAAAGTCGAGCGCGGCGAAGAGGCTCGCGACGCGCTGGTGCGCGAGCTGCGCGAGGAGTTGGCGATTGAGGCTCGGGCGGGGGAAGAATTGCATCGCAGCGAGGTTCGCTACGGAAATGGTCCGCTGATCCGGCTGACATTTTTTCACGTCACCGATTTTTCGGGCGAGCCGGTGAATCTGCAATTCGAGCGGATCGAATGGGCCGAGCGGACCAAGCTCGCTGGGTATGATTTTCTCGAAGGCGACGTCGAGTTCGTGAAGCGGCTGGGCGAAACCGCCGGTTGAAAAACCACAGGCTGAAGCCTGTGAGGATTTTTCAGGTGCCGCATAATAAGCAATTGATCGAATTTACCTGCAATATTTGTGGCGCGGCGAATCGCTGCGCGCCGGAGGCGCTGACTCGGGAAGCGTCGACCTGCGCGGAGTGCGGATCGAATGTGCGCACGCGCAGTTTGATGCTGCTGCTGTCGCGCGAATTGTTCGGGACGGCGCTGACGCTGCCGGAATTTCCCCGGATCAAGAGCCTGCGCGGGCTGGGCATGACGGATTGGCCGGAATACGCGCGGCGGCTCGGCGAAAAATTCGATTACCGGAACACGTTTTATAATCGCGAGCCGCGGCTGGATATTACCGATGCTCCGGAGCACGAATCGGGGCAGTACGATTTTCTGATTTCGAGCGAAATTTTCGAGCACGTGATGCCGCCGGCTGGCAACGCTTTTCGCGGCGCGCACCGGATGTTGAAACCGGCGGGCGTGCTGATCCTGACAGTGCCTTATTCGATTGAAGCCACCATGCTGGAACATTATCCGGAGATTCACGAGTTCGGATTTGCGCAGGTGGGGGATGGCGTGGTGCTGGTGAATCGCACGCGGTCGGGCCAGATGCAGGTGTTCGAGCATCCGGTGTTTCATGGTCCGGGCCCGGGGAAGGCGCTGGAGATGCGCGAATTCACGGAAGCGGAGCTGAAACGCGCGCTGCTTGAGGCGGGATTTTCGGATGCGCGGATTTATGCGGAAAAATATCTCCCGTACGGGATCGCGTATTCGGAGAAATGGTCGCTGCCGGTGGTGGCGCGCAAGGGCGAGTTTGCGTTTTCACGCGAAGCGGCACGCGGCCTGATTGAAGAATGGCGCGATTATCGCAACCGGTTTGATGAGGAGATGAAGCGGATGGACCGGTCGGTCTGGTTCCGCATCGGCCGCCGGCTGGGCTTGATTTGAGCGATATCGCCGGTAATGGCGGGGGCCTACCATTTACAATTGGTGGTTGTGATGCGGCGTGCGGCGGCGGTGTTGATATTGGCCGGCGCGCTCTATGCCTGGCAGCGGCCGTTCCGGCAGTATCCCGGCGTCGAGTACGAAAATTTTCCGCTTCCGCCGGACTGGCAGCAGAAATCGGAATGGGTTTTCGCTCGATTGATGTATCCGCAGGTGCGCGGCCGCTTCCGCGGCTTCGGCGCTTACGGCGACGGCGACTGGACTCAAGGTTATTCCATCTGGACCCAGGATTATCCGCGCGCCGACCGGCATTTTTCCCAGGCCGTGCGCCGGCTGACGCGCATCTCCGTGCGCTCGGTGGAGCAGCCAGTGAACCTCGACGACGGCGACGACGTCTACAACTGGCCGTGGCTTTACGCGGTGCAGGCGGGACGCTGGAATCTGACCGATGCGCAGGCGGCCAAGCTCCGCGATTATCTGCTGCGCGGCGGATTTTTCTGGGCGGACGATTTCTGGGGTCCGGGCGACTGGGAAATTTTTATGGCAAGTATGCGGCGCGTCCTGCCTGATCGCCAATGGGTGGACCTGCCGGACGACGATCCCATTTTTCACTCTGTTTTCGATCTGGAACATCGCTACCAGGTTCCCGGCGCGCGTTATCTTTCGACCGGCGTGACCGAAAAATGCCAGGGCTGTCCGGCGCAATGGCGCGGCATTTACGACGATCGCGGCAGGGTGATGGTCGCGCTGACGCCCAACTCCGATATCGGCGATTCCTGGGAGTGGGCCGACGATCCCCGCTATGACGAAAAATTTTCGGCGCTGGGAATTCGCATTGGCGTGAATTACATCGTGTATGCGATGACGCACTGACTCCTTTATTCTTTTAGGATGCCCCGACGCCTGTCCTCGGAATTGATCGCGGAGTTTTTGGGAACCCTGGTGCTGATTTTATTCGGCGACGGGGTGGTGGCGATGGACGTTCTGTTCCACAAAGGCGGCTACGTCAACATCACGCTGGCCTGGGGACTGGCGGTAACCATGGGCGTGTACATCGCCGGGCGCATCAGCGGGGCGCATTTGAATCCGGCAGTGACCATCGCGCTGGCGGCGTTCCGCAAATTTCCCTGGCGCAGTGTGATTCCCTACGTTCTGGTGCAGACGGCGGGGGCGTTCGTGGCCGCCGCGATCGTCTATTGGAATTACCGGCCGCAGTTTCACGTGATCGATCCGGCGTTGGAGCATACCGCGGGAGTTTTCACCACTTTTCCGGCGTTTCCGGCGCAGCCGATGGCCGGATTGCTCGATCAGACCATCGGGACCGGGCTGCTCCTGTTGATGATTTTTGCCATCACGGACGAGCGCAATTCGCCGCCCGGCGCGAATATGGCTCCGCTGATGATCGGGTTGATCGTGGTGGTGATCGGGATGGCGTTCGGAGGGATGCACGGGTACGCGATTAATCCGGCTCGCGATTTCGGGCCGCGGTTGTTTACGGTGGCGGCGGGATTTAAGAATAATGGGCTTACCGACGGCGCAGCGGTGTTCTGGGTGCCGATCGTCGGGCCGATTCTCGGCGGACTGGTCGGGGCGGCGATTTACGATTGGATGATCCGCCCGCGGCTGCCTCTGAAGTGAGTGGCATAAGCCGCCAGGCTTGTGCTGCCACTGGCCGGCGAATCGACATCGGCGGAGCGCAAGCCGGGCGGCTTAGGCCACTCCAACATCGACAACCCGCAGCCTGACGTTCTGGCGTTACAGCCCGGATGGAACCTTTTGCTGGCGGATAATTGGCCTCGCGGAAACATTTTTAAGTGAGTGGCATAAGCCGCCAGGCTTGTGCTGCCAGCGGCCGGCGAATCGACATCGGCGGGAGCCGCAAGCCTGGCGGCTTAGGCCACCCAATCTGACGGCTGGCGGCTCGGTGTGGCGTTCGCGAAATCAGCGAGATGCAAGTTTTTCAGATTCCCGGGTTGCGTTCCGGCGTTACCGCCCGGATGGAACCTTTTGCTGGCGGATAAATGGTTGGGTTTTCTTTCATCGCGGAAACATTTTTAAAAGACGCGGCGTCCAATACTTTACCCGTGGAAGTACGTTTCGTGCTGTGCTGAGATCGGTGGCGAGCGGTTTGGGTGAAGGCGCTTGCGGCTGGCTCACGGCTTTGGCTATACTCCGCAAAGTACCAAACCTGATCAACTCAAGCGCCGGATGCCGGCCGATTCGTGGAGGTAGCTGAAGTGCTGCGATTCAAGAAGAGCACAATCGCGCTGGCGATGGCCGTATCGCTCGCTGCCTCTTTATTCGGGCAGGACAAAACAGAAAAGAAACGGGAGTGGAAGGATCGGGCGGAGTATGATCTGTACGAGTCGATCGTCAAAACGCAGGATCCCAACCAGTGGCTGACGGCGCTCAATAACTGGAAGCAGCAGTATCCGGAGAGCGATTACGCCGACGTGCGGCGGCAGCTTTATCTGGAAACGTATCGTGCGCTGAACAAACCCGGCGAGGCGTTTGTGGCCGCGCAGGACGTCTTAAAAGAGAATCCGGATAACCTGGTGGCGCTTTCCGCGATCGTCGGCTACATTTATGCGCTGGTTCCCGCGGGCACGCCGCTGACGCCCTCCCAGGATGCGGATCTGAGCATCGCCGGGCAGGCCGCGCAAACCATTCTCGACAACACCGACGCGATTTATTCCAAACAGAACCGGCCGGCGGCCATGACCGACGCGCAGGCCGAGTCAGCCAAGCCGGCGCTGCGCGCCTTTGCGCAGAAAACGCTCGGATATATCGCGCTGGAGCGCAAGGATTATCCCAAAGCGCAGAGCGAGTTGACCAGGGCGTTGCGCCTCGATCCCAGCCAGGGCCAGGTTTCCTTCTGGCTGGCGGAAGCGATTCTGGCGCAGAACAAAGAGCATCCGGACACGCAGGCGGTGGCGCTGTATGATTTCGCCCGCGCGGCCGCCTACAGCGGAACCGGCGCTTTGCCGGCGAACGACCGGCGGCAGGTGCAGGATTATTTGACCAAGGTTTATACCCAGTATCACGGGTCGGCCGACGGGCTGGATAAACTGATGGCGCAGGCCAGCACGCAGGCGCTGCCGCCCAACGGATTCACGATCAAGAGCAAGGCCGATCTCGATCGCGAAAAGATCGAGGCCGACGAAGCGGCGGCGCGCGCCAATCCCATGCTGGCGCTGTGGAAGAGCATCCGTCAGGAATTGATCAGCGACGGCGGCGCGGCCTATTTCGAAAATAATATGAAGGGCGCGGCGCTGCCCGGCGGGGTCAACGGCATTACGAAATTTGAGGGCAGGCTGATTTCGATGAAGCCGTCGGTGCGGCCCCGGGAACTGGTGCTGGCGATTGAGAATCCGAATACGCCGGACGTGACCGTGAAGCTGGAAGCGCCGCTGCCGGGTAAAATGGAGCCGGGCGCGGAAATCGGATTTGACGGAGTTGCGGATTCGTATACCAAAGATCCGTTCATGGTGACGTTCACCGTGGACCGGTCGCATATCGAAGGATGGACGGGCAAAAATGCGCCGGTTCATCGGGGAAGAAGCGCGGCTCTTCACTAAAGTGATCGAGTCGTGATACATTAACGTGTTTAGCGAGGTGCGTGTGGCGCAAATGAAAAAAACAATCAGAATAGCAGTCGCGTTTGCGGTTGTGGCCGCCCTGGGAATGGCACAGCAGGATAAGGCGGGCGATAAGCCGAAAGGTCCCGTCGCCAAGGACCAGCAGGAAGCCAACATGATCAACGCTGTGATCAAGGAGCCGGACCCCAACAAGCGGGTGACGGAGCTGGACGAATGGAAACAGAAATATCCGCAGACGCAGTTCGATTCGCAGCGCGACCTGCTGTACCTGGTCACCTACACGCAGCTTAAAAAGGGCCGCGAGGCGATCGACCAGGCCAAAGAGGTCCTCGCCAAGCACCCCGACGACTATATGGCCCTCGTGACGATCATGACGTTTGGCCCCACGATGAATGGCGGCAAGCCGTCGCAGGAGGATTTCGACACGACCATGGCCGCGGCGAATCACATGCTGAACGATGGCGACAAGGTCTTCGCCGACTCGAATCGTCCGGGAACAGTTTCCGCGGCGGAATGGCCGAAGGTCCGGCCCTATTGGGAGAAGACGTTGCCGAACGTAGAGGCGCAGATGTGGGTGAACCGCAAGGATAACGCGCAGGCCGAAGACCAGCTTGGCAAACTGCTGCAAAAATATCCCAACGACGCGGTGATCGATCAAATGATGGGCGGGGCACTTCTGGCGCAGCAAAAAGACCATCCGGAAAAAGCGCCCGTCGCGCTGTTCTATTATGCCCGCGCAGCCTGCTACGACGGAGATGGCGCGCTTCCGGCCGCGACGCGCAACGGCTTGAAAAGCGGATTTTTGACACGCGCTTATAACACCTATCACGGCTCGGCCGACGGGCTCGACCAGTTGTGCCAGACCGCCAAAGCCAACCCGGCGCCGCCGTCCGATTTTAAAATCCTGAGCGTCGCCGATATCGCCGCGGCGCAAAATGCAGCGGAGCAGGCCGCGCTGAAGGCCAACCCGGCGATGGTGCTGTGGAAGAACATCAAAACCCAACTGACCGGCGCCAGTCCCGACCAGTTCTGGAGCAGTGCGAACGGCGCAGGTCTGCCAGGCAAAGACCCGGACGATCAGACTAAGGACTTGATGTGGACCGGCAAGATCGTTTCGATGAAGCCGGCAATCGGTCCAAAGGAACTGGTGATGGCCGTCGAAAATCCGGCCGGAGATGTTACGTTAGAACTGCTCGAGCCGCTCAAGGGCAAGATGGAGGTCGGCAGCGAGCTGCAATTTTCCGGCCAGGCGAAGGCATATAACAAAGATCCGTACATGTTGACCATGGAGACCGACGTGGACCACATCGTCGGCTGGAAACCGGAAGTGGTCCATCACCGGCCCACGGGCAAGAAGAAATCCCAATAGCCAGCCGTGGCGCACGCACTCGTGCGTGCCGTGTCGATACTCGTATCGACACCTCCTCTTGTTAGAGCAATGCGCCGCTGCGCGCGGAAGTGCGGCGCACGTAGCCCGCAGGCGGCAAGAAACGCTACGAATCCGGCGCGCCCGGCCTGTTTCCTTCATCGACCCTGCCCTAACCACGGCAGGCGTGTCTCACTGGGCTGACCCTGGAAACTCGCCAGTAGAACTCTCCTTGTTGCGAAAGCATACTTGCCGACAGGAGGCTTCCAGTTGAGATCTATCACCTCAGGGTTGGCGGCAACTTTCTTCCTGGCGATAGCCGGCGCCACGCCAATCACTTTGACGTTTTCCGGCACCGCGAGCGGATCGGTGAATGGAACATCGTTTAGCAACGATGCGTTCTCGATTAATTTCTTTTCGGACACCACCGACGTCTGCCAGATCGGGAACATGGTTTACTCGAGCTGCCCGCAGACGGGAGATGTTGGCGATTGGACCACGCCGAACCCTACCGACAATTCGTTCACGCTCGGGTCTTTCGCGACCTCGACCGACCCGGGAGAGCTGGACGGGCTGAGCGCCTTGATCGGAGCCGCCGTATTCCTGAATACGACTACCAACAATGTCGGGATCTGGTTCTTCAATACGTCGGACTGGCTGACGACCGCGTCCGGCCAATATACCAGCGGTTATGGGCTGGTCAACAATCTTTCCGTAAGCGATGTTCAGTCGTATGGGAACGTGCAGCTCGGTTCTGTGGCGATGAATTCGACGGTCGGCGCGATCGACTTCAGCAGTGTTTCCGGCGTCAGCTTCACGGAGGCGCTGGGAACGCCGTCCAGCCCAACACCCTCAACGCCACTGCCAACGCCAACGCCGACAGTGATTCCGAGCGCCGCCACCGCTCCGGAGCCGTCCACGCTGACCCTGCTCGCGATCGGGATTCTTGGCCTGACATTGGGCAAATTGCGGCGCCCGGCGCAAAGATCTTAGCCCGAGACCTGATCTTCTAACAGGCACCCTGCTAACGTGCTGAAAAAGGGGACAGACCGCTCTGTCCCCGCCTGTAAGTTATTCATGCCGCCTACGACCATGGCCGTGGACAGAGCAGTCTGTCCCCTTTTTCAGTGGGCGGTTCAAGGGATCGCTCCTTCGTTAGCGGTTTGCGCCGAGCGGCAAGGGAGCGCTTTCTCTTTTACATCTTGTAGCGGCCGAAGTCCTCGTCGTTCAGGTTTTCGAGCACCCGGCGCAATTCTTCATTGCTGCCGGCTTCGGCGACCGCGGCCACCGTTTTCGAGGATTTGAGCACCGTTTCGGCGACGTAGATGGGGCAATCCAGGCGCAGGGCGATGGCCAGCGCGTCGCTGGGGCGGGAATCCACCGAGATCAGCTCGCCGTTGCGCTCCAGCCAGATCACCGCGTAGAAGGTATCTTCGCGCAGATCGCTGACCACCACCTTCTTCACCCCGGCTTCCAGGCCGAACAGCAAATTGCGGATCAGGTCGTGCGTCATGGGCCGCGGCGTCGCCACCTTTTCGATTTCAAGCGCGATGGCGTTCGCTTCGTAAATGCCGACCCAGATGGGCAGAATCGCGGTGCCGTTCACGTCCTTGAGCACCACGATCGGCATGTTGGTCACCGGGTCCATCAAAAGCCCTCGGATCTTCATTTCGACTTCCATTTGAAATCCTTCCTTTCGCCCGGTTTTAGCTTAGTGTACACTTTCTCCGGCAAGAGAATTGGGACCGGCGCGAGTCACGCGAACAGGCACGTAGGTCCCAAGCAAATGATCGTCCGCGCCGCCGGACGGCCGCAAAAAATTCAGCGTCTTATTTTGCGACGTGCGGCCAATCCATTGGCCGGTGGCCTTGTTGAATCCCTCCACCAGGCACTCCTCAATCTGGCCGAGATATGTGGCATTTCGCCGCACCTGGATGGCGCGTTGACGCTCCTGAAGGATGGTCAGACGGCGGCCTTTTTCGTCCTCCGCAATCTGATCGCCCAGCGCCAGCGCGGGCGTGTTCGGCCGGCGTGAATATTTGAAGCTGAAAATGGAGTCGTACTCGACTTCCTCGATCAGCGCGAGCGTGGCTTCGAAATCGGCCTCGGTTTCGCCGGGAAAACCGACGATGATATCGGTGGTGATGGCGATCGGCCGGCGCGCGCGCTTCATCCATTCGATCCGCCGCAGATAATCGTCGCGCGTGTATAAACGTTGCATCGCTTCGAGCACGCGCGTCGATCCGGATTGCACCGGCAGATGCACATGATTGCACAACGCCGGATTTTCGTCGATGGCGTCGACGATTTCACGAACGAAATCGCGCGGGTGCGAGGTCGTGAACCGGACGCGGCGAATCCCCGGCGTGCGGCCGACGTTGGCAAGCAGCGTGGCGAAATCCCATCCGGCGGCCGAGGGGTCGCGGTAACTGTTCACGTTCTGCCCGAGAAGCTGAATTTCGGTATAGCCGGCTTCCGCCAGCGTGCGCGCTTCCGCGAGCACCGAGGCGCTGGTGCGGCTGCGCTCCGGTCCGCGCGTGAACGGCACCACGCAATAGGCGCAGGATTTGTCGCAGCCTTCGATAATGGTGATGTAGGCGCGATGCGGATTGTCGCGGCGGGTGAGCGGGGTGTCGAAGGTATCTTCCGTATCCAGGCTCAGCCCGGTGACGCGCCGGTTTCCCGTCTCCAGTTGCACCAGTAATTCTGGCAGCTTGTTGTAGCTGGCCGATCCGCACACCAGACTGACGTGCGGCGCCTTCTCGAAAATTTTTTCGCCTTCCTGCTGCGCCACGCATCCGAGCACGGCAAACATTTTACCGCGTCCATGTTTGTTCTGCTGGTGCTCTTTTTTAAACTGCTGGAGCCGGGAAAAAACCTTCTGCTCGGCCTTGTCGCGGATGCTGCACGTGTTGTAGAAAACCAGCTCCGCTTCTTCCGGCGTGGAGACCTGCGAATATCCCTGCGCGATCAGCGTGCCGATGACCTTTTCCGAATCGTGGACGTTCATCTGGCAGCCGAAGGTCTCGATATAGAACGTCTTCACCATCCTCATTGTAGCGTGCGTTTCCGCGGCGTAAAGCCGGTGGCCAACGCGCTGGTAGTGTTTGCAACGCGCCCCCCGCCATGACTGGCGGGGCTATAGCGCGCGTTACAGCCCCGCCAGTAATGGCGGGGGCTCTCCCATTTTTAGCGGTCAACGCAGATTTCAGACACTACCAACGCGCTTGGTGACCGTCGCGCGCCAGCCGCTCGCCCGTGAGCTGACGATGAGCGCAGTGGCATAAGCCGCCAGGCTTGTGCCCGGACGAGAACGACCCTTTTTTCCCCGAACAGCACAAGCCTGGCGGCTTATGCCACAGGAGCGGGGAACACCAATGGCTCGGGACGCTAGCGCGCCTGCGAGCGCAATTCCAGAATCAAGCCCATCACCAGACGTTCGATCTCCGCGGCGACGGCGCGATAGATTTCTTCTTTCTGCCCGACCGGGTCGGGTACCGGCCAGTCCACGATCCGCGCCGAATCGTGCCCCAGTTTCGCCCCGCTCATGTTCACCAGCAGATCGAACGGCTCGCGCGCAGCCACTTCCAGGCTTTTGGGAAATTGCCCGTCGACGCGTACGTTTTTTTCGCCGAGCACCTGGCGCGTCAACGGCATGATGATCGTCGCCGGCGCGATTCCCGCGCTCCGCGCCTCCATCACGTCAGAGCCGTAGGCGCGCGCGAACGCCTCCGCCATCTGGCTGCGGCAGGAATTTCCCACGCACACGAACAACACCCGCTGCTTCGCCGCCGCGGGCGCGCTTCGCGGACGCGGCAGTGAATCCCGCCCGCCGAGCTTCGGCCGTCCGCCCCTTACGCCGCCGCCATTTGACCCTGCTTGTACCAATCGAGCGTCCTTTTTAGCCCTTCTTCGATGGTGAAGCGCGGCGCATGACCCAGTTCCGCCACCGCAGCCGTCGTATCGGCCATCGAGTGGCGAACATCGCCGGCGCGCGGCGGACCGTACTTCGCCGGCAGCTTCACGCCCTCCATTTTCTGAAGCAGCTCCCAGATGAAATTCAAAGTGAAGCGGCCCCCGTTTCCCGCGTTGTACATTTTCCCGGCCGCGTTCGGCGCGCCGGCCGCCTTCCTGCACAGCTCCGCGACATCTTCGACGAAGGTGAAGTCGCGCGACTGCTCGCCGTCGCCGAAAATGGTCGGCGAGGTTCGCGCGATCAGGTGCTTCATGAACAGCGAAAGCACCCCGGAATAGGGGCTCGACGGGTCCTGCCGCGGGCCGTACACGTTGAAAAATCGCAGCGCCACGGTTTGCAGTCCGAAACACGAATAAAAAACCGACGCGTAATATTCGCCCACCACTTTCTGCACGGCGTAGGGCGATAGCGGACGCGGCAGCATCGTTTCCACTTTCGGCAGTGTCTCGCTATCGCCATAGCCCGAAGACGAAGCCGCGTAGACCACGCGCCGGACCCGCGCTTCGGCCGCCGCGCGCAGCACATTGAAGGTGCCGTCGATGTTCACTTCGTGCGACGGAACCGGATCGTCGATGGACCGCGGCACCGACGGAATCGCCGCCAGGTGATACACCACGTCCGCGCCGGCGATCAGGCGCGCCATCGCCTGCGCGTTGCGGATATCGGCGTTATGAAATTCGATCCGGTCGCGAACCTCCGCCAGATTCTCTTCATAGCCGGTGAGCAGATTGTCGATGACGGAAACGGTTGCGTCTTCTTCGATCAAATGGCGCACCAGCGCCGAGCCGATAAACCCGGCTCCTCCGGTTACGACGATTCTCTTCATGCTTTTTTCAGTTTCTCACGGCTTGCGCGCGATCACGACCAGGGAAAGTCCGCGCCACGGCAGGAGTACGTCCATGCGCCGCCACACCCAGACCGTCTTATCGAACAACTTCAGCGCCGGCTTGCCGATTTTCTTCCGCCGCAAAATTTTACCGTTAACCCACCACGCCAGCGCGCCGATCTTGTTCAGTTGCCGCTCGCCTTCGACGCGAAAGCCGGCCGCGGCCACCATCTGCTCGATCTCCGCGCGCGAAAAACGGTGCAGATGACCCAGCGCGCGGTCCAGCGACCCGAACAGCCTCGGCCCCTGCGGCACCAGAACGATCAAATTGCCGCCGGGCTTGACGCAGCGCCCCAACGATTCGAGAACCGCCTGAGGATGGCGCGTCGATTCGAGCACGTTCACGCACAGCGCGGTATCGAACTGCTCCGTCCAGCGCGCGTAATCGAGCGGCTCTTCCGGATCGAGGCGGCACACCGATACGTTCGGCGTCCGTAAAAAACGGTTGCGCAGCGCGTGCAGATACAGCGGATCCTTTTCCGCCGCCACGTAGCTCACCTTGCGCGCCATCAGCCGCCCGGTGAGATTGCCGAGCCCCGCGCCGATTTCGAGCACGGTATCGCCCAGTTGCGGGCGCAGCACGCGCGTCATCCAGCTCAGATATTGCGGCGTGCCGGTTAAATTGTTGAGCAATCCGCGGCCGTAGGTGGTGACATACAAATCGTCCACCAGCCAGAAATATAGAATCACCCCGAGCGCTTTCAGCCCGTCCTTCCAGCCGATTTTTTTTCCCTCTTCGTAGGTGCGGCCGTGATAGCTGATCGGCACCTCGTACACGCGCAGCTTGCGCTTGGAGGTTTTCATGGTGATTTCCGGCTCGAATCCGAAGCGATTCGAGCGGACCGGAATACTCTTGAGCAGATCGGTGCGAAAAATCTTGTAGCAGGTCTCCATGTCGGTGACGTTCAGGTTGCTGAACATGTTGGAGACCAGCGTCAGGTACTTGTTGATCATCGAATGCCAGAACGGCAGAACCCGCGTCTGCTCGCCGGCCAGATAGCGCGAGCCGAACACCGCGTCGGCGTGGCCGTCGAGCAGCGGACGCAGCAGCTTGCAGTATTCCGACGGATCGTATTCGAGATCGGCGTCCTGCACCAGGCAGAAATCGCCGCTGGCTTTTTCGATGGCCGTGCGCACCGCCGCGCCCTTGCCTTGATTCACCGGATGACGGATCAACCGGATGCGCGGCTCGCTTGCCGCCAGCCGTTCGAGAATTTCCGAAGTGCCGTCGGTCGAGCAGTCGTCGACGATCACCAGCTCCCGCTCCATGTTTTCCGGCAACTCCGCGGCGAGCACCAGCGCCAGGCTTTTTTCCACCACCGTGCGCTCGTTATACACCGGGATCAGGATCGACAACAGCATCGGAAGAGTGTTGAAAAAGGGGACAGACCGCTCTGTCCCCCGTGCGCGGCAGCGCAAAGCAGCAATTTCGACCAGGGACAGAGTAGTCTGTCCCCTTTTTCAACAACCTTGTAATCCCTCAGTATAATTGGGAATGGCCTCTCAACCGCAAATGACCAATACCGTTGTGCTTGAAACCAATGTTCCCGGCCTGAAGCTACGCGGCCGCGGGAAAGTTCGCGACATTTATGAAGACGGCGATCGCCTGTTGATCGTCGCCACCGATCGCATCTCCGCCTTCGACTATATTCTGGCCACCGGCATCCCCGACAAGGGCCGCGTGCTGACCCAGATGACGCTGTTCTGGCTCGATTTTCTGCGCGACACGGTGCCCAATCATTTTCTGTCGAGCGCTGTGCCCGCGGGGCTCGAAGGCCGCTCGATGTGGGTGAAGCGCTGCGACATGATTGAACTCGAATGCGTCGCGCGCGGCTACATTTCCGGCTCCGGATGGAAGGATTACCAGCGCACCGGCGCCATCTGCGGCATTCCGCTGCCCAAGGGCCTGCGCGAGAGCGACCAGTTGCCGGAACCGATTTTCACTCCCGCGACTAAGGCGCAGACCGGTCACGACGAAAACATTTCCTTCGAGACCGCCGCGTCGCTGGTCGGCGCGGAGCTGGCCGCGAAGCTCCGCGATCTGACGCTTTCGATTTACAAAAAAGCCGCCGATTATGCGCGCACGCGCGGAATCATTATCGCGGATACAAAATTCGAGTTCGGCATCCTGAACGGCCAGATCACGCTCGCCGATGAGGTGCTGACGCCGGATTCGTCGCGTTTCTGGCCGCTTTCGACGTACCAGCCGGGCGGCGCGCAGCCGTCCTACGACAAGCAGTACGTGCGCGATTATCTCGAATCGATCCACTGGAACAAGCAGCCGCCGGCGCCCGCGCTTCCCGATGACGTGGCGCGGCGCACCAGCGAAAAATACCGGGAAGCCTATCGCGAGCTGACCGGCAAAACCCTGTGAACCTGCTCGATATTCTGCTGGCGATCATCGTTTTGTGTTCCCTGGTCACCGGATGGGTCGCCGGTTTTGCGCGCGTCGGCATCGGATTTCTGGCCGCGGTCAGTGGAATCCTGTTCGGCTTCTGGTTCTACGGCCTGCCCGCGGCCTGGCTTCATCAGTACATTAAAAACGAAACACTGGCGAATTTACTGGGATTTTTCACCGTATTTTTCGCATTTCTTTTTGTCGGCGCGCTGCTCGGCAAATTGCTTTCGAAATTATTCAAATGGACCGGCCTTTCCTGGCTGGACCGTTTCATGGGCGGCGCCTTCGGCGCGGTCCGCGGCGCGCTCATCGCTGTCGCGTTCGTAGCCGTGCTGCTGGCCTTCACGCCGCGCCCCGCGCCCGACTGGATGGTCGGTTCGCGAATGCTGCCCTACGCCATCCAGGCCTCGAACGTCTGCGCCGCGCTCGCGCCGAATCAATTAAAGAACGATTTTCGGGAAAGCATGCACGATATTCAGAAAATGTGGGATGACCAATTGAAAAAAAAGAAACGGAAATCGGATTTGAAGGAAATCCAGAGTTAACCATTTTTGGTGGGGCAGGCCCCCGGCCTGCCGCGGCCTCGCAGGCCGCCTGAGATCGCCTTCAAATTTCGTCTCTTACGATTGACCGCCGTTCCCGCCCCTTATGACCAGCGACCTTCTCATCTTCGACCTCGACGGCACGCTCATCGATTCCAAACGCGACCTGGCCGATTCGGTCAACGCCACGCGCGTGTGGGCCGGTCTCACTCCTTTGGCTGATGAAATTGTTTCTTCTTACGTCGGCAACGGCGCGCCGATGTTAATCAAGCGTTCGTTTCCCGGGGCAAGCGAATCCGATCTGGCGCGCTACCTCGATTATTTTCTCGCTTATTACCGCGAGCACATGCTCGACGCGACGGTCCTTTATCCCGGCGTGCGCGAAGCGCTCGACCGTCTTCACTCGGCCGAAATCCCGCTGGCTGTGCTCACCAATAAACCTGTAAAATTCAGCGTGCGCCTGATCGAAGGACTCGGCCTGACCTCGCATTTTTTCCGCGTCTACGGCGGCAACAGTTTTGAAGAGAAAAAGCCGCACCCGATCGGCATCAATTTATTGGTCGAAGAATCCGGCGCCGACCGCGCGCGAACCTTCATGGTCGGCGACAGCGCAGTAGACATCCGCACCGCCCGCAACGCCGGCGTTCGTGCTTGCGGCGTAAGCTGGGGATTTCAGCCGCAAACTTTCGCCGAAGCCCCGCCGGATTTTATCGTTGATGACCTGCGCTCCCTAGCCGATCGTGTGTTGGGCAACGCCGGCGGAGTTGCATAGCCACGCCTCTTGGTAGTGCCTGAAATCTGGGTTGATTCGGGACGCGCCCCCCGCCATGACTGGCGGGGCGATAACGGGTTACAGCCCCGCCAGTCATGGCGGGGGCTCTCCATGCTTCAGGATCAACGCAGATTTCAGGCACTACCTGCCTCTTGACATTCTTGTCGGCCGCCGGCTATTATGCGAACGTGAGACGCGGTCGTTCTGAACGTCTCACGGTCTCGGTTACCGCCAAGGTGTAATTCCTTCCGAGCTTGAACAAACTTCAAAATCTAAATTCTGAAAGGCAAGTGCGAGGCGTATTCCGCCTTCACCTGAGAAACGAATCTGAAATTGCAAAATGGAACCGATTCCCAACCCCACACAAAGGAAAACAAATTGACCCCCCCAAAGCCCATCCAGGCGATTCTCGACGCACTCGCGTCACAGCAGCGGCAGGGTGAGACCTCGCTGATCGTCAAGCTCGAACCCGACCTCATCCCGGCCGCGATGGACGCTCTCCGAGGCTATAGGAAGATGTTCGCTCCCGTCATTCCCGGACTGACCGATACATCGCCGATTTACGCAGCTTACGAACGGATGCGACAGGCCGATGCGGCCAGGCACACCATTTTGCTGTTGGTCGAGTGCCAGTCGATGCAGGAGTTCAACGACGCTATCGGCCGGATGCCGATGCGACATTCTTCTGAGTGGCGCTCTTTTTCAACGGAAGGCCCCGTCGGTCCTCGTTCATCCCCGAAAAGGGGTCAGACTGAACTTACCCCTTTTCAGAAACCGAAAAAGGTGCCAGTCCGCTCTGACCCCTTTTTCGACAAATGGAGAACGCTGCGGAAGTGGTGTATTCATCGTGTTGCGGTGCACTTTTCGCCGTCCAACTCGGGCGCTCGAGGGCGCTTTGGGGCGGTGTCGCCGATACACGTGACCGCGCCTGTACCGGCTGCTCTAACCCCGCGCCAGATCGTTTTTGGGCCATCTTCTTGGTTAAGAGGCGGGTTAAGAGGCGGATCGGACATTCTGAAAAAGGGGACGGAGCGCTCTGACCCGTTTCTAGCATTCGAAAAAGGGTAAGTTCAGGCTGACCCGTTTTCCGCGCATCGGATCGAGATGCGCGGCGACTCTATGCGAAAGAATCGGGGGAAGCCAAACACCTAGGCTTCCTTTCAGCGATCGTTCCCGATTCTCACCTCGAAGCGCTCAAGAGGCTTGCCGTCGTTGTTGACCGGGACAAGGGTTTTGCCACGAATTTCTCGATGGTCACCAAAAAGGTAGATCCAGGCGAGATTGGGATGACCCGGGTAAAGATGCACTTGTGAGGGGCGCAATTCAGGTGCGGTCGCTGCTCGGCCTTCTCCGTCCAGACGGTAGTTGCCAAAGGCGATCAGATTGCCATCAGTGTCCCACGCTCGGCAAACGTTGACATCCTTCGTTCGGTCTATCGAGCAGTCGAACCAAGCAGCACTCTTAAATGTGTCAACATAGCGCGCACGCTTGGGAACGCTGGTGGGGCGCGCCAGAGGCTGCCAGAAACCGAGGCTCACACCGATCAAGTACACCGGGCGCAGCGAAGCAATCAAAACCACTCCGCCGAAAATAAAAACGATGCGCTTGATCACCGCCGGCCTCTGTTGGACAGAATAACGCGTCTTTGGCGTGCCGCACGGTTTGTGGGGCGGGGGCGAAATCTACACCCCAGAGTTAATCATGACTTTCAGCGGAGCGCTTCTCGCGCTCCGGGCCACTGTGTGCTGAGGCGGGGCAAGGCCTGCCGCCCTTCCCTGCGCCCCTTTGCCCGCCAAACGCATCGTTCCTGCGCTCCGCTCCGGATTTGGCCTTGACGAATCCGATCACTTCTTTCACAATCAGAGAACCAGCGTCGCTTTGCCCCGACAGGCGTGGGCAAGAGCTTCGTGGCATGTGCCCTGGCGCAGAAGGCTTGTCGCGATGGCTACTCGGCGCTCTACACCCGCGCCCAGTCGTTGTTCCGGGATCTTGCGATGGCGCGGGCCGACGGAAGTTTGCGCAACCTCCTGGCCCGAGTCAGCCGCATCGATGTCCTGGTGATCGACGATTGGGCCATGGCTCCGCTATCAGAACCCGAGCGCCGTGATTTCTGGGAGATCTGCGAAGATCGCTATCAGGTGCGCTCGACCATCCTCACTTCGCAACTACCGGTCGCACGCTGGCATGAGCAGGTCGGCGATCCCACTCTGGCCGACGCCATCCTCGACCGGCTCGTGCACAACGCCCATCGCATCGAGATGCGGGGGGATTCGATGCGCAAGAATCGCGCTAGGCCGAATACGTAGCGGTCGGTTGGCGGAAAGGCTCAAGCGGACTGCTTCTGCGGCTAGCGGGCGTCGCTCACTTGGTTGGAGAAACTACGAGAGAGAGACTGGTGATGTCGGCATCGGCCACTCTGATATCTCGGGCCCCCGTTCCATAGCTCTGCACAGGCGTCCGCTGGTCATAGTGAAATACACCGTCGGTCTTGGGAACCAACTTCCAGTCGCTCGCATCCTCCACCAGAACCGTATAACTGTCCGGCGGAACTCGATGAAAGCGGAAAGTGCCGTCGGCCGCAAGCGGAGCTGCGAGAGAAACGAGGAGCTCTCCTGTCGGGAAGATCCGGACCAAACCGTGGTTCAGCCGGTGCCCATCGGGTGCCGACACCGTACCGGCTATTTCATGTACACCCGTCAGCGGAATCATGATATCCGCTCCGGCACTCTCTTTCGGGCTGGTCACCACAACGAGATGGGCTTTGCTGGCGCGCATCCCACCTCCGGCGAAATTTATCCAGCCTCCCGAACCGATCTTGTCACCACCGAAGACCGTAACCTCGTCTTTGCCTGCATCCGCGCCAAAAATGGCGTACGAGCCGTCAGGTAATCCATCAATGCGATACTTGCCAGAGCTGTCGGCATGTGCGAGGTTTAGAACGCGCGCAAAGGTTCCATTGCTCATTTTTATGGCCGGGTTGATTGCGATATCCGGGACTGGCGTGCCATCGCTGTAAGCGACAGATCCGCTGATGGACCCACCGCGCTTCAGTCGAATCTCCACGTCGATACTGGCACCGGACGTAATTGCCACGCGCCGCACAAATGACGGCAACTGCTCCCGTGAGCCGCCCAGCTCAGGTGATAAAGCACCGGGAAAGATGTAGTCTTTGGCAGAAAGGTATCCCGGATAGGTTACAACCACGTAGTATTCACCCGGGCTCACGTTTGAAATAGCAAAAGAACCGTCAAGGTCGGTTGTAGCTCCGAATGCTGGCCCTGGAGGCTGGAACGCACCCGGTTCAATCGGTGCCTGCAGAGAAACATACGCACGACGGGCTGGTCCCTGTGTGTCTTCGCAGAGAACTGTACCTTTTACATAACCTCCAATCACCGCTCGTTGCGGCGCCGCAGCTGTTGCAAGAAGCAACAGGGTCACTGTGATCGCGCAAAGCAGCTTCATCAGTATTTAGTATGGCCCATTCCAAACGGGCCGACCACCAGAGAGTTTGCCGGCCTCCAGTGACACCCTGAACCAGCTCAGGCGGGAGCGCTGCCCGCGCTCCGGGTCGCTGTGTGCTGAGGCGGGGCAAGGCCTGCCGCCTTTCCCCGCGCCCCTTTTGCCCGCGCGGCGCATCCTTCCTTCGCTTCGCTCCGGACAGGTTTCGCTTGACGAATCCGAACACTTTACTGCACAATCGAGTTGCCAGCGTCGCTACGCTCCGATGGTGTTCGGGATCATCCCGGAATGCCGTTCGGCTTCCCTTCGGAATAAGCGTTCAGCTTCGCCGGAATCCCCACAACGACGCTATCGGCCGGATGCCGATTCGACATTCTTCTGAGTGGCGCTCTTTTTCAACGGAAGGCCCCGTCAGTCCTTGTTAGCCTTCCTGCGCTCGAAAAGGGCGCTCGAGGGTGGGAAAAAAAGTAAGTCCAGGCTGACCCGTTTTCCCCCTCTAATTCGGAATCAGCCGATCGAGGTGGTCGACAACAATGAACTCGACCTGGCCCTTTTGGGCTTCGAGGTTCAGACCGAGCTGCTCCCGGAGCGCGGTAAAGACTGACTCAGGAAAACTATCGGCTGCCGGTGAGACGTTCGATCCTTCGCCGCCCGCGCCGCCGCGATCTGGAGCGTAGCTCAGCGTGAAATCGTATTGGCCACGAAGTCCGGTTCTGTCCAGAACTTTGCGGCCGGTCACCTGGGACAGCACGCCGACCAGATTCGACATTGCCGCATTGGTGAACGTAAAGCTATGGCCGCTCTGTCTCAGGCTTGGCTTTCCGCCGTCATCCGAAGTTTCGTGAAGTTTGGGACCGCCTTTTCCGAGAATCAGGGCGTAAACAGGCTGCTCTTTTAGTTGGCGATGAATGGACAAGTGGAAGCGCTCCGCAAGCAGCAACTGAAGCATGCGCGGGAGCTGTTCCTTCGCCATGGGCTGTTCGCACGTCGCCTCGATGTCGTATCTTTCACCGGAAAAAGCGCTCGGGATGCCCGAGACCTGCAGCGGTGAAACATCGTAAGCATACATGATGAGCTCGATCATAAACTTATTTGTGGCGTTGAAGCGCTTGCCTCCCGGAGCCAACTCCGGATAACCACCTCCGACGCCGCTGGTATTCAGTTTGATTGAGGCTACGTCGAATGTACCGCATGATTCCGCTTTGAGGCCGCTGCTGAAAGAAGCAACGGCAACCAGGCCCAAGAAGAGTCTTGCGGCAGGAGTCATATCTTCATAATTAAGGCACCGCGTGCCAGTCAAAGTTAGAAGCGTGCCGGATTTTTTTGACGTGCAACGCCGTGTGCAGAAGCGGCTTAAGCGCGACTCCTAACTCAGCGTCTCTTTCGCGATCTTCTCCGCCTGCTCTCTTCGAAACGCCTTCAACTTTTCCCGCAGCTCCGCCCGCTGATTCGCCAGAATCGCGATGGCCAGCAGCGCCGCGTTGGTCGCGCCCGGTTTGCCGATCGCTAGCGTGCCCACCGGAATCCCTCCCGGCATCTGCACCGTCGAAAGCAGCGAGTCCAATCCTTTTAACGACGCGCTCTCCATCGGCACGCCGAGCACGGGCAACACCGTGTGCGCTGCGATCACTCCCGCCAGATGCGCCGCGCCACCCGCCGCCGCGATGATCACTTCCAACCCGCGCTGCTCCGCCGTCGACGCATACTCCGCCGTCAACGCAGGCGAGCGATGCGCCGACAACACCCGCGCCTCATGCGCCACGCCGAACTTCGCCAGCGTTTCTGTCGCCGCGCGCATCGTCTCCCAATCCGACTTCGACCCCATGATTACGCCTACTAATGCTTTATCCATTATTTATTGACCTTGCGCCAGCGTAAATCCGGCCTTTCCGTCATAATTCCGCAGATTTTCCGTCATTGCGATTTCCAGGCCCAGCCCCACCACTCGATTCAACAGCGCCACCACCCCCTGCGGCGTCGCGCCCGAGCCGATGAAGCGGCAGCGGAAACTGTCCGTGCAGAACGTTTCGGGCGAACCCTCCGGCCAAACCTTCATGCCGCGATTAGCGATCATTTCGAGCGCCAGCCCATCGCCGTTGGCTTTAGAAATTTTCGCCGCCAGATCCGCCGCGTTCTTGGCCGGCCACTCGATATAAACATCCACGCCGACCAATTCTTTTTTGGGCATCGGACGCGCCGGACGCGTGGTGTGCGCCGCCGCCGGCCTCGCCGAATAATGCACGGCTTTCAATTTTTCGGGCTTCTGGCCCAGCCGCGCGATCACCGCGTCGGCAAATTCCTTGGTGCCGACTTTTTGTTTGCTCTGCCCTTCGACGTAAATGTCATAGGTGTGGACGCCGTCTTCCATCGTTCGCAGCCAGGCGTTCTGAACGCGCTCGGCGATATCGATCTGGCCGATGTGCACCAGCATCAAAATCGCGCCTTCCAGCAATCCCGAAGGATTCGCCAGGTTCTGTCCGGCGCGCCGCGGAGCGGAGCCGTGAATGGCTTCAAACATCGCCGCGTGGTCGCCGATATTCGACGATCCAGCCAGCCCCACCGACCCGGCGATCTGCGCGGCAACGTCCGAAAGAACGTCGCCATAAAGATTCGGCATCACGATCACATCGAACGCTTCCGGCGTATCGGCCAATTTCGCTGCGCCGATATCGACGATCCAGTGTTCTTTCTCAATTTCCGGATATTCCGCCGAGATTTCGTCGAAAATCTTGTGGAATAACCCATCGGTCATTTTAAGAATGTTGTCTTTGGTAAAGCAGGTGACTTTTTTGCGGTTATATTGCCGAGCGTATTCGAAGGCGTAGCGGACAATTTTTTCGGAGCCCGGCCGCGTGATCACCTTCAGCGCCTGCATCTCTTCCGGCGTCGTCTGATATTCGATGCCGGCGTACAAATCCTCCTCGTTTTCGCGCACGATCACCACGTCCATGTGGGGATGCTTGGTGCGCACGAACGGATAATAGGAAACGCACGGCCGGATGTTGGCGTAAAGCCCCAGCATCTTCCGCGTGGTCACGTTGAGGCTCTTGTATCCGCCGCCCTGCGGCGTGGTGATGGGAGCTTTCAGAAAAACTTTGGTCCGGCGCAGCGAATCCCAGGAGCTGGCGGCGATCCCGCTGGTATTGCCGCTCAGATAAACCTTTTCGCCGACCTCGATCGTCTCGATCTGGAGGCGCGCGCCGGCGGCTTTCAGAATGTGCAAAGTGGCGGCCATAATTTCCGGGCCGATGCCATCGCCGTGAGCCACGGTGATGGGCGTGGAGGTTGCGGAGGTAGGAGTTGCCATATTTTCGGGTGAAAATCTCACGATAACATCGATCCGACCGTTAGCGCATGCGGATCACGTGCAGGGACTTGGAAGGTTTCTTGCCGCCGCCCAAAACATAAAACGAATCTCCAGCCGAAGCGAGCTGATCGATGCCAAGGGTCCGCTCGCTGTCCTGAGCGACCCAACGTAGTTTTCCCGTAAAATCAAACGCGGCGACGAAAAGGCCGCGCGTTCCTCGGGCCGCGGCGACCGGACCCTTCGTAGTCGACACCATCATGAACCCACCCCCATAGGTGAACTCCACTGGCACTGGCGCTGACCAAAGAAGGCTCAGGTCGCCGCCGAAGCTGCTTAGGGTCAAGCGGCCGGGGGAGTGGGGCAGGTTCGGGCTGGAAAGCGCGAGACAGTTGCCGTTCGGTCCCGGGAGCATCTGGGTGCCCGCAATTCCAGCGAGATTTCTTTGGTGGATGACGGCACCCGAGGGGGCGACGATCATCAGATGCTCGTGCCATGGCTGGCTGGGTCGAGTCTCGACCACCGCAGCGACACAGACTGAGCCGCCGTTGAGCGCAGCCGCGCTCGGACCGACCCACCATTCCGAGAAGGTCCGCCGCCATGCTACACGCCCCGAAGGGTCGATGCGTATGAGCGTAAATGGTGCCTGATCACCAGCAGCGAGAAAGCCTCCATTGCTCAAAGCAGAAAAGTCCAGGTACTGCGCTCCCGGCCCGACAATAGGCTTAAATTCTCCGCACGTGCCGTCGGAATGGATCGCCGCGACTTTGGCACCATCGAAGTAAACTGTCCTGCCAATCCAACGAGAGTAGCTGACCAGGATCTCCATCGCGCCTTTGCTCGACAGCGCCAAACGATAATCGCCGAATTCGGACGGCGGCGACGGCTTGCCCGAATTGCAGTCGGTCTCGCCGATCAATTTTCCTTGCGGACTGACTCGCGTAAGGACCGGCAGGGCGGTAAAGCCTGAAACACTCCATAACACGCCGGCTGAGTCGACAACCGCGCTGCCCAGCGTGGAGGTTGGCGCATCGAAATCGCGTTCCCAGACGATGTGGCCGTCAAATGTGGCGGGTGACTGCCCGGACGCGGCGGGCAACAGCGCGAGTAATGTCCACATCAGCCGCACTCCGAGAAGATTAGCAAGCTTGACGGCCGCAGCGCGCCTCGTTATTCCTTGTTTCGTGTGCGCGACCATTCGACTCGATTCAAAGCCGCACGCCCCTGCAAAGAAGGATTATGTTAAGGTCATGGCAAAATCCGCGCTCCTGTTCGCCCTGTTCGCCGCTGGATCGCTGCTGGCCCAGAAGAACGATTCCGAAACTCCGCAACGCCTGGTCCTGTTGGACGTGGTCGCCACCGATGCTCACAGCGATGCGGTGACCAATCTGACAGCCGACGATATTCGGGTCCGCGAAGACGGCAAGTTGCGGCCGGTCGTGTTTTTCCGATATGAGGGAGCCAGGCACGGCAATCCGCCGCCGGGCGAGACGGTGAATCGCCCGCCGGTTCCGCCGACGCTGATTCTGTTCGACCGCTGGAACGAACAGATGATGACGGCAGCCACCGCATGGGGCGACGTCGGCACGGCGCTGCAAAGACTGGAATCGGTGGAGAGCCTGTACATTTATTTTCTGACCAACCAGGGAAATCTCTACATGGTCCATCCGCTGCCGGCGACCGACGCGGATCTGAGGGCGATGACGCAGCCGACGCCGGCACAGCTTCGCGGCGAGCTCGATGACGCCGTCCGCAAGCTCTCCGGTTTTCGCAATATGGACGCGTACGATCCGGTGATTCGCGCCAACACCACGCTGAAGGCGCTGGCGGTTCTGGGAACCCAGATGGCCTCCATCCCAGGGCGAAAAAACCTGATCTGGGTGACCCATGGTTTTCCCCTGACGGTGCGCCTGCCGGGCAATCAATGGCTCGACTTTACCCAGCAGATCCACCGCATCGGCTGGGCCACCACCACCTCGCAGATCGCGATTTATACCGTGGACGAATCGCAGCAGGGCGCGGGCGCCGACATCGCCGGCCTGGGCCGGGAGACGCTGCAAATGTTCGCCTCCGTCACCGGCGGACGCTGGTACCCCAGCGGCAATGCCGACCAGGCGATCAGCGGCGCGATGACCGACAGCCGCGGCGCGTATCGCGTGGCGTACTTTTCGCCGTTTCGCGAGAAGGACAAAAAGGAACATAAAATTCACCTGGACTCGCCGGAAAAAGGCGTGCGCCTGGTCACCCGCGAAGGCTATTTCGGCGATGAGCCCGATCCCGACCCGAATGTGGTGGAGGCGGCGGCTTTCTCCAACGAGCGGCGCAGTCCGTTCGACGGCAGCGAAATCGGACTGCGCGTCGAAATGGCACGCGAGGGAAAAAATGCCCGCTTCGTGATCCATGTGAACGCGGCCGACCTGCTGCTGTTGAAGCGCGACGCGAAGTATGAAGCTACCGTGGGTGTGATGCTCGCCGTCTATCAGAACGGGTTTTTAAAAGGCGCCACGCCGCTGAAAAATTTGGACCTGACTCTTACGCCGGAACAATACCAGCAAGCCCTGAAGGAGGGGGTGATGTTCAACGAGGTCGCCCCGCTCGACGAGCAGAGCGAAAAAGTTCGCGTGATGGTGTACGATCCCGCGCTTCAGGCCTTGGGTTCGGTGACCATGGCCGCGAAGTAAGTCAGGAGATCGCGCCAGCCGGGGTCGCGTGCACGCGGGTGAAGGACAGCCAGTGCATTCGCGCCTGGCTGTAGGCGCACAGCAGCGCCGTGAACAGATCGTCCTTATCCAGGGGCCGCGTCAGCACGTCGAAACCGCCGCGGTGCAGAACCTCTTCCGCGTTCGGTCCGCAGGAGCCGGCCAGCACGATCACGCAGGCCCGCCGCCGCGTTTTCAGAAACCGCCGCAGCGTTTCCTGCCACGGCTGCCCATCCAGATCGCGAGCGAACAGCACAATGGGAATCGCCAGATTGCGAAGCATGGAAAGCGCTGCGTCGGCGCTGGCGGCGGGCAGCACCGACCACGGCGTTCCGCCCAGCAACTGGCCGAGCAGAACCGCATCGTCCGCTTCGCCGCTCGCCAACACGATTTGTATTTGCCTCGCTGGCTCCAATCGATCCCCCAGGTAAGAATGTAACGGATTGGCTTCGCGGGAGGAATACCCGGGAAGTGGTATATTCCCCGGTTCGCGGGCGGTAGTCGAGGAAAGCGGTGCGTTATGTAACGGAAACGGATTTATTTTCGCCTGTGTTAGATTAAGCCCAAGCCGCCTCGTAGGCGCTTGTTGAAAAAGGGGAGTAAGCTGTTCCCGCCACGTACTACAGCGGCCGCGGCCGTGGATAGAGTGGATAGAGTGGTCCCCTTTTTCAACAAACACTTAGAGGAGAACCCGATGCGTACCCGTCCTTTATTTCTTGCCGCAATCGCGGCGGCGGCGTCTCTGGCGCTGGCGACCCTGGTTTGGGCGCAAACGCGCGACAGCGAGGAACCAGCCGCGCCCAAACCGAACGTCTCCACCGACCCGCTGCTGCGCGGATTCGAGTTTCGCTCCATTGGTCCGGCGGTCATGATGGGCCGCGTCGACGATATCGCCGGAGCGGAAAAAGACCCGATGACCATCTACGTCGGATTCGCCACCGGCGGACTGTGGAAATCGACCGATGGCGGCAATCACTGGAAATCCGAATTCGACAATATGGCGGATGAATCGGTCGGCGCGATTGCCATTGCGCCGTCCGATACCAATGTCGTTTACGTCGGCACCGGGGAAGCGAACAACCGCCAGAGTTCGTCGATCGGCGACGGCGTTTGGGGCACCACCGACGGCGGCGAGCACTGGGAGCATCTGGGACTCGAAGACACGCAGGCGATCGGGCGCATTGTGGTGGATTCGACCAATCCGAAAATCGTGTACGTCGCGGCGAACGGGCACCTGTTCGGGCCGAATGAAGAACGCGGGCTGTATAAATCGACCGACGGCGGAAAGACGTGGAAAAAATCGAAATATATCGACGCGGATACCGGATTCACCGACGTCGCCATCGATCCGTCGAATCCGAAGATTTTGTACGCCGCGTCGCTTTCACGGCGCCGGACGTGGTGGGGATATAACGGCGGCGGCCCGAACTGCGCGCTGTGGAAGACCACCAACGGCGGCGAGACGTGGACCAAGGTGGATGGTCCGGGCTGGCCCCAATCAAAGGACGGAATCTACGGGCGCATCGCCATGTCGATTTTCCGCGCCCGGCCGTCGACGATTTACGCGCAGGTGGAGGTCGGCGCGAGCGCGGGAACCGGCGGCGGAACGACGGCCGAAGGCGGACCGGCGCGCGGCGGCCGCGGCGCCGATGAATTCGGCGGCGGTGGACGCGGGCGTGGGAACGTCCCGCCGAATCCCAACGGCAGCGGCGTCTATCGCTCCGACGACGGCGGAAAAACGTGGCAATTTGAAAGCAACCAGGATAACCGGCCGACTTATTTCAGTCAGATTCGCGTCGATCCGGTGAACGACCAGAAACTGTTCGTCGGCGGCAATCCGGGGCAGATGTCGCTTGACGGCGGCAAAACGTGGAAGCCGCTGACCGGCTCGCACACCGATTATCACGCCATCTGGATCAACGTGAAGGATCCGCGCATCGTCGCCATCGGGCATGACGGCGGCATCGATTTCAGCTACGACGGCGGATTCACCTGGGATTATCACAACGACATCGCGGTCGGGCAGTTTTACCAGGTTTCGGCCGATATGCGGCGTCCTTATTATGTCTGCGGCGGGTTGCAGGACAACAACGCCTGGTGCGGGCCGAGCGCGGTGCGCGCCAATAACGGTCCGGTGAATACGGATTGGTACACGATTGCGGGCGGCGACGGTTTCTACACGCGCAACGATCCGTCCGACTGGGCCATCGTCTACGGCGAATTGCAGGACGGCAACATGAGCCGGCATAATCTGCGGGAGGGGACGCAGAAGAGTATTCGTCCGTCGGTGGGCGTGCCGGGGCGCGGCGGCGCGATCGCTCCGACGGCGAATGAAATTCAGCGCGCGACGCATCCCCCCGCGGGCGTGACGCAGACGCCGGAAGAACGCGCGCAGAACGCGGAAATCGCCGGTGGACGCGGCGGCGGCCGGGGTGGTCCGCCGAACGTGATCAATGCGCCCAAGGACGTCGCGCCGTTCCGCTTCTATTGGAACGCGCCCTTCGAGATCTCCCCGCACAACCCCGCTGTCGTATACATGGGCGCGCAGTTCTTTTTCAAATCGACCAATCGCGGCGACACCTGGTGGATGAACCCCACCGATTTGAGCAAGCACGTGGATCGCTGGGCGCCGGAAATGGCCATTATGGGCGTTCCGGGCGACAAGCCGATGGCGGAAAAACACGACGGGTATTCGGCCAGCTCCCTGATCACGCAGATCCGCGAATCGCCGTCGCGGCCGGGAGTGATCTGGGTCGGCACCGACGACGGAAATTTGCAGTTGAGCAAGGACGGCGGTGAAACTTTCACCGAGGTGATACAGAATATTTCCGATGCGCCCAAAGGATACGTGCAGGTGTCGCGCATCGAGCCGTCGCATTTCGATCCGGGCACGGCGTATGTCGCGCTGGATAATCATCGCAACGACGATTGGAAGCCGTACCTGTTCAAGACCACTGACTACGGCAAAACGTGGTCGAACGTGACCGGCAATCTTCCCGCGAAGGGCAATATCAACGCGCTGCGCGAAGATTACGACAATCCCGATCTGCTGTTCGCCGGCACCGAGTTCGGATTATTTGTCAGCTTCGACGGCGGCGCCAACTGGGAAAAATTCATGACCAATCTGCCCAGCGTGCGCGTCGACGATATTCTGATTCATCCGCGCGACCGCGACCTGATTGTGGCGACGCATGGCCGCTCGATCTGGATCGCCGACGATATCAGCCCGCTCGAACGGCTCAAAGCGACGCAGAATCAGGACCTGGTTTTGTTCGAGCCGCGCGCGGCGGTACTGTGGAAGCGCGACACCGAGAAACTGCGTGAGGTGACCAATCGGGATTTTCACGGCGCGAATCCGCAGGGCGGAACGGCGATCAGCGTGTGGGCCAAATCCGATATGGGCAAGGCCAAGGTGGAGTTTCTGGAGAACGACAAAGTGGTCAGCACCATGGAAATGGATCTCAAGGCGGGCATGAATCGCGCGCAGTGGAACATGCGTGGTCCCGCGCCACCGGCTCCGGCGGGCCGCGGGAATCAGTTCGGACGCGAAGGCGGACGGCGCGGGCCGGCGGGCGTGCCCTTCGTGGCGCTGGGCGGCCGCGGCGGCGGTGGTGGATTCGGTTTCGGTCCGCCTCAAGGCCCGTTGATGGAGCCGGGTACTTATATTGTTCGGCTGACGGCCGGCGACCGGGTGCTCACGTCGTCGGTGGATGTGCTCGAAGATAGCTGGATGCGGCCGCAATAGCCCGTGAAAGCTCCGGCAGTTATGCCGGGGTTTGTCCGGATGCTTTGAAACAAACTCGCTACTTCATCTTGAAAGTGCCGTCGGGCAGTTTCTCGCGATGCGCGGCGTGGCATCCCTGGCACTGTCCGCCGAGGGTTTTCAAATCGGCCGAGGCTTGTTCCCAATTGCCGGCTTTGGCCGCTTCGTCTATGCTCTTCGAAGCTTTTTCGGCGGTGCTCGCAAACTCGATGCCGTCCTGCATCTTGTGTTCTTCAAAATGCGCGCGAACCGTTGGAAACGCGGCGGCGAGCTTTTCCGCGGCCTGCTCGGTTGCGGGCGCGTCCTTGGCGGCGACGCTCTTGCGAAGCGCGCCGAAGCTCGCTCCGGCGGTCTTCATGGCCTGGTGCAGCGCGGCGTGATCCTGCGCGAAGGCGAATGCGGCAAACAGCGCGGCGGCAAGAATTGAGGTTGTTTTCATAACGATCAAGGTATCCGCATTTTGCCCGCCCGTCAAGCCGCGATTCCTGGTACAAATTGGGCATGGCGCTTTCTGCTCGAAACCAGCTTCCCGGAACGGTCGAAGAGATTCAAATCGGCGAGATCGTGGCCCACGTGGTAGTGAATGTCGGCGGCCATCACGTCGAGAGCGTGATCACGCGTAACAGCGCGGAGGATCTGAAACTCAAGAAGGGCGACAAAGTGAAGGTGGTGATCAAATCCACCGAGGTCATGATCCAAAAGGATTGAATGAGGGGACTTCGCTTCGCCTGCCAGCGCGGCTGCATCAACTGCTGCGATCAGGAGGGCTACGTCTATCTGACCGAAGAAGACGTTACCCGCGCCGCGCAATTCGCCGGCCTGAGCGCGGCGGCGTTCGAGAAAAAATACGTGTACCGAACGCGGCATCAGCGGCGTTTCCGCAAGCCGCGCGACAAGCAATGCCCGTTTCTGGAGGGCCACGGCTGCTCGATTCATCCGGCGAAACCGACGCAGTGCCGGACGTTCCCGTTCTGGCCGGAACTGGTGGAAAATCGCGAGGAGTGGGACCACGCGGGACGGTTCTGTCCGGGGATTGGCAAAGGCCGGCTGATTCAGATCGGCACGGCGATGGAGATCGCCGAGGAGCAGCGGCGCGCGTATCCGGAAATATACAAATAACTCTGCAAAATCTGCGCACCTGCGCCGGAGGCTGCGCGTTGGGCGGCTTTTAGATCAATCACATGGCGCGGTCGGAACGGCAAGTGCAAAAGGCTGGGTGTGACTCTCTCGAAAAAAGGCGCGCGCTGGCTGATCGCGGTGGTGGTGGTGATTGCGATCATGGCCCTGGGTCTGGTCCTTGCCGGACCCTCCGTCACACATTTTGTGGCGCACGAAATTCGAAAACAATATGGCGATCGCGTGCAGATGACGAATCTGCACGTGCGGCTGTTCCCGGCGATTCGTATTTCCGCGGAAGAGATTTCAGTGCCGTCCAAAAATGGCAGCGGAGCGTTGATTTCGATCGACAGGCTGAACGGCGAAACGAACTGGGCTGCGGCGCTTGCCGGGCATGTGCGCGTGGTGCGGCTGGAGGGTCTGAAAATCAGCATTCCGCCGCGGCGCGGCAGCGCCGGACTTCACCAGGAAAATAAGCCGGCCAAGGCGTGGCTCAGCGCGGATCGCGTGATCGCCGACGGCGCGGTTCTTGAAATTTTTCCCAAGCAGGCCGGAAAAGAGCCGCTTCAGTTCGATCTTTACCGGCTGACGGTGCGCGGCGCGGGCGCGGACCGCGCGATGTCCTTTGAAACGGTGATGAAGAACGCAAAACCGCCGGGCGAGATCCACAGCGCTGGAAAATTCGGCCCGTGGCAGTTCGAAGATCCGGCCGCGACGCCGGTGTCCGGTTCGTACACGTTTCGCGATGCGGACCTGGCTGTCTTCAAAGGCATCTCCGGAACGCTGTCCTCGGATGGGAATTATCACGGTGTCCTCGACCATATCGAAGTGGACGGCTCGACCGATACGCCGAACTTCGCGCTGCGGATCAGCGGAAACCCGGTCGATCTTCGCTGCCGGTTTCACGCCATCGTCGATGGCGCCAACGGCAACACCTACCTCGATCCGGTGGAGGGACATTTCGGCGGATCGACGGTGATCGCGCGCGGCGACATAGTGCGCCAGGATCACCAGCCGGGACGTCTGGTGACGCTTGATTCGACGGTCACCGGCGGGCGCCTGGAAGATCTGCTGCGGCTCGCGATTCATTCGCCGGAGGTGATGACCGGCGCGGTGAGTTTTCATTCGAAGATCGTGATTCCGCCGGGCGATATGGACGTCATCCAGAAATTGCAGCTCGACGGGGCGTTCATGGTCGGCCAGGCGCATTTTTCCAAACTCAACGTTCAGCAAAAAATAAACGAGTTGAGCCATCGCGGCCGAGGCGAGCCGCAGGAAGCGAAGGCCGGCGATATCGCGTCGAATTTTCGCGGCCACTTCAAACTCGATCACGGAGTGATGACGTTTAGCGGATTGAGTTTCGACGTGCCCGGCGTGCGCATCGCGCTGAACGGCACCTACGGACTGCTGGATCAAAAAATGGATTTGCGCGGCACCGCGACGTTGCAGGCGAAACTCTCGCAGACCACCACCGGATGGAAATCGGTGCTGCTCAAAATCATCAATCCGTTTTTCGAAAAGAAGAACGCCGGCGCGGTGCTGCCGATTCACATCGGAGGGACTTCCAAGTCGCCCCGCTTCGGGCTGAGCGGGCCGTAAGCGAGCGCCTGCTTCAACGCCGCGGGATTGGCATTGGCCACCGCCGTGGCGATTTTGCTGGCGCGATCGTCCAGCTCAAACGCGGGCGCGACGTAGTGAATCAATCCCCAGGCCAGCGCTTCCGGAGTTGAAAAGACGCGGCCGGTGATGGCGAGCTCCGTCGCGCGGCGCCGGCCCAAGGCCCAAACCAGCGCCTCAAAGGCAGCTCCATCCCACTTGCCGTCCCGTATTTCGGTGAGCCCGAAACTGGCTCCCTGGGCCGCGACCACCACGTGCGCGTTGGCCAGCAGCGCCAGTCCACCGGAGACGGCGACGCCCTGCACGGCCGCGACGATCGGCTTTGATACCGTCTGGCCGATACGAAACAGCGCCTCGTCGTCGGGTTCGGCGCCGGCGCAGAATACCGGGCCGTCGGCTTCGAGCAGAATGGCGCCGACGGACCGCTCGGCATCGGCGTCGCGCAATTCATGCAGCAGATCGAGGCACGCCGCGGCGTCGAGGGCGTTGCGTTTTTCGGGCAGCGCCAGCGCGATGCGGCACAAACGGCCATCCTGCTCGATGCGGAGGGTCACAACGTTTCTATCGCCAGATGTTCGCGATTTCCGTAGGCCGTGGCGGCCTCGAAGGCGAACTCCAGAACGCGGCGGGTTTTGAGCGGATCGATCAGCGCATCCACGTGGCCGCGCGCGGCGGAGTAGCGGGCGTCCAGCCAGCGTTCATAATCGGCCCGGGTCTGCGCGATCCGCTTTTCCAGCTCCTCGGGAACCGGCTGGCGGTTTTCTTTGTATCGCGCCAGTTCCGGCCCGTGCACGGCCTGCACCGCGGCATCGCCTTCCATCACGCCGATGCGCGCGGTGGGCCAGGCGAAGGTGAAATTGGGATCGAAACCCTGGCCGGCCATGGCGTAATACCCGGCGCCGCTCGCGTGATTGAGGGTCAGAATAATTTTGGGCACGGTGGCGCAGGCCATCGATTCCACCATTTCCGCGCCCGCGCGAATGATCCCTTCGCTTTCCGCCTCCGCGCCGACCATGAAGCCGGAAACGTCCTGCAAATAAAGCAGCGGCAGATTGTGGCGTTCGGCGTTTTCGACGAAATAGGCCACCTTGCGCGCCGATGCGGTGTACACGATTCCGCCGATGCGCGGCCCTGCGGCGGTTTTCAAAAATCCGCGGCGATTGGCGATGACGCCGATGGCGCGGCCGTGCAATCGGGCGTTGGCGCACAGCATTTCCGGCGCGTGCGCGGGCTGAAATTCCAGATAATCCGAATCGTCGACCAGGCGCGCGATGACTTCTTCGACGTCGTAGGGCAGGCGATGATCGGAGGGAAGCAGATCGTACAGACCTTCGGCCGGCTTGGCGGGCGCGGCGCCGCGCGGGGCTGGTGACTGAACTCGTGACGGAAGAGCCGCGGGCGCGGGAATGTCGCGCACCAGCTGCCGGATCAGATGGAGGCAGGCCGTATCGTCCTTGGCGGCATAATGCGCGACGCCGCTGGTGCGCGTATGCAGCGAAGCTCCGCCGAGCGATTCGGCGTCGACGATTTGTCCCACCGCGCCTTTCACCAGGTTGGGTCCGCCGAGTCCCATGAAGCTGGTTTTTTCGACCATGATGATGACGTCGGAAAGCGCGGGCAGATAAGCTCCGCCGGCGATGCACATGCCCATCACCGCGGAAATCTGCGGGATTTTGAGTTTCCTCCGCATCAGCGAATTGTAATAAAAAATCCGCGCCGCGCCGTACTGGCCGGGAAAAATTCCGTCCTGATACGGCAGATTCACGCCCGCCGAATCGACCAGGTAGACGATCGGCAGGCGGTTGCGCATGGCGATTTCCTGGGCGCGCAGAATTTTGTGGATGGTCTCCGGCCACCACGCGCCGGCCTTGACGGTGGCATCGTTGGCGACGATCACCACCGGGCGCCCTTCAATGTGGCCGACGCCGGTGATCACCCCCGCGGCGGGCGCCTGGCCGTCGTAGCGGTCATAGGCGATCAATAAGCCAATTTCGAGCAAAAATGTTCCGGGGTCGATGAGCTTCGCGACGCGCTCGCGCGCGGTCAATTTTCCTTCGCTGTGCTGCTTCTCGATTTTCTTCGCGCCGCCGCCGCCCCGGAGCTGGTCGTGCAGATCCTCGAGTCCGGCGACCAGCGCTCGCATGTGTTCAGCGGGCGTTTGGGTCACTGACTTCTATGTTAAAAGGATTGGGCCGCGCTCGACCAGCGGGGCCGCGATCTCGAAATTCAGGAAGCCTTGAAATGAGCGGCGCGCGCCTGTTACCGTAACAGCGATGCTCGGCCTCGATCGGCGCACCTTACAAATTGCCTGGACCCTGTTTTTATTCGCGCTGACCCTGCTGGTCATTTACCGCATCGGCTATACCCTGATCATTTTCGCGGTTGCGCTGATTTTCGCCCAGTTGCTCGCGCCGGTGGTGAATTTCGTCGAACGCCGGTTTCCGCCGCGGGTGCCGCGGGTGTGGTCGCTGCTGATCGTCTACGTGGTTCTGCTCGGCGCGCTGGCGGCGATTATGATTCCCCTGTTTCAGCGGCTTTCCCAGGAAGCGGCGGCGCTCACCAAAAGCCTTCCCGACGTGCTCCAATCCGATCCGCTGGCGCGCTTTCCCGTTCCGCGATGGCTGGAGCCGCTGCGCCCCAACATCGATGATTTTCTGCGCGGGGAGCTCAATAATCTGGACCGGTCGATCGGGCCGATGCTGACGCGGATCGGCACCCGGGTGGTCACCGGCATCGGATCGGCGCTGGGCATCGTGTTGATTCCCATTCTTTCGTTTTTCTTTTTAAAAGACGGCACGCTGATGCGCGACGAGATTGTCGACAGCTTCTCGCTGCGCCGGCGCGAGCTGGTCGACAATATTTTTTCCGACATTCATCTCCTGTTGGCCCAATATATCCGGGCGCTGGTGCTGCTGTCGCTGGCGACCTTTACGTTTTACTCGATTTTTCTGGGCCTGATGCGCATGCCGTTTCCGCTGCTGCTGGCGGGAGCGGCCGCGGCGCTGGAATTTATTCCCGCGGTCGGACCGCTGGCCGCCGCCATCATTATTATTATTGTCGGCGCCGCCAGCGGCTTCTCGCACATGATCGTGCTGATCCTCTTTTTTTTGTTCTACCGGATTTTCCAGGATTACATGCTGAACCCCTACGTGATGAGCGCAGGCGTGGAGCTTCATCCTTTATTGGTTCTGTTCGGCGTGCTGGCGGGCGACGAATTGCTGGGCATTCCCGGAATGTTTTTTTCGGTGCCGGCGATGGCCGCTCTGCGCCTGATCCTGATCCGTCTGCGGCGCCGCGCACAGACCTCCTGAACACTGATATAATTACGTCGTTACAGCCCTTCGTCGTCGCTGTCTGACAAGGAGACAAAGCCCTGACCCTCGCCTCCAGGATGGTCCTCAGCGCGGCGCTGTTGTGTGCATCACCGGCGCTGATTTTCGCCCAACCCTCGCTCGCCGAGCACTATTGCGCCGGCTGCCACAACGATAAGCTGAAATCCGGCGGATTTTCTTTAACCCAGATCGACTGGGCGCATCCCGAGCGCACCGCGGACCGCGCCGAAGACGCGATCCGCATGGTCGAATCGGGCATGATGCCGCGCATCGGGGCGCCGCGGCCGGCGCCGCAAGAACTGAAAAATTTCGCGGCGTCGCTCGAAAACGCGATTGACGCGGCCGCGGCGGCGCATCCGGGTCCGGTGAAAAGCCCCGCGCTGCACCGGCTGAATCGCGCCGAGTACCACAACTCGATTCGCGATCTGCTGGGTATCGACGTGGACGCGGCATCGCTGCTGCCGACCGATGACATGTCGCATGGCTTCGACAACATGGCCGACGTGCTCACCGTTTCGCCGGCGTTGATGGAAGCCTACATTCGCGCGGCGGGAAAAGTGGCGCGGCAGGCGCTGGGCGATCCTGACGTTTCGCCCACCGTGACGACGTATCACATTCCGCGCGTGATCAACCAGACGCGGCACATCGAAGGAACGCCGGAAGGAACGCGCGGCGGGATTTCGGTGATCCATTATTTCCCGGCCGACGGCGAATACGTGTTCAAGACCGCGTATTATCATTCGCTCGACGGGCCGCTGTTCGGAAAAAATCAGGGCAAAACGCAGCGAATCGAAATTTCGATCAACGGCCAGCGCGTGGCGCTGCTCGAGATCGATCCCAATCTGAAGCTGACCGATTATCCGCAGACTCCGCCGATCCAGGTGAAAGCCGGACCGCAGCGGGTGGCCGCGGCATTTCTTCAGAACGCCGAAGGTCCCATCGAAGACCTGGTGGAGCAGCCGGATCTGAGTCTGGTGGATCTGAACAACGCCGATACGCCGGGAATGACGTCGCTGCCGCACCTGCGCGAGTTCAGCATCTCCGGTCCGACCAACGTCACCGGAATTTCCGAAACCCCGAGCCGCAGAAAAATTCTGGTGTGCCATCCGGCGAATGCGAGCGAGGAAATTCCCTGCGCGAAAAAAATCATTTCGCTGCTGGCGCGGCAGGCGTTTCGCCGTCCGGTGACGGATGGCGATGTAGAAGACCTGCTCGGGTTTTATCAGCGCGGACGAAACCAGGGCGACTTCGAATCCGGCATTCGCGCGGCGATTCAGACCATCATTTCCGATCCCGAATTTGTGTTTCGTTTTGAGCGCACGCCCGCGGGAGTCGCGCCGGGGTCGGTTTATCGCGTCAGCGATCTGGAGCTGGCCTCGCGCCTGTCTTATTTTTTGTGGAGCAGCGCGCCGGATGACGAACTGATTACGCTGGCGAGCCAGGGCCAGCTGCATGGAGAGACGCTCGAAACGCAGGTGCGGCGCATGCTGGCCGATCCGCGCTCAGAAGCGCTGGCCACCAATTTCGCCGCCGAATGGCTGCACTTGCAGAATTTGAAGGACGTGCAGCCGGACGCGTTTCTGTTCCCGGATTTCAACCGCAACCTGGCCGATTCGATGCGCCGCGAAACGGAGTTGCTGTTTGAAAGCATAGTGCACGAGGATCGCAGCATTTTCGACCTGTTGACGGCGAATTACACTTTCGTCGACGAGCTGCTCGCCAAACATTACGGCATCCCGAACATCGCCGGCAGCGAATTTCGCCGGGTCGCGCTGACCGATGAAAACCGTTTCGGAATTTTGGGCCACGCCGGCATTTTGACGCTGACCTCGATTTCCAATCGCACCTCGCCGGTGCAGCGCGGAAAGTACGTGATGGAGGTGCTGCTGGGCACGCCGCCGCCTCCGCCGCCGCCGAACGTTCCCGCGCTCGAAGCGACGGAAACGGCCAAAAATGTTTCAGTGCGCGAAAGACTGGAGCAGCATCGCAAGAATCAGCCGTGCGCGGGATGCCATCAGCTGATGGACCCGATCGGATTTTCGCTCGAAAGTTTCGACGCGGTGGGCGCGTCGCGGATCAAAGACAACGGCTTCGCCGTGGACGCGTCCGGACAAATGTTCGACGGCAGCAAACTGGATGGTCCGGTGAGCCTGCGCCGCGCGATTTTGAGCCATTCCGACGCGTTTCTGCGGACCTTCACCGGAAACTTTCTGGCCTACGCGCTGGGGCGCGTGGTGGATGATGGCGATATGCCGACGGTGCGCTCGATCGACCGGCAGGCGGCGGAGCAGGGCAATCGCTTTACCGCGTTTGTGCTGGCGATTGTAAACAGCCGGCCGTTCCAGATGAGAACGGCCGAAGAAGCGAGTCCGGCAACAGGTGCAGTTGAAGCGACAAAACACTGATCGAAACGTTGTGGCGCACGCACTCATGCGTGCCGCATCGACACTCGTGTCGATGCGAGGCGAGCTCAGCCGCGACGGCCGCGCGTCGAGACGAGTCTCGGCGCGGCACGCAAAAGTGCGTGCGCAACAATAAGGAAAGAAGAAATGCACTTCATCGAGAAAAAACATCTTTCACGGCGAATGATTTTGCGTGGCGCGGGCGTCTCGCTGGCGCTGCCGCTGCTGGAGGCGATGGCTCCGGCGCAGACGCGCGCCGCCAGGCCGCGCACGCGCCTGGCCTGCGTCGAAATGGTGCACGGCGCGGCCGGCAGCACGCTCGACGGATCGAACAAGCATTACTGGTCGCCCGAAAAAGAAGGCTCCGATTTCGAGTTCACCGACACGCTGAAACCGTTCGAGCCGCTGCGCGACTACGTCACCATCATCAGCGACACCGATCTTCTGCCCGCGGGCGCGTGGTCGCCGGCCGAGGAAGGCGCGGATCATTTCCGGTCAAGCTCGGTCTATCTGACCGCCGCGCACCCGAAAATGACGGAAGGCGCCGACATTCACTGCGGCACCTCCATCGACCAGATGTACGCGCAGCAGTTCGGGCAGGACACGCCGCTGCCCTCGCTTCAGCTTTGCATTGAAAGCGTGGACGGCTCGGGCGCCTGCGATTACGGCTACGCCTGCGTGTACGCCGACACCATCAGTTGGGCCTCGCCGACCGAGCCGCTGCCGATGACCGTCGATCCGCGGCAGGCGTTCGAGACGCTGTTCGGCGACGGCGCGACCGCCAAAGAGCGCAGCCGGCGCGAACAGCTGAACGGCAGTATTCTGGATCATATTACCGAGCGCGTGGCGACGCTTCAGCGCGGCCTGGGGCCCTCCGATCGCGGGCGCCTGCACGATTATCTGGACGACGTGCGCGAAATCGAGCGCCGTATTCAGCGGATCGAAGCCTACAATTCGAGCGGCGCGGCGCGCGAACTTCCCGCGGCGCCGATCGGCGTGCCGGATTCCTTCGAAGAGCACGTGAAGCTGATGTTCGATCTTCAGGCGCTCGCGTTCATGACCGAAACCACGCGGATCGCGGCGTTCAAAATGAGCCGGGACGTGTGCCAGCGCGTTTATCCGGAAAGCGGCGTGAAGACGCCGTTTCATTCCTGCTCGCATCACGGGGAAGGCCCCACGCGCATCGCGGAATTCGCCAAGCTGAACCGTTATCATGCGAGCCTGGTGCCATATTTTCTGGACAAACTGAAAAATACTCCGGACGGCGACGGCAATCTGCTGGATCATGCGATGGTGCTGTACGGCAGTCCCATGGGCGATTCGAACGCGCACAATCATATTCGCGTGCCGATTTTGCTGGCCGGTCACGCCAACGGCGCGCTTAAAGGTAATCTGCACGTGCGCGCCAAACAGGGCACGCCGATGGCGAACATCCTGCTCACCATGGCGCAAAAACTGGGCATGAACGTGGAGAAAATCGGAGACAGCACCGGAGAAATCGCATGTTGAAAATCTGCGCTGCCATTGGCTTGTTTGCGACTTGCGCCTGGGCCGGCGATACGCGCGTCGCCGACGCGGCCATGCGGGAGGGTCGCGCGGCGGTGCAGGCGCTGATCGGGCAAAAAGCCGATGTGAATGCCGCGCAGGGCGACGGCATGACCGCGCTGCACTGGGCCGCCTCGCAGGACGACTTGGCGATGGCGCGGATGCTGCTCCAGGCCGGCGCGAACGTGAAGGCGGTGACGCGCATCAATCAGCAGACCCCGTTGTTTTTCGCGGCCAAGAACGGCAACGCGGACATGGTCAAATTGCTGCTCGCCGCGGGCGCCGATGCGGATGCGGTGGACGCGCGCGACACCACGCCGCTGATGCTCGCGGCGGGGTCGGGCAATGCGGACGCGGTGGCGGCGCTGATCGCGCATGGCGCGCAGGTCAACGCCCGGGAAGGCGCGCACGGCCAGACCGCGCTGATGTTCGCCGCGGCGCTCGATCGTGAGGCGGCGATTCGCGTTTTGCTGGCGCATGGCGCGGACCCGGGCGTTGCGACCCGGGTGGTGAAGCTCGGCTGCGGATCCGTCTTCGGCCAGGACGGATGCGCGCCGGTGGATCAGAATGGCGAACCGATCACCGCGGAACGGCCCGCGGGGGGACGCGGCGGAGCACGAACGGCGGAACGCGCGCCGGCCCCGCCCGCCGATCCGCGCGCCGATCAGGCGGCGCTCGACGCTTTGGCCAAAGCGATGGGCTTGAAGCCGGCGGAGATTCGGCGCGGCCCGGACGACGATCTGCGCGCGTCGATCGCCAAGCTTTCGGCGAAGGTCGATGAACTCGAAAAACGCCTGCCCGGCGGAAACGCGGCGGCGAACGGCCGTCCGCGATTCCAGCGCGCCCGCGCGACGGCGATGGGCGGCATGACCGCGCTGCTGTTCGCCGCGCGTCAGGGCCAGATGGCCGCGGCCAAAGCGCTGCTTGAAGGCGGAGCCGACATCAATCAGGTGAGCGGAGCGGATCAAACCAGTCCGCTGGTGGAAGCGATTCTGAACGGCCACCTGGATCTGGCGAAATTTCTGATCGATTGGGGCGCCGATCCGAACGCGGCGAACGAATTCGGATTGACGCCGCTGTACGCGACCATCGACGTGCAGTGGGCGCCCAAATCCTGGTTCCCGCAGCCGATCACCACGGAAGAACACGCGACGTATCTCGGCCTGATGATCGCGCTGCTCGACGATGGCGCGAATCCCAACGCGCGCCTCGGAAAGAAACTGTGGTTCCGGACCTTCGGCGATCACAGCTGGGTCGACACGGCCGGCGCGACCGCGTTCTGGCGCGCCGCGCAGGCCACCGATCTGACCGCGATGAAGCTGCTGGTCGCGCGCGGCGCGGATCCGAATATCGCCAACAGCGCCGGCGACTCTGCGCTGATGGTCGCCTCCGGTCTCGGCTGGGCGGCGAATTTCAGCCTGACCGCAGCCGGCCAGGCCGAAGGGGACCAGTGGATCGAAGCGGCGGCGAAATTTTGCATCGAGCACGGCGCCGACGTGAACGCGGCCGACGATCGCGGCTACACCGCGCTGCACGGCGCGGCGTATATCGGCGACAACGACTTGATTCAATACCTGATCGATAAAGGCGCCGACATCAAGGCGGTCGCCAAGGACAAGAACACGGTGGCCGATATGGCCAACGGTCCCACGCGCTTCGGCATTCCCCATCCCGAAACGGTGGCGTTTGCCGAAAAATTAGGCTCGGCGAATTCGCACAATTGCCGGTCGGATCAGTGCCTGGTGGCGCCGCAGCCCGATCGCCGGCGCGGGGGCGGGCAGCGTTGACGCGCGCGGTATTCTGGCTCCTGGCGATTGCGCCGCTATTCGCCCAAAACACAGCAGAGAGTTCGGCTGAATTTTCCGTTCGCGCCCTGAAATTCCGCTCCATCGGACCGGCCGTGATGGGCGGGCGCGTCGACGACGTCGCGGTGGTTGAAAGCGATCCGCGAATCGCCTACGTCGCGCTGGCCGGCGGCGGGTTGTGGAAGACGGTCAACGGATTCACCACCTGGGAACCGGTGTTCGATGACCAGCCGGTCGCTTCCATCGGCGCGGTCGCCGTGGCGCCGTCCGATCCGTCGATCGTCTGGGTGGGCACCGGCGAAGCCAACAACCGCCAGAGCTCCTCGTGGGGCAACGGAGTTTACCGTTCGCTCGACGCCGGGAAAACCTGGCAGCACATGGGTCTCGACGATACGCAGCACATCGGGCGAATCGTCATCAACCCGCGCGATCCGGATATTGTTTATGTCGCCGCCCTCGGGCACCTGTGGGGTCCGAATCATGAGCGCGGAGTTTACAAAACGACGGATGGCGGCAAAACCTGGACCACATCTTTATACATCAGCGACAACACCGGCGCGGCTGACGTCGCCCTGGATCGCGAAAGTCCCGATACGCTGTACGCCGCGATGTACGAACGCCGCCGCACCGCGTGGGGCTATGACGGCGGAGGTCCGGAAAGCGGGCTTTATAAAACCGTCGACGGCGGCGCGCACTGGACGCGATTGAGCGAGGGCATCCCGAAAGGCGACCTGGGCCGCATCGGCATCGACATTTACCGCCGCAATCCCAACATCGTCTACGCGCTGATCGAAAGCCCGCAGGGCGGCGTGTTTCGCAGCAACGATAAAGGCGCCACCTGGACGCGAATGGGCGCGACCAACCCGCGGCCGTCCTATTTCAGCCAGATTCGCGTCGATCCCAACAACGATCTGCGCATCTGGGTTTCGGGCACCAGCCTGATGTCGTCCGAAGACGGCGGAAAAACGTTTCGCAATTCGACGCTGCCCACCAACAATGGCATCTACGGCTCCATGCATGAGGATTTTCACGCACAGTGGATCGATCCCAAAAATTCCGATCACATGATCGCGGGAAACGACGGCGGCATGCAGTCGACCTGGGACGGCGGCGCGCGCTGGGAATTGCACAACAACGTCGCCATCGGCCAGTTTTACGGCATCTCCTACGATTTGAAGCGCCCCTACGACGTCTGCGGCGGTTTGCAGGATAACGATAGCTGGTGCGGGCCGTCGCGCTCGCTGATCATTCGCGGCATCAGCAACGACGAATGGCTGAAGGTCGGCGGCGGCGACGGCATGTATTCGCAGATCGACCCGGAAGATCCCAACATTATTTATGCCGAGGGGCAGGACGGCAACATCACGCGCCGCGATCTGCGCACCCAACAATCGCGCAGCATCCGCCCGCGCGAACCCAGTGAGACCGAGCCTCGCTATCGCTTCCAGTGGACTACGCCGTTTTTGATTTCTCATTTCGATCACAACACGCTGTACATTGGCGGCAATTTTGTTTTCCGCTCCACCGATCGCGGCGATAGCTGGACCAAAATCAGTCCCGACCTGACTACCGGCGCGGATCGCAGCAAGATGCCGATCCTCGGAAAAATTCCGGATAAAGATACGCTGTCGCGCAACGACGGCGTCACCTCGTTTCCGGAAGTCACCACGCTTTCCGAATCGCCGGTTCGCGCGGGAATCGTGTGGGCCGGCACCAGCGACGGCAACCTGCAAGTCACGCGCGACGGCAAAACGTGGCAAAACGTGGCCGCCAACATTCCCGATCTGCCCAAGGGAACCTTCGCCAGCCGCGTGGCCGCTTCAAAATACGGCGAAGGCTCCGCGTTCGCGGCCTTCGACGGCCATCGCGATAACGACTTTACTCCGTATCTTTACCTCACCAACGATTTCGGTGAACACTGGATCGATATTTCCGGGGGCCTGCCCCACAACACCGGCACGGTCCGCGCCATCGCCGAGCATTCCCGCAATCAGAACCTGATTTTCGCCGGCACGGAAATGGGCCTTTATGTTTCCTTCAATCGCGGCGGAAACTGGCAGGAGCTGAAAAACAATCTGCCGCGGGTCCCCATCGACGACATTCTGATTCAGCCGCGCGAGAACGACCTGATCCTGGGCACGCACGGCCGCTCGATCTGGATTCTCGACGACATCACTCCCTTTGAGCAGATGAACGCGGAAATTTTGTCGAGCAACCTGCATCTGTTCGACATTCGTCCGGCCGTCGAATGGCATTTGATGGATGCCAAAACCGCGATCGGCCACGCATTTTTCATCACCGAAAATCCGCCCTACGGCGCGATCGTCCAGTATTATCTGAAGTCCAACACGGATCGGCCGAAAATCGAAATTCTCGATCCGGCGGGCAAACCGATTCGAACGCTTGCCAATGTGACCAGCGACACCGGATTGAATCGCGTAGCCTGGGACCTGCGCAGCGATCCGCCCGCGCGAGCTACGCCGGGGCAAGGCCGCGGAGGCCGCGGCGGCGCGCCGCGTGGATATCTGGTCCCGCCGGGCGAATACACCGTGCGCCTGACGGCCGGCGCGGCGCAGGATAGCAAAAAGGTTGTGGTGGAAGACGATCTGCGCGTTAAGTTGTCGCCGGCCGATCGCGCGGAACGCACCACGGCGATCACCGAGCTGTACGATATGGCCAAACAGGCCGACGCCGCGCAACGCCAGTTCACCGCGCTGCGCGCCTCCATCGCCGCGCTGCGCGAAACCTGGAAACAGTCGCGTTCGATTCCTGAACCGGCGACGAAAGCGCTCGACGATCTGGAAGAAAAAATGGACGCGATCGAAAAAACGCCCGCGCCCGATCTTGCCGCCGGCAGCACTTCGGCGCATTACACTCCGCCGCCGGTCGCGCAGCGCATCAATCGTCTGTACACCATGATCGACGGCTACTCCTTACAGCCCACGCCGGATCAACGGGCCGAGATGGCCGCGCTGCGCGCGGAAATGAACACCGTCGACGCGCAGATTCAGAAACTGATCGGCGAAGATCTGCCGCGCGCCAACAAGATCATCAACCAAGCCGGCGCGCCGCTCTTATCCATTTCGGACCGTCCCGCGAATCCGCCCCGCGGCCGACGATAGCCCGGAAAGGTTTTGAATATCTCCAAAATTGCCGGCCCGGCACTGGTGCCAGATCTCTATGAACACTGCTGAGCACATGTCCGCAGGTCAATGAATTGATACAATCAATCCCATCTGGTAGAACGAGGTGTTTCATGCACACACACCGTCTCTTCGCACTGCCCTTGATTTTTTTCTGCACGCTGACGCTCGAGGCGCAGAAGCGTCCCCTGAATCATCGCGATTACGATTCCTGGCGCGCCATTGAAACGCCGGTTCTTTCCCGCGACGGAAAATTTCTGGCCTACTCGCTGATGCCCGAAGAGGGCGACGGCCAGCTGGTGGTGCGTAACCTGACCACCGGCCAGGAAGTTCGCGAAAATTGCGGCGCGGCTCCCGCGCCCGGCGAAAACGCCGGCGAAGAAGTTCCCGCCGAAGGCCCGCCCGCGCCGCGCACCATCCACATCGCCTTCACCCATGACGGCGCCTTCGTGGTCGCCGGCGCGTATCCCTCGAAAGCGGACACCGACCGCGCCCGCCGCGAACACAAGCACCCCGACGAGATGCCGCGTGAAGGCATGATCATCGTGAACCTGGCGAACCTCACCGCGACGCACATCGCGGATGTCGCCAGTTTTCAGGTTCCCGAGTTGGGCGAAAGCTTCGTCGCGTATCTGCGCGCTCCTAAGCCGGGCGCCTCCGGCACAAACGCCGGCAATCAGGATGAGGATCAAGACCAGGGACGCGGACGCGGCGGAAATTCGGGCGCGGCCCGTTCACGAAATAAATATGGTTCGGACCTGGTTTTGCGCGACCTGCGCTCGTCGAAGGAACGCACCTTCGAAGATGTCGTCGAATATTCCATCTCCAAGGACGCCCGAACGCTGTTGTATGCGGTCGGCTCGCGCAAAGAGGAAAACAATGGAATCTATTGGGTCGAGCCCGGTAGCGACGCGTCGCCCGGAACTCTTCTTTCCGGCAAGGGAAATTATACGAAACTCACCTGGGACGTCGAGCAGCGGCACGCGGCTTTCCTGAGTGATCGCGACGATCAGGCGTCGAAGCCGGCGAAATTCAGCGCGTATTTGTGGGATCGCAGCGGCGCGCCGTCTGAAATTATTTCCACTTCCACGCCAGGTTTCCGCGCCGCCTACGCGATTCTCGATCGCGGCCCGATGAGCTTTTCGCGCGACGGATCGCGCCTGTTCGTGAGCTGCGCGCCGCTCGAGGAAATCGCCGCGCTCGAAGGATCCACTCGCGCGCCGTCCAATGAGACGGTTCACGCCGACCTGTGGAGCTGGAAGGATGATTACATTCAGCCCATGCAAAAAGTGCGCGCCGCGCAGGATCGCAGCCGCTCCTACCGCGCCGTGTACGATCTGAGCACTAAAACATTTCACCAGATTTCTGATCCAACCATGGCCGGCCTCACGCCGAGCGACGACGGCCGCTACGCCATCGGCACCGACGACCGGGCCTATCGCCGCATGGTCGATTATGACGGCAATTACAGCGATGTCTACCTGGTCGATCTACAGACCGGCGCGCGCCGGCTGGCGCTGAAGGAATTTCATTCCAACGGCGGGCGCGGCGGCGCGGGCGCCGTGCAGATTTCCCCTGACGGCCGCCACGCGCTCGCCTACAAAGACAAGCAATGGTGGTCGATCGCCGTTCCCGGAGGCACCGTGGCCAACCTGACCGGCCGGCTCGGCCCGGCGTTCTGGAATGAGGATCACGATACTCCCGACGACCCGCCCGCCTACGGCACCGCCGGCTGGACCAACGACAGCAAATGGGCAGTGCTGTACGACCGCTACGATGTCTGGGCCGTCGCGGCCGACGGATCGTCGGCGCGCAAGCTGACCGGCGGCCGCGGCTCCGATCTCGAATTCCGCGTCGTGCGCACCGATTCCGACGCCGATGAAGAAGCGCGCGGCATCGATCCCACCAAACCGCTGCTGCTGCGCGCGGAAAATCTGGAAACGCGCGAATCCGGATTTTATTCCGCGTCGGCGTTAAACGGCAGCCAGGTTCACAAGCTGATTTCCGGCCCGAAAAATTATCGGGTGCTGGGCAAAGCCCAAGACGCCGACGTCCTGATGGTCACCGCGACCACCTTCAAGGATCAGCCCGATATCTATGTCACCGATTCAAGCTTCCGCGCGATGAAAAAAGTGACCGACGCCAATCCGCAGCAGGCGCACCTTTTATGGGGCACAAACGAGCTGATTCATTACCGCAACGCCGACGGCGTCCCGCTTGAAGCCACGCTTTATAAACCGGAAAACTTCGATCCGTCGAAAAAATATCCGATGCTGATTTATATTTACGAGCGTTTAACGCAAAATTTGAATAATTTTGTGCGTCCCGCGCCGGGAACCAGCATCAATATTTCCTATTATGTCAGCAATGGTTACCTGGTGCTGACGCCGGATATTGTTTATACCGTCGGCTATCCGGGTCAAAGTGCGCTCAAATGCGTGCTGCCGGCGATCGAAGCGGTCGCCGAAAAAGGCTACGTGGATCGCAGCCGCATCGGCATTCAGGGCCATAGCTGGGGCGGCTATCAGACCGCGTACATGCTGACGCAGACCCATATTTTCCGGGCCGCCGAAGCAGGGGCGCCGGTGGCCGACATGATCAGCGCCTATGACGGCATCCGCTGGGGCACCGGCCTGCCGCGCCAGTTTCAATACGAAAAAACACAAAGCAGAATCGGCGGAACTTTGTGGCAATATCCACTCCGATTTATCGAAAATTCTCCCATCTTTATGGTGGATCGTATTACCACGCCGGTGTTGATTCTGGAAAATGACGGCGACACCGCGGTGCCCTGGTATCAGGGGCTGGAATTTTTTCTCTCGCTGCGCCGGCTTGGCAAGGAAGCCTATTTGTGGAATTACAACGGCGAGCCGCATGGGCTTCAGCATCGCGGTCCGCAGAAGGATTACACGGTGCGGATGCAGGAATTCTTCGATCATTTCCTCAAAGGCGCGCCGGAGCCGGATTGGATGCAGCACGGCATCCCGTATATCGATCGCGAGCAGGAAAAAGAAAAAATCAACGCGTTATATGGCGAATCGGGCGCGGAAGATAAGAAGAAGTAGGGCGGCGGCGCTCATGCTTGCGCTCGCGATGGCGGCGCAGGGCGCACTTTTGCCATCGAAGTTCTACGTCGTCGCCACCTCGTTCTCGGATAACGGGGCACTGTTTTACTACCGCCTTGTTGCGGTTGCGCCCGATGGCCCTGACTCGCTCATTCGCTATATCCGGGTCGCCCCCGCGGACCCCACCTGCCCGCGGATGATCGTACAGCAGACGCAAGCTATCGCGCGAGCTGGGTCTATCGCTGCCGTGGTCGGGCAGAACAATCCATGCGCCATCCAGCCGTCGAGTCTGCGTTCCACGATTCGTGGGTATCGGATTAAAGCGTCGGTACTGGAGACGATCAGCTTTGGGATCATTGCCGATTGCGGCTCTTCGACACGTTCGCTTGAGCTCCCCGACATCCAGAGTTTGCAGTGGAACCGATTGAAGAAAGCACACCCGGGCGAGGCCCATCTGTGGGACCTCGCCTCGCAAATTGCCGGTCGCTATTTTGGCGAGAAGGATCCGTTCACGAGCAGCAACGAGCAGGAGGATCTGGCGTTGCAGCGCGCGGGGGAGAGTATCCTTCCGGAGCTTCGCTCAGGCCGGTACGATCCCGGGCTTCTAGCGAGCACGAAAGCGGCTGGCTGGCGAAGGGATTTCCCCACTTTCGGTTCGCTCCTGGCGGACTATCGCGGGCTGGTTGACGTCCACACTTTATTTGTTGCGCAGCTTCTCAATGCCGGCGGCTACCGGTTTAGTTCTTACGTCGCTCCCAAGTACCCGCCGATCGCGAGTCAGGCACGGGTTGAAGGCGAGGTCAAGCTGGCATTGAAGGTCGACCCAACAAGCGGCGAAGTGCGCGGCGCCGAAGCTGTTTCGGGTCACCCATTGCTGAAACCCTCAGCGGTGATTGCCGCAAAACAGTGGCGATTCGAACCGAATTCGCTCACCTCGACGAGCCTCCGCGTCACCCTGAATTTTTCGCTCAATTGTCCATAAATACATATGCCGAACGGATCATCACCCCCTATTCCGTTGTGAGGTTGTTCAACGCATGTAACGACCGGCATCATAAAAACGTATCTTCAGGAGAGGTATGAATACCACCCTACCCAGCGATCTCAAGCCGGCTGCTCCGGTCACACCCAAACAGGCGCCGAAACAGCCGCCGAAATCTTCCCGCGGACGTTGGGTCGGATGGGTCATCCTGCTGGCTGCGGCGGCCGCGGCCTATCACTACTGGCCGCAGATCAAGCAATTCACCGCCGCGCCCGCTCCGGCGGCGGGCGGCGGAAAAGGCAAAGGGAAGGGCGGCGGGGTCACTCCCGTGGTCGCCGCGCGGGTTCGCAAGGGCGACATCAATCTTTATGACACCGGGCTCGGCGCGGTGACTCCGATTTACACCGTCACCGTGAAGAGCCGCGTCGACGGCCAGTTGATGAAGGTGAACTTTAAGGAGGGTCAGCTGGTGCATCAGGGCGAGTCGCTGATCGAAATCGATCCGCGGCCGTACCAGGCGGCGCTCGATCAGGCGGAGGGGCAACTGGTGCATGACCAGGCGCTGCTGAAGAACGCGCACGTGGACCTGGACCGCTATACCGTCCTGCTGAAGCAGGAAGCGATTCCCGAACAGACCTACGCGACGCAGCAGGCGCTGGTGACGCAGTACGACGGCAACATCAAAATGGACCAGGCCGCGATCGAAGCGGCCAAAGTGAACCTGGTCTATTGCCACATCGGCGCGCCGATCACGGGCGTGGTGGGGCTGCGGCTGGTGGATCCCGGAAACATCGTTCACGCCACCGACACCAATGGCATGGTGGTAATCACGCAAGTCGATCCGATCAGTGTGATTTTCACCATCCCTGAAGATCAGCTCCCCGCGGTGCTCGAAAAATTTCACGCGGGCCAAACGTTGGCGGTGGAAGCGTGGGATCGCGATCTGAAAACGAAGCTTGCGCAGGGAACGCTTGCCACCATCGACAATCAGATCGATCCGACCACCGGCACGCTGCGGCTGCGCGCCGATTTCGACAACAAGAGCAACAAGCTGTTTCCCAGCCAGTTCGTCAACGCGCGGCTTCTGGTGCAGCGCAAACACAATGTGACGCTGGTGGACGATGCCGCCATCCAGCGCAACTCGCAGAACACCTACGTGTGGCTGATCAAGCCCGACAACACCGTGACCATTCGCCAGGTGACCACGGGCGCGAGCGAGTCCGGGCTGACCGAGATTGTTTCCGGGCTTGACGCCGGCGACGAAACGGTGATGGTCGGCGTTGACAAGTTGCAGGAGGGCAGCCGCGTGAGTGCGCAGGTGGCAGGAGAAAAACCGCAAGCCGGCAGCGGCAAGGGCGGCAAAAAAGGATCATGAATCCGTCCCGGACGTTTATCCTGCGGCCGGTGGCGACGTCGCTGCTGATGGCCGGCATTCTTCTGGTGGGCGGCGTGGCGTACGATCAGTTGCCGGTTTCGGCGCTGCCCGAAGTCGATTACCCCACCATCCAGATCATCACGTTCTATCCCGGCGCGAGCCCGGAGGTGATCGCCTCGTCGGTGACGGCGCCGCTCGAGCGGCAGATGGGCGAGGTCCCCGGGTTGCAGCAGATGATGTCGACCAGCTCCGACGGCAGTTCGGTGATCACGCTCGAATTCAATTTGAGTTTGAACATTGACGTGGCCGAGCAGGAAGTGCAGCAATCGATCAACGCTTCGGGGACGTATCTTCCGGCCGATCTTCCGACGCCGCCGATCTACGCGAAAGTCAATCCCGCCGATACGCCGATCCTGACCATCGCGCTCTATTCCGATGCGCTGCCGTTATCGAAAGTCGAGGATCTGGCCGACACGCGGCTGGCGCCCAAAATTTCCCAATTGCCCGGCGTGGGACTGGTCAGCATCAGCGGCGGACAGAAGCCGGCGGTGCGCATTCAGGTGAATCCCACCTCGCTCAGCTCTTATGGACTGAACCTCGAAGACGTGCGCAACGCGATCACCGCGGCCAACGTGAATCAGGCCAAAGGAAATTTCGACGGGCCGCGGCAGGCGTACCAGATCGGGGCCAACGATCAGCTTCTTTCGAGCGCCGATTACCGGCCGCTGGTGGTGGCCTATCGCAACGGCGCGCCGGTGCGCCTCAGCGATATCGCCAGCGTGATCGACGACACCGAGAACGTGCGCCAGGCCGCGTGGATGAACGACACGCCGGCGGTGATCGTGAACATCCAGCGCCAGCCCGGCGCCAACATCATCGCGGTGGTCAATCGCGTGAAGGCGCTGCTGCCGCAGTTGATCACCTCCATGCCGCAGTCGGTCCAGGTGAAAACTTTGACCGACCGCACCACCACCATTCGCGCCTCCGTCGAAGACGTGCAGTTCGAGCTGATGCTCACCGTCGGCCTGGTGGTGATGGTGATTTTCCTGTTCCTGCGCAATCTTCGCGCGACCATTATTCCCAGCATCGCCGTGCCGCTGTCGCTGGTGGGCACCTTCGCCGTGATGTACCTGCTGGGCTACAGTTTGAACAATCTTTCTTTGATGGCCCTCACCATTTCCACCGGATTCGTGGTCGACGACGCCATCGTGATGATCGAAAATATTTCGCGCTACATCGAGGAAGGAATGCGGCCCCTGCAAGCCGCGCTGCGCGGGTCGGAGCAGATCGGATTCACCATCGTTTCGCTCACCGTTTCGCTGATCGCGGTGCTGATCCCGCTGCTGTTCATGGGCGACATCGTGGGCCGTCTGTTCCGCGAATTCGCGGTGACGCTGGCGGTGACCATTCTGGTCTCGGCCGTGGTTTCCCTGACGCTGACGCCGATGATGTGCGCCAAACTATTGAAGCACACGCCGCCGGAGCAGCAGGGCGGCTTTTATCGTTTCTCGGAAAAAGCCTTCGAGGCGATCATCGCCGTTTACGGCCGCACGCTCCAGTGGGTGCTGCGCCGTCAGACGACGACTTTGCTGGTCGCCGTGGGGACGCTGGTGGCGACGGTGGTTCTGTTCTACGAAATTCCCAAAGGATTTTTTCCGATTCAGGACACCGGCGTGATTCAGGGCATCTCCGAAGCCGAGCAGACCATTTCCTTCAAGGCCATGTCGGAGCGCCAGCAGGTGCTGCAAAAAGTGATTCTCCAGGACCCCGCGGTCGACAGCCTTTCTTCATTTATTGGCATCGACGGCACCAACCTGACGTTGAACACCGGCCGCATTCAGATCAATTTGAAGCCGCTCGAGCAGCGCAAGATCAGCGCCAGCGAGGTGATCCGCCGGTTGCAGCCGCAGCTGGCCAAAGTTTCCGGCATCACGCTGTACATGCAGCCGGTGCAGGACCTGACGGTGGAGGACCGCGTCAGCCGCACGCAGTTTCAATATACGCTCGAAGATCCCAATGCCAGCGAGCTCAACGAATTCGTTCCGAAAATGGTGGAGCGCCTGCAACAACTGCCGGAGCTGCGCGACGTGGCCACCGACCAGGAGGTGAAGGGCCTGCGGGTGACGCTGGTTTTCGACCGCGACACCGCGTCGCGCCTGGGAATTACGCCGTCGACCATCGACAACACGCTCTACGACGCCTACGGCCAGCGCCAGGTGTCAACGATGTTCACGCAGTTGAACCAGTATCACGTGGTGCTGGAGGTGAAGCCGAATTTCCAGGCTGCGCCGGGCGATCTGCGCGATTTGTTCATCCGCTCCGCCGGTTCTTCGGGCGGAAGCGGCGTAGTCTCCGGCGGATCGACTCTCACCGCGGGATTCGGACCATCCAGCGCGTCGGTCGCGGCGGCCACGGGCGGCGCGGCGCTGGCCGGCGTCACCGCGCTGGCGACGGCCAGCAGCGCATCAGGCGCGGCGTTCGGGGCGCCGGCGCCATCGGCTCTGGTGTTCACCGCCGCCAACGGCAGCCAGGTTCCCTTGAGCACGTTCACGCACATCGAAACGTCTTCAGCGCCGATCACGGTGAATCATCAGGGACAGTTCCCGGTGGTCACGCTGTCGTTCAATCTGGCGCCCGAAGCTTCGCTCGGCGACGCGGTCGCCGATATCAATCGGGTGAAAGAAGATCTGAACATGCCGGCGAGCATTCAGGCCGCGTTTCAGGGCACCGCGTCGGCGTTTCTCAACTCGCTCGCCAACGAGCCGATCCTGATTCTGGCCGCGCTGGTGACGGTTTATATCGTCCTCGGGGTGCTGTATGAAAGCTACATCCATCCGCTCACCATTCTGTCCACGCTGCCGTCGGCCGGCGTGGGCGCATTGCTGGCGCTGTACATCTGCGGCCAGGATTTCAGCATCATCGCGCTGATCGGAATCATTCTGCTGATCGGCATCGTCAAAAAGAACGGCATCATGATGATCGATTTCGCGCTCGACGCCGAGCGCAACGAAGGCATGGAGCCGACCCAGGCGATCTATCAGGCCTGCCTGCTGCGCTTCCGCCCGATCATGATGACCACCATGGCGGCGCTGCTCGGCGGCCTGCCGCTGGCGATGGGCACCGGCACCGGCAGCGAATTGCGGCGTCCGCTGGGCATCACCATGGTCGGCGGATTGATCTTCAGCCAGGCGCTGACGCTGTACACGACGCCGGTCATTTATTTATGGTTCGAACGGCTGGCGCGCCGCTTCCGCACGGTGGAAGCTCCGGATGAAGGGATCCAGCCGGAGATGGTGCACGGCGACTAATGAACATCTCCCAGCCGTTTATTTACCGGCCGGTCGCGACCACGCTGCTGACCATCGCCGTGGCGCTGGGCGGAGCCGTCGCCTACAATCTGCTGCCGGTTTCGCCGCTGCCCCAGGTGGATTTTCCGACGATTTCGGTAAGCGCGCAGCTTCCCGGCGCGAGTCCGGAGACGATGGCCTCCGCGGTGGCCACGCCGCTGGAGCGCCAGTTCGGACGCATCGCCGCGGTGACGGAGATGACCTCCACCAGCACGCTCGGCGGGTGCAACGTCACCTTGCAGTTCGATCTGAATCGCGATATCAACGCCGCGGCGCGGGACGTGGAAGCGGCGATTAACGCGGCGCGCGGCTATCTCCCGGCGAATCTTCCGAGCAATCCCAATTACCGCAAGGTGAACCCCGCCGACGCGCCGATTTTCCAGATCGCGCTGACCTCGCCGGTGCTCGATAAAGGCCAGATGTACGACGCCGCGTCCACCATCATGGCTCAGAAATTTTCGCAGATTAAAGGCGTGGGCCAGGTGTTCGTCTACGGCAGCGCGCTGCCCAGCGTGCGCGTGGAGCTGAACCCGATGGTGCTCAACAAGTACGGCATCGGCCTCGAAACCGTACGCGGGGTTCTGGCCAACGCCAATGCGAATATTCCCAAGGGCCATTTCTCGAACGATTATCACAGCTTCGAAGTCGGCGCCAATGACCAGATGTTCAAGGCCAAGGAATACCGGCCGCTGCTGGTGGCCTATTCGAACGGCGCGCCGGTGCGTGTTTCCGATGTCGGCGACGTGGTCGATTCCGTCGAGGACCTGCGCAATGCCGGCTATTCGAACGGCAGCCCCTCGGTCCTGATCACCATCAATCGCCAGCCCGGCGCCAACATCATCGACACCGTCGACCATATTCGCGCGGCAATCCCCTACGTCAAAGCCGCCATTCCGCAATCGATCCATCTCACCGTCACGCAGGATCAGACCGTCACCATCCGCGCCTCCGTGCACGATATCGAAGTCACCATGCTGATTTCGGTGCTCCTGGTGATCCTGGTGGTTTTCGTGTTCCTGCGCAGCGTGCGCACCACGCTGATTCCCAGCGTCGCCGTGCCGGTTTCGCTGATCGGCACCTTCGGCGTGATGTACCTGGCGGGCTACAGCCTGGATAATCTTTCGCTGATGGCGCTGTGCATCGCCACCGGATTCGTCGTCGACGACGCCATAGTGGTCATCGAAAATATTTCGCGCTATCTCGAAAAAGGGATGAAGCCGATGGCCGCGGCGCTGCACGGAGCGCAGGAAATCGGGTTCACGGTGCTGACCATCAGCATCTCGCTGGTCGCCGTGTTCATTCCGCTGCTGATGATGGGCGGCATCGTCGGCCGCCTGTTCCGGGAATTTTCGGTGGTGCTCTCGGTGGCCATCGGCGTGTCCATGCTGGTGTCGCTGACCACCACGCCGATGATGTGCGCGCATCTTTTAAAAGAACACGAAACGCACGGGCGCATTTATCAGTGGAACGAAAAAATTTTCAACTCGATTGTGGACGTATACGCGCGCACGCTGCAACGGGTGCTGCGTCATCCCGCGATTACGCTGGTGGTTCTCGGCTTGACCATCGCGCTCAACGTTTTTCTGTACATCCGCGTGCCCAAGGGATTTTTCCCGCAGCAGGATAACGGACGATTGCAGGGCACCATCCTCGGCGACCAGGCCACCTCGTTTCAATCGATGCAGGGCATTATGCTGCAAATGGTTCGCCTGGTCGAGTCCGATCCGGCGGTCGAAACCGTCACCGCGTCCACCGGCGGCAGCGGCGGCGGAGGCAGCACCATCAATCAGGGCCGCATGAACATTCAGTTGAAGGCGCTGAGCGTCCGCAAGGTTTCGGTTTACGATGTGATCGAACGTCTGCGCCCGAAGCTCAGCCGCGTGCGCGGCGCGAGCCTCTATCTGGTCGCCTCCCAGGACGTGCGCGTGGGCGGCCGATCCAGCGCGGCGCTGTATCAGTTCACCATGACCGGGGATAATTTGCAGGACCTGGTGAAGTTCGGCCGGCCCATGCTCGAAGCGGTGCGCGGGATTCACATTCTGCGCGACGTCAACAGCGATCAGCAGATTAACGGGCTTCAGGAAAACGTGGTGTACGACCGCAACACCGCGGCGCGCTTCGGCATTTCGTCGCAGTTGATCGACAACGTTCTCTACGACGCCTTCGGCCAGCGGCAGGCGTCGACCATGTACACCTCGCTCAATCAATATCACGTGGTCATGGAAGCGGCGCCGCGTTTCTGGCAGGATCCGCAGTTCCTGCACATGATTTACGTTCAATCCCCGAGCGGGCAACAGGTCCCGCTCGATGCTTTCGCGAAATTCGCGCCGGCCACGGCGCCGTTGTCGGTGAATCATCAAGGATTGTTTCCCGCCGTCACCATTTCCTTCAATCTCGCGCCGGGCGTCGCTCTCGGCGAAGCGGTGGACGCGATTCAGGCGGCCGCATTCAAGGTCGGGTTGCCGGACACGATTCACACCATGTTCGCGGGGACGGCGCGCGCTTATCAGGATTCGCTCGGCAGCGAACCCATTTTAATTGCAGCGGCGCTGGCCACCGTTTACATCGTGCTGGGCATGCTGTATGAAAGCTACATTCATCCGATCACCATTCTTTCGACGCTGCCATCTGCCGGCGTCGGCGCGCTGCTGGCGCTGATGATTTCGCACACGGAGCTGACGGTCATCGCGATGATCGGCATCATTCTGCTGATCGGCATCGTCAAGAAAAACGCGATCATGATGATCGATTTCGCTCTGGCGGCCGAGCGCGGGGAGAATCTCAAACCGCGCGACGCGATTTACCAGGCCTGTCTGCTGCGTTTTCGTCCCATTCTGATGACCACCATGTCGGCGATGCTCGGCGCGCTGCCGCTGGCCGTCGGCGGAGGAAACGGCAGCGAACTGCGCCAGCCGCTGGGCATCACCATTATCGGCGGCCTGATCGTCAGCCAGCTCCTGACGCTATACACGACTCCGGTGGTTTACCTCGCGCTCGACCGGCTGCGTCTGCGCTTCACTCGGGAGCAGTCCGGGCCTTCCGAGCAACAGCCGTCTTTCTCGCAGGCGTAAAGGGCGCGTCGACATCCGCCGCGTCGCTCAGCATTAGCAAGGTGCTGAAAAAGGGGACAGACCGCTCTGTCCACGGCCATGGTCGCACGCGGCTTGCATAACTTACCGTCGGGGACAGAGTAGTCTGTCCCCTTTTTCAGCACTCCGCTAGGGCGTCTGCACCTGCACCCCGCGATCCTCCAGAATCGATCCGACCGCGCGCTCCAGTGCGGCTTTCGCTTTGATATACGCGCTCTTGGCGACCACCTCCGCCGATTTCGCCTGCGCCACATAGCTCTGATATTGAATGATGAAAAACGTCGTCGACACGCCTTCGTTGTAGCGCGTCTGCTCCAGATCAAGCGATTGCTCCTGCAATTTGCGCGTCTCGGCCGCCGCTTCGTACGACGCCCGCGCACGTTCCATCGCGATCAGCGCATCTTCCACCTCAAGCTGCGCCTGGTTGCGCAGTTGCCGCTCGCGAACCTGCGTCTGGCGGACCTGCAATTCATCGCGCGCCTCATCCGCCTGCGCCACGCGATTGCGCAGCGGCAGCGTGAGCTGAAACCCGATCGCATACGTCGGATTCTTTCGCGTCACAAGCTGATCGAGGATGGTTCCGTAGCCGCCGTTGAACTGTGCCGCGCCGATCACGAACGGCTGTCCGGCCAGCGCGTTATTTTGCGCGGTGCCCAACAAATCCAGCTCCGGACGCAGATTGTTGCGCGAACCCTCCAGGCTTTCCTGCGAAATTTGCACCTGCGCGCCGGCCTGCGCCAGATCGGGCCTCTGCTTGTACGCCTCAGCCAGCAGATCCTCCAGCCGCGGCAGAGGCTGCGTGTCCGGCGGATTCAGCGAATCGGTGGGAATAATGCGTGCGTTGCGCACCTGAGCGTCTTCGCTGCCGCGCTTGGTCAGCACGTTTTTCAAAATCGCTTCCTGCTCCTGAAGCAGCCCGCGCGAATTGATCAGATCCTGCCGGCTCGCCGAAACCTGCGCCCGCGCGCGGCTCAGCTCCAGCGGCGCCAGGGTGCCTTCTTCCACCTGCGCCTGATTATCGGCCAGAAGTTTTTGCGCAAACGCCAGCGTGTCTTCCTTCACCTTCACGTCTTCCGCCAGCGCGACCAGGTCCGTGTACAATCGCACCACGCCGTAGACCACTTCGATGAGCTGCTGCCGGAACAGCAGCGCCGAAATTTTCTGCTCGCCCATCGCGACGCGGATAAAGCGATCATTCACGCGCCGTCCGAACCCGCGCAGCAGCGGCTGAGTCACCGTCAGCGCCGCATCGGAGTTGATGTATGGATTCACCACCCACGACGTGGCATTCGCGTTGGTTTCCGTGTTGCTGAAGGACAAATTGACATTCGTTCCGTAGCCGAATCCTTGATCGAAACTCACGTTGCCCGTGGTTACGTTGCTTTCAAGCGTCGGCACACCGGCGATGAAGTTATTGATTTCCGGTGTGGACTGGTGCGACCAGTTGTAACTGGCGTTCAGCACCGGATCGAATTGCGGCAGCGGCGACCCGTTCGATAGCGCGATGGTTCCGAGCATCGAAAGATTCACCTGCGGCTCGCCCAGCACGCCCAACTCGAGCGCGTTGCTCGCGACCGTCGTGCCCGGCGTCGATTGCGTGGCGGCCTGCGTCAGCAGCGGACTTTGCGGACCGCCCACGCCGGTAGGCGGCTGCGCCAGTGTGAACAAAATCCCGCGCGGCAATCCGCCGCCCCGCGCGAGCAAGGTTTCGGTGCGCGCCAGCGGGATCGCGTAGCGCTCCAGTTCCACGTCCAGATTGTTTTCGATGGCCAGCGCGATCGCGTCATTCAACGAAATCCGCAATTCGCCGCCGCGCAGCAGCTCCAGCAAGCGCGGCGAATTTTCAAAGCTCGGCAGGGCCACATTGCGCGGCGAATAAGGACGAAGAATCGCGCGCGCCCCCGGCTGGGCCTGCACCACCGATAGCGAAAGAAACAGCGCAAAAAAGTGCTTCATCATCTCTCCAGAAACGTTTAGGATAACCGAGGCGCGCTATCCTGCAATTTGCGCGAAAAATCGAGCATCGCCTACAAACTCACTCTGGAATACGACGGCTCGAAATTTTCCGGCTGGCAGACGCAGATCAACGCCCGCACCATTCAAGGCGAGCTGCAATCGGCGGCCGATGAAATTTTCGAAGTCGAAACCGAGATCCAGGGCGCCGGCCGCACCGACGCAGGGGTCCACGCGCTGGGCCAGGTGGCGCATCTGAAAGTGCGAAATCCGCGAAGGAAACTCGCACCCGCGCAGCTCTTGAGGGACCTGAATGATCGTCTTCCCTCCTCGATCGCCGTGGTCGATCTGACCGAAGCCGCGCCGGATTTTCACGCCCGGCACGATGCCCTCTCGCGCGCCTATTTTTATCAGATCTCGACGCGCAAAACCGCGCTTTCCAAGCGCTACGTGTGGTGGATCAAGCAGCCGCTCGATCTCGAAAAAATGCAGCAAGCCGCCGCGCTGATCCCCGGCCGTCACGATTTCGCCGCCTTTCGCGCGGCCGATCCGTCGCGTCCCGGCGAATCGAGCCTCGTGGTGGTCGATTCCGCGGAATTCGCGCGCGACGAGCACCTGATCGTTTTCCGCATCGAAGCCTCCCATTTTCTATGGAAAATGATTCGCCGGCTGACCGGCACGCTGGTGAAAATCGGCCTGGGCGAAGTGACGGTGGAGCAATTCAGCAGCTTACTCGAAGGCCGCAAGAATCCGAAACTCGACGTCGGGGCGTGGGCCGCGCCGGCCTCGGGCTTGTTCCTCGAAGCGGTACGGTACTGATTATTTTTGGCTGAGCCCGCCATCCACGGCGATCAACTGGCCGGTGACGAAGTTCGTCGCGCTCAAAAAATACATCACCGCTTCCGCGATCTCGTCCGCCGTGCCGCCGCGGCGCGCCGGAGTTTTTTCGATCAGATGCCGCGCGCGTTCGTCCGGCTCGCCAAATGGAATTACGCCCGGCGCGACGGAATTGACCGTCACCTTCGGCGCGAACGCCTTCGCCAGCGCGCGTGTCAGCATGATCACTCCGGCTTTGGACGCGCAATAATGCGCATTATGCGACCACGGCCGGATACCGCCCAGCGAACTGATATTGACGATCCGACCGCCGTCGCGCGCCAGCATTCCCTTGGCGGCTTGCTGGCAGCAGAAAAAGGCCGCTTTGAGATTTACGGAATGAATAAAATCCCAGTCGGCCTCCGTGACGTTCAGCGGATCGATGGTTGTAAAACGCGCCGCGTTGTTGACCAGCCCGTCAATGGGTCCGATTTCCTCGAACATGCGGTGGATCTCTGGAACGCGCTCCAGATTCGCGCGAACGAGGCGCGCGTCGCCGCACTCCGCGGCGGTCGCGTGAGCCTCGGCTTCCGACCCATGATAATGAATCACCACGCGAGCGCCTTCTCGCGCCAGACGCAGGGCAATCCCGCGGCCGATTCTCTTCGCGGCGCCGGTGACGAGGATTACGCGGCCATCGAGGCGGGCCATAAGATCAGACTAACGGATCGCCATGCACTTCCACTTCATCCGGATCGACGCCGGCGAGCTCCGGCTCCGGCAAACGCCCGGAGAAATTCGCCCACGCCCAAAAAATCGCCGTAGTCGAGCTGAGCACGCCGCTCCACGCCCCGATCACGCGCGGGGAAACGTGCACCGTCGCGAGTCCGGCGACGCCCATGGACATCATCATCGTCATCCAGGTCCAGGTTTCGATGGTCGAAAACACGCGGCCGCGAAACTCGTTCGAAACGTGGCGCAGGAGCTGCGCAAAATTCAGCACGGAACTGACCGCGACCGTCGCGCGCGACAACGCGATGAAAATCAGCGCCAATCCGAAGGTCGGCGACTGGCTGAACAGGACATACGCGCCGCCGTGCAAAACATAGCAGATGGAGATGGTTCGCTTGTAACCGTTGAAACTGAGTTTCCGGCCGATGCGATGCGCGAAAATCGCTCCCGCAACCAGCCCCAGCCCGGCGCAGCCCCAGATCGTTCCGATCCCCGCGGGTCCACGATGAAAAACTTCTTCGCCGAAAATGCTGAACAGAATCTGCGCCGCGCCGCCGCCGGTGGCCCATCCGACCGCGACCAATCCGATTCCCAGAATCAGCGGCGACGACCGCATGTAGCGCAGTCCCTCGGTGTATTCGTGCCACGGCCGCACCACTTTGTCCTCGGCCAGATCCTTGCGCTCCGCCTTAAAACCTTTTTCGACGCGCAGGTGCCAGATGCACCACGCCGAAAACAAAAACGAAATGGCGTTAAACACGAACGCGATTTTGTAGCCGAACGTGCTCACGGAAAATCCGCCCAGAAACGCCCCGATGGTCGTGGTCGACCACTGGGTGAGCTGCGTCAGCGAATTCGCGGTGTGCAGATCGTCTTTGGTCGCGATGGTGGGAAGAATGGACGCGCGCCCGCTGGTGAAAAACGGCGACGCGAACATCAGCGCGCCGCTGAGCAGATAGAGCAGCCAGGTGCGGCCGTGCGGAATCGCGAAAATGAACATCAGCGCGATCACCGCGCGCGTCAGATCGCTGCTGATCATGATCCGCTTGCGATCCCAGCGATCCAACAAAACACCGGCAATCGGTCCGGCCGTGACCGCGGGAATGGCGCGCGCGATCAAGACCAGCGCGACCACCAGGCCCGAGCCGGTATTGGCCAGCGCCAGGCTGAACACGGCGATGTTGTTGAAATTGTCGCCGACCTCGCTCACCACTTGTCCGGACCAGGTGAATCGATAATTGCGATTGCGGCGAAGCAGATGAAAGAAATCGTTCATCGTTTACAAACCCGCTGCGTTGGTCCGCCCGGAAGAGAGCCTTTCAAGAAACAACTTCTTCGCGAACCGCGATCGATTTCAAAAAATCGCGATCGATCTCGAAACCGAATCCGGGCGCGCCCGGAACGGTAATGGTTCCGCGCGGCGAAACTTCGACGGCCGGCGAAATGATGTCGCGTTTCCAATATCGTTGGCTGGCGGAAACGTCGCCGGGAAGAATGAAATTGGGCAGAGTCGAAAGCGCGATATTGTGGGCCCGCCCAATGCCCGATTCGAGCATGCCCCCGCACCACACCGGAATCCCGTGCTGCTGCGCGACATCGTGAACGCGTTTGGCCTCGCGAAATCCGCCCACGCGTCCGAGCTTGATATTAATGATGCCGCAAGCCTTCATGCGGATCGCCTGTTCGGCCTGGTGCGCGTTGCGAATGCATTCATCGAGGCAAATCGGCGTCTGAAGCTGCGCTTGCAGCGCCGCGTGGTCGATGATTTCGTCGTGCGCCAGCGGCTGCTCGATCATCATCAGATTGAATTCATCCAAACATTTCAGCCGCGCCGCGTCGTCGAGCGTATAAGCGGAATTGGCATCGGCCATCAGACGAATCTTCGGAAACGCGCGCCGCACTTCGCGGATCACGTCGACGTCCCAACCGGGTTTGATCTTCATCTTGATGCGTTGATAACCGGCGTTCACTTCGGCGCCGATTTTTTCAAGAAGCTTTTCGACGGTCTCCTGAATGCCGATGGACACGCCGCAATCGATCTCCGCGCGCGAGGCTCCGCCTATCTGTTTCGCGAGCGGCACGCCGTTGCGACGGGATTCGAGATCCCACACCGCGACCTCGACTCCGCCGCGCGCCATCCGATGGCCGCGAATGTGAGCGGTGCGATCGGCAACCTGATCCGCGCTTTCAAACGTGTGCTGGAGCACGCGCGGCGCAACGTAATCGCGCGCGATCAGCCACGCCGATTCGGTCCATTCTTCGTTGTAAAACGGATTTTCGCCGGCGGTAATTTCGCCCCAGCCGCTCAAACCTTCGCTCGACACTTCGATCAGCACCATATGCCGCTCATAGGTGCGGCCGAAACTGGTCTCGAAATAATGCAGCAGCGGCATCCGGATCTGGCGCAGAGTGATGCGTTCTATTTGGAATCCCATTTGGAAAAAATGTAGCTGCCGGCCTCGGGCGTGCGCTCGAATCCGGTGACGGTTAAACCTTTCGCGAAATTTTCCAGGAACTGCTCGCTCGCGCGTTTCTGAATTTCCCGGGCGCGCGCGGCGTCGGTTTCCTTGATGCTGTAAATACCGCCCGGAATCGAGATGCGCGCGATTTCCGGCTCACGCTGGCGCGGCGCGCCGTTGATGATCGCTTCGGTGCGCGGCGTAGCCATCCACCATTCGGGAACGCAGCGATCGGTGGGAAGGCCCGCGTGCAGTTTGCTCGAAGTGGTGCCGTATTGATTTAAAACGTAGCGGCGGATGATGCAGCCCAGGCGCTCGATATTGAAATAGGCGTTCTTGATTTCGAGCGGATCGAAGGTCCACTCCATCAGCTCGATGCCGCGCGCCAGCGCCTCCCTGCGCTGTTCGAGCTTCAGCAAACGGCCAACGCCGGAGTTGCGATATTCGCTTTTGACGCCAAGCATGTGGCTGTGCAGATACGATTTTCCGCCGGCCTTGATGCCGGGAATCGCCAGGCAAAATCCGATCATACAATTCTTGTCGAAGGCGCCAAACGCCTGGCCGCCGACTTTCGTCGCGGTGACGAACAGCCGCACCGGGATCAACTCCACTTCATCGAATCCCCAGATGAGCTGCTGGAGTCCAACGGCTTCGACAAACTCGTCATGCGTGCGCAGCGGGCGAATTTCAATCATGGCGTTTCGCATCTTGCCACAGCGCTTCCATTTCCGCGATGCTGGCGTCGCGCGGAGTTTTTCCCCGCGCTTCCAGTCCCTTTTCAATGTGCGCAAAACGGCGGCGGAATTTCGCGTTGGTCTGGCGCAGCGCCTGTTCGGGATCGACCTTGAAGAATCGCGCCAGATTGACGATCACAAACAGCAGATCGCCGATTTCACCCGCGACCGATTCGGGTGTCGAGGCGTCGCGCAATTCCTCGATTTCTTCCTCGAGCTTTTCGAAAACCTGCTCGACGTTTTCCCAATCGAATCCCGCGCCGGCGGCCTTTGAAGCGATCTGCTGCGCTTCCACCAGCGAAGGCATCGCGCGCGGAATCCCGTCGAGCAATCCTTTTCTCTCCGGTTTTTCTTGGGCTTTAATTTCATCCCAGCGGCGCTTCACGTCGTCGGCGGTTTTGGCGTCGCCCGCCGCGAAAACGTGGGGATGGCGGCGAATCAGTTTCTCGTTGATGGCGCGCAGCGAATCGGCGATGTTGAAATGGCCGGCCTCATTGGCCATCTGCGCGAAGAACACCGGTTGCAGCAGCAGATCGCCCAATTCTTCGGCGAGCGCGGGCCAATCGCGCGCATCAATGGCGTCCAGAACTTCGTAGGTTTCTTCGAGTAAATACGGTTTGATGGTGTCGAAATTCTGTTCGCGATCCCACGGGCAGCCGCCCGGCGCGCGCAGGTGCTGCATGATTTCAACCAGCCGGTCGAATTCGGCGCCCGCGGTGGATTTTGGATCACTCATGAACCGGATTTTTCAGGTTAGCATGGCTCGTTGTGCCTTCATTTGAGATTTAAAGGAGCTCCTCGATCCGGTTTTTAACGCTTTCCGGCGAAGCGGCCGCTTGGTAACCCGCAACGGCTTGGAACCGGACATGTCCCGGCTGCCATCCATGACCCGCACACCTCGCCAGCGGGGTCTAGAACGCCGGCTCTTGTGGAATCGATTCTCTCATGACGGAGCATACGATCTCTTCGGTCACGAGATTACGGCCGTTCGGAAATTGCAGCGGTCAGGTGGAATGGCAAGTGGGATAAAGAAAGACAGTTGCCAGCGTTCAGGGGCCTGGGACCGGTTATGAGACTTTCGGCGTCAGCATCCATTCGAGGACGCCGCGCGGCTCCGCGCCGAGCGCGGCGAAATCAACGCGAATCAGCGCGCCTTTCTTAAATTCGACCATCGCCCGCGTCGAGCCGAGCAAATAGGCGACGGTTTGTGAAAACAGCGGCTCGTGGCCGGCCAGCAGCATGGACGGCTCGTCACGATGCGCGCGGATTTCGGCCCACACGTCGCGCGGCGCCGCATTCGGCAGCAAGGCATTCGAGCGCGCGATTTCGGATTTGTATTCGAGCGCTTCCGCCGCGATCTGCGCGGTTTCGATCGCGCGCACCAGCGGGCTCGAAAGAATCAGCGTGGGATTCACGCCGGCCTTGCGCGCCCGATCCATGACTTTTTGAAGTTTGCGTTTTCCTTCTTCGGTCAACACGCGATCGGCATCGCGGCCGCTTGCGGCGTGGTCTTCCGCGATGCCGTGCCGGAGAAGATAAACCTCCACTACTCGACGCCGCTCTTTTTAATGCTCACCGCCGGGATGTTCGCTTCCTTCACCATTTTGTTGAACGAAGCGATTTCCGTGGTCAGCAGCTCCTGCGCGGCGCGAAGCTGGACGTTCACTTGCGACGTCAGCTCTTCGTTCACTTCCTCGGATTGCTGCGTCGGGCCGGCGTCGTTGGCTTCCACCACTCCGAGCAGCGCGGCGATGCGATTGTTCAGCTTGATGGGATAATTCAGCGGATCCTCGGCTGCCTGATTCTTCACCTGGTACAGCTCTTCTTCCACCGAGCTGAGCTTCTTGGTCAAATCCTGCGCCGTGTCCACCACCTTTTTCGCGTTGGCGTTATCGTGCCACAGCGAAATATAATCGCCCAACTGCTTCTTCGCTTCGCGAATATCGATCACCGCCTGATTGGTCTGCGATAATTTATCGCGGATCTGCAAAGCCAGCGCCAGCTGCCGCCGGAATTCCTCGGGCGTGGTTTTGAGCCGCGGATCTCTGACGATCGCGAACGATTGCGTCTGGGTAACTCCGTTCGCGGTCAGCTTCACCGTGTAATTCCCCGGAATCGCCACCGGACCGCGCGTCGACCCGGCCCACAGGATCATGTGCGGGAAGGTGGTCGCATCGGGATAATGCTCGTCCCACAGAAAGCGGTTCATGCCGGGCTGCGCGGGCACGCGCGCCGGTCCGCGATTGGCGAAGGGATTGAACTCGGCTTCATCTTCGGCGCGGGCGCGATCGTCGGCATTCTGCTCCGGCGCGCGGCTGGAATATTTGTTCACCAGCTTGCCGGACGCGTCCAGAAATTCCAGCGTCACTTCGCCCTGCGGCCGTTCCTTCAGATAATATTCGACCACCGCCCCGGTGGGAGGATTCTGCCCGACGGCCGAGCCGCCGCGTCCACCACCGCCGCCCCCGCGTCCGCCTTCGGCGCGCATAGTGGTCGACGGCTTGAACAGCTTCACATCGTCGGTCGGAGTCTGGCCGCGAACCTGATTGATCAGGTCCAGATCGTCCATGGCCCAGAACGCGCGGCCCTGGGTGGCAACGATCAGTTCGTCGTCGCGCTTCTGAAACGCCAGGTCGGCAATGGGAACCACCGGCAGATTGAGCTGGATCGACTGCCAGTGATCGCCCGAATCATAGGAAACATAAATGCCGAATTCTGTTCCGGCGAACATCAGCCCCTTGTGATTGGGATCTTCACGCAGCACCCGCGTGAAGTGATTTTCCGGAATACCGTCGACAATCTTCGTCCACGTCTTGCCGTAATCGGTGGTGCGATACATGTACGGGTGGTAATCGTCAAACCTGTACTTGGTCGCGGCGACGTATGCCGTCGCGGGATCGAACGGCGACGGTTCAATGGCGTTGATCTGCGCCCATTCCGGCAGAATGTCAGCGGGCGGCGTCACGTTCTGCCACGTTTTTCCGCCGTCGCGCGTCAGGTGGACCAGACCGTCATCGCTGCCGACCCAGATCAGGCCTTTCGTGATCGGCGATTCGTTAATGGTGAAAATCGTGTCGTAATATTCGATCGACGTATTGTCTTTGGTGATCGGACCGCCCGACGATCCCTGCTTCGATTTGTCGTTGCGCGTCAGATCCGGCGAAATCGGCGTCCAGGACTGGCCTTCGTCGGTGGATTTGAACATCACGTTCGCGCCGGCGTAAATGGTGTTGGGATCGTGCGGCGAAATAATGATCGGGAAGCTCCACTGGAAGCGGTATTTCAAATCCGACGCCGGATGCCCCATGGGATTATCGGGCCACGGATTGATGTTGCGCATCGTTCCGCTGTGCGCGTCGAAGCGCGTGATCAGGTTGCCGTAGCTGCCGGCGTAAACGATGGCGGTATCGCGCGGGTCCGGCGCGATCCAGCCGCTTTCGCCGCCGCCGACGTCGTACCAGTCGCGCTCGGTGATGCCGCCGCGTCCGCGCGTGGCGATGCGGACGGTGCTGTTATCCTGCTGCGCGCCGTAAGCGTGAAACGGAAAATCGTTGTCCAGCGCGACGCGGTAAAACTGCGCGGTCGGCTGATTGTCCACGGTGGACCAGGAACGGCCGCCGTTGAAAGTGATGGTCGCGCCGCCGTCGTTCGATTCGATCATGCGATTGGGATCGTTCGGCGCGATCCACAGGTCGTGATTATCGCCGTGCGGCGGGGCAAAGCGCTGCAAGGTGTGTCCGCCGTCGGTGGAACGAAACGCCTGGACGTTCAGGTAATAAACTTCGTCGGCGTTTTTCGGATCGGCGAAAATATGGGTGTAATACCAGGCGCGCTGGCGGATTTCGTTGCTGGAATTCACGCGAGTCCAGGTATCGCCGCCATTATCGGAACGGAACGCGCCGCCCTCGTCGGCTTCGATCAGCGCGTAAACGCGCTCCGGATTCGCCGGCGAAACGGAAACGCCCACGCGTCCGATGACGCCCTTCGGCATGCCCGGATTGCGGGTCAGATCCTTCCAGGTCGCGCCGCCGTCCGTGGTTTTCCACAGGCCGCTGCCCGGTCCGCCGCTTTCGAGATCCCAGGCGTTGCGGAACACTTCCCAGAACGCCGCGTAGATCACCTTCGGATTGCCGGGATCCATGGAAAGATCCACCGCGCCCGCTTTGGGTCCGCGCGTCAGAACCTGTTTCCAGGTGACGCCGCCGTCGGTGGTCTTAAAGACGCCGCGCATTTCATTGGGACCCCAGGCGTGTCCCAGCGCCGCGACGTACACGATGTTCGAATCATGCGGATCGATCACCACGCTGCCGATCTGCTGGGTGTCCTCGAGGCCGATGTGCTTCCACGTCTTGCCGGCGTCGGTCGACTTGTAAACGCCGTTTCCGGGCGAGGTGTTGCCGCGAATGCAGGCTTCGCCCATGCCGACGTAGACCACGTCTGGATCCGATTCGGCGACGGCGATGGCGCCGACGTCGCCGTTGGCGAACTGGCCGTCGGAGACGGGAATCCAGGTCGCGCCGCCGTCGGTGGTTTTGAACACGCCGCCGCCGGTCGCGCCGAAGTAAAACACCTGCGGCTGGGAAGTGACGCCGGCCACGGCGACCACGCGTCCGCCGCGGAACGGTCCAATTTCGCGCCAGCGGACATCCTTATAAGGTCCGGTGATGCGCGGTCCGGATTGATTGAACCCGCGCCCGCCGCGCTGCGCGACCGCGGTGAAGGACAGGGCCAAAGCGACAGCAGAAATAACCAGGGTCAAACGTCTCATAAATTGCAAGATTAACAGATTCTCATTGGAGTGATAGAATTGCGTGTCGTATGAACCGCAGGCAACTTCTCCAATCCATCGGCGCCGTGGGCCTTGCCGCCGCCTCCGCCGAAGCGCAAAGCCGCGCCACGCGAGGCATGCCCGCGCCGCGCATCAAAGACCTCCGCGTGATCGAGTGCCAACCCGCGGGCGTGCGCCTGACCGTGGTGAAAATCCTCACCGATCAGGACGGCCTGTACGGCTACGGCTGCGCCACCTTCACGCAGCGCGCCGACCTGGTCAAGCCGGCCGTCGAAAAATATCTGAAGCCGTTCCTGCTGGGCAAGACGACGGATCGCATTGAAGACATCTGGCAGTCCTGCTACGACAGCTCCTACTGGAAAAACGGACCGGTGCTGAACAACGCGATCAGCGGCATCGATCAGGCGCTGTGGGACATTAAAGGACGGCAGGCGGGAATGCCCGTCTATCAGCTTGCGGGCGGAAAATGCCGCGAAGCGGCCGACTGCTACGCGCACGCCTCCGGCGACGATTATCCGCAGGTCATCGACAGCGCGAAGCGCTACATCGCGCAGGGATTCCGCCACGTCCGCGTGCAGGTGGGCGTGCCCGGAATGGCCGGCTACGGCTCGGCCGCGAACGGTCCGGCGGTGAAGGCGCTGACCGATAAACCGGTGTTCGAGCCGGCGGTCTATTATCGCCGCGCCCTCAAATTATTCGAAGTCTGCCGCAAAGAATTGGGCGACGACATCGAGCTTCTGCACGACGTGCATGAGCGTCTTTCGCCAAACCAGGCGGTGCAGTTCTGCAAGGAAGCCGAACAGTTTCATTTGTTCTTCATCGAAGATCCGCTCTCGCCGGAAGACATCGCCTATTTCCGGCAGATCCGCGAGAATTGCGCCAGCCCCATCGCCATGGGCGAATTGTTCAACAGCCCGCACGAATGGCAGCCGCTGATCGCCGAACGGCTGATCGATTACATTCGCTGCCACGTTTCCCAGGTCGGCGGATTTTCGCCGGCGCGCAAAATCGCGATTCTCGGCGAGAATTTCGGCGTGAAAACGGCCTGGCACGGCCCCGGCGACGTTTCGCCGATCGGCCACATGGCCAACGTGACGCTCGATCTGGTCAGCTATAATTTCGGGATTCAGGAGTATTCGCCGTTCAACGATCCTACCCGGGAAATTTTCGACGGCTGCCCGGAAATGAAAGACGGCTACTTGTGGGTGAGCGAAAAACCGGGGTGGGGAATTGAAGTGAACGAAACCGCCGCGGCGAAATATCCGTTCACTCCGGGACGCAATAATCTGAACGGCGGCTGGGGCGAAATCCGCCGCCTGGACGGAACCGTCATCAAACAATGAAGAAATTTACAACCAGCCGGCGGGAGATACTGGCGATGCTCGGCGCGGCGGCACTGCGCGCTCAGGATGCCCATTTGATGGTCTACATCGGAACCTACACGCACGGAAAAAGCAAGGGAATTTATCTTGCGCACTATGCCGAAGGCAAGCTGAGCGGCATGGAACTGGCGGCGGAAACGGAAAGCCCGTCGTTTCTCGCGCTGCATCCCAACCGGCGATTTCTGTACGCCGTGAATGAGCTGAACGCCGGCACCGTCAGCGCGTTTGCCATTGAGAATGGCGGCAAGCTGAAATTTCTGAATCGCGTTTCCTCGCACGGCGCCGCGCCCTGTCATCTGGACGTCGATAAAACCGGCAAATGCCTGTGCGTCGCCAATTACAGCAGCGGAAACGTGGCCGTGTTTCCCGTTCATGCCGACGGCTCGCTCGGCGAAGCTTCGGACCTCGATCAGCACCACGGGTCGAGCGTAGACAAGCAGCGGCAGAGCAGTCCGCACGCGCATGAAAGCGTCATTTCCAAGGACAATCGATTCCTGTTCGTCCCCGATCTCGGATTGGATCAGGTGGTGATTTACAATCTCGACCCGGCGCGCGGAAGAATTTCCGATCGCCGATCGGTGAAGGTGCAGGCCGGCAGCGGTCCCCGGCACATTGCGTTTCATCCGAACGGCCGCTACGCCTACGTGGTCAGCGAAATGGGCGGCCTGATCACCGCGTTTCATTACCAGGCGGCCAACGGCGCGCTCGAAACGTTCCAGACGATCTCAACCTTGCCCAAGGATTATCAGGGTTTTCACGGCGCGGCGGAGATTGAGATTCATCCCAACGGACATTTTTTGTACGCGTCGAATCGCGGCCCGGATACGCTCGCGCTGTTTCACATCGCGGCCGGCGGCGGGTTGACGGAAATTTCGCAGACGCCGACGCAGGGAAAAACGCCGCGTCATTTCGCCATCGACCCGGCGGGAAAATTTCTTCTCGTCGAAAACCAGGACTCCGACAACATCGTCAGCTTCGCCATCGATCCAGGCAAAGGCACGCTAACGCCGACCGGCCAAATCACCGAATGCGGCGCGCCGGTCTGCATCCTTTATTATTGATTCACCCTGGGAGCGAGCCTCACAAATCGGGGCCATAACGCGCATCGATGCGATTTCACGCACTACCCCGTGAGGGGGCCGCGACGCGGTTACAATGAACCATGAGCATCCTCATCACCGGCGCCGCCGGAGGACTCGGCAGCGCCGTCTGCCGCGCCTTCCTCCACCGCGGCGCGCCGGTGATCGGCATCCAAAAATCCTGGCGCGAACCCAAACCCTTCCCCACCATTTCCGCCGACCTGACCACCGCCGATGGCTGCGCCGCGATGATCGAACAATCGCTTAAACTCGGACCCATCGACGCGCTGATTCACCTGGTCGGCGGATTCAGCGGAGGCTCGCCCATCGCCGAAACCTCGGAGCAAAGCTGGGATCTGATGATGAACCTCAACCTGCGCGTCGCCTTTCTCGCCATCCGCGCCGCGTTGCAACCGATGCTCGCGGCGAAGCACGGCAGAATCGTCGCTATCGGATCGCGCGCCGCCGTCGAAGCTTCACCCGGGGCCGCGGCCTACGCGGTTTCGAAAGCCGCGCTGGTTGCTCTAATTAAAAATGTTGCCGCGGAAACCAAGGATCTGGGCGTCACCGCCAACGCCGTTCTGCCCAGCACCATCGATACGCCCGCGAATCGCAGCGCGATGCCGAACGCCGATTTTTCCAAATGGGTCGCGCCGGAGGCGATCGCCAAACTAATCGTCTGGCTGGTCTCCGAAGAAGCAGCCGACGTTTCCGGCGCCATCATTCCAATCTACGGGAGAGCGTAATGACCAAACTGACCGAACCGGAAATTCAGACGGCGCTGTTGCCCGGATGGACCTTGAAGGACGCGAAACTGCATCGCGAATATCACTTCGCCGATTTCCCCCACGCCTTCGGCTTCATGGCAACAGCCGCGCCGATGATCGAAAAAATGAACCATCATCCGGCATGGTCGAACGTCTACAATCGCGTGCTGGTCGAATTGTGGACCCACGACGCCGGCGGCATCACCCAAAAAGATCTGGATCTGGCCATCGTGCTCGAAGGAATCGCCAAGAAGTTGTTATGAACGGTTCCGCGAAGCACTCCTTACGGTCGCCGCTCACGCTCGCCGGTGTCGCCCTCCTGGCATCCTGCGCCGCCGCCGCCGACTTCTCCGGCGCGGCCGCGATGGACGCGACCATCAACCAGGCCGTCGCCGGCGGGCTGATTCCCGGCGCCGTCGTCATCGTCGGCCACGACGGAAAAATTCTCTATCGCAAAGCCTACGGTTTTCGCGCGCTGGTTCCCGCCCGCGAACAGATGACCGTCGATACCATCTTCGACGCCGCCTCTCTCACCAAGGTCATCGCCACCACCTCCTGCGTGATGAAGCTCTTCGAAGAAGGAAAAATCCGCATCAGCGAGCCGGTCACCAAATACCTGCCCGATTTTCAAGGTGGCAAAAGCGACATCACCATTCGCGATCTGATGACCCATTTTTCCGGCCTGCGTCCCGACCTTACGCTCGACCCGCCCTGGTCTGGCTACGACATCGGCATCGGCAAGGCGCTGGCCGATAAACCCGCGGGCCCTCCCGGCGTGCACTTCGTCTATAGCGACATCAACTTCGAGCTGATGGGCGAAATCGTGCATCGCCTCAGCGGCGAAACCCTAGACGAGTACGCGCGCGAAGTGGTTTTCGAACCGCTGGGCATGCACGATACCATGTTCAAGCCGCCCGCTTCGCTGCGCCCGCGCATCGCGCCTACTGAAATCGATCCCGATACCGGGAAACCGTTTCGCGGCGTGGTGCACGACCCCACCTCGCGCTACATGGGCGGCGTCGCCGGCCACGCCGGCATGTTCACCACCGCCGACGATCTCGCCAAATTCGCCAACATGATGCTCGGCTACGGCCCGCACATTTTTTCGCCGCTGACCATCCGCAAATTCACCTCGCCCGAAACCCCGCCCGATCAGCCCGTCCTGCGCGGCCTCGGCTGGGACATCGATTCGCCTTATTCCTCCAATCGCGGCGAACTTTTCCCCATCGGCTCCTACGGCCACACCGGATTCACCGGAACTTCGTTGTGGATCGATCCCTCCACCAAGTCGTTCGTCATCCTGATGACCAATTCGGTGCATCCGCATCGCGGAAAAAATATC